>JACCDV010682880.1_pt1 | contig 123459 bp, 126 predicted proteins | sample 7446131 | NCBI WGS metagenome assembly JACCDV01 (sample SAMN15323448, study PRJNA562643) | freshwater metagenome | isolation source: river surface water | place: USA:Blue River Watershed | collected 2017-08-17 | reverse complement strand
TCTCTTAAAATATGAATGATCTGCTCCGCTGTATAGCGCTTACCTGAGTTTGACATCTCTAATCTCCTTACCAATTGATGAGTCTATCCTCTCTCAACACCTGGTACAAAAAATTAACTCAGTTCAGCTAGTCCACTGGTATTGTTTTTCATAAAATAACGCGAGACTTTTGCCATTTAGCAATCCTTTTTAATTTTTTGCGCTTTTCTTGTTGTTATGCGCTTGTTAGGTGGGCATGGTGCCCAATTATGAAGATTATAATACCATTAAATATGTATGAATGAATTATTTAGTGTACAAATTGCAAGTCACCCGATTGGCTTAATTAGGGTAAAATGGGCAAGTTTTTAACAACTTTAAAACCCAGTTTATTTAAGGAACCGTCATGGCTACTAAACAACCGGCAGCCCAACCATCAGGAGAGGCGCAAGCCGCTGCTCAAAATTCAGATCCTAGCTTTGTCATTGAAAAGCTCTATGTAAAAGATATGTCTTTGGAAATCCCTAATGCACCGCAAGTGTTTACACAGCGTGAAGTGCCACAAATTGGCATTGAAATCGGTAATTACTCTGCTGTATTAGAACAAGGCATTTATGAAGTGGCTTTGCGTGTCACCGTAACGGCTAAAGTGGGTGAATCCACTGTGTTTTTAATCGAAGTACAACAAGCTGGTATCTTCCGCGTACAAAACGTACCTGACGAACATATTGAGCCTATCTTGGCGATTACTTGCCCGAATATTCTGTTCCCTTATGCACGTGAAGTGGTATCCGACATCTCCATTCGTGCAGGTTTCCCGCCAGTGACTTTGTCACCGGTCAATTTTGAGGCGATTTATGCGCATCAAAAGGAACAAGAAGCACAACAAGCGCAAGCAAAGCACTAATTGAATAGTGATCAGCGCCCCGTCAGGGGCGTTTTTATTCAAGGCTATTTCAAGGTCAAGGAGTGGAAATGAAAGTTGCAGTGTTGGGCGCTGGCGCATGGGGAACGGCCCTTGCGATGCATATTAGCCAACAGCATTCGGTATGCTTGTGGGCACATAAGCAATCGCATGTGGATGGCATGCGTCGCGTACGCGCAAATCCCATGTATTTGGGCGACTTTCCTTTTAATGACCATTTAAGCGTATCAGCTGACTTAGCCGAGACCATCCAAGGTGCTGCCTTTGTCTTGAGTGTGGTGCCAACTTCTGGCTTTAGAGCCACCTTGCAACAACTCAAGGATTTGCAGTGTCAGGTGCCGATTGTTTGGGCGAATAAAGGCTTGGAGCCACAAACAGCACTGTTGCCGCATGAGGTTGCTGCAGAAGTGTTGGGTAAAAATTATGCTTGGGGTGCTTTATCTGGCCCAAGTTTTGCCGCGGAATTAGTGCGGGGATTACCTACGGCAGTGACATTGGCGATGAATGATGCGAGCGCAGCTAAGCTTGCTGCATCAGCTTTGCATGCAGGTAGTTTGCGCATTTATACCAGCGATGATGTGACTGGTGTCGCGGTAGGTGGAGCGCTGAAAAACGTGATGGCGATTGCCGCCGGGATATCCGATGGTATGCAATTTGGTAATAATGCGCGTGCCGCGATGATTACGCGTGGCTTGGCCGAGATGACACGGTTTGGTGTTGCCTTGGGCGCACAAAAAGATACTTTTATGGGGTTGGCAGGCGCGGGTGATTTGATTCTGACTTGTACCGGACAGTATTCGCGTAATCGTGAAGTTGGCTTGCAACTTGCCAGCGGTCGTCCTTTGGAGGAAATCCTGAAAACACTTGGTCATGTGGCGGAGGGCGTATATACCGCCCGTGAGGTGTATCAGCGCGCCAAAACACTAGGGGTTGATATGCCCATTACGGACGAGGTCAATCAGGTATTAAGTCATGGCAAATCAGCACGCGATGCGGTGATGGATTTGCTTGGGCGTGAGCAAAAAGCGGAGAACGCTTAAAGCAATTCTGGCGCTTGAGTTGCCTACATCCCGCCATCAAAACCAAGCTGTCGCCAAGCTTCATACAACACGACGGCGACCGAGTTAGATAAATTTAGACTGCGACTTTCCGGCAGCATAGGCAATCTTAATCGATGCTCAGCGGCAAATTCTTCTCGAACTTCCAATGGCAAGCCGCGTGTTTCAGGGCCAAATACGAATACATCCTCATCGGCAAATTTTTCCAAATGATAATGACGTGAGCCTTTGGTGGTGAGCGCAAACATGCGTTTACCGGCAAGGGCCTGTTTGCAATGTGCCCAGTCTTCATGCACTTGCATACTGGCGAACTCATGATAGTCCAGCCCAGCACGGATTAATTGCTTGTCTTGCAGACGAAACCCCATGGGTTCAACCAAATGCAATTGCGCGCCAGTATTGGCACATAAGCGAATGATATTGCCGGTGTTGGGAGGAATTTCTGGTTCGAATAGGACGATATGCAGCATAACAATATAGGGTGGGTTAACTCTTTGTTAATCGTGGTGTTCTGTTCTTGCGACCAACCAACATTGTACATGAGCTGCCCCATGTTGTTTTAGCTGTCGGGCCAGTTCATTCAAACTCGCACCTGTGGTCATCACATCATCCACAATGGCAATTTTTAACCCTCGTATATCTTGCCCACAACTAAAGGCGCCTCGAATATTACGAATTCTTTGTTGCGCATCCAGACCGGCTTGCGGCTGTGTATGGATGATTCTTCGACAGCATTGCTGCAGCGGAATATGCAGGGCTAGGCTGATCATCTTGGCGAGTTCAAAGGATTGATTAAAGCCACGCTCAGCAACACGCAGCGCGTGCATAGGCATGGCTATGATGATGTCAGGCCGTTGTTTAAGTTGCTGGGCTAGTGTGACGATGAGGGCTTGTGCCAATGGCAGAGCAATATGCTGTTGCTGGCGATATTTGTATGCAGCGATGAGCTTTTCGACGGGATAGCGATAATGAAAAGCGGCGATGGTTTGGTCAAAATAAGGGGGTTTAGTTAAGCATTGACCACATAATTCACCCCAGCTGGGATTGCCACACTGCGGACAAGAGGGGCTGTCTCGCCAAGGTAAATGACGCTGACAGTCTTTGCAAATGCAGTTTGGGTGGGGGTTAGGGCTAAGTTTTACAGGGGTTTTGCACAAGACACAACGAGTGCCTAACAAGGCATTTTTGAACAAATGAACAATTTTTAAGCAATTGTTTAGCATTATTTGGTATTATCCTTAACAGCTTGTTTTTACGTGTATAATCGTGCCGTTTTAATGATTTTTATATATGAGAGAAAGTGATGACCGCAGACTCACGTCGTCCTAACAGGACTACTGTCACTCGCCAAATAAGCGCCAAACAACAAATGCGTTCGGCACAGAGTTTTACATTCTTCTCTTGTTTGGCTGTGCTAGCCCTTCCGCTGGTAATCCCTATGTTTATTTGGGTAGCGGCGTCTATTTTTATGTATGCCGCTGCCGCTCACCATCCCAATCCTAAGGTAGTGGATTATGTGCGCTACGCTGGATATCGTTTTTATGCGACGTTTGCATTATTAGTGGTGATGGGATTTTTTGGCTTTATGTTGGCGGAATGGATAGGGCGTTTGAATTTGATTTTGTTAGTTTGGGCCATCACCATCTTGCTGGTGATTCCCTTGGGTGTTCGTGATATGTGGCGTGCGGCAAAAGACGATTGGCAGGATATAACCGTGGAGGTAGAGGCATGAGTGAATTGAGTACGAGCGAAATTGATTTGAGCCAGTTAAAGCGCAACCAACATGAGCATCATTGCTCGGAGTCGGTTGAGCGTTGGACCATAGAGCAAATTGAGGCGTTGTATGCCTTGCCATTTAATGACTTGCTGTTTCAGGCGCAAACCGTTCACCGCAATCACTTCGACGCGAATGCTGTTCAAGTCAGCACCTTGCTCTCCATTAAAACTGGAGGGTGCTCCGAAGACTGTGGCTATTGCCCACAAGCGGCACGCTATCATACAGGCGTAGAGAACGAGCCTTTGATGGCGTTGGATGACGTGCTGCAAGCAGCGCGTGAAGCCAAAGCCAATGGCGCGAGTCGATTTTGTATGGGGGCTGCTTGGCGTAGCCCTAAACAAAAAGATCTAGAGCCCGTATTAAAAATGATTGCCGAGGTGAAATCACTGGGCTTGGAGACCTGTGCTACTTTGGGCATGCTGAAACAAGGACAAGCCGAGCAACTCAAGCAAGCGGGCTTAGATTATTACAATCACAATCTGGACACTGCGCCAGAAATGTATGGCGATATTATTTCTACGCGTACTTACCAAGATCGCTTAGAGACATTAGATAGCGTACGCGAAGCCGATATCAATGTATGCTGTGGTGGCATTATTGGTATGGGCGAAAGTCGCAGTCAGCGTGCAGGTTTGATTGCACAATTGGCGAATATGTCTCGCCCACCAGAAAGTGTCCCTATCAATCTGCTCACCCAAGTCGAGGGTACGCCTCTGTATGGCACGGATGAACTCGATCTATTCGAATTTGTACGCACCATTGCGGTGGCACGTATTACCATGCCGACCAGCTATGTACGCTTGTCCGCTGGTCGTCAAAGTATGCATGAAGGGATACAAGCTTTGTGTTTCTTGGCGGGTGCAAACTCGATTTTCTATGGTGAAAAATTACTCACCACCGGGAATCCAGAAGCCGATGCAGATCGTCAGTTGTTTGCCAAATTAGGCATACATCCGATTTAACTCTTCCCTCACGATGCTGAAACAACTACAAGCCGAGCTGGCGCAACGCGCCAAATCAGGACTGATGCGTCAGCGCCGTGTGTTGTCTGGAGCTCAACAGCCAGAAATCGACTTAGATGGGCAAGCCTTATTAGCCTTTGCTAGTAACGATTATTTAGGTTTGGCACACCATCCACAATTGATACAAGCCACCCAACAAGCCCTAGGACAAGTTGGTGTCGGCGCCGGCGCTTCGCATTTGATTAATGGCCACCATGCGCTGCATGAGCAAGCCGAAAAAACCTTGGCGGCATTTGTTGGCTACCCAAACGGACTGTTATTTAGCACTGGATATATGGCCAATTTGGGTATCGTCTCTGCCTTGCTTGGGCGCGAAGATGCCTTGTTTGCGGATAAACTCAATCATGCTTGCTTGAACGATGCCGCCATATTATCCCGTGCAAGTTTTCAGCGATATGCGCATCAGGACTTGGCTGCTTTAGAACGATTGTTGGCCAATAGCCATGCGCGGCGAAAGTTAGTCGCGGTTGATGCAGTATTTAGTATGGATGGCGATATTGCCGATGTTCCGCGCTTGTTAGCTTTATGTGAGCAATATGATGCCTATTTGTTGTTGGACGATGCGCATGGATTTGGGGTGTTAGGCCAACAAGGTCGCGGCATCCTCAGTCATTTTTCAGTCAGCTCAGAGCGCATTATCTATATGGCGACGCTAGGCAAAGCTGCTGGTGTGGCCGGTGCATTTGTCGCGGCGACACCAGTCATCATGGAGTATTTGATGCAGTTTGCGCGCACCTATGTGTATACCACCGCAACACCTCCTGCATTGGCGGCTGCGCTGATCCAGAGCGTTGCTGTGATGCAGCAAGAGCCTCAGCGACAGCAACATTTAATCGATTTAATTGCCTATCTGAAACAACATTGTATATTGCAACATTGGCATTTGATGCCGTCTGATACCGCGATACAACCTTTGTGGGTAGGGGATGCAGAAATGGCCGTCAGATTGAGCCTAAAGTTAATGCAGGCGGGCATTTATGTCCCCGCGATACGCCCACCCACCGTGCCACAAAATAGCGCCAGATTACGCATCTCACTGAGTGCCGCACATACCCAAGCGCAAGTGCAACAGCTGATAGCAGCCTTGCATCAAGCAGAAAGTGAATTGGCGTGAGTGCCTTGTATATCGAGCAAATAGGAGCAGGTCAGCCCTTGGTGATATTGCATGGTTGGGGAATGCATGGGGGTATTTGGCAAACCGTGCGCGATGGACTCGCCGAGCATCACCGTTTGTATATTGTCGATTTGCCCGGTATGGGATTTAGTGATGCACTGTTGGCCGAGCAATTGCCCCAAGTCGCTAACGCAATGCGCGCCGAATTAAATCAACTGATTGCACAACCATATCACCTGATTGGATGGTCGTTAGGTGGCTTGCTGGCCATGCAGATGGCCTTACAGGAATCCTCTGCCATCGCTAAATTGATATTGGTCGCAACCACGCCTTGTTTTGTCGATAGACACGATTGGCAACATGGGGTGCCTAAACAAGTATTCCACGGCTTTTTCAAAGAGGTGATGCAAGATTTTGCCAGTGCCTTAGAAAAATTTTTGGCGCTGATTGCGATGGGGAGTAGTCATACTCGTCAAGAAGTAAAAATGCTATTGCAAGTAATGCTGCAGCGTCCTCATCCTAGGCTGCAGTCTTTGCAAGCAGGATTGAAATTACTATTAGAGTCAGATTTGCGTGAGCAACTGCAAGATATCCAACAGCCTGTGTTATGGATACATGGTGAGCGCGATCGCTTATGTCCAGTCTCGGCGGCGCAATGGGCGACGCAACAATTGCCCCAAGCCACACTAGAGATTTTTTCGGCGGCAGGGCATGAGCCCTTCATTTCGCATCCTCAACAATTTGTGCATAGCGTCAACGCATTTTTAGGAACCTCATCGTCATGAGCGACGATCAATACAGCTTAGATAAAGCCCAAGTGCGATTGGCCTTCAGCCGTGCCGCGCAGGACTATGATGCGCATGCGGTATTACAAAGTGAGGTGCGCGCACAGATGCTAGAGCGTTTGGATTTACTCAAGTCGCCGCCTACCCGTATTTTAGATTTGGGTTGTGGCACTGGCGTGGCTGGAGCGGCATTGGCTAAACAGTTCAAGCACGCACACATCATCAGTTTGGATTTGTCCGAGGCGATGCTAGAAAAAGCTCGTGCACAACATGGTGGATGGGGACACTGGCTGCAAAAAGGGTTAGCGAAATTAGGCTTTGCCAAGCAGCAACAACATCACTACCTGTGTGCTGATATGGAGCGTTTACCGCTGGCGGATGCCAGTGTGGATATGGTGTGGTCCAACTTGGCTTTACAGTGGTGTAACGATTTGGATGCCACCTTTGCGGAAATTCATCGCGTGTTAAAACCAGATGGCGCGCTCATGTTTGCCAGTTTTGGGCCCGACACCCTAAAAGAATTGCGTTTAGCGAGTCAGCAAGTAGATGGGCATATACACGTTAATCGCTTTATTGATATGCATGATGTGGGCGATGCATTAGTGCGTGCAGGTTTTGCCGGGGTAGTTCTTGATGTGGACTACTTTACTTTGCAATATGCGGCAGTGATCGATTTGATGCGGGACTTAAAAGCCATCGGGGCACACAACGCTGCGCAGGGTCGCCGACGCGGATTGTCGGGTCGACGCTTTTTGCAAGATTTAGCGCAAGCATATGAAGCTTTTAGACGCGATGACAAACTGCCTGCCAGCTATGAAGTCGTCTATGGTCATGCTTGGCGTCCGCAGCAAAAACCGAGTACCAAGTTTGATATGCCAGATGTTGCGCCTATCAATTTTGTCAGCAAAAAAGACGATGGCTTAGAAAGGTAAATCGCATGCAATCTCAACATCAGCGCGCTATGTTTGTGACAGGGACCGATACCGATGCAGGCAAAACCTATATCAGTGCAGCGCTATTGCGTCATTTTGCTGCGCAGTCCTTGCGCGTCGTGGGGATGAAACCAGTGGCGTCAGGCGTAACTGAATTGGATGGTGTATTACACAATTCAGATGTGACGCAACTGAGACAAGCCAGCAATGTGCAAGCAGATGTGCGCTGGATCAATCCTTATTGTTTTGCCCCGGCGATTGCTCCACATATTGCTGCCCAACAAGCCGGCGTGACCATCGATTTACAACAGATTAAACAAGCTTATGAGCAACTATGTGGCATGGCGGATGTGGTCGTGGTGGAGGGCGCAGGTGGTTGGTTGGTGCCTCTCAATGGTCAGCAAACAATTGCAGATTTGGCGCAATTGCTCGATATCCCAATCGTCTTGGTGGTGCGCATCCGTTTGGGCTGTATCAATCATGCCCTGTTGAGTGTGGCGGATATCCAGCGTAGAGGCTTGACTCTGTTGGGCTGGGTGGCGAATTGTATGGAGGATGAGATGCCGGTCATGCAAGAAAATATTGCCACTTTGCAGCAGCTTATCGCCGCGCCTTGTTTGGCGGTGGTAGGTCATCACGGCCAGGTAAACTTTAACGGAATTTAGTTTTCAATTAAATCAATGAGTCACAGCATACAGGCCATGCTGGGCGATATAGTCTGCCACTTGCGGACACACTAGATGCTGCAAACTCAATCCTTGTTGAACACGTTGGCGAATATCACTAGACGCAATATTGGGTGCGTCTATATCTAGCATCACTATCCGTCCATGTGCTGTGGCATGTAATTCAGACCAGTCCTGAGCGCCATGTTGCTGCCATAACGCTGCTGCGCCACCCTGCCAATCTTGTTCGCAATTTGGTCTGGCAATCACAGCGAAATGGCAATAGTCGAGTAAGCGATCCCATGCTTTCCAATGCTCAATTTGCGCGAATGCGTCGCTGCCTAACAGCCAAACCAAACGGTCATCCCAGCCTAATTCCTCACGCAGGGATTGCAAACTGTCTATCGTATAAGAGGTGCCGCCACGCAATATTTCACGTTGGTCTATGCACATATGTTGTTGTTGCAAAGCGGGCAAGGATTGCAGGGCGAGTTGCAGCATATTCAGCCTATCCAAACTGCTGGTGCTGGGCTGGTCTTTTAGTGCAGGAATCGCGGTAGGGATAAAACGCAGTTGCTGAAGCTTGAGTTGTTTGAGTGCGTTTTGTGCGATATGCGTATGGCCCAGATGCACGGGGTTAAACGTGCCTCCGAGTATGCCTATGGCCGGGAATGAGTCAGCTAAAAGAGGGGCGCTTGGCATCGCTAGAATTAGCTGCGCACCTGACCATCACCCAGCACGATATATTTTTCTGAGGTGAGACCTTCTAGACCGACAGGACCTCGCGCGTGTAGCTTGTCGGTAGAAATCCCAATTTCTGCACCCAAGCCATATTCGAAACCATCGGCAAATCGCGTCGAGGCATTCACCATCACGCTACTACTATCTACCTCGCGTAAAAAGCGACGTGCTTTGCTGTAGTTTTCTGTGACGATGGATTCAGTGTGCTGCGATGAATATTGATTGATATGTGCAATCGCTGCATCCAGTCCCGCAATTACCTTGCAAGAAATGATCGCATCCAAATACTCGGTATAGTAGTCTTGCTCGGTAGCCGCTTTGGCTTGAGGAAGCCATTGTCTAGTCTGCTCACAACCACGAATTTCCATGCCTTTATCCAATAACATTTTGCCTATGAGAGGCAAAGCGCGCTCAGCGATAGAGGCCGCCACCAAGAGTGACTCGGCAGTATTGCAGGTACCAAGGCGCTGCGTCTTGGAATTCTCGACAATACGCAGGGCTTTGTCTAAATCCGCTTCATCATCAATATACACATGGCAGTTACCATCCAAGTGTTTAATCACAGGAATCGTTGCTTCGTTGCTTATACGCTCGATCAAACTTTTACCACCGCGTGGCACGATCACATCGACATATTGTTTCATGGTAATCATGGCGCCAACGGCAGCACGGTCAGTAGTCTCTATCACTTGCACAGCAGCACTGGGTAAGCCAGCGATTTGCAGACCTTGTTGCACGATATTGGCCAATACTTGATTGCAATGAATGGCCTCTGAGCCGCCACGCAAAATGGTGGCATTGCCGGACTTAATACATAGGCCTGCCGCGTCTACCGTGACATTGGGTCTGGCTTCATAAATGATGCCTATCACACCAAGAGGCACGCGCATCTTGCCCACTTGTATGCCTGAAGGACGATATTTGAGATCGCGAATCTCGCCAATAGGGTCGGCTAAGGCTGCAATTTGTGACAATCCTTCGGCCATGCCATGGACGGACTTTTCTGTTAGTGTCAGGCGATCTAGCATGGCGCTATCCAAGCCATTGGCCTTGGCTTGCGCGAGGTCTTGTTGGTTGGCGGCCAAAATTTTGTCTTGCTGACGCAATATCATGTCGGCAATCGCATTCAGCGCTTGATTCTTGGTGCGCGTGTCGGCCTTGGCCATCGCACGTGAAGCCTCGCGGGCTTGCACCCCAACCTGATTCATATATTGCGCAATATCCATGCTATTCCCTGTCTGACTTGTTGGTCTGAATAATGACCATCGTCTTCGTCTGTCTGTAAAAATATTTTATCTTGTTCTGCTTTGTCTGGCGGCTATCCTTGCCAAGCCGATACTCAAGCGGTCTAACTCTAGCCATGGATCGCCTTGCAAAATGCCTTTGACCATTTTATCAATATCCGCCAACTTTAGCAGTGCGGCTTGCAGTTGGCGCAGAGTGTAACGGCTTAGCGCACGTTTGGCCAATTGTTGACGATCGCCAAATAACTTCGCTTGAGCAAGAGCAGTCTGTTGAGACATGCCTTGCGCCTCGGCTTGCTTCACCTTAAGCACGGGGCGTAATGTCCAAATCAAAGGATTCATGACGGCGATGGCGGCTACGCCTTCTTCTTGCAAGCCATTCAGCATGCGTGAGGTGCGAGCAATATCACCATTAAATATCGCTTCACTCAGTTGATTTTCATCAAAACGCGAGACATTCAACACGGCAGCACGGATCGCTTGACCGTCGATGACACCCGCAGGAAACATCAGTGCTAGCTTCTCAATTTCCTGATGAGCGGCGAGTAAATTGCCCTCAACTTGTTGTGCCAAAAACTTTAGCGTGTCGGTATCTGTGCTTTGTTGGTTTGCCGCCATGCGTTGCGCTATCCATGTAGGCAATTGCTCCGGGGGCACCTCTAGCAAAGGGATAAAAACGCTATCCTGTTCAAACTGTTGATAAGCCGTGGCTTTGGTTTCACGCCAGTCTAGCTCGGGCATCATCACAATACACACAGTATCAGGCAGACCATCACGCGCAATTTGCGCCAGTACTGGCCAGCCTTCAACGCCAGGTTTGCCATTTGGAATACTGAGTTCTAGGATTCTCAAACTCGAGAACAGGGATTGGGATTGCGCAAAGGTTTGGATTTGCTTCCAATCAAAATAGCGGTCGCAGATAAAGGCCTGCCGCTCTGAATAGCCTTTTTGCTTTAGGCTGCTTCGTAATAAATCTAGGGATTCTTTTAACGCGAGAGGTTCATCTCCGACCAAGGCATAACAAGGTTTCAAGCCTTTCTCTAGATGCGCGGCGAGTTGTGATGCCTGCAATCTCATGGTGATTATTGCGGAGTTTCGGTTTCTTCGGATTGATTGCTGACCGAGGGTTGATGAGCAGAGAGTGCGCGCATAATTTGTCTGATGGCGTCACTACGCATATTGTCATATAGGATAACTTCCTCATAAGCTTTACCTAAGGCTTCAGCATCTGCATAGGAGAAATCACGGCGATTTTCAATCGATTGGCTTCTGGCCCAAGTGCTCTGGCCTTTATCTTTCAATCTATAAGATACAGTATAAAAAAGCTCAAATTCACGCACCGCACCGCTACTGGTACCTACCGAACTACCCAAGGATAAAATACGCTTAGATTTACTTTCATTCATTATTTCTAAGCTGACATCAGCAAGATCGGGATTGTTGACGACTTTGACGCCGCTATTTTTCATACTGCGTGTCAATTCACGCCCCAACTCTGATTGGCCGTTAGAAATATAAATCGTTTTGAAAGAGAGGTTAGCGTAACCTTTTAGATGAAAGCCACAAGCACTGACCATCAATAACAATGCGATTAACAGGCCTCTTAAAGTCCTTTGGGAAATAGAATTGTTAATGTCAGCCAATTGCATGTTTACCCCACCACGATATTCACAAGTTTGTTTGGTACGACGATGATTTTACGCACACTCGTGCCTTCTGGCATAAATTTTTTAACAAAGTCTTGTGCTAAGGCGAGTTGCTCAATCTCTTCTTTGCCGGCTGTTTTGGCAACCGTGATATTGCCACGTAGTTTGCCATTCACTTGCACGACTAATTCCACCTCATCTTGCTCCATGGCACTTGCATCAGCCTCTGGCCATGCCGCATCACCAATATAAGCACCCGCACGCAATTCCGCCCACAGCGCTTGGCAAATGTGAGGCACGATAGGGGACAGCATCAATACGCAGTTTTCTAGTACTTCCTGACGAATAGCCCGGGTAATAGCATCTTTGCCATCCACTTTGGCATAGGCGTTCATCAATTCCATCACCGCAGCAATTGCCGTATTAAAAGCATGACGGCGTGCATAATCATCTGCTACTTTGCTGATGGTTTGATGTAGTTGGCGACGCAAAGTCTTGAGCGTGGCGTTGAGTTCGCCCATAGCCGGTTGATACGCCTCACAAGCACCTTGTTCAAGGTGTTGATGGACGAAACTCCATAAGCGACGCAAGAAGCGATGAGCTCCTTCAACACCGCTATCCGCCCACTCCAAGCTGAGCTCAGGCGGGGAAGCAAACATCATAAATAGCCGCGCAGTATCCGCACCGTAATCATCGATTAAGGCTTGAGGGTCTACCGTGTTGCCTTTGGATTTACTCATTTTGGAGCCATCTTTCAGCACCATGCCTTGGGTGAGTAAATTAGTGAAAGGCTCATCGTTTTTAATCAAACCTGCATCACGCATCAATTTGTTGAAGAAACGTGCGTATAGCAAATGCAAAATCGCGTGCTCAATCCCACCGATATATTGGTCAACAGGTAACCAGTAATTGGCGCGTTCATCCACCATGCCGGTATTGCAATCATGGCTAGCATAGCGAGCGAAATACCAAGAGGACTCAAAGAAAGTATCCATGGTATCGGTTTCGCGGGTAGCGGCTGCGCCACAAGTTGGGCAGGTAGTATTGTAGAAACTGGCGTCTTTCTTAATGGGTGAGCCAACCCCGTCCATCACGACATCTTCAGGCAGAACTACTGGCAATTGCTCTGCCGGTACAGGCACTTCGCCGCAACTCTTGCAATGCACGATAGGAATCGGGCAACCCCAATATCGTTGACGAGAAATACCCCAGTCACGCAAGCGATATTGCGTGCGGCGCGTACCCAAATTTTGTTTGCTGAGGGCATTGCAAATCGCGTCAAAGGCTTGCTCATAATTCAGATCATTAAACCGACCAGAGTTGATCGTGGTCAGTAGATTTAAATCTTTGCTGGCATACCAATCACGCCATACATGATGGTCAAAACGTATGCTATCCAGTTGTTCAATGAGACGATTTTTCTCTTCCATATTGGGTGGCGTGTAATCGTCTGGATCGTAGGCAATGGTGATTTGATTCAGGGCTTTTTCAAGTACCACCACATCTTTATGTTGATACACTTGTTTGATCGGGAGTTGGTACTTATTGGCGAACTCAAAATCTCGCTCATCATGCGCAGGCACCGCCATCACTGCGCCTTCGCCGTAGCTAATTAACACATAGTTGGCTATCCATACCGGTAATAATTCATCTGTCAGTGGATGGACCACAAACAGTCCGGTATCCATACCTTTTTTCTCGGCAGTCGCCATGTCAGCTTCGGCCACACTCCCCATTTTGCATTCTTTGATAAAGGTCTGTAATGCAGGATTGTGTTGGGCAGCCAACGTGGCCAATGGATGCTCGGCAGCCACCGCCACATAAGTCGCCCCCATCAATGTATCTGGACGGGTGGTGTAAACCTTGAGTTTGGCTTCGCTATTTTGGATAGGGAATTCAATTTCGCAACCGTAGCTTTTGCCTATCCAGTTGCGTTGCATGGTTTTGACCTGCTCAGGCCAACCATCTAATTTATCTAAATCTGCTAAGAGCTCGTCGGCATAGGCCGTAATTTTCATAAAATACTGAGGAATATCACGCTTTTCTACCACAGCGCCAGAGCGCCATCCGCGCCCATCGATGACTTGCTCATTGGCGAGTACCGTTTGATCAACGGGGTCCCAATTGACGGTGGCCGTTTTTTTATAAACCAAGCCTTTTTTGAAGAGATCGGTAAAAAGCCATTGCTCCCAGCGGTAATACTCAGGTCTGCAAGTGGCAATCTCTCTATCCCAGTCTATGCCCAAGCCCAAGGATTTGAGCTGCATTTTCATATGCTCGATATTGCTATATGTCCAAGCGGCAGGCGCTACTTTGTTTTGCAAAGCGGCATTTTCCGCGGGCAAGCCGAAGGCGTCCCAGCCCATTGGTTGCATGACGTTATAGCCACGCATACGATAAAAGCGACTGAGTACATCCCCGATTGTGTAGTTGCGCACGTGGCCCATATGCAGACGACCGCTAGGGTAGGGGAACATAGACAGGCAATAATATTTCGGTTTATCGCTTTGCTCGGAAGCTTTAAAAGTCTGATGTTTTTCCCAATATTCTTGGGCGATTCGCTCAACTTGTTTAAATGGATATTGCGCTTGCATATAGGTGATGGATACTCAAAAAAATGCTAATTATTATACCTGAACAGGGCTCATGGGTTCTCTGCGTGCCGCGGAACTAGACGTTAAATCTAAAATGCATCACATCGCCATCTTGCACGATATAGTCTTTACCTTCCAAGCGCATCTTGCCGGCTTCTTTCGCCGCTTGTTCACCCTTGTACTGGATGTAGTCGGCATAGCTAATCACCTCGGCACGGATAAATCCACGCTCAAAGTCGGTATGAATCACACCCGCAGCTTGAGGTGCCGTTGCGCCTTTGCGTATGGTCCAAGCGCGAACCTCTTTCACCCCAGCGGTGAAATAGGTCTCCAACCCTAGTAACTGATAGGCAGCGCGGATAACGCGATTTAGGCCAGGTTCATCCAAACCCAATTCGGATAAAAACAATAATTTATCTTCATCACTAAGATCAGAAATTTCTGCCTCAATCTTGGCACAAATGCTCACCACGGGCGCATTTTCTTGTTTGCCTAGCGCCAACACTTTGTCTAGGTGAGGATTGTTGTCAAATCCTTGTTCGTCGACATTGGCGATATACATCACCGGTTTTACAGTGATTAGACACAAGGGCTTGATTAATTGATATTCGTCTGCGCTAAGTCCAAGCGTGCGCGCTGGTTTGCCTTGATTCAGACCTTCTTGGATGCGATTAAGGATGGCACATAAAGCAATGGCCTCTTTGTCTCCGGATTTGGCTTTTTTGCCCTCGCGTTGCAAAGTCTTTTCAACGGTTTCCATATCTGCCAATGCTAATTCCGTATTGATGGTTTCAATATCTGCCAGCGGGTCTACCTTGTTGGCCACATGCACCACATTGGCATCATTAAAGCAACGCACCACATGGGCGATGGCGTCGGTTTCGCGAATATTGGCCAGAAACTTATTACCCAAACCTTCACCTTTGGACGCACCAGCGACCAAACCTGCGATGTCGACAAACTCAACGATGGCCGGCTGCACCTTTTGAGGTTGCACAATATCAATCAAAGGTTGCATGCGTGGATCGGGCACTTCCACCACGCCCACATTGGGTTCTATGGTACAGAAGGGATAGTTCTCAGCTGCGATACCTGCTTTGGTAATGGCGTTGAACAAGGTGGATTTGCCTACATTAGGAAGGCCAACAATACCGCATTTCATAATTTACTCACTTTAGCGTTTACTTATTTGATAGATTTGCTTTTGCATCTGTATGCAAGCGTAACATGGCTTGTTCAAAATCACCCTGCAATAGTAATGGAAGCACAAGCAGACTCTGATCCATAGATGATTCAATCGCATTCATTTCATTCAAGCTAGGGGCGCGCAACACAAAATTGACCACCTCTTCGCTTTTGCCGGGATGGCCTATGCCCATTCTTAGCCGCCAAAAATCTGGGGTACCCAAGGCGGCAATAATATCGCGCAAACCATTGTGTCCGCCGTGCCCACCCCCCTTTTTGAGCTTGCTTACGCCCACAGGCAAATCGAGCTCATCATGGATGACCAAAATCGCTTGTGGTGGGATTTTGTAAAACTTGGCCAAAGCTGACACCGCACGACCACTCGCATTCATAAAAGTGTCAGGTTTTAATAACCAAACATCCTGTGATGGTTTGCTCGTGGCAGATGAAAAATTGAGTTTGCCAGCCTGACCGAAAAATTTACTTTCTTGATTCAAGCGACTATTGCTTTGCGCGCACAACAAATCCACCCACCAAAATCCTGCATTGTGGCGGGTTTTGCTGTATTCGTTACCCGGATTACCGAGCCCGACGATGAGTTGTATCGCTTGCATTAGTTAGCCTCAAAAAAATAACGCGCGTCCTGATAGGAATCGCGCGTTATATTTTGCATCATGGCAATATTAGCCTTCGGCAGCTGGTGCCTCAGCAGCTGGTGCCGCGCTGGATTCTTCATCAGCACTTGAGCTACCACGAGTCTTAGCAACGCTGGCAACTGCAGCGTCGTTACCATGGGAGAGTTGTACGAACTCTACGCCAGATGGCAATTTAATTTCGGACAAGTGGATAGATTGACCGATATTCAGGTTGCCCATATCGACTTCGATAAATTCTGGCAAGTCTTTAGGTAAGCAGCTGATGTCAGCTTCGGTCAAGATGTGTGCAGGGATACCGCCGTTTAACTTAACACCAGGACATGTATCTGCATTCACGAAGTGCAATGGCACCTTCACGTGAATCTTCTCTGTCGCGCTCACACGTTGGAAGTCGATGTGTTGCAAGGTATTACGCACTGGGTGCATTTGATAGTCACGTAATAAAACGGACTCTTTATTACCTTCAACATTCAAGGTCAAAATTGACGCATGGAAAGCTTCGTGACGGAACTCTAAGAACAGTTCTTTGTGGTCAAATTCCACATTGACTGCATCCTTGTGTGCGCCATAGATAATGCCTGGTACTTTACCTGCGCGGCGAAGACGGCGGCTCGCACCCGTTCCTTTCGCGTTACGCAGTGTTGCTCTAATTTCAATAGCCATTTGCTACTCCTAAAAATAAATTGGCTCGGTATTGCAACCGAACCAACCGGTTTATGCTGACACCCGCGACCAGATGACAGCGATGAATGGCAAAGTGTTGAGACTTTGCCGAAAAACTTAAATTCTTTGCAACAAATTAGTCCTCAAACAGAGAACTAACAGAATCTTCATTACTAATGCGGCGTATGGTTTCCGCCATTAATTCGCCTACGGTAAGCTGGCGTACTTTCTTGCAACGCACAGCGTCATCACGCAATGGGATGGTATCTGTTACCACTAGTTCATCTAAGTCAGAGAACTCGATGCGTTCTACCGCAGAACCTGACAGTACTGGGTGTGTACAGTAGGCGACTACTTTTTCTGCGCCTTTTAGTTTCAACGCAGTCGCTGCTTCGCAAAGGGTATTCGCGGTATCCACCATATCGTCCATAATGACGCAGGTACGGCCAGCAACATCACCAATAATATTCATTACTTTCGAAACATTGGGTTTGGGACGACGTTTATCAATAATCGCCAAGTCAGAGCCCATTTGTTTCGCCAATGCTCGGGCGCGAACTACACCGCCTACATCAGGAGAAACCACCACTAAATTATCGTGGTTCAGTTTTGTTAAATCGCTCAATAACACCGGTGATGCATAAATATTATCTACCGGTATATCAAAAAACCCTTGAATCTGGTCTGAGTGCAAATCCATAGTGAGCAAACGATTCACACCTACGCTGGTGAGCATATTCGCTACCACCTTAGCGGTAATGGCGACTCGTGCAGAGCGTGGTCGACGATCTTGGCGCGAATAACCAAAATAAGGAATCGCTGCAGTAATACGACCCGCTGAGGCACGACGAAGTGCGTCAACCATCACCATCACTTCCATCAGACTGTCATTGACAGGCTGGCAAGTGGATTGCAACAAAAACACATCTTTACCACGCACATTGTCGAGGATTTCGACCATCACTTCGCCATCACTGAAGCGGTCGACCGTAGCGCGCCCCATTTGGATACCCAAATGCTTTACAACTATCTCGGCCAGCTTTGGATTGGCTGTGCCGGTAAATACCATGATGTCGCCTCTGGCCACAGTGGGATTCCTCGTCGTTTTAGTGCATGATACAAAAACAAAAAAGCGTGTATTGCCTACACGCTCCAAAAAATTTGGCTGGGGAGGAAGGATTCGAACCTTCGCATGCCGGAATCAAAATCCGGTGCCTTAACCAGCTTGGCGACTCCCCAAACGCATTCTGCGTTAAGCACTCAAATTATACAGCGGATGCTGCGTTAAACCGAGAGCAAAACAAGAAAAAAGTGCTACTCCAGCAAGCTGATTTGGTATGTTGAGCTGACGCATATACAGGTCGGCATCATTCACCATCTCTGACTGTTGAAGTTGTATAAATGCCGAGGCACCTGAACCACTCATTTTTGCCCTTCCATGCATAGATAACCATTGCAGGCAGGCCTTTACAGCAGGGAAACGTTGACATACCACAGCTTCTAAATCATTGTGAAATTGCTTGGCATTTTCATCTCGATGAGAAACTGAATCTTGCTTGCTTTCAGAGGTAGACAAATTGCCTGCCTCGAAAAAGGCGGCTATTGTCGTGGGATTTGTGTTTCTTGTCAATTCCTCAGCGCGAAATATTTCAGCGGTAGAGACATGGATATGTGGCGTTAATACTAGATATTGGGCAGGTGCTAAGTGAATTGGGCTGAGCTGTTCCCCTATGCCTTGCACCCAAGCGTTTTGGCCAAAAATAAAAAATGGCACATCTGCGCCCAATTGCAATCCCAAGGTCATTAATTGCTGGCGATTTAAACCGCACTGCCACAGGTGATTGAGCGCGATCAAAACTGTTGCAGCGTCCGAACTGCCGCCGCCTAGTCCCGCACCCATAGGAATGCGTTTGTCCAGTGCTATCTCTACCCCATGTGGAGATTGCGTTTCGCTTTTCAGTAATTGAGCTGCACGAACGCACAAGTCTTGATCTGGCGGCGTGTTAGGCAGAGGTGTGAGTTGGCGTATTTGCCCATCATGGTTGGTTTTGAGATATACCGTGTCTTGCAAGTCAATCAGACGGAACACGCTTTGTAACAGGTGATAACCATCGTCACGCCGCCCTGTAATATGTAAAAATAAATTCAGTTTGGCGGGTGCGGCAAAGGCTTCAAAGCCTTGTTCAGTCCAATGATGTGAGCTAGCAGATTCCATAAGGATGGAACTCTAAAGCATGACTTGCCAATCGTCTATGATGAAACGCAGATAAATTTTCGGGTGGCGTAGGGTGAGTTTGGTCGGCAAACTATACTTCTCCACCTCTTTGTATTCAGCATATTCAACAGACCAGTCACTTTGATTTAATTTGATTAATTTGCCAGCGCTATCCCATTGTTGCGCAATCACTGGCCCTGGAGCAGGGCGTCCTAAAATCCAATCATGCAAAAGTCTGACGGGCAAAGGCCAACCGAGGATTTGTTCAGTCAGTTGTTCGGCATCTTGGGCAGAGTATTGTTTATTATCACTCGTGACCAACATCACGCCATCTGCGCTTGCATTGATATCAGCGATGGTATTGCCTAGAGGGGAAATAAGAGAGATTTGTTGGCTATCCCCTGTTTTATGCCAATGAATTTGGCAACTGTAACCACGCCCATCATATTGCACTGCCATACGACCTTCCAGGGCAAAATCATTCAGACCTACCAAGCTATGTTGATGCTGAAGAGCTGCTAAAGGAATGTCATCGGCAAACCCCATTATCGGGCATATTAAAAAGACTACAGAAACTAGCCAAGCTAATAGCACACCCGGCAAATCAAAACGACTTTGCCGGATGTATTGATGGTTGGACAACAAGAGAATCACAGAGAGGGAGCTAAGCGTTTAATAGTCGCTTTTAAAGCATTGTTATCAGGATGCATTGCAGAGGCTTCATTCCAAATACGCAAGGCCTCATCTTTTTGACCTTTTGCCCACAGCACTTCACCCAAATGCGCTGAAATTTCAGGATCGGCTTGGGTTTGGTGGGCAAGTTTTAGGTAATGCAAGGATTCGTCATACAGACCCAATCGATATAGCACCCAGCCCAAACTATCGATTACATAGTGGTCATTTGGGTTGATTTGCAATGCGCGCTCAATCAGATAGCGAGCCTCTTTCAAATTAATATTTCTATCAGCGAAAGAATAGCCAAGTGCGTTATAGGCTTGGGCATGGTCCGGACGATTGGCAATGATGCGGCGCAGCTGTTTTTCTAGCACGTCATATTTCTTAAGCTGCTCAGCTTGCATAGCATATTCATAGGCCAAATCATAAGCGTCAGGTAAGTTGGTGACCGCTTTGCTCAGCAGGTCAAAGGCCTGTTGATGACGATTCGCTTGGCTGAGCAAGTTGGCTTGCATCAAAATGACTGAAGATAGCTGCTGATTCGTTAAGTGGTGCATTTCATCTAAAAATGCCACAGCGGCATCAACACCCTTGCTACGGTTGAGCAGGTTAGCAATATTAAGGTTAGCCTCTACATAATGATTCTGTGAGGCGAATTCAGGATGATGCTCCGCCATCATATTGTCATTCTGTACTTGCTTGTACCAAAAGATGGCTTGCGCCTCATCAAGTTTTTTCTCAGTCACTTGGCCTAGGTATAAATAAATTTGATCCTTATCTTTTATTTCAAGGTTCAATGCTTGCTTGAAATACTTTTCAGCGCCGTCATAGTCGCCAGACTCTGCAGAGAGAAGACCTAACACGATAGTGATTTCGGCTACATGATCTTTCACGGCCAACAATGAAATCAATTCTTGCTTGGCCTCTAAAAATCGTTTGCTAGCCACTAACATTTTGGACATATTCAAACGGGCATCATAGGCCTCTGGATGTTTGCTAATAAATCCTTGATAGAGTTTAACGGCTTGTTCTGGCGAGCGTCTAAACAGTGCGTCAGCCCAATGAATGATGCCAATTTCCCATTCAGGATGTAATTGGTTAGCACGCTCTGCCTGACTGATGGCTAATTCAATATTGCCACTATGCAAAGCGGCTTGGCTAATGGCTAAGAATGCTTCTGGTAAATCGGGGTAAGGCTGAGCAAGTTCTTGCACGAGATTGAGCACGGCACTTTTGTCTGGTTGAGAGCCAAGCAATGACTCCAACTGAAGAAACGCGGTCGGCCTATTGTCGCTGAGGGCCATTAACTTTTTTAAGTAGGGCTTTGCTGATTTAGGATCGCCAGAAAAGATAAAAAACTGAGCTACAGTTTGATTAGCTTCGATAGACTCAGGAGCCAATGTCGTCCATAGCTTTGCCGCCTCAAGCGCTAACCTTGGTGATTTGGCATAGAACGCCATTTTAGTGGAGCGTTCGGCAAAACTCGCATCCCCTAATGCATTGGCTAATTCAAAGAATAATTGCCCGGATGCCAAAGGTTCGCCACGTTGGCTGGCAACTTCAGCAAGAAGATACTTGAATACATATTCAGCCTGCTTATCATTTTCGTTAGTGGACTCAACACGAGCTGGGGCAGCAGCCTGCGGAGCTTTCTTTTGCGTTTGGCTCGCCTGAGGCTTATCTTTTTTTACGTCTGCATGCGTACATGCAGTGAGGCCAAGTAAGCTGGCAATAAGCAAGCAAGCGGGAAGGTTTTTTAGCGTCATCGTCTCTACTTTATATATATTTATAAATAAGCAAATTTTTTACATTCGCCAAACTGTTTGGATAAGGACTTTATCAGTTCTTTAGTCAGTGACAGCGTCAGCAAGTTCATACATAATGAGCGCAGACTATAGCCGCTTCAGGGAAACTTTCCAATAGCAAGCGCTCTAAGCCATGTAATTAAAGCTTTATAGCGTGTCGCGGGCAAGTTTCAAACTTTTTTTAAGTCGATTTTTATTCGGAACGGCGAACTCAACATTAGTGCCATTAATCAAACGCTTGACATCTGTCAGGCGTTTTTTTAATGTGATGCCCCCTCATGACAGGGCAATAATACATCTCGGAGTGAAGTTTTAAATGGCAAAAGAGACAAAAACCAATATGGCTGAAATCACTGTTAGTGCCAACCATCTAACCCGGTTATATGGTGGCAGGGCTGCCGTGAGTGATGTGAGCTTCACCCTTAGTAAAGGTGAAGTGTTAGGATTTTTGGGCCCCAATGGTGCGGGTAAATCTACCACGATGAAAATGTTGACCGGCAACTTGGCCCCTAGCGCTGGTAGTGTGAAAATTTGTGGTATCGACATGATAGAGAATCCCAAAGAAGCCAAAGCATTGATAGGCTATTTGCCCGAGACTCCGCCGCTTTATCGTGAATTGACAGTGGATGAATTTTTGACGGTCACTGCTAGATTGCATGGAATCTCCTCTAAGGCCATTAAGTCTGCGGTTGATCGTGCCAAGCAGCGCTGTGGTTTAACTGAAATGAGCAAGCGTCTGATTGAGAATCTTTCTAAAGGTTATCAACAACGTGTCGGTATCGCCCAAGCGATTATTCACAATCCTATGGTAGTTATCCTAGATGAACCAACAGTCGGTTTGGATCCGATTCAAATCCGAGATATTCGTACATTGATTAAAGAGTTGGGTAAAGAACACAGTGTGATTCTCTCTACTCATATTCTTCCAGAAGTTGAAATCGTTTGTGATCATGTACAGATTATTGATAAAGGCCAGTTGATATTCAATGGCTCTATTGATCTGTTGAAAAAACAGCGTCAGGGTAATCGTCTATTAATAGGTTTGCGTAATGCACCAACATTAACTTCACTTGAGAAAATTGCTCAAGTAGAGAAAGCAGAGTCATTAGACAATGGCTTGATTCGCGTTTACTTCACTCCCGGTGAGTCACCTGCAGAAAAAATTGTCGCAGCAGCGGTGAAAGGTGACTGGGGTTTATTCCAAATTCAACCTGATCAAACATCCTTAGAAGATGTATTTGTTCAGTTGACGCATCAATAATTTTTCAAGCGAGCATAGATATGATTTGGCATTTGGCGAGAAAAGAAATTAAAAGTTTATTTGCTTCCCCTATGGGCTGGGTGATTTTGGCTCTATTGCAATTCTGGTTGGGGCTGAAGTTTTACAGTGGCATCAATAATTATTTCCAAGTGATGTCCGGCATTATTCGTCCTGCGGAACGTATGGGGGTGACCTCTTTTATAGGACAAAGTGTATTCGGTGACGCTTCCTTTTTTATGTTGGTGGCGGTTCCTTTGCTATCCATGCGCTTGATTAGTGAAGAGCGTAAGAGCAATACCTTGCCATTTTTAATGACTGCACCTATGTCACTGACACAAATCGTGATTGGCAAATTCTTAGGTTTAGTGGCGTTCTTATCCATATTGATTGGCTTTGTACTCATTATGTTGTTAACCCTAGGTTTATGGGCCGACATCGATTATGGCTACTTAGTCTCCAATACATTGGGTCTTTGGTTATTAGTGGCCAGCTTCTGTTCTTTGGGCTTGTACTTTTCTAGCTTGACGGCGCAGCCTGTGGTGGCGGCCATCATCACCTTTATTGCTTTATTTGGCTTGATGATTTTCGATCGTTTCTTTACCGGCAACGAGGGTAGCATCATGAATTACCTCTCTATGATGCAGCATTTTCAGCCCTTTGCGCGTGGCTTGATTGACACCGCAGATATTGCCTATTTCTTGCTGTTTATTATTGCTTTTTTAACTTTAACCATACGCCGCCTAGATGCGGATCGTCTGCGCGGATAAAGGTTGCACGATGAAGACTCAACTCAAATTACGTTTACAGCTGCTGATGCAAAATAGCTTTTTTGTTATTTTGTTTTTGATATTAATTGGCTTGATTGGCTGGATTACACATCAATACCATGTGGCCACCGATGTCACACAGAGCTCACGCAATATTCTCAGTGAGGGTAGTGTGAATGTCCTCAAACAAATGAAGTCTCCGATCACGATTACAGTGTTTGCCTCGGCAGATAATGCCTCTCATGGGGAAACTTATCGTAAAGGTGTGAAAGACTTTATCTATCGTTACCAACGCACCAAACCGGACATTAAAGTCGAATTCGTTAGCCCAGCCGAAGACCCCAAGCGAACCCAGGAAGCTGGTGTTGTCGCAGAGGGAGAGCTGATTGTCGAGTACGAAAAACGCTCGGAGCATCTGTTGCCACCCTATGCGGAACAAGAGATGACTAATTTGTTAGTGCGTTTATCACGTACTCGTCAACAGGCGATTATGTATCTGGACGGCCATGGTGAAAGAAATCTGATTGGTAAAAAAGATCATGATATCGGAGAGTTTGGTAAACAGCTTGAAGATAAAGGTTTCAAGTTTGCGAATCCAGACTTAGTCAGTGGTAAAAACATTCCAGAGCAAAGCTCTATGCTGGTGATTGCTGGCCCGCAAAAAGATCTTTCAGACATCGAAGTAAAGAAAATCAAGGCTTGGTTAGATAGCGGTGGCAATTTACTTTGGATGTTGGATGATGATAATTATCGTGGCATGAAGGTCATCGCTGAATACCTAGGATTAAAAGTTTCCAGTGGTGTTGCAGTCGATCCATCTTCATCAAAAGATGGCGTCAGTGCTAAACATGTATTTAGCTACCAGTATGGCGACCACGCAATTACTCGTAACTTTATGCTTCGCACCTTGTTCCAAGAAGCTCATCAAGTCAATGCGCAAGGCAATGATGACAACGGTTGGCAAGTATCCAATCTGATTGATGTTGCGGCATCTGGTTGGTTGGAAAATGACCGTAAAGAGTTATCAGGCGATGTTAATAAAATTAGCTATGATGCCAAATCCGACGTTTCAGGACCGATCAATATTGCCGTTGCTCTTGAGCGCAAATATGGCAAAAAGGGTCAGCGTGTGGTTGTCATCGGTAACGCTAATTTCTTGTCGAATACCTTTGTGGCTACCCAAGGTAACTTAGACTTGGGCGTGAATATTGTGAACTGGCTTGCAGGGGATGATTCTTTAATTACGATTCAACCAAAACCTCTGAAAGATGCCAATGTGAATATCAAACCAGGTATTCTGACATGGCTGATTTTCTTGCCTATCTTTGATAAACCTCTAGGTTTATTTATGGTGGTGATTCCTTTGGCATTGTTGGTATCCGGTATTTTACTTTGGTTGAAACGCCGCAAAGCCTAATGGATTGATAGCAATAAATGGAGTGAGATGCTGAAATGAAGTCGCGCTGGATTTTAAATTTTGTATTGTTATTGGTGGTGCTGATTGTCGGTGCTGTGGTGTATTTTAGCCCCAAACAATCACAACAGCAGGTACAGGATTATGAGGTCTCTTCGTTAAGGTTGGCGGATATGAATGCCATCAGCATTGAGTTTCCAGCCCAAGCCTCATTGAAGTTTGAGAAGCGTGATGGCTTTTGGTACTTGCAACAACCTTATGCTGCGCGTGCTGACCAACAATTGGTAGGCAGATTGATGTCGATTGTGGCAGCTCGCAGCAAACAAAAATTCCCTGCAGATGATGCCGCTAAGTTTGGCTTGGACCAACCTAAGTTGGTATTGCGTTTAAATGATGCGGTGTTTACTTTTGGTACCTACAACACAGTCAGCCAAGAGCAATATGTTGCATACAATGGCTCGGTGTTTATGTTGCCCACCATCTATGCCGAAAATGCACAAATCCAAGTGACTGAGTTTCTAGATAAGAACTTGTTCCGACCTACTGAGAAGGTTGCTGGTTTTGATTTTGGGCATTTGGAGCAGTGGCAAGGGACTAAATTAAATGTAGATTTAGTGGATGGTAGCTGGAAAGTTTCTTTGCCCAAGGCACAGGCAAAACAGTCAGAAATGCAAGAGTGGTTTGATGGGTTTTGGCGCAATATTGCAGCCCCTCGTGTTGAGCCTGACAAAATTGATAAACGCATGAACTATCCCTATTTCGATGTCAAAATGCAAGGCGGTAGCAAAGTGCGCTTTTATAAAGTGCAAGAGTCACCAGAGTTGTTGATTTATCGCGACGATGAGGGCTTGTTATACCATTTGCCTTCAGACCTTGGTTTTACCTTATTAAACCCACCAGTCAATTTGCCTGACGATAAAAAGTCCGCTGGCGCAAAATAATCCTGTATCCCTTCAGGAATCTAGACCTTGCCCGAACTACCCGAAGTTGAGATTAGCAAGCGAGGTCTAGAGCCCTTGCTTGGCGCCACTATCGCGCAAGTGAATATCCATTTCCCTACCTTGCGCTGGCCTATTCCTCCAGAGCTCAGCAGCGTATTGCCGCAGGCTCAGGTCGCAACATTATCCCGCCGTGCAAAATATATTTTGGTAGCGTTTCGTAATCAACAAGGTCATTTAGGCACGATGCTATTGCACTTGGGGATGTCGGGTAGATTATGTTTGTTACCAGCGCAAGAGCCTAGGGCTAAGCATGACCATATCGAGTGGTTATTTACCGATGGAAGAATACTGCGCTTACGTGACCCGCGTCGATTTGGCGCAGTGCTATGGATTCCTGCAGATAATGAGCAAGCCCAATTGCAGGCCTTACAGCAACATCCTTTACTAAAATCTTTAGGACCAGAGCCCTTGTTGGCAGACTTCGACGCTGAATACTTATACCGCAGTACGCGAGGTAAAACTGCTGCAATTAAATTGGTCATTATGGACAGCCATATGGTGGTGGGGGTGGGGAATATATATGCCAGTGAAAGTTTGTTTAGGTCTGGCATACACCCGCAAAAACCGGCTGGAAAACTAAGCAAAACGCAATGTGCTAGATTGGTAGAGGAAATTAAATCCACATTGACCGAGGCGATACAGGCGGGTGGAAGTAGTTTGCGTGATTTTTTTGGTGCGGATGGCAACCCCGGCTATTTTCAACAGCACTACTTCGTTTATGCGCGACCAGGTTTGGCATGCGAGAGATGCCAAAGCGTTATCCGACAAATCAAACAGGGACAGCGCTCAACCTTTTTCTGTCCCAAATGTCAGCGCAAATAGCGCAACTGTACGCCGCATCTTAACGGTTTGAGTGCGAAGCATGTTCGTGCAAATAGCCACGAGGATGCTCAGGCAGTTCATCGCGTATCCATTGTGGAATTAAACTGCCTATCAACATTCCCAATGCGCTCGCAATTAAACCAGCAAGTTGTGCAGGAATCAGCGGATCATCGGCAAAAATCAGCACGCTTAACCAAGTCAATAAGCCTGCGTAGATGGCAAACAAGGCGCCCTGATTGGTCGCGCGTTTCCAGAATAAGCCGCATACCAATGGAATAAATGCTATCACCAAGGTGACTTGATAGGCGTTCTCGACCATCTTAAAAATACTGGCCTTGGAATTCACTGCATACAAGGTCACCAAAATAGTAAAGATAAAGGTCACGCCGCGCATGGTGGCCAACAGTTGTTTGTCACTCATCCCATGTTCGCCGCGGCGACGAATTAGCATAGGCTTTAAAATATTTTCGGTGAAAGTCACAGATGGCGCCAATAGCGTCGCAGAGGCACAACTCATAATGGCAGCCAATAGTGCGCCAAAGAACATGACTTGAGCGACAAGCGGCGCATGTTGCAAAATCAATGAGGGCAGAATCATTTGTGGGTCAGCGTTAATATGACTTTGCACTAGGTTTGGATCTATGAGTGTGGCGGAGTAAGCCAAGAACATAGGCACAAAGGCAAATAAGAAATATAGAGTGCCACCAATCACCGAACCCCACACCGCAATTTTAATCGTCTTTGAGGATTGTACGCGTTGGAATACGTCTTGTTGTGGTGTTGAGCCCAGCATCATGGTAATCCATGCAGCAAAGAAGGCAATCATTTGCTTGAGATCCGCCTGAGGCCAAAATTCGAATTTACCAGCATTACGTGCATGTTCAATCACCGTGCCCACCCCACCCAATTGATCACTCAACAGGAAGCCAATAAAAAGCATGCCAACCATAATCACTATCATTTGGATAAAGTCAGTAATGGCGACCGCCCACATCCCGCCATGGACGACGTAAACCAAAATAGTCATCGAGCCCATCCACATCCCCGTGGTTTTGCTGATCATGCCATCCGTGAGCACGTTAAATACCAAGCCTAGAGCAGAAATTTGTGCACCTACCCAGCCCAGGTAAGAAATCACAATCGCAATCGAGGTCAGTGCTTCTGCTTTGCCCCCAAAGCGACGGCGATAGAAGTCACCGATGGTCAATAAATTCATCCGGTATAAAGGGGCGGCAAAAACCAAGCCAACCAAGATTAAGCAAAGTGAAGAGCCGAACGGATCGGCCACCACGCCATGCAATCCTTCTTTCAAAAATACGGCAGGAATGCCAAGTACGGTCTCTGAGCCAAACCAAGTCGCGAATACGGTGGCAATGACGATAGGCAAAGGCAAATGCCGACCGGCAATGGCAAAATCTTTAGCGCTATGAACACGAGAGCTGGCATACAAACCGATGCCAATCGACAAAATCCAATAAGCAATCACAAACCAGAGTAACAAGCGGCTCTCCAGGAGAATATTGAGGGTTGATGATGTTGTAAGGGCATGCGCCGCTTCCGCTGATAATTTTAACAAAAAGCGATAGGGCAGGGCGAGCCCATAGCATGGTCAGCGTTAATTTAATTCGATGGACTCGCCTAAGAAAATATTCTTGACGGCTCAACAAGAGACGCTAGAATGAAGAACATTGTTTACAAAATAAAAAATAATATTGTGAACAGAGCCTATTGACCAAACATAACAATAAATGCACTCGAGGCGATATATGCGAAATCCATCTCTATTGCAAAATGCAAAGCCGCAGACTTCTGTGCGCTCAAATCAATCCATCAATATCCCCGCTTTATTTCAACAGGCAACACACTGGCATCAGCAGGGAGATCTGAATAAAGCCGAGCAACTGTATCTGCAATTAGTGGCGCGTAAACCACATCACTTTGACGCCTTACATCATCTTTGTATGATTGCACTGCAGAAAAAAGAGTTGTCACAAGCCTTAAATTGGATAGACCGCGCGCTTATAGAAAATCCCCTGCATGCCCTTGCCCATGCCAATCGCGGCATCGTGTTACATCATTTACAGCGTTATGCTGAAGCGGTGCGAAGCTACGACCTTGCAATACGCTTACATCCTCAGTATGCTCAAGCATATTGCAACCGCGGTATAGCATTGCGTGAATTAGGCAGTGTCGATTTGGCTATTAGCAGTTACGACCAAGCCATCGCACTAAAACCTGACTATGCAGAAGCCTATGCTAATCGTGGCAATGCTTATTTAAAATTAAATGCGTTGGAGCAGGCTCTTCAGGATGCCAGTCGTGCCATCCAACTCAAGCCAAAGATGGCGCAATACTATTGCAACCGGAGTGTCATTTGGCATGCCATGCAGCAATTCACGGAGTCCTTGCAAGATGTCAATTATGCGATTCAGTTGCAGCCAGATAATGCTTTGGCTTATTGGAATCGCTCTAATATTTATTTGCTGCATGGGCAATTTGATTTGGGTTGGCAAGATTATGAGTGGCGTTTGCTGCTTGAGCATTATCCGGCGACATGTTTCACAGCACCACGCTGGCGTGGTACGCAGTCGCTGCAGGGAAAATCCATCTTGCTGTATGCCGAGCAAGGCTTGGGCGACACCCTGCAATTTTGCCGTTATGTCCCATTGGTCGCGGAATTAGGTGCCAAAGTTTACTTGCAAGTGCAGCCAAGTTTGCGGGCTTTATTACAAACCTTGCCTGGCGTACATCGATGGGTTGATGAAGGTGTTGATACCAGCCAGATGGACTATCAATGCGCTTTGATGTCACTGCCTATGGCATTTAAAACCAATCTGCAAAGTATCCCTAGCCCCCGTCATTATTTATCTAGCAGCCACGAATATAGGCAGTTATGGCGCAAAAAATTAGCTAGCAGTGATCGTCTGCGCGTTGGCATCGTATGCAGCGGAAGCCCAAGCCATGCAAATGACAATCAGCGATCTATTCCCTTACAGATATTGCTAGATGCCTTACCTAAGAATATGCAATTGATCAGCTTGCAAAATAATATACGTCACTCCGATAGTGCTGCGCTTAAAGCAGGAAGAGTCAAATATTTTGGTCAAGAAATACATGACTTCAGAGATACGGCGGCTTTGTGCGATTTGGTCGATGTCGTGTTGACCGTTGATACTAGTGTGGCGCATTTGGCTGGCGCCATGGGCAGACCTACTTGCCTGTTATTACCTTTCTGCCCAGATTGGCGCTGGTTATTACACAGAACAGATAGCCCTTGGTATCACTCAATAAAAATATATAGACAGAAAAAGCAAAATTGTTGGCACGAAATTTTGACTGAGTTGTCTCAAGATTTACTGAGCAAATTGGATCATTTCAGCCAACAAGCAAGCTAGTAAAACCCTTTATCAGTATTGGATGCCCCTCAAGATTAGCTTTATTTTAATCAATCTCGATACTGACATCTTTTTATTAGAAAAAAGTATAATTCCGCCGCATTTTATGCAGTAAAATGCGCGCCGTATTGATTAATTTTCTGCTTGTGTTGATTTACATCAAATCATGAAATGCTTTTCCTCGGTAACCTTTGGGCGTTGCGATGCTTAACCGTCGTGCTTCGCTCTGTATGCGTCTTTTCACTTTGTGAGGTCGATTGTGCGATTCTTATGGCTGTTAATGCTAATGAGCGTATTGCTTGGATGTACTCAAAAATCAGAGACATTCACGGCCACCGATGTGACAGGCGCAGACTTTGCTCATGGGTTTAGTCTGACGGCGCAAGATGGCACGCAAAAAAGTTTACAAGATTTCAAGGGTAAGGTGGCAGTGGTGTTTTTTGGCTATACCCACTGCCCAGATATTTGTCCGACAACGATGCATGACCTTGCCAACGTCATGAAATTATTGGGTAAAGATAGTCAGCAAGTGCAAGTGTTGTTTGTGACGCTTGACCCAGAGCGGGATACTGTGGCGGTATTGAAACAATATGTCCCTGGCTTTGATCCGAGTTTTATTGGGTTGACCGGTTCATCAAAGCAGATAGAAGCAGTGGCGCAACAGTTTAAGATTTATACGCAGAAGCAAGCAGTCAAAGATGCTCAGCAATACAGCATAGACCACAGCGCTGGTGCTTATGTGTATGACAAACAAGGTCGATTAAGACTGTACTTTAAATATGCGCAAAGTCCTGAAGACATGGCGCATGATTTAAAATTATTGATGTAAAAGATTTTTGTTTTTGACAAGCGATGTCATTTGGTTAAGCGCCAAACAACATGTTTGTGAGAAATAAAATTTAGGCTCCCTTGAGAGATTTTTTGTGTGAGTTGTTAATTTAGTTGCAGGAGGCGTGGTAATGGCCACAACCAGTACGATAAATAAGGAACAATACGATTACGATATTATTCGTAAATTTACGATCATGACTCTGGTTTGGGGGGTGGTGGGTATGCTGGTCGGGGTGTATATCGCCTCTGAATTAGCTTTCCCAGTGCTCAACTTTGACATTCCTTACATCACATTTGGTCGTTTACGCCCAGTCCACACTGGGGCGGTGATTTTTGGTTTTGGTGGTAGTGCGCTATTCGCGACGTCCTATTATGTCGTTCAACGAACATGTCAAACGCCTTTGTTTGCTAAGGGATTGGCAAACTTCACTTTCTGGGGTTGGCAAGCGGTGATTGTGTTTGCCGCCTTGGGCGATGTGATGGGGCATACGCAAGGCCGTGAATATGCTGAGATGGAATGGCCGATAGACTTATTGATTGAAGTGGTTTGGGTGGCTTATCTGGTCGTGTTTGTGGGCACCTTGATGCGTCGTAAACAACCGCACATCTATGTAGCAAACTGGTTCTATTTGGCGTTTATTTTGGCAACAGCTTTGTTGCATACCTTTAACAATCTTGCTGTTCCTGTCAGCTTGTTCTCCATGAAATCCTATAGCTTGTTCTCTGGTGCGCAGGATGCGATGACTCAGTGGTGGTATGGTCACAATGCGGTTGGCTTCTTCTTGACGGCTGCCTTCTTGGGCATGATGTACTACTTTGTTCCCAAGCAAGCCGGTCGCCCTGTATATTCATATCGCTTGTCGGTATTGCACTTCTGGGCATTGGTCTTTATGTACATGTGGGCTGGTGCACACCACTTACATTGGACAGCAATTCCAGACTGGACCTCTACTTTGGCAGCGACCTTCTCTATCATGTTGTTACTCCCATCATGGGGCGGTATGGTGAACGGTATTCTGACCTTGTCCGGTGCTTGGGACAAAATGCGTACCGATCCAATTATGCGTTTCTTGATTGTGGCTTTGTCTTTCTACGGGATGTCTACTTTCGAAGGCCCGATGATGTCATTGAAAGACGTCAATGCCTTATCACACTACACTGACTGGACAGTCGGTCACGTTCACTCTGGCGCTCTTGGTTGGGTGGCGATGGTGTCTTTCGGTAGTTTGTATCACTTGATTCCAAAATTGTGGAATACGCAAACCTATAGCAATCGTCTGATCAATGTGCATTTCTGGTTGGCCACAATCGGCATCTTGCTGTACATCACTGCGATGTGGATTTCCGGCATTATGCAAGGTCTGATGTGGCGTGCATTTGATGATTTCGGCAACTTGCAATACTCATTTATCGAGTCAGTAGCTGCCGCACATAAACTTTATGTGATGCGTGCCATAGGCGGACTATTCTTCCTGAGCGGCATGGTAGTGATGGTCTACAACATGACCAAGACTATCCGAAGCGGCAAGGTTTAAGTGGCAAAAGATTGAGACTTGGACTGGATCCAAGTCTAGTCAGATTAAAAGTAATTAAAGTCTAGTGAAACTGGAGTTAGCATGAAACACGATAATATTGAACGCAATGTAGGGATACTTTTGGTACTCACTATGTTGGCTATCAGTGTAGGCGGTATGGTTGAAATTGTTCCGCTGTTTTTTATCAAAGAAACGGTGGAAAAAGTCGAAGGTGTACGCCCTTATTCGCCACTTGAATTGCGTGGCCGCGATATCTATATCCGCGAGGGTTGTTATTTGTGTCACTCACAAATGATACGTCCATTCCGCGATGAGGCTTTGCGTTATGGTCACTATTCATTAGCAGCTGAATCTAAATATGATCACCCATTTCAATGGGGTTCAAAACGTACAGGTCCAGATTTGGCGCGTGTAGGTGGCAAGTATTCTAATGACTGGCATACCCAACACTTGACCGCACCAAGATCATTGGTGCCTCAGTCTGTGATGCCTAACTACCCTTGGTTGGTAAAAACCAATTTGGATTATTCCGATATTCAGGGGCGTATGAAAGCCTTGCGTGTAACAGGCGTGCCATATTCCACCAATCAAGCTGAGTTCGAGCGTAATGTGAAAGAGTTTGGTGAAGAGGTTGCCAAGAACCTACACATTCCAGATGCTGAAAAGAATCTATTAGCCCAAGCGCAAGCCGGCAACTACGACACAAATCCAGATAATTTGACCGAGATGGATGCATTGGTCTCTTATCTGCAAGTGTTGGGCACGATGGTCGACTTTAAGAAGTACGACGACGATTACTTTGTGAAATTCCGCTAGACGGAAACAGAGTTGCAACAAGACTAAGAAGGAATGTTTTAAATGGACTGGATATTATGGTTTACCAAATTTGAGAATACCAAGCCATTGGCATTGGTAATCTTTTTTGCGGTTTTTTGCGGGGTGGTGTTCTACCTGTATGGCAATAAAAACCGTAGTGAAAAACTAGAGTCTTATAAAAACATCCCTTTGCAAGATGATGACAATTAGGTAGGGAATTGATGATGAGTCAGGATAAAAGAAACGTAAATAAACAGACCACCGGTCATGTCTGGGACGATGATCTGGAGGAATTAACCAATCCGCTACCGATGTGGTGGGTATGGGGCTTTTATATCACTTGTGTATTCGCCATCGTTTACTGGTTGCTATATCCAGCATGGCCAGTTGCGAGCAGCTATACCAAAGGTCTGCCAGCGATTAATACGATTACCTATACGGCGACAACGGTGGATGGTAAAGAAGTACAAAAAACCACGCACTGGAATATGCGCTCTAAATTTATGGCCGAGATGAATGAACTCAAGGCAGCGCAAAAACAATGGTTCGACAAAGTGGCTTCCACTTCTTATGAAGCCGTTGCCAGTGATGCGGACTTGATGCAATTCGTGAACTCAGCGGGTAAAACATTGTTCACTGATAACTGTATGCCATGTCACCAAGCGGGTGGCCAAGGGAAAATTGGTATAGCACCTAACTTGACCGATGACTATTGGCAATACGGTGGCAGTTACCAACAAATCAACACCACTATAGTGGCTGGTCGCCACGGTGTGATGCCAGCATTCAAGCAGGTGTTGAGTGCAGATGAACTCAATCAAGTGGTTAATTATGTCTTGAGCTTGTCAGGCGAGCCTCACAATGCTGACAAGGCTAAAGCAGGCGACAGTTTGTTCCATGGCCCTAAGGCTGGTTGTTATGTTTGTCACGGCGATGATGCTAAAGGCAAAGTGGAATTAGGTTCTGCGAATTTGACCGATAAGATTTGGTTATGGGCAGACGTTGCTGGAGCAGCGAATGAGCAAGAAAAGGTGACTTTGCTCACTAATCTGATTTACGCCGGTATCAACCGCGGGGTCATGCCAGCTTGGTCTGCACGACTAAATCCAGAGCAAATCAAGTTGCTGACTGTGTATGTTCACGACAGCCTTGGTGGTGGTAAGTAATTAGCATGGCGGAGGGCGCGAGCCCTCCCTATGTGGAATCATTCAAGGCTTGCATGAAATTGCGAGCCTTTTTTGTTGTCATACGATGTTGTGGGTACTTTACGCACCATCGAGAAGGTCTAAATCATGGATAGTCATAGCGTTGAAAAACCGCTTTATCAAAAGCATATCCCCATTATCACGCGTTCAGTTCAGGGAAAGTTTAGAAACTTCAAGACGGCAATCCTGATACTCGCTTATTCCGTTTTCTTCCTTTTGCCTTGGTTGCCATGGGCAAGACAAAGTGGCGCACCACAGGCGATTATGTTTGATCTGTCATCCAGACGTTACTTTATTTTCGATTTAATCGTATACCCTCAAGACGTTTTTTGGTTGGCGATGCTGTTATTTATTGCGGCTGCATTTTTGTTCTTTATCACAGGCCTGCTTGGTCGTGCATGGTGCGGATATTTCTGTTTTCAAACCCTGTGGTCGGACTTATTTATTTGGATAGAGCATTGGTTACAAGGCGAACGTCCTGCGCGTATGAAGTTAAAAACGCAGCCATGGAATCTAGAAAAGATATTTAAAGTCGGTGGTTCACACCTGCTGATGATATTGATTTCATTTTGGACCGCGGTCACCTTTTGTGCTTTTTTCACTTATACCCCCCAATTTGTTCAAGATGTATTTAGTTTGAATGCGGCCGCTGGCGGCTATTTAGCGATTACGGTTTTGACTGTCACGACCTACTTGGCTGGAGGTGTGGCACGCGAGCAAATTTGTATGTATTTCTGCCCGTATGCCAGATTTCAAGGGGTGATGTATGAACCTGATACCTTGGCCGTTAGCTATGATGCGCGTCGTGGTGAGGGAGAACTTGGACGTGTCGCGCCCAAAGCTGGATTAAAAACCCATGAGGAAAGGCAGGCGGCAGGCCATGGCGATTGTATCGATTGTGGCTTCTGCGTGCAGGTTTGTCCCACCGGTATCGATATTCGTAATGGTCTGCAATATCAGTGTATCTCCTGCGGTTTATGTATCGATGCTTGTAACAATATTATGGATTCAGTCGGCTATCCACGTGGTTTGATTCGCTATGATTCAGAATCCAACTTGACCGCCAAGCAACCTCAGGCGCCACATTTAAAATGGAAAAGTCTCAAGGTATTGGGCTATGCCGTGGCATTAACCCTGATGATGACTTTGTTGGTGTATAACGTGCTGAATAGAAGTAATCATGAGTTAAGTGTCGAGCAAGTTCGTCAGCCATTATTCATTACACTTTCGGACGGTACTGTGCGTAATCGATACAATATCCATATCGTCAATAAAACCGAACAAGATTTGAGCTATGCCATTGCCGTTGAGGGGATTCCTGCAGACGCACTAGACTTGGGGCATATCAAGCAAATTCATATTCGTGCAGGCAAGACTTTGAACCTCAATGCTAAGATTGATTTGCCCTCTGATATCGCGGCCAAAACCCAACACTTTAAATTTGTGGTCACTCCATCCAATGGGGATCAGCCCAGCAAATCTAAAGTCAGTTTCAATAGTAAAATGCGGCATTAAATTCAGGAGCTCAACAAAGCAATGCATAGCGTGCAATTTACCATGACAGAAACATTGTTTGGCGGCATGGCGCTCGTCATAGCGCTGTTTTTCTTGCTGCGTAAATTAGGTTTGGCCGTGTTCTGGTCAGGCGTCATCAGCGCGATTGCCGGCTTACTGAGCTATCTTGTATATAGTTTACGTCACTGGGAAAGTGGCGATGTGTTGGCCATCCATGTCGTGGTCTATCTCGCTACAGCGGGCATATTGGTGGCGTTTACCAATCTGCAAAGCAAACAAAGCAAAATGCACTGGGCGCCCAAAGTGATCATCTACTTCTTCTTGTTTCTTACCTTGCTAAATGCTGCCTTGCTCAGTTTGTCCATGCATGGACTGCCACATTATTTGGTCAGCTTTTTCTTACCCAATGCCGCAGAAAAACAAGTCAACACCGCTTTTCCTGGCGTGATGCCACACGATAAAAATAAATCGTATGAGCCGCATTTAAACCAACTAGCCAAACAAAAAGCACTGGGCTGGAGTGTCGATACCAGTAGTCTTAAAAACTTACGCGCGGGACAAGCCAATCAGATTAGTCTGCGGGTGGTAGATAAACATGGCAAGGCTGTTACCGGCGCGCAAATCACGCTGGATTTATGGCGTATTGCAGATAGTCGAGATGACTTGCGGCTGAGTATGGTGGAGTCATCTGCAGGTCAATATCAAGCGCGTTGGACACCACAGCAAGGACGTTGGATGAGCCTGCTCAGCATACAGCGTGGTGACGATAGTTATAGCGTGAAAGCCAGCCTCAATATTGGCGGAGAATAAGTGTCCGCCACATCAACTTCTTTGCCCCAGCAAGATAGCGTAGAGCATTGCTATCACTGCGGCTTACCTGTCCCGCCCCATAGCCATTTTCAAGCCACGATTTTTTCTCAGTCACGGAGTATGTGTTGCGCAGGTTGCGCTGCAGTGGCAAAAGCCATCGTGGATAATGGCTTGCAAGATTATTACCTGCATCGAAGTCAGATGCCCAACACGGCTGAGCAACTGGTCCCTGAAGCCTTGCGTGAGCTGGGTTTATATGATCATCCAGAGGTGCAAAAAAGCTTTGTGCAACAACAGGGTGAGTTGCGCGAAGCGTCACTTATTTTGGAAGGTATTACCTGTGCCGCCTGCATTTGGTTGAATGAACGCCACTTGATGCAATTGCCGGGTGTTGTGCATGTCAGTGTCAATTATGCATCGCATAGAGCCAGAGTGCGCTGGGATGAAAATCAAATCAAGTTGAGCCAGATATTGGCGGAAATTAGCAAGATAGGCTATCACGCACATCCCTTTAGCGCCCAACAGCAAGAGGCGTTGCGTCAACAACAACGTAAAATCGATATCCGTCGATTGGCGGTTGCTGGCTTGAGTGCAGGTCAAGTGATGATGATTGCCGGTCCTTTATATGGTGGTGAGACGCAGGGATTAGAATTTGCCTCGGCGCAGTTGTTACGTTGGTTTAGCCTATTGATGACACTGCCTGCCATCATTTACTCTGCCTTGCCGTTTTATCAAGGGGCTTGGCGCAGCTGGCAACAACGTCATATTGGCATGGATGTGCCAATTGTGATTGGACTCGTCGCAGCCTTTATTGGCAGTTTATGGGCGACTTGGGTCGGACACGGCAATGTCTATTACGACACCATCACCATGCTGATTTTTTTCCTATTAGGCACTCGTTTTCTCGAACGTAATGCGCGTGAGAAATCCATACAAGCAGCAGAAAATTTGTTGCGCTTAACCCCTGCGGTAGCAACGCGTATTGAACAAGATGGAAGCAGACAATTAGTCGCGGTGGCTGAGTTATCTGTTGGAGATATTTTGTTCATCAAGCCGGGTGAAACTATCGCTGCGGACGGCAAAGTATGTCAGGGGGAGAGCAGTGTGGATGAGTCCTTACTGACTGGGGAAAGCTTACCCATTGCCAAACAGGTCGCCGATGATGTGTATGCGGGTAGCGTCAATTATCAATCCCCCATACAAATAAAAATTAGCGCATTGGCAGAGGATACAATGTTGGCGGGTATCAGTCGTTTGCTGGATAGAGCGCAAGCAGAAAAGCCCAAGATAGCCAAAACTGCCGACCAAGTGGCCGCCTATTTTTCTTGCTTGGTATTAATCTTGGTGTTGATGACAGGATTGGCATGGTGGTGGGTAGATGCTAGTCAGGTGTTGCCAGTATTGCTCACCATTTTAGTAGTTGCCTGTCCTTGTGCATTGTCACTTGCTGCACCAGCTGCATTTGCGGCGACAGGTTCACATTTAGTCAAACGCGGAATCTTATTAACCCGCGGACATGTGCTGGAGACGTTGGCTAAAGTAAACCATGTAGTGCTAGATAAAACTGGGACGCTGACGCAAGGTAAGATACAGCTCATGCAAACCCAAGTGCTCGCCACAACAACCGCAATGGATTGTTTGCAAATTGCGGTCAGCTTAGAGCAATCCTCTGAACACCCCCTAGCTAAAGCTTTTCATCCCAAGTTGATACAGCAAGCAATTCTTAGCTGTCAGCATATTCAAAATATCCCAGGCCAGGGTGTGGTTGGCGAGATTCAAGGTCGTCGCTACTACCTCGGTAATCAGGCTTTACATCACCATTTGGCACAACAGTTTCCATCACAACATGCTGCGCAAACCACAGCGTCCTACACCCAAATTTGGTTGAGTGATGAGCGGCAATTACTAGCCTGTTTTTATTTGGCCGACCAACTGCGTGATGATGCACTCGATTTGGTACAAGTATTACAACAGCAGGGAATACGCGTCAGTATTTTAAGTGGTGATGCAAATGCAACGGTCCAGGCTTATGCTCAACAGTTGGGCGTGAGCGATTGGAAAGCAGGCTGCTCGCCACAAGCCAAACTGGACTATCTCAAACAGCGACAACAAATGGGTGAGGTGGTCGCCATGATAGGGGATGGTATTAATGATGCACCGGTATTGGCGGGCGCACAGATTTCAATCGCTATGGGCGGTGGTACGCAAATGGCGAGGGTTTCAGCGGATGCGGTATTGTTATCTGAGCGCCTGATGGAAATACAACATGCCATACAACACAGTCGCTTTGCCTTACGTGTGATACGACAAAACTTTGCATGGGCCTTGTGCTACAACGCGCTGGTCTTGCCCATCGCAGCTTTGGGGTTAATGACGCCTTGGATGGCTGCGATTGGGATGTCGGTGAGTTCTCTGGTGGTGGTGCTAAACGCCCTGCGTTTGCGCTGACGGCTTGCAGTTATTCCCTCGTCATTCCCGCATCCCATAAACATCATTCCCGCGAAGGCGGGAATGACGGGGGAATGACGGAGGGGGTGTTGTGCGCTACGCGCTTTGTTTTTTACGCTGGATTCCCGCCTTCGCGGGAATGACGCGGGAATGACGGTTCCACCCCTACGCGATTCTATGCAAACGATGTGACCAGTCTTTCAAGGCCTTTTCTGCAGTGCGATATTCAGGATCTAGTTTTTCAACGATAGCCCAAAATTTAGCCGAGTGATTCATCTGTTTGGTGTGGGCTAATTCATGCGCCACCACATAATTAATCAGTGCCGGAGGCGCTTGTATCAAGCGCCAATTCAGGCGTATCTCATGGCGGCTATTACAACTTCCCCAACGCCCTTTAGCATTGGATAAAAATACCGGTGGCGGGGCAATCTTGAGTTTTGCGGCGAACAAAGCCACGCGCCGCTGGAAGTCTTGTAAAGCATATTGGCGGTACCAGAGTAATACTTTACGTGCGATGTGGGCTTGATCATCCAGCTGTTTTACGCCCAGCGATAAGCTATTGCCAGCCAATTTGGCTTGTCGGTTGGCGCTGTCTTCGACCACGTCGAGATAGAGGGTGTTGCCCAATAACAGCAGTTGCTCGCCGTCTTGCCATTGCACAGCAGGTAGCTGACGCTCGCTTTGCAGGCTGATTTTGCTGACTATCCATGACCACTTACTTAATAGCAGTCGATTTAATTCGATGTCATCAATATAACGGGGCGCATGCACGACCAAGCCATCAGCAGTGATTTTTAGCCCAACAGTGCGGCGCGCTCTGCGCTCTAATGCATAGGGAATTTTTTGGCCATCAGGGCCTTGTAACAAAAAGGCGCTCATGAAAGTTGATTGAGTTTGGGCATTTCGCCCTCTATCCATTGTTCTACCAGTTGGTTGAGTTGTTCTGGCGTTTTGCCTGCAGTGGAGATTGGTTTGCCTATACTCACGGTAATCACGCCGGGAGTTTTGATATAAGCATTGCGGCGCCAGAATTCACCGGCATTGTGCGCGACAGGGATGACAGTGGCTTGGCTATGCACCGCCAACCATGCGCCACCAATATGATATTTGCCTTTGTGGCCGGGGGCGATACGCGTGCCCTCAGGAAAAATCACCACCCACAAGCCTTTGGCGAGGCGTTTTTTGCCTTGTGCTAACAGTTGCTTGAGCGCTTCGCGACCCGCGCTGCGGTTAATGGCAATCACACGCAAAGCAGCAAACGCCCAGCCTAAAAATGGAATCCACATCAAACTGCGTTTCATCACCCAAACCTGTGGTGGAAAAATGACTTGAAAAGCGATGGTTTCCCACGCCGATTGATGCTTGCTGAGAATCACGCAAGCATGCTCTGGGATATTTTCTGCACCGATGACTCGATAACGCAAACCACAGGTCAGGGCTAACCAGCCCATGGCTACATAGGCCCAACCGCTGGCAATGCGTGAGTGCAACACTGCGGGCAGTGGGGCTAATAGGACAGTCAGGCTGGAGAATACGATGGTGTTGAGCACCATCCCCAGATTAAATATCGTTGCGCGTAGCCATTGCATTAGGCGTTGTCTCCCAACAGGTGCTGAACCGCGCTCGCGAGGTCATCAAATATCAATGTTCCTTCTGGCAATCCACCTTCGGCGATGGTTTGCTCACCTTTGCCTGTACGGACTAGGATGGGTTGCATGCCAATGGCGACCCCGGCTTGTAAATCGCGTAGCGCATCTCCAATCACAGGCACACCGCGCATATCCACGCCAAAGCGATGACCAATTTCTTGCATCATGCCAGGTTTGGGTTTGCGACAACTGCAACCGTCCTCGTTGGCGTGCGGGCAATAGAAGATCGCGTCTATGCGACCACCTAACTTGCTGAGTGCAGAAAACATTTTGTCGTGGATGGCATTTAATGTTGCTACGTCATAGATGCCACGACTGATGCCGGATTGATTGGTGGCAATCGCCACTCGATAACCACTCTGATTGAGCAAGGCAATCGCCTCTAAACTTCCTGGCAGTGCAATCCACTCATTAGGATTTTTGATGTAATGGGCAGAATCAAAATTAATCACGCCATCTCTATCTAACACGATTAATTTCATAGTCTTTCCTTAGGTGGGAGCTTATCCAGCTAATCTTGATAAATCGGCCACACGATTCATCGCCGCGTGTAAAGAGGCGAGCAAGGCCAGACGGTTGGCTTTGAGTTTGGCATCTTCCGCATTCACCATCACATGGTCAAAGAAATTATCTACTGGGGCTTTGAGGGCAGCCAAAGTTTTCAAAGACTCGGTGTAGTTGCCTTGTTCAAATAGTGTATCGGCTTTGGGTTTAATCTCCGCCAAAATTTGCGCCAATTGTTGTTCAGCCGGCTCTTGCAATAATTCTGGGTGTATTTGCGCTTGCAATTCACCCTCGACCTTTTTCAGGATATTACTCACCCGTTTATTGGCAGCCGCCAAGGCGGGAGCTTCGGCTAAATGACTAAAACTCTGAACTGCAGACAATCTAGCGGGAATCTGATGTAGGTATTCTGGGTTGAGCGCCAATACGGCGTCCACTTCTTGTGCTGAGGCGCCCTGTTCGCGCAGATTCACACTCAGACGATCTTGGCAGAATTCCATCAGTGCCGGCAAAGTGTCAGCCTGTGCTTGTGGAAATTGTGCTAAAGCATCCTGCAAACATTGCTGGAAGGAGAGTGGCAATTGTGCGTCGATTAACATACGCAAAATGCCCAACGCTTGACGTCTTAAAGCATAAGGATCTTTATCGCCTGTGGGTTTTTCGCCTATGCTGAACAGTCCCACCAAGGTTTCTAATTTGTCTGCCAATGCCACTGCAATCCCTACTTGGCTACGCGGTAATTCATCACCCGCAAAACGTGGCTTGTAGTGGTCCTCAATGGCATAAGCAATGTCATCCGCTAAGCCCTCATGTTGGGCGTAGTAGCGCCCCATAATACCTTGCAACTCGGGGAATTCGCCGACCATGTCGGTGAGCAAATCAGCTTTGCTCAATTGCGCGGCAAGCGTGGCTTGTTGCACTAATTGCGTATCACCCCCTGAATTTGCCGCAACTAGGCTTTTAGCAATGTTAGCTGCCAGCGCAGTCACACGCGCATTGCGTTGAGCCTGACTACCCAGTTTGTTGTGATACACCACTTTTTCTAGTCCAGCCAAACGCGACTGCAAGGTCTTTTTTCTATCCTGCTCAAAGAAGAAGCGGGCATCTGCCAAGCGCGGTCTCACCACACGCTCATTGCCATCGATCACTTTGCTGGCGTCTTTGGGGGAAATATTAGAAACAATGAGGAATTGATGACTGAGTTTGCCCTGACCGTCCAACAGTGGGAAATATTTTTGGTTGGCCTTCATGGTCAAAATTAGACATTCTTGCGGTACTTGCAAGAAGTCCTGCTCAAATTGACCGAGCAGGACATTAGGGCGCTCGACCAAGGCCGTCACTTCATCCAACAAATCATCATCTTGAATCGCTTGTAAGCCTTGTTGTTGTGTGGCTTGTGCCAGCTGTTTGGTAATCTCGGCACGTCGTTCGGCAAAGCTGGCAATCACCGCACCTTGCTCACGTAATTGCTGGGCATAATCATCGGCGTGTTTGAATACGATAGGATCATGACTGGCTTCAAATCGGTGGCCATGCGTGGCATTACTTGCCTTTAATCCCAAAATTTCAATGGGCAAAACCTGACTGCCGTAAAGCGCCACCAAGCCATGTGCGGGACGCACAAAATTCACCGTGTCCCAGCCATCGCTCAGTTGATAGGTCATGACTTTAGGGATAGGTAGCTTGGTGAGGGTGTCGTTCAAGCTGGCTTGCAAACCTTGCGTGAGTGCAACGCCTTTAATCGTGGCATCGTAAAACAACACATCGGTTTTGCCATCATGTTCGCGTTTTAGTTGCGCCACCACGGAGGCGTCTGCCCCCAAAGCTTGTAATTTCTTCAATAGGGCTGGTGTGGCATTCCCATCCGCATCTAAACCCACTGAGACTGGCATCAATTTTTGCGCCACGGCTTTGTCTTCGCCTTTTTCTGCCACTTGGCTAATATGCGCGGCTAAACGGCGTGGCGATGCAAACGCTTGCACCTCACTGGCTTGCGATAGCAACCCTTGTTGTTGCAGGCCACTGAACAAGCCGTTGGCAAAAGCCTCGCCTAATTTTTTGAGTGCCTTAGGAGGCAGTTCTTCAACAAATAACTCGACTAATAAATTTTGCTGACTCATGCGGCGGCTTTCTTATTTTGTTGTTCGATTTGTGCGAGTACCTCATCAGCCCATGCTTTAGGAGCCATAGGGAAGCCTAGGCGGGCACGACTATCAAGATAGCTAGCAGCGACAGAGCGGGCAAGATTACGGATACGACCAATATAGGCGGCACGTTCAGTCACTGAGATGGCTCCCCGTGCATCCAGCAAGTTAAACGTATGCGCTGCTTTCAGCACTTGTTCATAAGCGGGCAGGGCGAGCTTTTCTTGCATCAAATGCTGGGCCTGTTTTTCATAGGCATTAAATGCCGTTAACAAGAAGTCCACATCACTGTGCTCAAAGTTATAGGTGGATTGCTCCACCTCGTTTTGGTGAAATACGTCGCCATATTTGACGCCATCGCTATACACTAAATCGAACACATTATTGACGCCTTGAAGATACATAGCCAAGCGCTCTAGACCATAGGTAATTTCGCCGGTAATGGGTTTGCAATTAATGCCACCGACTTGTTGGAAGTAAGTAAATTGTGTGACTTCCATGCCATTTAACCAAACTTCCCAACCTAAGCCCCACGCCCCAAGTGTAGGATTCTCCCAGTCATCCTCAACAAAACGAATATCGTTTTGTTTGAGATCAAAGCCCAAGGCCTCGAGAGAACCTAGATACAGTTCAAGAATATTTTCAGGGGCAGGTTTGAGCACGACTTGAAATTGATAGTAATGCTGTAAGCGATTTGGGTTTTCACCGTAGCGTCCATCTTTAGGACGGCGACTTGGTTGCACATAAGCGGCCTTCCAAGGCTCTGGGCCGATGGCGCGCAAAAATGTAGCGGTATGTGAGGTGCCTGCACCTACTTCCATGTCGTAAGGTTGCATCAAGGTACAGCCTTGCTTATCCCAATAGGCTTGCAGGTTTAGAATGATTTGTTGAAAAGTCAGCATCACGACTCGCCAGTATATAAGTCAAAGGCGCAATTTTACTTGTTTTTGCCTGCCCACAAAAGCAAAAGCGCAAGCCATAACAAGCTCAAGATGAGCCAGTTACCGACAAGCGTATAGGGTGTAGTGCCAATCAGGCTTGGAACGCGGATATACAGGCTATCCTGCACAAAGTCGGGCAGTGCCTGCACTACCTGGCCATGTTGGTTGATGGCGGCCGTGATGCCGGTATTGGTAGCGCGTAACATCCAGCGCGCAGACTCTAGTGCGCGCGCTTGAGAGAATTGTAAGTGTTGATAGGCAGCAATAGAGTGTCCATACCAAGCATCATTGCTAGTGTTCACTAATATATTGGCTTGCGGCAATTGCCGTCTGATCTCGTTGCCAAATACATCTTCATAACAAATATTAAAGCCGACTTGTTGTCCGGCCAGCGTCAGATTGCCTATGTGATGACCACGACTCAGATCGCTCATGGGAATATGCAGCCAGTCACGATAGAGCCAATCTAACCATTGTTTAAAAGGGATAAACTCGCCAAAAGGGACGAGATGCGATTTGCGATAGCTCTGTAAACCCCCATCCGCACCCAAAGCCAACATGCTGTTGTAGTACTGCTGTTGCTCTTCTTCTATGACGCCTACTACCAAGTTAACTTGCTCTGATTTTGCGTATTCGCTAAAAGCGCGGGTGACAGGGTGTTGTCCTATCTCTTGGCTATTGATGGCATACGGTAGCGCAGTTTCTGGCAGCACAATGACGTCAGGTTTTTGTGGCTGTGTCATGGCGGTTTGCATCATATGGTAGTACTGCACACTGGTTTGTTGTGCGACTTCTGCATCCCATTTTAAGGTCTGTGGCACATTGCCCTGTAATAAAGCAAACTGCAAAGCTGGCCCTGATGCGCTGCTCCAGTTAACCAAGCTCAATGCGGTGGCCAAGGTCCATATTAACAGTAATTTAGTCCAGTGCTGAGAGTGCTGCAGTATCCATGCGGCAGTTAAAGTCACAGCAAAGGTGACACCAAGAATCCCTACAATCGGGGCAAAATTAGCCAAAGGGCTGTAAGGCACTTGGCTGTAACCCACATTCAGCCATGGGAAACCAGTCAATAGCCATTCGCGTAACCATTCCAATAGCGTCCATAGGATAGGGGCAGCGCATAACACTCGGCCCATACGTTTGCTCAGATAGCCAGCCAAGGCATGGAACAAGGCCAAAAAAGCACATAGCCCGAAGGTGGCTATACCAGCCATCCACCAGGGCATGCCACCCACGTCATGCAGACTGACATATATCCAATGGATACCGGCGATAAAAAATCCCAGTCCAAAGATAAAGCCTAATCTCGCGGCTTGACCTGCAGAGCTCGTCTGCTGCCATAGATAAAACAGCCCTGCCAAAGCGAAGATGGGAATAGGAAAAAGATAAAACGGCGCAAAGCCAAATACGCAAAGAGAGCCGAGTATGAGTGCGCTCACTTGGGGGTTATTCAAGATCAATTTCATGTCAGCATTATCGCAGGTTTTGTCTCAATATTATCGTCGCCTTGTATGGAGTTCAAAGTCAGCTTATGTTTTAATTGATGAATAAAAACTACATAAAACATCTCTAAAAATACCATTAGGAAAACTATGTCCACCACACATTTGCACTGCCCCATCTGTAATTTTTCTGCCCATTTATACGATGTTGTGGATCTAAATAAATCATGTGCGGAAGCGATGGGCATTCATCTTCCAATCTCTGGCGAGCCTATTTATTACGCTTATTGTCAGGCCTGTGGTTTTTGTTATGCGCCGACAATGTGCGCTTGGTCTTTGGATACATTTCGTCAAAAGATTTATAACCAAGACTATGCCGCGATTGATCCAGATTACATTGAAAAGAGACCCAGTCATAATGCCAATTGGCTGGTCAAACTTTTTAAAGATTTGCCCAAAGAAATTCAACATCTCGATTACGGCGGAGGCAATGGCATGTTGTCAGATTTATTAAAGCAAGCTGGTTGGGATTCCGTCTCTTATGATCCCTTTAATCTGACAGACACCCCCATGCAGCAATTAGGCAAATTTGACTTGCTCACTGCTTTTGAGGTGTTTGAGCATGTGCCTGATGTGGAGGTGCTCATGCATCAGCTTTGCAGTTTGCTGAATGAAAATGGCTTGATTATTTTCTCCACATTGGTCTCGGACGGACATATTCTGCCGCATCAGCGCTTGACTTGGTGGTATGCGTCTCCTCGGAATGGACACATTAGTCTATTTAGCAACAAGGCGTTACAGCTCTGTGCGCAAAAATTCCAGTTCAATTTAGCTAGTTTTAATGATGGTTTGCATATTATGTTCAGAGATCAACCTGTTTGGGCAAATCACTTATTTGAATCATCCTAAATCACTCATGTGCGAGAACAAGCGCTTTAGCGTTTACAATATCGCCCATGGAAACTTTACCGATATTTCTCAAAATCAATCAGCAACCCTGCCGTGTCATTGGTGGGGGTGAGGTCGCTGTGCGCAAAGTGACGATGTTGCTGAAAGCCGGTGCGGATATTTGCGTCATTTCTCCAGACCTGCATCACGAGCTGTTGGACATGGTCAATCAAGGGGAGATTGCCTGGCAGCAAAAATCCTATCAGATAGAGGATATCCAAGGCTGTATGGTAGTTGTTGCGGCAACCGATGATGAGCAGCTCAATGAGCAAATCTCTCATGATGCAAAATCGCTAGGCATACTCGTCAATGTAGTCGACGCTCCAGCCTTATGTACTTTCACTATGCCAGCCATTATTGACCGCTCTCCTTTGGTGATTGCGGTATCGAGTAATGGTGCTGCGCCAGTACTGGCAAGGCAGCTCCGCGCCAAATTAGAAACCATGATTCCTGCTAGCTATGGCGGGTTGGCGGAGTTTGCCCGCAGTTTTCGTGATCGCGTTAAACAAGCGTTTGCGGGGGTTCAGCAAAGACGAGAGTTTTGGGAAAAGATTTTGCAAGGGCCTGTGGCTGAATTAGTCTTGAGCGGCCAGCGCGAGCAAGCTGAAAAATTACTCGAGCAAACGCTGACACAAGAGCAACAGCGCTTACCGGCGGGTGAAGTATATCTGGTAGGAGGTGGCCCTGGCGATCCAGACTTGCTGACTTTCCGCGCTTTGCGGCTGATGCAGCAATGCGACGTGTGTGTGTATGACAAGTTGGTGAGTAAAGAGGTGTTGGAGTTGGTTCGCCGCGATGCTGAGATGATTTTTGTGGGCAAGCAGCGTGATCAACACACCTTACCACAAGACGAGATTAATCAATTATTGGTGAATTTGGCCAAACAAGGGAAACGTGTACTGCGTCTGAAAGGTGGGGATCCTTTTATCTTTGGGCGCGGTGGTGAAGAAATCGAAAGGTTGATGGAGCAGGGTGTCGCTTTTCAAGTGGTCCCTGGTATCAGCGCTGCGAATGGGGTGGCGAGCTATGCCGGGATACCCTTGACGCATAGGGATTATGCGCAAACTTGTGTGTTTACCACAGGGCATCTAAAAATGCAGGATGGCCAACAGCAAGTCGATTTGGATTGGCCCACTTTGTGCAGACCAAATCAAACAGTGGTGATTTACATGGGCTTGGTTGGCCTGAGACATATTTGCGCGCAACTGATAGCGCACGGTCTGCCGGCTCATCATCCTGCCGCCATCGTGCAACAAGGCACGACACTCAAGCAGCGAGTGGTGACATCTGATTTAGCGAATTTGGCGCAAGCGGCTGAAGCTGCCGCCTTGAAGCCGCCTTGTCTGATTATTGTGGGAGAAGTGGTCAAGCTGCGCGAGAAGTTGGCGTGGTTTAAGCCTTGAATTAGCTGCTGCTGATAGGCAATGTGAGTCTCACCTCAAGCCCGCCTTCTGGGCGATTGATTAATTCTAGTTTTCCTTTGTGCAACTTGGCGATACGGTCGCAAATCGCTAAACCTAAACCGCTACCCTTGGTATTCGAGCGAGCGGTATCCAAACGTTCAAAGGGTCTAAGCAAACGACTCTTTTGCTTTTCTGGAATTCCTGGACCATTGTCTAGAACGCTGACGACGATAGACGATGCTTCTAGCACTGAGCGAATCGCCACTTGGCCATTGCCGTATGCATAAGCATTGTCGATTAGATTGCTGATCAGGCGTTGCATGGCTAAAGGTCTGAGAGGGATTAAGTGGCTGGGGGCAAGCTGTATATCCAAGTGACGGCCAGCGCGTTGATGACGGTCACATACCGAAACGAGCAAATGATTGATGTCGACCATTTGTGAGGATTCGCCTTCTACACCGCGAACGAAATCAAGGAATTGATTGATGATGTTATCCATATCACCGACGTCTTCAATCATGCCTTGCTTATGTGCGGCACATGATTCGTCGGGCAACATCTCGATGGCTAGGCGCAGACGGGTGAGAGGCGTACGCAAATCATGCGAGACCCCAGCTAGTAGCAAAGTACGCTCAGAGTCTAGCCTTTCCAGAGATTCAGTCATTTGGTTAAAGGTATGACTCACTGCTTTTAATTCGTCTACGCCTTCTTCCGGGAGACGTATTGGTGTCTCGCCACCGCGAATACGGTTGGCTGCACGCACCAAAAGATTGAGCGGGCGATTAATACGTGCAGCAATTAAATATGCGCCAGCCAAAGACAATAAGATGACTAGCGCCCCCCAGTTGAGCCACTGCCATGGAAAATGCCGCTCGGCTTGCAGGCGCGGAATGACTACCCAGTAATCGTCTTGATTAATGCTAAAGCTAATCCATAAGCCAGAGACACCAAAGTGATTGATGGTAACGAGCGTTTCACTGCCCAAGGCATTACGAATTTTTTGCGCCAGCATTCGAATAAAGGGATCATCGGGAAGTGGTTCTATCTCTTCAAGAATGTCAGCCGCATAAATCCGTACACCCTCACGACCTGATAATTCAGAGAGTAGGGCGACGCGGCGGTTTTCATGGGATGCCATGAGAGATGCTTTGGTGAAATTGACGATGGTGATGGCTTGCAATGCAGCCGCATTGGCACGTGGTTCTCGTTCGAAATAGTCAAATAATTTGAGGGCGGCGAATTGACCCACTGTTAGAAGAATGGCAATCAGCAACATCACACTCGCCAATAGCGTGCGAGGTACTAGCTTATTTTCTAAGCCAACGAGGAAGTGCTTGATGACTTCCAAGCGGTACTTACTTTTGCTCACCATCGGGGACAAACACATAACCAAAGCCCCACATTGTTTGCAAGTAACGTGGGTGGCTTGGGTCAGCTTCTATCAATCTGCGTAAGCGGGACACTTGTACGTCTATACTGCGGTCAAACACATCTAACTCACGGCCACGCGCAAGTTGCATGAGGCGATCGCGCGATAGTGGCTGGCGTGGATGATCAATAAATACTTTTAACAGTGCATATTCGCCACTGGTAATGGTAATGGTCTCGCCATTTCGGCTCAGGCTGCGGGTGTTTGAGTCGAATAAGAAATCACCAAACTTAAAGGTGGCGTTGGATACCCCTGGGGCAGAGGGAAGGGTTTTAACCTGACGGCGCATAATGGCATTAATTCGTGCCAGCAGTTCGCGTGGATTAAAAGGTTTAGGGAGATAATCATCGGCGCCCATTTCCAGTCCGATAATACGATCTACTTCATCTCCTCTGGCAGTCAGCATGATGATTGGCATGGCATTGCCATTGGCACGCAGTCTTCGGCATATCGCCAGCCCATCTTCGCCAGGTAACATCAAATCTAATACCAATAAGTCGATAATTTCATGCTCCAGCACTTGATTCATTTCTCGTGCATCGCCGGCTGTTTTAATGCTAAAACCCTGTTCTGTGAGATAACGTTGTAATAGCTCACGCATTCTGATGTCATCATCCACGACAAGAATTTTTGCATGTTGTTGAGCTGGATCTGTTGCCATCTTGCTACGCCCTTTATTAAAGCGAGTTACCTAAAGTGAGCATTATACGATTTACGTGGAAAAAGGATGGATTTGTTTACATTTTGTTACAAATGCGCTGATTTCTGAAACAATAACTTTACAAACTTGGCGCAACATTCTCATTCTTTTTTAGCAGACAATTTGTTTTTGGAGGGGCTATTCGCATGCTTTGTAATACCAAACTCAATGAACCAAGACCACAACTATCGGTCTTAAACTTTTGTCAATTTTCCTAAAATTCCTAATTGATGCACTTCGACTCTTCCATTTTAGGCGGTATGGTTTCCCGGACGCTGACGTTTATGGGATCAGGCTTTATGCGTGCATGTTGTGCCCTAATGCTTGGAACCTTCGCCCTCACTTTTGTGAGTCATAACCAAGCCGCTCAAAGAGACACCCCATCAAAAGAATATCAGCCTAATCCAGACGAATCCAACAAATCCAACGAAACTAGCAATAACAAAAGCATCATTATTCCTGATGTCCGTGGCGTGAACATAGATGAAAACATTCGCCTACGTCGAGATTTGGACGAGTACACACGTACAGTGGATCCTGCTCACGTGCAAATTGAAGAGCGCAGACGTTTAATGCATAAGAGATTGCAAGAGCGTTTTGCCCAAATTGATAGAGATGGCGATGGCATGATCTCAAGAGATGAAGCCTTAGATGGAATTCCTCAATTACTCAGACATTTCAATAATGTCGATTTGAATGGCGACAACCAATTATCACTGGATGAACTTGAAGCGCTTCAGGCAAAAATCATGGAACGTCAACGCACAATGACGGTTCGTGTTGAGCCCACACCTGATGTTGATCAGCCCAGCAAAAAGAAATCCAATAAAGACAATCCCTCTCGCAAACCTGCTCTGTAGTTTTCTAAGCTACCCATCTCACTTGTTTTAATTGACCTTGATTGACTCGGTAAAAACACTGGTAAATTTTTTTGCTGCGTTTTATAGTTTCAGAGCTTTTCATCAGGCCTTAGCTTAATTGGTCTTGAAACTCAGCATTAAATTCCGGCAGTAGACTGGAAACTTCCTAATGAATCGAGAGGTAAACATGGCATCTTTTTTATCTAAAGAGAGAATTATTGCGTCTGCCAACTACAATCGTTGGTTGATTCCCCCCGCAGCACTTGCAGTGCATCTTTGTATTGGGATGGCTTATGGCTTTTCCGTATTTTGGAAACCGCTAGCCAAAGAGGTCATGGTGGATGGTCAAGCTGCGCCAGCCTGCGCAGCTGGCGCGATCACTTTTGCCGAGAAGCTTGAGGGCACAGGCCGCGCTTTATTTGCTACCGATTGTAACTGGACGCAATTTGATTTGGGTTGGATGTATACCTTGTTTTTTGTTTTGCTGGGCTGTTCTGCAGCTTTATGGGGTGGCTGGCTTGAGCGTGCGGGTCCGAGAAAAGCGGGCGTAGTGGCGACCATCTGTTGGGTGGGGGGCTTATTGTTAACCGCGTTTGGTATACACCAACATCAACTATGGATGATGTGGCTAGGCTCAGGCGTGATAGGGGGGGTAGGCTTGGGCCTAGGCTATATTTCGCCAGTATCGACCTTGATTAAGTGGTTCCCGGATAAACGAGGTATGGCGACAGGCTTGGCCATCATGGGCTTCGGTGGTGGTGCTTTAGTTGGCTCACCGATTGCTACTAAGTTAATGGAACATTTTTCTGTGGCCGGTGGCACGGGGGTGTGGCAGACCTTTGTGGTGCTTGCTGCGGTGTATGCTGTATTTATGTTGAGTGGCTCTCTGGGCTATCGCGTACCTCCTTCTGGATGGCAACCTGAAGGCTGGCAGCCGCCACCACCTAAAGAAACCAAAGGCATGATTGCTACGCGCCATGTGCACCTGAAAATGGCCCATAAAACGCCTCAGTTTTGGTTGTTATGGCTAGTGCTATGTATGAACGTTTCCGCGAGTATAGGTATCATCGGCGCAGCTGCTCCTATGTTACAAGAAACTTTTGGTGGTGCTTTATTTAATCAGCCAGAGGTGGATTATTCACAAATTAAAGCCGATGAAAGTATGACGATGAAAGCAGCCGAAGTTGCGGCAGCGTTTGTTGGTCTGATTTCTTTATTGAATATTTTTGGACGTATTGCTTGGGCGAGTTCTTCAGATAAATTGGGCCGTAAACAAACATACTTTATCTTTTTTACTTTGGGCGTGCTCATGTACTTGCTGGCAGCTTGGGCGGCACACGCCAAGGTCATGCCTTTATTCCTGTTAGCAATTTTTGTCATCGTGTCTATGTATGGCGGTGGTTTTGCCACTATTCCGGCTTATTTGGCAGACATGTTTGGTACCCAATTTGTCGGTGCGATACATGGCAGACTGTTGACCGCTTGGTCAACAGCGGGGATTCTGGGGCCAGTGATTGTGAATTACATGCATGATATTCGTATGGAAGAGAAAGTGCCTTTTGGGGAGATTTACCATCCCATTTTCTATGTGCTCGCAGGAATATTGTTGATGGGTTTTATTGCTAACTTGTTAGTTAAGCCAGTCGCGGATCACTATTTTATGAGCGATGCAGAATTGGCAGCGGAGAAAAAATTAGCCCATGAAAAACCGCTGGCGAGTGCTAAATCTGTTTCTTCTGATGCATCGCAACGCGGCATGATGACCTATTTGGCATGGTTGGCAGTATTGATTCCAATTGCCTATGGCGTTTGGAGTACGTTGCTAAAAGCCAAGGTATTATTAGGTTAAGTATCCCATCAATTAAAAAGGCCGCAGTTGCGGCCTTTTTTTTGGTTCAGTAATTAAATCAATTGATGGGCCTTCAGCTCTGCTTTGATGTAGGCATAGAGGATAGGGGCTAATAAAAGTCCGTTGATGCCGAACAACGCTTCCATCACTAGTAATGCCAACAAAATTTCCCATGCGGCAGCGTTGATTTTGTGGCCTATGATTTTGGCATTCACGAAATACTCCAATTTGTGGATCACTACCAAAAACACCAAGCATGCCAGCGCGACTTTGAGAGAAATACTTGCAGCGATAATGGTAATAACGGTGTTTGACATTAAATTACCAATGACTGGCAATAAGCCAGTGACGAAGGTGAGTAACACTAAAATTTTGTCATAAGGAAGCGGATGACCACTGCTTGGCAAAACAAACAATAAGAAAATAGCGGTTAACGCAGTATTAACCGCTGAAATTTTTACTTGGGCAAATACAATGTCTTGGAATGCTTGCCCCAAAAACATAAAACGTTCACGGAGCGCTTTCGCCAGAGGTTTGCTCTGCGAGATGGGATTGAAACTATGCAAGCTCAAAATAAATGCGATGGCGATACTGAGTAAGATTTGCACCAAAGTGTGCGCCCCTTTTTTGCCCGCAATACTAAGCTCAGCGGCGTGTTCTTTAAATAATTCTCCCATCGAGCCTGACTGATCTAGCCAATCCTTAGGGATGTATTGAATAAGCTCGGGAGGAAGGTCTGCTTTTAGGTCGCCCACAGTTTTCTGCAACATTTGCATCAAACCATGCAGGTTTTCTGGATCACCAATCAGGCTAGAAAAACTATGACCAACCACATAAATCCCCAGGGTTATGATTAAGGCAATGAATACTACTGACAAATAACGGCTGGGCGTTTCAGGCAAAAAGCGTTTGAGCTGCAAGCATAATTTCTGCGCTAACAAAAAAATCAGCAAGCCAATTAACAGCGCCGGCACCATGCGCATATTTAGCACGATTAGCAGCATCGCTGCCATGACAGCATAAGCGCTCAAAACGATTTTACTCATAGCATTTCTTTCATAACAGAAAGCAAACAACGGCCACCGCAGTGGGAATTAGTGCGACTAACAAGAGTTGTAATGCACTGATGGCTTCATCGGTAAAGCCTTTGCGTAATATAGCAACACCTGCCGGATTCGGGGCATTCGCAATGACCGTTAAACCTCCGCCCGCAACTGCACCAGCAAGAAGCGCATATTTAGCCTCTTGGCTAATATTGGAGATTAATGAACCTAAGTAAGTCAGTGCTGCATTATCAGTCACCGCAGTTAAGGCAGCGGTGGAGAAGAATAGTTGCTTGGGTTGTAAAGATTCCACAATCGGTTGCAACCACCATTGTTGCTGACCACCCAAAATAACCAGCCCAGCAAGAAATAAAGCAACCAGCATGGCCTCACGCAAAATCAGTCGATTCTGATATCCGGCAAATGCTTGCGTAAACCCCAAAAAGATTAAGAACAGCGCAATAAATACGCTGGCATGGTGAGAGAACATCACGATGCCGACCAAGAAAGCAATATGTACCAAACTGATTGCCAGTGGGACAGGACGCATATCCATGCTCTCGGGTGCGCTTTGCATCAATATAGATTGTTTGCGCAATAGCCAAGTCAGCAAGCTGGCATTAATCAGCACAGCCAGTGCGGCACGATCGCCGAAATGTAAAAACATATACATGCTATCCCATTGCCAAACATTCGCGACCATGAGTACGGGCGGTGCGGCGTAAGAGGTGAGTACACCCCCTATGGAAATATTCACCAACAACACTGCCAGCGTAGCGTATTTATAAGTTTCGGGAATGCGTTGCATGAATACGCTACGCAATAACATCATGGCGGCAATCGTCATGGCGGCAGGTTCCGTAATCAATGAGCCTAATAAGGGCACCAGCGCTAATGAGAGCCAAATCTCAGTCAGCCTCGCCTGAGCGCCAGTGCGTCTCGACAGCATATGTAAGCTGCGTTGTACAAAGAAAATCACTGGTCTCGATGCGGCTACCACCATGATGACAAATACAAAAGCGGGCTCGGTGTAATGTCTAGTCTCGAGGTAATTTAATGCGACAGAAGCGCCTTGCCAATAGCCCATCACCAGTAGCAATACGATAGACCATAGACCAAACACCAGTTCGACTTCACCAAACAAATGCAGGATATGACGATAGCGTGGCAATTGATGGGCCAAATGCTCAAAATACTTAGTGCTAAATGTATGTATAAGCGCGAGTAAAAAAATCAGCGCGGCAGCAAATTGCATAGATTCCCTTGGGTGTATGGCTAAAACAATGCGGTAAAAAACTGTAATGATTATACCGCCATGCATTTCAAATCGATTTGATAATCCCCTCAAGATGGTCTTTTTCGATGTTTTTTTGTGGTTGAAAACAAGTTGTCACAAAAAAATTAGAAAATTCTTGGTCTAGCCTGATGAGTAGGGGTCAAATGGATTTATAATAGCCGCGCTCTAAAAATCTGAGCATCCCCCTTTTCGTTAATCAACTCCAAAAGAGAAGAAAATGACACCCAAAAATGCTGATATTGGCCTAGTTGGCCTCGCTGTGATGGGGCAGAATTTGGCCCTAAATATTGCCGATCATGGCTATACCATCTCCGTGTACAACCGCGATCCTAAAAAGATGGTGAATTTTATTGAATACTGTAAAGACAATGAACCCTCACACGAGAATGTGATTGGCCATGCAGATTTGGCCTCTTTCGTGTTGAGTATCAAGCGTCCACGCAAAATTGTCTTGCTGGTGAAAGCAGGAAGTGCGACAGACGTGACGATTAATGCATTGCTACCATTCTTGGAGCAAGGCGACATTATTATTGACGGTGGTAACGCCTTGTGGACAGACACCATCCGCCGTGAAAAAGAATTAGCAGCCAAAGGCATAGAATTTATCGGTTCTGGTGTTTCTGGTGGTGAGACTGGTGCACGTTTCGGTCCTAGCTTGATGCCTTCTGGTACACGCCGTGCATGGGCAAGTCTTGAACCAATCTGGCGTGATATCGCTGCCAAAGTAGATCCAAAAACGGGTGAGCCATTAGAAGGCGCCAAGCCAGGCAAGCCTGTACAAGGTGGTTTCTCTTGTGCTGAATACATTGGCCCTGATGGCGCCGGCCACTATGTCAAAATGGTACACAACGGTATCGAGTACATCGATATGCAATTGATCTGCGAAGCCTATTGGTTGATGAAAAACTTGTTAGGCATGACTGCGGGTGAAATTGGTAAAGTATTCGAAGAGTGGAACAAGGGCGAACTGTCCAGTTTCTTGATTCAAATTACCGGCGATATTCTGCAACAGCAAGATCCAGTGAGCCAAGGCTTCTTGGTCGACAAAATTATGGACGCTGCAGGTCAAAAAGGTACAGGCCAATGGACAGCGGCGAATGCTTTAGAGCTTGGCTCCCCAGCCAACGCGATTGCAGCAGCGGTATATGCGCGTGCTTTGTCTAGCTTGAAGGAAGAGCGCGTTGAGGCCAGCAAGATTCTTAAAGGTCCAGTGGTTACCGTTGAAAAAGACAAAAAGGAAATTATCGAAGCGATACGCAATGCCTTGTATTGCTCCAAGATTTGCGCGTATGCACAAGGTTTCCAACTGATTGATAAAGCGCAAGTGGCATACAACTGGAAATTGAATTTTGGTGAGATTGCACAAATCTGGCGCGGCGGTTGTATTATTCGCGCACGCTTCTTGCAAAAGATTACCGATGCTTATTTAAGCAATTCTCGTTTGAAGAACCTGATGTTGGACCCATACTTCACTAATGCATTAAGTGAAGGCCAAGCAGGCTGGCGTAAGGTGATTGCCTTGGCGGTGTCCAATGGTATCCCTGCGCAAGGTTTCTGTGCAGCCTTGGCATACTACGACGGCTATCGCAGTGCTGTATTGCCAGCCAACTTGTTGCAAGCACAACGTGACTATTTTGGTGCGCATACTTATGAGCGTTTGGATGCCCCTCGTGGTCAGTTCTTCCACTTGGATTGGCCGGATGCAAAACGTCCACAATTTGAGGTGTAATCACTCAATAGTAAAAAAGGCAGCCTAGGCTGCCTTTTTTTATTGCTGCGATATACGCTTTAGCATTTAGGGATTCTCATAAACAGGGATAGCCAATGTACGAATTCTTTCCGCCATTTGATTCAGCCAAGCTTCGTCTAATCTACCTAAGCGCGGCGCCTCTGGTTGATAAGAGGGACGTGCTACGCTGTAAAGATGCACGCCTTTAATTTCACTACTCACTTGTTTGATTAAGGCTAAATAGTCGGCAATATCTGCCTCGCTAGGCGCTATCTCATCAAGAGCAAACATACAGGTTTGTACTAAGGTAGGGCATAAGGCTGCGCAGGTTTTTAGACGTTTGATATGCGCTTCTGGGGTCATTTGGATATCATTAATTCTGGCAAAACCAGCGCGATTGCCTGCATCGATTTTGAACCAAACTTCACCGTTGATTTGCGCCAATTTTTTCATCCAAGCTTGCACTTCTACTTTGTCCATTTGACTACCATTGGTAATCAAACGTACTTTCACGTCTTGCTGGATTAAGTCATATTGCTGCATCACCTCGGCCACTATGTCGAGCACTTCACCAAATTGTTTACAAGTGGTGGGTTCGCCATTTCCAGAGAAAGCAATGTCCATTAGGCGTCTGTCACTCTCAGCGACATAACGTTGCATAAAGTCACCATGCAACAGCGCTTGCATCATGCTGTTTAATTCTTGTTTCAATTGCGCTAAATCAATTGCAGGCGGACCACCGCGAGTCAGGTTAGGCACTTGGCAATAAATACAACGCCAGTTACAAGCATTATTGACATTCAAATTTATTCCGACGGATACCCCTTGCGCACGGCGTGATACCACTGGATAAATGTAAGTCATCCCCGTGACATCGCGGTTGTGGTCTTCAGGAACGAGATAGTCGTTAGGCACGATAAGGAATTAAATACTTGTTTGAAGGTTGCACAATTGTTTTAGTTGGTCAGCGTCAAGGATACGTACATAGCGTTGTTTGACCTCAATGATACCGTCCTCGCTAAATTTTGAGAAAGTACGGCTAATAGTTTCCAATTTAAGTCCCAAATAACTGCCGATTTCCTCGCGTGTCATACGCAAAATCAGCTCGGACTGAGAGAAACCACGGGCATGCAGGCGTTGCACCAAATTGAGTAAAAATGCCGCCAATCTCTCTTCAGCGCGCATATTGCCCAACATCATCATCATTCCATTCTCACGCACGATTTCACGGCTCATGATTTTGTGCACATGGCGTTGCAACACTGGGAATTCGCGCGACAGATGTTCAACATTGGAGAAAGGCATGATGCAAACTTCGGCATCCTCAAGTGCCACAGCGTCGCAGTTATGATGATCAGTCACGATACCATCGAGACCAATAATTTCTCCGGCCATTTGAAAGCCAGTCACTTGTTCGCGACCATCTTCACTGGCGACACAGGTTTTAAAAAATCCTGTGCGTATGGCATACAAAGAGGTAAAAGGATCACCATTGGTAAATAAATGCTGACCTTGTTTGACCTGTTTGCGCGTAGCAACAATCTCATCCAAGCGTAGCATTTCTTCTGCATTAAAGCCCATCGGTAAACAGAGTTCACGTAGATTGCAATTCGAGCAAGCCACTTTGAATTTATCTGAAGTGATTGTGGTTGCCGTGGTTTTCGATGTATTGATATCGGTCATATTGTCAGTCTGTTGCCCATTATAATCGGCATTTTTGGGAATGCCGTATTGCCTAATACCACCATTTTACACCCTTATTTTGTTTGACTTAAATCAATGTGCTAGGTCAGCAAAATGTTCATACTGACACCCCTAAGATAGGGTTTTTATAGGGCATCGCCGTGACTGTGCAATTGACTAAGCAGGAGAGTTTTTCTCAAGATATCAGCATTGATATGTTGCAAAAATATGATGTGTCAGGCCCACGTTACACCTCATATCCTACTGCCGATCGTTTTGTAGAAGCCTTCACCGAGGCTGACTATATTCAGGCGCTTGAGCAAAGACGAGATCGTAATGCCGGCTCGCCACTCTCTATCTATGTACATATCCCATTTTGCGATTCGCTATGTTTTTATTGTGCCTGCAATAAAATCGTGACCAAGCACCATGAGCGCTCGCGTGAATATCTAGAGTATTTGCGTCACGAGGTCGATTTGCATACCGCCCATTTGGGTAAAGGGCAAACGATTTCTCAGCTTCATTTAGGTGGTGGCACCCCTACATTTTTTAGTGATGATGAGCTGACTGAGTTGATCGATATGCTCAAGCGTAGCTTTAATTTCGTGTCTGGCGGCGAGTATTCTATCGAAGTGGATCCACGTACCGTAGACCAAAAACGCTTAGCGCATTTAGCCAAGCTGGGGTTTAATCGACTCAGTTTTGGTGTGCAAGATTTTGATGAGGATGTTCAAAAAGCGGTACACAGAGTACAGCCTCATGAACAGGTTTTTGAGCTGGTGGCGCAAGCCCGTGCACTAAAATTTGATTCGATTAATGTGGATTTAATCTATGGTTTGCCCAAACAAACGCCAGCCTCTTTTAATCGTACCCTGCAATTAATTGGTGAATTGAAACCCGATCGTATTGCATTGTATGCCTATGCACATTTGCCAGAGCGATTCAAACCTCAACGTCGAATTCATGCTGAGGATTTACCTGCAGCAGGAGAGAAAGTGAGTATGTTATCCAATGCCATCGCTCACTTCCTAAGCGTGGATTATGTCTATGTGGGAATGGATCATTTTGCGCTGCCTAATGACCCGCTGGCGGTTGCCAAACGTCAGGGGCGATTACATCGAAATTTCCAAGGTTATAGCACACAGCCTGATTGCGATTTGATTGCTTTAGGAGTCTCCGCCATCGGTTGTGTGGGAGGCACATATAGCCAAAATGCGAAAACTTTGGAAGATTATTACGATAGCCTACGCCAAGGGAAAATGCCTATCGTGCGCGGCATAGCGCTTTCCAAAGATGACATGGTGCGTCGTGCCGTCATTATGGCGCTGATGTGTCAGGGTGAGCTGTTGTTCGAGTCTATTGAATTGGCTTATCTAATAGACTTTAAGCAATACTTTGCCAATGAATTGAATTCGTTAAACGCCCTACAAAACGAAGGTATGCTTGAGATTGATGAACAAGGGATTCAAATCAGCAGTCGAGGCTGGTTCTTTGTTCGTGCCATTGCCATGAAATTTGATCGTTATCTTTTGACAGACCAAAATCGCGCAAGATTTTCAAAGATTATCTAGACAGTTTTTTTATGTCAATTTTTAAGCAAAAAAACCCCCACGCGAGGTGGGGGAAGAGGGTGGAACTACACCATGAAACTTAATACTTAAAATCGATAGCTAAATTCTTAGAATTTTTTACCGAAACCAACTGAAACAACCCATGGGTCGATATCAAGCTTGTCGATTAATTTGTAGCCTTGGTTTCCACCCAAGGCAGCATCCGCGTTCAGCTTAACATCAGTATCAACCCAGATTTTCTTAACATCGAAGTTAACTAGCCACTTGTTTTCCAAGTTAACATCTAGGCCAGCTTGAAGTGCGACCCCCCACATGTTTCGGTCGATTCGAATCGGATTTTTTACAGAACCTGTCATCGCATTTAAACCATTGTTCATTGCTCTAACATAGGTAACACCAGCGCCAACATATGGATCTAAGAATTGATCAGGATTAAAGTGCCATTGAAGAGTTAGAGTTGGAGGCAATAAGTTTACCTTCCCCAAGTCCTTATCAGTTACTGCTGCGCCAGCGCCCAAGTGATTGATTTTTACATCGTGCTCGCTTCCTAAAGCCAAAATCAACTCAGCAGCAATGTTCTTTGTGATGTAGTAAGAGAGGTCTAGCTCAGGAATAGTGTTGCTGTCTACGCGCAATTCGGCGTTAGCGTTATCGTACAAAGCGGCTGAAGAAGCTGGCCCAGTCTTATCAGTCTGTTTGCCTAATTGGCTATCCTCATGTGCGCTAATATTTGTCGCACGCAAACGTACAACGATATCGCCTGCTTCAGCCATTGCTAAAGAAGGTACTAAAGCAGCGTATACTGCTAAGGCTACTAATGTTTTTTTCATGTCATTCTCCAACGAGATAATGCAAATTCAATAAGTGCATCATATCGATGAAATGCTCAAGGCTATTTGATTTACATCAAAGGAGATCAAACTTGCTGAAAAAACTGAAGGGGTTCGGTAGGAATTAGAGTGAAAGATAGAATTGATGCTGAATGCTTGCTGAGGATTTACAAGCTTGGGTGGTGGTGATGGAGGGAATCGAACCCTCGACCTCAGGATTATGAATCCGAAATTCCTGTAATTTATCTAAATTTATAAATTAATATTATTTATTATATATCAATATGATATGTGTTATTATTACCATATATAGATTAATAAAATTTCCTTAAATTTCACATAATACGTAACCCCAGCGTAACCCAAAGAGATATTTTAATAATGATTAGAAAATTTAACTTCACAAAAGAGAGGCTAGATAACTTGCCAATCCCAAAGGAGAGAGAAACCTATCAGGATGCTAAGGTGGCTGGCTTAGTTATCAGGGTAAGTAAGACTGGTGCTAAATCCTTTAGTTTTTTCAGACGTATTAAGGGTGGCGAGCCTATTAGAGTGACACTTGGGAAATATCCCCTTATCTCAATTGATAATGCTAGATTAGAAGCAACCAAACTCAACTTATCTATTGAATCTAGAGCCAATCCTTCAACTGTAAGAAAAGCCATCAAAGCAGAACTAACTTTTAAAGAACTTTTTAATCATTATTTAGAGCGCCATAGCAAGCCTAATAAGCGTACTTGGCTTGAAGATGTGCAGAAGTATCAAAAGTACCTTGATAAGTCATTAGGCAAATCAAAAATATCTGCTATCTCACGTAAAGAGATTGGCTATATCCACAACAAAATATCGATCGCAGGCAATCCAACAACTGCTAACAGAGTATTGGCGCTTATTTCATCTATATTTGGTCGTGCAATTGAATGGAACTTGGTGGAAAAAAATCCAGCCATCGGAATCAAGCGAAATAAAGAGATAAAAAGGGATAGATTTATCCAATCAAATGAGCTTCCCTTGTTTTTTAGCGCATTGAGAGCGGAAGAAAACGAAACAGTTAGAGATATATTTCTAATTGCTTTACTAACTGGTGCTAGACGTGAGAACGTTGTTACCATGAAATGGGCTGATATATCTTTTGAACGTGCAGAGTGGTTTATACAACGTACGAAGAATGGCGAATCACAAACAGTCACCCTATCTCCAGAAGCTATGGAGATTCTATCAAGCAGAAAACCTAAGAAGATAGGTAAATATGTTTTCGAGGGAACTGGCAAATCTGGTCATTTTGTTAATCCACAAAAGGGTTGGTTACGCATTAAAGCCAGAGCAAAAGCAATTGGATTTATTCATGCTCTTGCAAATGAACTGAAATGGTCGGATACAGAAATAGAAAAAGCACTATCGAATGCATTGTTATCTCCAAAAGAGACAATAGCCAATCATCTTCAAACTGCTTTGTCTTTTGGCATATCGCCAGAGCAATTCAGTATTGATAATCTGCGCATTCATGATTTAAGAAGAACGCTTGGAAGTTGGCAAGCAAAAGCTGGTGCTAGTTTAGTGATGATTGGTAAAAGTCTTAATCATAAATCCGTTCAAACAACAGCAATTTATGCACATTTAGACAAAGAACCTGTTAGGGCAAGCGTGGAGTTGGCTACTAAAAACATGCTCGAAGCGGCTGGAATTAGAAAGGGTAACTAACATGGATGATTTAATATTAGAAAATTACCCCCCCATAACTATCAGCCGTCTTTCTAGCGGAGTCCTGACTGGGAATTCTAATAATGAAGATGGAATTATCTTAATGCGTCTATTTTGTGAGATGAGTGACCAAGGTAAAGAAATCCCAAATGAACTAATTAAACACTTCTCCAAAGTATTTAAGATTATCCTCGCTAGAGAAAAATTGCCTAACCAAGCGTTAGGAATAAAAGAAAAATCTCATCCTAACCACCCGTCCGAGAAAGTCAAAAAACAAATCGCTTTTGCATTTCTATTGCACCGAATATCTGGAATGAAGACTGATGCTGCCTGCGATTTCATATCAACTGAGTTTGGATGGCAAAGGAGTGCAATTTATGAAGCATGGAATGAGCATATAGAGGACGCAATAAAAATGTTCAAACTGTTTTGCCATGCCACCAACAAAATATTGACAGAAACTGAACAGAAAAATCTCAATAAAATTCTAAAAAGTTCGGCTCGTCAAAAATGACCCGAATTTTACAACTCTAATGTCGTTTTAAAGTGCCCTCAATAGCTGGGTAATCACCCAGCTAGTCATAATATTACATGAGGACATTAAAATGACTGTAGATTCACCTTTAGTATTTCCAAAAAAGAACTCCAATCTTTTAACCAATGAACAAGCCGCAGAGTATCTTGGCGTAGCTTCAAACTCCCTCGCTGTATGGAGAACAACTAAACGTTATGCAATCCCCTACGTAAAGGTTGGAAGGCTTGTTAAGTACAGACTATCTGATTTAGAAGCTTTTCTAGAATCCAGAACAATCACTTCTTGCTAGTAAGAGGTGAATATGAAATTAACCTTTGACCAATACAGACGTCAAATCAGGCGTGAGCTATTTCTAAAGCGTCAGCTAGATAAAGATCATTCTGAGGCACGACTGTTTGCTGATGGAAAAAAGCTTGATGCACTTCTAGTGAAAGCTGGATATGAACTTATATACCCAGCGGAGTGGAGTAAGACTTTTGATGAGAAACGTCACCAAGAGCGACTAGAAAAACACGCTGCAAGATATCTTCAAAGTTCGCAAACTCATTTAAATCAAGAATCAATATCAGAGCAAGGGTAATTATGATTTCTCATCAGATTATTTCTGGAATTGGGGAGACTTTCACGAGAAAGTCCCATACGAGTCTATATCCCTTAATAGGGCTGGAGGAAATTAGATTCTTGGTGGATAACCCACAATCGGTGGAAAAACAAAAAGCTCGATGGGCTTTGCCATCAAATTTTCATAGTCGCAATCATAAAGAACAGCAGGCGCATGGCAGTTACCTATATTTATGGGCTGATTTGGATGAAGTGGCTCAAGGTATTGAGTATGTGCGTGATGTGATTGAATCAATAATTGATGTTGACTATGAGATTTATACCACTCGATCTGCAACGAAACATAACCAAAAGACAAGAGTGCTTATTCCACTCGCAAATGAAATTTCATCTTTGGAATGGCATAACCATCAAATCATATTAAATAAATTGATTTGCGAGCACCAAATCAAGCCCGATACGGTTAATAAAGCCTATGGTCAGTTCTTCTATTTACCCAATCGTGGTGATTTCTATGCCAATTACTCAAGAAGAAGTGGGAATTACTTAAATCCTGCACATGAATGGGAAAGTTATCTGAATATAAAACTGACAGAGAGGACAGAGAAGACAGAGATAACAGAGTGCACAGATGATTACAGAAGAGTTCAGATGAATAAAGAGATTACTGATGTCATAGAGAGAGTTGAAATTGATTATTCCAATTTGCCCTCTGACTGCTCACCCAAAACAGAGGGCGAAAGAAATAAGAAACAATTTAACTTTGCCAGATACCTTAAGCGTGACTTTCCCAATGCTGATTGGAATGAGTTAAGACCAATGGTATTAGGTTGGTATAAGCATTTTGAGAATGTGATAGGTACAAAAGGATTTTCTGAAACATGGAGTGATTTTCGTAGGGGATGGGTAAAAATTAAAGCGCCATATGGAAAAGGCATTGAATCCGTCATTGCTAGCATTGATTTAAATGTCTGTATTCCAGAAAAATTCATAAGTCTTGGTTATACCAAGCAAAGAGAATTCAAATTGCTATTGATATGCGAGCAACTGCAATTAATTCATGGTGATGAACCATTCTTCCTCTCATGCAGGAAAGCTGGGAAGTTGATTGAATATAACCGTGAAGGCGCATCTCTAATCCTAGATTCATTTGTTGCTGATGGAATATTGGAGATAGTAAAAAAACACACAGCCCAAGATGCCACTCGGTACAGATACACATGGAAGGATTTACATGACCCAACTAGGTAATAACAACTTCCTTGAATATGTTGAAAAAAGTGACAATCAGGCATTAGCTATCCCCTATAGGATTGACCTTAAGACGATTGATGATGTGCGATTAGAGATGGCACGTGTGTATCGTGACATGAAGACACAGAAGATACCCACAAGCGATGGGACGAGATTGGTTTATGTGCTAGGACAGATAGGAAAGATGATTGAGCTATACGAAATTGTAAAGCGTGTAGAAAAGTTAGAGGAGAAGCTATGAAGCTTGATGATCGGCTTAAAAAGATTGAGGCTAAAGTACCAGAGGAAAAAAAAATAATAGTAGTGAAATTTACGAGTGAGGTTAGAGAGTTGACTTGTGGGAATCAAATCTTTTTAAGATATGAAAGTGAATCTGAGGATGAGTTTATTTTAAGAATTAGATCATTAATTGAATTAAGGTTAAATAGACCTCTGGTTACAGTTTTAGTGGCAAACTTTTAAAAGATATAAAAAACTCTTTATGAAGATTAGAATTATTACCAGTAAAAAATTTTTATTAACCTCTTAGGTATTGTGAGAATTAGAGGAGATTGAGTGTGTACTTGATTTCTATATTAATGGGTTTAACCTTCTTATTACTTCTTTGAGAATTAATTATATTTGAGAGAAAATGGTTTGAAATATTTGGATTTAAGCGATATATGATGAAAAGGATCAGTAGTGTGATTAAGATTGCTGAATTAGTGATACTTTTGTTGATTTCGTTGATTATAGTAGGCTATTTATGGACTGCTTTGATATATATGCTACTTTTCAATTTAATTCTTTTTGATTATTTCTTTATGAAAAAGTGGATATATTCCTGTTCGATAAGCACAATACAGAAAATAATAAACTTCCTGCACATTAAATTTGGGCTAGAAACGATTGACAGAGATGAAGCAAAGCTGTTTTTTATCTGGATTATGATAATCGCAGTACTTTATTCGGTTAATTTTATTGGAAATATTAGTAAATTTTCTAGTTGTATTTCACAATTTGAATTTTCGCATATGGATTCATGCTACAAAAAAAATGATTGGGTCTGGGAGCGATATGATGATAGCAATTTATGAAACTTGAATATTTTAAAAATACTATCTGGGTAATTCTTTTTTTGTCTCTAGTATAAATATCTATGCTGAATGGACTGAATTAGGTGTCACTGAGGGTGATGACCACAATTATGTTGACCTAAAGACAATGAGAAGAATTGATGGAAAGATTCGTATTTGGAGCATGATGGATTACAAACAGCCAAAGAAATGGGGAAATATTGTGTACTCATCAAGAAAATCTCTTGAAGAATTAGATTGTAATGCGGAGACTCAGGCAACGATTTCTGGGAGGGGATATTCAGGAAACATTGGTAGCGGGAATCCAATTTACACATTTAGCCCAAAAGGACATGAGCCAGTGATACCAGATACTATTGGCGCTTATATGATGAACTATATATGCAGTCTTGAGAGTTTGCGAAAGAAGGATTAGATGGAAAAGATAGGGTTCTTGTTACTTCTTTTATCCTTTGCCGTATTTGCTGAAAATATCTCAGACCAGCAAATCGTTCAAAATATCATTAATGAGTCTATTGCTAACTATTCAGGCAATTGTCCATGTCCATACAATAGAGCTTCAAATGGCAGCAATTGTGGCAGAAGGAGTGCTTATTCAAGAGCTGGTGGTTACGCCCCAATTTGTTATGCAAGTGATGTAACGTCTGAAATGATGACAGACTATAAACGAAAAAAAGGATTAAATAAATGAAGAAAACCTTGTTGATTTTGATGCTGACTTGGATCATGAATGCAAATGCAACTGATATTGCAACATGTTCCAATCCAATTGGAAAATCATATTATCCCTATCTTGGATTTATTCCAAAAGATAAAGCTGGTTGGACTGACGATGGAATAAAAGGTGGATTAACCCAAGTGACAGTTGATGACAAAGGTCTTTATGACGTTTTATTTGTTGATGTTACAAAAAAAATAATCTCCTCTAGGCAAGATGGGGGTGAAATTTTTCTTTATGCTGTTGGAGAGAGTTCTTTCGGTTTGGTTGTTGTTTATCCACAGAAAACTGTTGAAACATATAATTTTGTCAAAAATAAAGACGGTGTCTTAGAGTATTTTCTAACTACCGTAAGAGCGGGGGATAGTGTATCGGCAGTGAAAGGATCGCTTTTTAGGGGAACTTGCAGTTCAATAAATTTCAGAGGACTTAGATAAGCTATCAAGATTAATAATTTTTATTGTCAACTTTAGAGTGAGTATCTTCTAGTTATTGCATGCAACTGCTATAGTAACAAGGACGTGTCGATTTGATTTCAGCTTGCGGGCACGATAAATAAACAGCTAAAGAGTGGTTTAAGCCCGTTTTAGCATAATGCTGAGCGGGTTTTTTTATTACCTATCGTTCCGATTTAGCCTTACTTGCGGGGGACGTTAAATGAATACTGCTAAACAAGGCTTGTAACTTCTCATAAGGAGCAAGAACATGGAGGTTTTTGAAATATATTTATCAGTATTAGCTGTTATTTCATTTGTGGGAGTGTTGTTTGGTTTTACTTCACATTACACATCTTCAGAAGACGAGGATGAGTCGAATGTAATAATCTGGTCAGAATTGCATCCCCATAAAGTAAGAATTTATGCGCCTTACCCAAATCCCAAAGTTTTAGATAAAGCAAAATGTATAGTTGACTGTATTTGTCCGTATGTATTCAGACCTAATGGCGGGACTCTCATGCTAATTATTCAAAGAGAGTTTTACCTCAATAAATATTTATGGTTCTACAACAGCCACAATAGATTCCCTACTTTAGAGAGATTGGAAGACTTCCCCCCTTCTAGCTATGGATTTCCTTACAAGCACAAAGCCATTCCTGCAGGTAAATGGTGCGTTTCTAATAAATCACAGAGAGGTACTAGTCATGACAATTAAGAAAATAGGTAATTCACTCTATATATATGGTGACCATCCAATTGAGGATGCAAAGTTCTATGCGAGTCTTCTGAAATCACCAGAACTTGGGATATCAGCTAGCCAAATTAGAGCCATTAAGGAAGGTAAATCTGTATCAATAAAATTAGCTGATAGCGAGCTAAAGGATGAAAACATTGATCAGGTTTAAATTAAAGGTAAAAAAACGTCCAACTTTTATTGGTAAAAATTTAATACTAATTTTAATTATCAAGGAAAACTCGGTCTCCCTGATTAATATTTGTTCCGTCTGTTAGCTCGACAAGATAATAACCATCATAACCTTTGGAAACCACTGCTCTGGTGAGTGAAGTATCATTACCGATGGTAATTTTTGTGCCAATCGGAATTGTTGTGGGAATTGTGGAAGAGAAGATCACATACTGCGGGTTAGTATTCACCGATACTATTGAACCTACCTGACCTTTATAAGGAAGGTTCTTAGCGTTATTGGCTACTTTTTCTTTCTCCTCAAGCTCTCTTTTAGCATTGAATACGCATGCGTCGAAAAGGCTTGAATTAGGATTCAATCCTTTGTCAAGGCAGATTTTGGTGTAAGCAATATATTTGGTGTCATCTACGTAAGTATTAGACTTGGTATTTGCAACGGTTCTAGCTTCGTAGGTTGCTATCTGATAGGGCTGAGGACTAACCTCATTCCCAGTGAAATTTACAGCGGCTAAACGAATCTTCTCAACCCTTGAACCACTGGATGGATGCGTACTAAAAAAAGATGAATTGGAGGGAATAATTTGTTCTTGAACTCTTATTGCTCCCTCAGCTGAGTATCCAGCTGCAAGCATATATCTAACCCCTTGTTCATCAGCCTCAAGCTCCTCATTTCTCGAATAGGCTGCCAGAGTGAGGTTTGACGCAAGATCTAAGCCTGTTTTGTACAAGCCACGGTAAGGATTGTACGCAGCTCCACCGTAGCTCGAGTCAATAGCTATCATTGCTAAACCTGCTAGTAAATCTACTAAAATACTAGCATTTTGACTTGATTTAGCATGTTGCAATGTCAGATGAGAGATTTCGTGTCCAACTACTGCAGCTAAAGCATCCTTATCATTTCCCAATTTATCCAAAATACCAAGAGTGAAGATTGTTACTGGCTGTCCATTTTGCCATGTTGCATAAGCGTTGATTTCTTGACTATCAGAGATAAGAACTTTAGGGTAAATGCCTGCTTTACTGGCGACTCTGTTTTTAATCTCATGAAATCTTAAAATAAATGCTTTTGATAGTGTATGCTGAACTCCATTATTGGATATAAGTTGTAGGTTATCTGAATTTGAAACCTGATTAGCTGCAGAGTCTAAATCCCAAAATGACTCACCTGCATGACAATTGAGACAAATAGTGATGAGAGTAAATGCGATTAAATAATTAAACTTCATGAGTCTGATTACCTTGAGTTTTCAAGAACACATTTATTAAACTCTTCTGTTTTCTCTTTAAATCCTTGTTTTCTACAATTACCTTTAGCTATTTCAAGTTTAGAGTCATCAAGATTTGAATCTTTAATTGGTATCATCTTGTTCAAGGCTTCCAGAGCCTCCTCTTTTGTGAGTCCAAATGTAAACTGAAACTTCGCCCCATCTGAGGTATTTCCATTGCCATAACCAGTTGTGCATGACGAGGCGTACCATCTCATAGTCAAAGACCTTCCGTCGGAGCATTGACCGTTTGCATTACCCTCCTGACCCTCGCAACCTATTCCAAAAGGAATTTTGTCGGGACTTGATGCAATCCCTGAGCAGTTAATATTACTATTGATGCCAGTAAATTCGTACTTACCTCCACCAACCATTAAATTGTGATTTACATTTCCAATAAACATATCTGAGTTATTATCAAATTTACCAACAGCTTTGTAACTTACACATCCGCTGAGAACAAGGAATGCAAAAAATAATTGAAGGTATTTCACTATTTTCCCCTCATTAAATATATTAAAAAATATTATGTTTAAGTTAATCAAAATGGATCTTAGAAATTAGCCACTGAATTAGAGAGATTAAATACATAAGCGCATAAACTGAAATAAGCAATATTAAAAAAATAGTACTTCCATATTTAATTTCCTTTTTAATCATTGAGTTAGGTTCAATGCATGCATAAAAAATCAGTAGGATACTAGTTGATCCCAAAAAGAATAGCCAAGAAAGGAAAGTTTTTTTCATTAATTATTTAAAGCCATTCACTAATTGCCAATATTAGCAAAATTAAAAAATAAAGTTATATTTACCAACCCTATGATTTATTGGGATTTTAAATATATACCTTATGATTAAATTGAAATATTATCAAAAAAGATATTTAATAAAAAAATATTTATAGGTTTTTAGGCAATATGAAAAAAGTACTGTTATTTCTTCTTCTTCTCATCACGCTGAATTCTCATGCTGAGTGGACTCAGGTTGAGGATAGCTATGATGGGATAAGTACATATGTTGACCTGACATCGATCAGAAAGTCGGGTGGCTTGAGAAGGATATGGGCGCTTTTTGATTTCAGCAAACCTCAAGAAGATTCAAAATATCTGTCAATGAAATCTTTAAGCGAGTATGACTGCAAGGCGGAAAAATATAGAGTTCTAAGTAATACAATGTTTAGAGGGAATATGGGCTCTGGTGAGGTAATTAACGCTCCTGAACCTGATAGAAGTTGGCAGTATATTTCTCCTGAGAGTAAAGCCGAATTCTTCTATAAACTTGTTTGTAAGAAAAGGTGATACAGATTCTGTTTGCAGAGTTTCATTGGGGGGTGCTATTAATTAAAAGTATTCTCTGTATTTGTTTAGATTTCTCTCGAGAAGTTACCCCAGTGTAACCCAGAGAGTAAAATAAAAAAGCCCACATTTCTGTGAGCCTTTATTTTATTGGTGGTGATGGAGGGAATCGAACCCTCGACCTCAGGATTATGAATCCTGCGCTCTAACCGGCTGAGCTACATCACCAATCCAGACTTTTCGTAAAAACGAAAGCCGCGCATTATAGCCTGAGACTTGAGAGTCGGCAAGGAAGCTTAAGTTCAAACTACTTGCCGACAAGAGATTTATTTGAGTGCGTTAAAAATTTCTTCTTTAATCGCGTTCATATCACCAAGGCCGTTAACAAAGACATGCTTGGGAGCTCCAGCACTGCCGCTATTGGCCCAGTCTACATAATATTTCACCAATGGCTTAGTTTGGCTGTGATAGACCTCAAGACGTTTTAAAACCGTCTCTTCTTTGTCATCCTCACGTTGTACTAATGCCTCGCCAGTGATGTCGTCTTTTCCTTCCACTTTGGGTGGATTGAATTTGATATGGTAGGTTCTGCCACTGGCAGGATGTGAGCGGCGACCACTCATACGTTCAACAATTGCAGCATCGGGGACATCAATTTCAACCACATAATCTATGCTGACACCGGCTTGCTTCATGGCCTCAGCTTGAGGAATCGTGCGAGGAAAACCATCGAATAAGAAACCGTTAGCACAGTCAGACTCTTTTATTCTCTCGGAGACTAAGCCAATAATCACTTCATCAGGAACCAAGCCGCCGGAGTCCATAAAACTCTTGGCTTTGAGACCAAGAGGGGTGCCTGCTTTAACTGCGGCACGTAACATATCGCCAGTAGAAATTTGTGGAATATTGAATTTTTCTTTGATAAAAGTGGCTTGAGTGCCTTTTCCTGCGCCAGGGGCGCCCAACAAAATTAATCGCATTGCTTTCTCCGTCTATTGATATTGTGATTATATCAGCCCATGTAATTACTGATTTCTACAAATTGTTGTACAGATAAATTTTCTGCGCGCAATTGTGAATCTATATTGAGTGCAACAAAATCTGCGTCTGTCAGTAAGGCCTTGAGTGTATTTCGAATGGTTTTTCTGCGCTGTGAGAATGCCATGGTGACAACTTTGGCAAAACACTCTGTATCTTTGGCGATGTAGGGTAACTGAGTGTGTGGTACACATCTGACAAATGCAGATTCCACTTTGGGTGGGGGATCAAACGCAGTTCCCGGGACAGTCATCAAATATTCCATTTGTAGGTAGTATTGCAACATCACGCTCAAACGTCCGTATTCAGACGATGAGGGTTCGGCCACCATGCGTTCTACTACCTCTTTTTGTAACATGAAATGCATGTCTTGAATGGATGCAAGCGAGGGCAGCAAATGAAACAAAATAGGGCTGGAAATGTTATAGGGTAGATTTCCTACCACCCTAAGCTTGTTCCCCGCTGTGAGCAACTGCGCGAAATCAAACTTCAACACATCACTGGCATGAATCGTAATTTTTTCTGCTGGGTATTGGCCTTGCATCCACTCGATAATATCGCGATCAATTTCAATTAAGTGCAGATGCTTGAGGTGAGCTAGTAATGGTTTGGTCAGAGCGCCCAATCCGGGTCCAATTTCAACCATCAAATCATTTTCTTGTGGTTGTATGGAGGAGATTAAAGACTGAATGATGCTTTGATCCACCAAAAAGTTTTGTCCAAAACGCTTTTTTGCTTGGTGCTTCATCGTTGGAATTAGGCTGCTGAGGGTTGTGCTAATTCAATAGCGAGTTTGATTGCAGCATGAAAACTGCCTGATTCAATCTTGCCTGTCCCAGCTAAATCAAGAGCTGTGCCGTGGTCAACAGAAGTACGGATAAATGGCAGACCTAGCGTGATGTTGACCCCCTCACCGAAGCTGGCGTGTTTGAGTACAGCCAGACCTTGGTCGTGGTACATCGCCAAAAAGGCGTCAGCGCGTTGAATATTGCTGGCTGAGAATAGGGTATCAGCTGGCAGTGGACCCATCAGTCGATAGCCTTCATTTTTGAGTGTCTCAATCACTGGAATCATAACGTCTACCTCCTCAGTGCCTAAATGTCCTTGCTCTCCGGCATGAGGGTTGAGTCCTGCAATCATGATGAGAGGTTGCTGAATGCCAAATTTTTGTTGTAAATCCTTGTGCAATACTTGTATCGTACGCTGCAAACTTTGGGCTTGGATATGTTGGCTAACTTGATTCAGTGGAAGGTGCGTAGTGGCCAATGCAACCCGCATTCCTCCCCCAACCAACATCATGACGACGTGATCGGTTGCACTTTTTTCGGCTAAATATTCTGTATGACCACTAAATTTTACTCCGGCGTCATTGATGATGCCTTTATGAACTGGAGCCGTCACCATGGCATCAAATTCTCCATTCAGACAGCCCGAAATGGCCGAATCTAGACATTGCAGTACATAAGCGCTGTTAGCCGAATTTAACTGACCCGCTTGAACAGCTTGTTGGGTTTCGATGTGAGAAATATAAAGACTTCCATCGCCTTGATGTATGGATGGTTTGTCTAGTAAGCGCAGTGCTACATTGAGCGATTTTGCTCTTTCAAGAATCGCATTTGCATCACACACAACAGTAAGAATGACGGGAGGCAGTGATTGTTTGGATAATAAAACACACAAATCCAAACCAATGCCGGCAGGTTCGCCGGCAGTAATCACAATATGCGGTAAGGTCTTTTCCAAGGTATTAATTAGAATTTGTCTTCGAGTCGAATTTCAACGAAGGCTTTGTCGCGTAATTCTCTTATCCAGTCTTGATAAGCTTCATCGGATTTTCTAGCGCGAATTTCTTGGCGGGCTTTGAGTTTTGCTGCCTCTTTAGACATATCTTGCTGACGTCTCTCGGTCACCTGAATAATATGAATACCAAATTGCGATTTAATAATCGGACTAATTTCGGCAATTGCTAACTTTTCCATCGCGCGATCAAGCTCAGGAAGGTTTTCGTTAGGGTTGACCCAACCCAAATCTCCTCCGTTTGATGCAGAGCTATCCTCAGAATATTGTTTAGCCAATTCGGCAAAGTCCTCTCCATGCTCAGCGCGCTCTCGAATAATTTCCATGCGCTGTCTCGCCTCTTTTTCGCTAGTGACTTCACTCACTTTAATCAAAATATGGCGCAAATGAGATTGCGTAATGACCAATGGCGAGCTTCCGCCTCGACGCTCATTGAGCTTGATAATATGAAAGCCATTTGCACTTCTAAGTATTTCGGTGGTTTGGCCTGGCTTCAAATTACGAACGGCATCTGCAAATAAAGAAGGAAGCTGCGTAATATTTTTCCAACCCAACTGACCGCCCTCAAGTGCGTTCGGGGCATCGGATAGGGCAGCGGAAACCTGAGCAAAATCTTTGCCGGATTTGATTTGGTTGAAGGCATCGTCAGCTTTACGTTTTAACTCAGCCAATTTATTGGGTGAGGCATCCTCTGGTGTGCGAATCAAGATATGCGATAGGTTGTATTCATCGCTTTGTTGTTCTTTACTCTGCAGGGATAGATAATTTTCTACCTCAGATTCAGTGATGCTGAGTTTGCTATCCACCTCTCGCTCTTTTAGGCGAGAGAGCAGAATTTCATTTCTAAGGTCCTCGCGAAATCTTCTAAAGCTCATTCCCTCAGAGGCTAACGCTTTCTTAAATTCAGCCAAATCCAATTTATTTTGTTCAGCAATACGCTCGATAGTTTTATCCAATAATGCATCTTCCACCTTGAGTCCGGTCTGCTGGGCAAAAGAGATTTGGAGCTTTTCAAGCACCATGCGCTCAAGCATTTGCTTTTGCAGGACGTCGGTTGGTGGGATTTCTATCTTTTGTTTGTTTAGTTGATTAACCAGCGTTTTAATACGATCATTCAGTTCTTTTTCAGTGATGACGGTCTGTTCCACAAGAGCAACGATACGATCAATTTTCAGCACATCATCATTTGCGTAGATTAACCGTGAGGTCAGTAAAACCAATAAAACAAAACATAAACTCAAGCGTTGTAAAACTGGGTTATTCATATTGATCGAATCTAGTGTTATCTAATTGTGAGCTAGGGGTATAGCCCGGGATGTTTCTTGTTAGGATACGGAAGGGGCTAGTGCCAATCGACGCCATGCCGCCCAGCTCAAGTTGGTAGAAGAGCGCATAGTTGGCGGTGGTTGTCGCTGTAGACAAACGTTGGACAACAAAACGGGACTGCCAACATCCAGCGTCGTATTCAAGGCCGCCGATAGCTTGAATTGTCTTCGAGTTCTCGATTGAATAATTCCATCTCCCAACGGCATACCACTCAGGGGTAATCGGCCATTGACCCGATATATTGAATTGATTTACCGCACTGCCATTGATGACGCGACTTAAAGTGCTATCAATATAACGATAGCTTAGATTTAATACCTTACCTGGTTCTGGCATATAACGCGCACCAAAGTTTGCCCGGTTGGTGTTGCCTCTGGTATCGAATTGCCATCCGCCATACATATCCCAGCGATTGGTTAATGATGCATTCATAGCAGCAACGAAGTCAGAGAGCTGATTGATGCTTTCTGTGCCCGACGCTAAAGTGACTTTTTGATCGGTAAAATAGAATCTCTGGCCTAATGAAACAGATAATCTTTCTTTGCCAGTGCTGGAATCAATCATTCTGCTAGATAAAGACAAACTGACTTGGTTGGCATTGTTGACTCGGTCAAAACCTGCAAATTGATTTTCAGTGAACAGCGTAGCCATATTTAAATCGGCAAAGGTGGTATCAAATAGCGGTAAGTTTGACTGATTTCGATAAGGAATATACACATAGAACATACGTGGTTCCATGGTAAGGGTATATCCACGATTCACCACACGTGTTTCTTTTTCAAACTGCAAGCCACTGTCCAAAGAGAGAATTGGTAAGGTTCTCTGATATCTGTCATCAAATCCACCCGCAGTGCTATTCAGGCCATAGGTGGTGTGATGAACACCCACTTTGGGGGTAATAAATGCGTAAGAACTCGAAATTGGCAGGCTTAGTGATGGATAAGTCACAAAGCGATTACCGGTTGGCCGATTATTGTCCCAACTTGAGTCAAGCTCAAAGCGTGTTGCTTGATTAATCATCTTGAACGTCAAAGGACCAAAGTCATTGTTATAGTTCAAGTTTACAGAGGGTAGTCGCTGATAAGGGTATGTATTTTTATCATCTGATAGCGTTTGGAATTTATTCACTGACACATTAAATTGCCACTGTGCATCGTTGTAGCCCACTGTGGCTTGTTGCGATAAGTTGACTCGGCTGGTCATAATCAATCGGCTGCCAAGCTCAGAGAAATAATTGAAGTCAGAGACACGGTCATAATCCCAATTGCCATACCAGCCATCGCCGAAACTCTGTTTATGGTGACTAGATAATAGAAAACGATTGTCACCAGTTAGACTGTCAGAGGGCAAGTAATGAACAATATTGTAGCCACTGTAGTTGTCATCTAAATAGCGATATTCACCTTGAAGTTGGACCCCGCGCTTACTCAACACGCGAGCAGAAACTGTGGCGTCACGATTGGGGCCCAAATTGAAATAGTAAGGTGTTAATAATTCAAAACCACTTTTAGAAGTGGTACCCCAGATAGGGCTTAAGAAACCAGATTTTCGCTCATTGCCATATGGAAAACTCATGCTGGGTGAGTAAAGTATTGGAACGCCCTTAAACTCAACGGTTGCATTTTTTGCCTGTGCCTCTTTAGCGATATCATCAAGTTTGATTTCTGAGGATTTGATAAACCAATCGTCCTTACCAACCTCGCAGGAGGTAAATTTAGACTGTACGGCACGTTTTTTACCCTCACCCTCAAAAAACAGAACCTCTGCATCGCCGCGTGTTTGGTCTGAAGATTTTTTCCCTGCTTTTGCTTTTGTAGGAACTTGATTGGGATTGGCTACCATATTGGAAAGTGGATCGCCACCAGTTAAATCAACATCTCTCATGCTAGCTTGATTAAAAGCTGTTAAAGGAACACCGAGTGTAGGGGCCTGTTTTAAAGTGAAATTGACTTTGGTCATTTGACCGATGGTGTCATCTAAATTTAGGTGAAGCTGATCACCAGTGGCGTAAGTGTCAGGCGTTTTAATCTTCGCATTGCCGACAGCATGAATCGTTTTGTTTTGCGTGTCATACTCTAATCTGTCAGCTTCAATATGCTGGTCTTGTTTATCTAACACTCCATGACCAAGGGCTGTAAATGTTTTATCTAGATATATATCTAGCCTATCACCTTCGATAATAATGCCACCACCAGCCTTAACTTTGTTCTCATCTAAAGGGGATTGAGCATAATCAGGGGAATCTTCATCACTTGGCAATACGCTGTAGTTTTTAGATACAGCTTGAGTGCTGGGCGCCTTGGCTTTTGGGCGCTCAGGGGAGGCATTTTCTTCTGCCGTTACATAGCCTGTTAGTAGCGTTAGTAACGCTAGCGGCATGATAGATTTTATAAGTAGTTTATTTAGCACAATACTCATTTAGCGAAAGCAAATTGCTCCGGTACATTAGGGTTTGAATGTTAAAATTCCGGCTGTCCGCCAAACAAAAGCCCATATGATATATGAAGAAAGGGCAAAGTCCTATTATTTGTGCGGACTTTCATACTATTTTGCTACTTAATTAGGCATTTTTACCAAAAAACAGGGGTTGTCATTGGATAGACTGCAACAACTTACTCACTGGCTCGAGCAAACATTGCCTGGCCAAACTTATCAAATTAGCCCTGCCTCGGCAGATGCTAGTTTTCGCCGATATTTCCGTGTCACCACCGACAATCACTCGCTGATTGCGATGGATGCACCGCCCGACAAAGAGAATTCTGCGCCTTTTGTGAAGGTGGATAAGCTTTTAGCTGCATCAGGCATTCCTGTCCCTGAGTTAATCGCTCAAGATCTACAGCAGGGATTTTTGTTGTTATCTGATTTTGGTAGTACCACTTTGTTAGCGGTGGTTCAGAACCAACAAGAAGTCCCTAAAATTATTGATTTGTATCTGCAAGCCATCGAAATACTGATTGAGATGCAGGTGGCCAGTCAGCCCAACCAATTGCCCCCATACGACGAGGCATTGTTGATGCGTGAGATGCGCTTATTTGATGAGTGGTATATCGCAAAACATGTGGGTGTGACCCTAGATCAAGGACAGCAGGAACTGCTGAATAATATTTATCAGCAATTACTCAGTAATATTTTGGCGCAGCCAGTGGCTTATGTTCACAGAGACTACCATTCACGCAATCTGATGGTGCGTGAAGACGGTAGCTTGGGGGTGTTGGATTTCCAGGATGCTGTCTATGGCCCTCTGACATATGACTTAGTGTCGCTGTTAAAAGATGCTTATATCCGCTGGGATGAGGAACTAGTGCTCGATCTCGTCATTCGTTATTGGCAGTTGGCCAAAAAACGCGGCCTTGCTGTAGCAGAGGATTTTGCTGAGTTTTATCGTGATTTCGAGTGGATGGGCGCCCAGCGACATATCAAAGTGCTAGGTGTTTTTGCACGTTTGTATCATCGCGATGGCAAGGATGGGTATCTGAAAGATATGCCATTGGTAATGGATTACCTGCGCAAAGTATGTGAGCGCTATATTGAGTTGAATCCTATGCTGAAACTGTTGAACCAAATTGAGGGGAAACAGGCGCAAGTAGGGTACACATTCTAATGATGGTGTCTATGCGCGCGATGATATTGGCAGCGGGCAGAGGCGAGCGTATGCGCCCGTTGACAGATCATATGCCCAAGCCACTTTTGCCCGTCGCTGATAAGCCGCTGATTGTCTGGCATATCGAAGCATTAGCGAGGGCTGGATTTGAGGATATCGTCATTAATCATGCTTACTTGGGTGAGCAAATTGAGCAAGCTTTGGGTGATGGTAGTCGCTGGGGGGTCAAGCTGCATTACAGCCCTGAAGGGCAAGCGCTAGAGACCGCAGGGGGTATTGCTTATGCCTTGCATTTGTTAGGCAATGCTCCATTTTTGGTGGTCAATGGCGATGTATTTTGTCATATGGATTTTGCCCAGATGCGCCTGAATGTGCCAGATTTAGCGCATTTAGTGATGGTGCCAAATCCAGCGCAACACCCGCAAGGTGATTTTGGTTTAAAGGCACAGCGGGTGTCTGAGCAAGAGGGCGAGCGCTTAACTTTTTCAGGGGTGGGTGTCTATCACCCAGACCTTTTTAAATCGATCGTGCGCGGGGAAAGCGCTAAATTGGCACCTTTATTAAGGCTGGCGATGCAACAAGGTTTGGTCAGTGGTGAGAAATTTACCGGGACTTGGCATGATATCGGTACGCCGCAGCGTCTTCAGGAAATCAATACGCTATTGGACACGCAAGTGATTAAAAATCCAGACTAGCTGAGAACTTAATCATGAGGCTTATGACAAAACAAGATGGCTTAGCCAAATCAATTAATTCGCTTTATCTAGAGCAGTTGGCTCAATTAAATCCATTAGAAAGCTCAGTAAGGATTGCAGCATGATGACAAACATTTCTATTCAAGCTTTTAAACAGACGAGGTTGCGCCTGCTCCAACAATTGTCACCAGGCATTGCGATTATTCCTACCGCACCTGAAGTTGTACGCAATCGAGATAGCCACTATCCATATCGCTTTGATAGCTATTTCTATTATCTAACTGGGTTTACCGAGCCTGAATCAGTATTAGTGTTGATTGCAGGAAAGCAGCCTAAATCCATTTTGTTTTGTCGTGAAAAGAATCTTGAAAAAGAAATTTGGGATGGCTTTCGCTATGGCCCTGAGGCCGCTTTAACAAGCTTTGAGATGGACGAAACTTACAGTATTCACGAGCTAGATCGATTATTGCCCGAGTTGATGGCAAATCAGCAAAACTTGTACTACAGCTGGGGTGCGTATCCTCAATGGGATGAAAAGCTGACCGGCATGATTAATCACCTGCGAAGCCAGAGCCGATTAGGCATGCATGCGCCTGCGCAGACGCAAGATATCTATCAAATTCTGGATGAAATGCGATTGATAAAGTCTGCGGACGAGCAAGCGGTTATGCGTCGTTCAGCAAGTATTGCGGCGATGGCACATCAACGTGCGATGAATTTCACGCGTCCTGGTTTATTTGAATACGAAGTCGAGGCGGAATTTCTGCACGAGTTTCGTCGCCATGGAGCCCAGTCGCCTGCTTACGGCAGTATTGTCGCGGGGGGCGCGAATGCTTGTACATTGCACTACCATGCTAACAATTGCGAGCTGAAGTCAGGCGATTTATTGCTCATTGATGCTGGTTGCGAACTGGATGGATATGCCTCAGACATCACCCGTACTTTCCCTGTCAATGGAAAATTTAGCCCAGCACAAAAGGCTGTCTATGAACTAGTTTTGGCATCACAGTATGCTGCTATTGATAGTGTGCGGGTGGGGCAACATTGGAATGCGCCCCATGAGGCTGCCTTGCAGATATTGGTGCAAGGCTTTAAAGATTTTGGTTGGTGTCATGGCTCAGTAGAATCGATTATTGAGAGCGGTAGTTATCGCCAGTTTTACATGCATAGAACCGGTCATTGGTTGGGACTAGACGTGCATGATGCAGGCGAATACAAAACTGCTGCGGGTGATTGGCGTAATCTGGAAGCGGGCATGGTCACCACAGTGGAGCCTGGTTGTTATATTCGCCCAGCCGATAATGTCGCTGAAGAGTTTTGGAATATTGGCGTGCGTATTGAAGATGACGTTTTGGTGCAGCAAAATGGGCCAGAAGTACTCTCCGCTGCGGCTCCAAAGAGTGTGCAACAAATTGAGGATTTAATGCGTAATGACTAGTCCGATTGTGATTGCTGGGGGCGGCCCAGTCGGGATGTGTCTGGCTTTGCGCCTATTCCAGTCCGGTCGCGATTGTGTGGTACTAGAGGCCAAAGCCCAAGGGGCTTACTATCAAGACCATCGTGCGCTAGCCTTGTCGCAGGCTAGCAAACTCATGCTAGAGAACTTGGATGTTTGGTCACGCATACCAGCCGTTACTCCGATTAACAGTATTCATGTGTCGCAAAAAGGGAGTTTTGGGCGCAGTGTTTTGCGTGCAAGTGATTACGATATGGCAGCATTAGGATATGTATTGTCCTATGGACATTTGATGCAGGCTATCGATCAAGTATTGTCAGAGTATGCGGACAAATCTCAAGCTGCCAAAATAACCATCCATTACGACACGGAAGTGCAGCAAATCATCCCCAACAATCGCAATACTGAGTTGCATATCCAACAAGGGGGGCAAGCACAGACCTTGACCACTGCCTTGGCTGTGTTGGCGGATGGGGGTAGGTCGCTAAAAGACATCCCCGGTATTGAGCGGATTAACAAAGAATATGGTCATCATGCCTTGGTGTGCAAAGTAGCCGCAGAGTTAGCTCACGATGGTATTGCTTATGAACGCTTTACGCCTATGGGTCCTGTGGCTTTGCTGCCCAATGGAGAGCGTGAATTTTCGCTTGTTTGGACCGGCGAGACTGCTGGGATAGAACCTTTGTTAGAGCTATCTGATGACGTTTTTCTTGCCCAGTTACACCAGCATTTTGGTGACCGAGTGGGGCGTTTTACCCAAGTGCAAAAGCGTATATGTTTTCCTCTCAAACTCTCTTATCTGTCACCTGTCACTGCGCCACATTTGGTAGTGATAGGCAATGCCGCGCAGACTATGCATCCGGTGGCAGGTCAGGGCTTTAATGTCGGCTTGCGTGACGCTTGGGAGCTTGCAGAATTGATTATGCAAACCGATGAGGTCAATTTGGGTGCAGCGAGCTTCCTGCAAACCTATCAGGCGAGTCGCCAGCAAGATACCCAACGCGGTCTTAAATTTACTGATTTTTTAGTGCGATTCTTCTCCAATGATATTGCCGGCTTAGGCGGTATACGCAGTCTAGGCTTGGGATTGTTTGATGCTTTGACACCCGCCAAAGCCCATCTAATCAGGAAAATGAGTTTTGGGAGTAAGGGCTAATGCCTCAACAGGAATATGACCTCATCATCCTTGGCGCCGGCATAGTCGGACTCACGGCTGCTTTGGCGCTTGAGCAACATGGCTATCGTGTGGCCGTTATGGATCAGCAGAATGAACCTGAGCTACTTCCTATAACGGCGCCATTGGATAGTCGCATCTATGCGCTGACCCCAGGCAATATTGACCTGTTAGAACAATTGCAAGTATGGCAAAACATGGATCAGGCGCGTTTATGCGCTGTGCAAAAAATGCAAGTTTGGGCCAATGCGCATCTATCCCCATTAAGCTTTGATGCCTTTGAGGCGGGGTTGAATGATTTAGGCGCAATAGTAGAAAGTCAGCAACTGGTTCAGGCTCTGTTGGCGCGGGCGAAGCAGCGTAACCTGGCGATATTTTTCGCTACACAACCCCATGCGCTAGAGATAGATACTGAATTCGCCCATTTAATGACCTCGGCCGGAGAATTTGCTGCAAAGCTAGTATTAGGTGCCGATGGAGGGCAGTCATGGTTGCGGCAACAGGCGGATATTCCGGTACAGCGTCAGGATTATGCGCATAAGGGGGTAGTGGCCAATTTTGCTTGTGAAAACCCCCATCAAAATATTGCACGACAGTGGTTTTTGGAGGGTGATATTTTGGCTTGGTTGCCATTACCCAATCAGCAAATTTCTATGGTTTGGTCTACCCAAGATGCCGATCAACTATTGCAGTTAAGTCCGGCAGAGTTGGCGCAAAAAGTGGCACAAGCAGGAGCCCATTGCTTGGGTGAATTGCAATGTATTACGCCTGCGAAAGCATTCCCCTTGGCCAATCAAGCGGCACAACAAATGGTCCAGTCTAGATTGGCGCTGATTGGTGATGCTGCGCACTTGGTGCATCCCATGGCAGGTCAGGGAGTCAATTTAGGCCTGCGAGATGTGGCAGAGCTGGCGCAATTATTTGCCAGCAAGCCTAGAGATATCGGAGATTTTCTTTTACTTCGACAATTCGAGCGCTCGCGGCAACTTGACATTAAGAGTATGCAGTTGCTGACCGGCGGGTTGTATCGTCTATTCCAGCCTCAGCCGACATGGATACAGCGTATACGTGAGTGGGGGATGAGGCTGCCTAATCAGTTGCCTTGGCTCAAACAACTACTGATTAAACAAGCCACCCGATAAATAGGGTATTAGATGACTTTTACACTTAACAGCGAAGGAAAAAAATGAAATTCCCCCATCATATGTGCGCCAGAATCTTACTGATTGCTAGCTTTTTAATAGCGACGAGTGCGTCTGCCAACGAAGCCGCATTGAAGAAAATGATAGAAGCTGCCTATCCAAAGTTTACCGTGGATAGTATTAGCAAAACTCCATACGCTGGCCTATATGAGGTGTATATCGGTGGACAATTAATTTATACCGATGAGAAATTTAGTTTCTTGATTGTGGACGGTCGCGTCGTGGACCCTAAAAGCAAAAAAGACATGACCTCAGAGCGACTGAATGAATTAAATAAAATCGACTTTGCCAGTTTGCCCTTAGATTTAGCCGTCAAGGTAGTGAAGGGGAATGGTAGCCGCAAGATGGCAGTATTTTCTGATCCTGATTGTCCGTTTTGCAAGCGCTTAGAGCAAAATGAGTTGGTTGATTTAACCGATGTCACGATTTACACCTTCTTGCTTCCGCTCGATCAGTTGCACCCAGATGCTGCGAATAAGGCCAAACAGATATGGTGCTCGCCTGATCGTGCTAAAGCTTGGCAGGATTGGGTGATGCAGGGTACGTTGCCCAAAAAGACCAATACATGCGATGTGCCACTGGATAAAATTGCTGCCGTTGCCAAAAAATATGCGGTGAGCAGCACGCCCACAATATTTTTTGCTGATGGAAAAAGGATGACAGGCGCTTATCCTGCGGCAGAAATTGAAAAGGCCTTGGGTAAAAAATAAACGACAAATACGCCAAAAGTAAAAAATTGTAAAAAAATGTGACAGGCTGTAAAAAATTGCTTGACAGTTTTAATAAACAAAAGTAAAACGACAGACCGGAGTTTGAGATTTCGAATAACAAATGCTCTATACACAAGGGTCAATTGTTTGAAAGTCAAACATTTTGGGGGGAAACCCTTTTGTGATAAGTAAGGAAAGTAATAAATGGCAACAGGTACCGTAAAATGGTTCAATGATTCTAAGGGTTTTGGTTTCATTACTCCTGATGATGGTGGTGATGATTTGTTCGCCCACTTCTCAGCGATTGTTGAATCTGGCTATAAAAGCTTGAAAGAAGGCCAACGCGTTACATTTGATGTAACTGAAGGCGCTAAAGGCAAGCAAGCCTCTAATATTCAAAAAGCAGCTTAATCCAGATAATGAAAAAAGGCCTGATTCCTCAGGCCTTTTTGTTATGCAATCCGCTACATTTTTACATGTGGCGGATGATTTCTTGGGCAAATTCCAGCGTTCCTACTTGTGTCGCTCCCTCCATTTGTGAGGAGAAATCTTGCGTCACTCGTTTAGAAGCGATGGCCTTGCTGACTGCTTGAATCACTAAATCCGCAGCCTCTGTCCAACCCAAATGTCGCAACATCATTTCCGCTGACAATATCAATGAGCTGGGGTTGGCAATATTTTTTCCGGCAATTTTGGGCGCTGTTCCATGTGTGGCCTCAAACATCGCGACCGTATCAGATAAATTTGCACCTGGTGCTATGCCTATACCACCTACCTGAGCTGCAAGCGCATCAGATACATAGTCACCATTTAAATTGAGTGTGGCGACTACATCGTAATCGCTTGGATGTAACAAGATCTCTTGCAGGAATGCATCCGCAATACAATCTTTAATCACGATCCCATTAGGTAACTTGCACCATGGGCCGCCGTCGATTTCAACTGCGCCAAATTCCTCTTTAGCTACTTGATAGCCCCAGTCTCTGAAACCCCCTTCTGTGAATTTCATGATATTGCCCTTATGAGCAATAGTGACGGATTTGCGATTGTTATCGATAGCATACTGAATGGCTTTACGCACTAAACGCTGACTGCCGTCTATGGATACAGGCTTGATGCCTATGGCTGAGCTTTCTGGGAAACGAATTTTTTTGCGTGCGCCCATATCGCTTAAAAAGCTAATCACTTTTTCTACTTCTGGAGTCCCTGCTGCCCACTCAATACCAGCGTATATGTCTTCGGTATTTTCCCGGAAAATCACCATATCGGTTTTTTCTGGGTGCTTTAATGGACTAGGGACGCCAGTAAAGTATTGGATAGGGCGTAGACATACATATAAGTCCAATTCTTGTCTAAGCGTTACATTCAGCGAGCGCATGCCGCCACCTACTGGCGTGGTCAAAGGTCCTTTGATAGAAACCACGTAGTCTTTCACCGCCTGCATCGTTTCTTCAGGCAGCCATGTATTGGCGTCATAGACTTTGGTGGATTTTTCCCCTGCATACACTTCCATCCAAGCAATTTTGCGCTTGTTCTGATAGGCTTTGCTAACGGCGTGGTCAATCACTTGATGCATGGCGGGCGTAATATCAATGCCAATGCCATCACCTTCAATAAATGGGATAATGGGTTGGTTGGGTACATTCAAGCTATTGTCAGCATTGACGGAAATTTTTTCACCGTATGACGGCAGTTTTATTTTGGACGACATAATTTCCCTTAACGATAATTTATAAACTCTATTTCAATGTTAGTGTTATTTAACAAACCCTACGGCGTCATTAGCCAATTCAGTGCGCATGAGAAACATCAGACGCTAGCCGACTTTATTCAATTGCCCAATGTATATCCTGCGGGCAGGCTTGATACTGACAGTGAAGGATTGCTTATTTTAACCGATGACGGAGCGCTACAACACCGACTTGCACATCCACGCTATAAACAACTCAAAACTTATTGGGCTCAGGTCGAGGGTATTCCTGATGAAGCAAGTTTAATGCCGTTAAGGCGTGGCGTGGATTTGGGTGATTTTGTGACGCAAGCTGCGCAAGTGAAATTAATTCAAGAGCCTGCTATGGTATGGCCAAGAAATCCTCCCATACGAGAACGCAAGGCGATTCCTACCAGCTGGCTAGAAATTAAAATTAGCGAGGGAAAAAATCGTCAAGTGAGGCGTATGACAGCCCATATAGGCTTTCCAACGTTACGCCTGATTCGTTATGCCATCGGCGAATACAGTATTGAGGGATTGGCGCTGGGCACCAGCAGAACTCTGCCCTAACTAGTCACTTTATCCTAGCTCATGCGTTATAGATGTGTGCTTGAATAAGGCATATTTTTTGCTGTGAGATTAAGTATCTATCTTTTCTTATGAGGTCAGCATGAAACCGGTTCTCGTGATTCGCCATGCCAAGACAGAAGGCGCAGGCTACTTGGGTGAATTTTTCAATCAACAACAGATTCCTTGGCAGATGCTCAGTATCGATTGTGGTGATCGCCTGCCAGAAAAGGCACAAGCATTATCCGGTCTGGTCATGATGGGGGGTCCCATGAGCGTCAACGATCCTTTGCCTTGGATTGCGCAGGAGTTAGCGTTGATCAGAGATGCCATGGATAGGGATATCCCTGTGTTGGGCCATTGCCTTGGTGGGCAACTGATCAGTAAAACCTTGGGTGCTCAAGTGCGGGCGAATGCTTATAAAGAAATCGGCTGGGGACGAGTGCAGGTATTGGATCATCCACTCAGTCGCGTTTGGTTTGGCGATTTACAACAATTCGATAGCTTTCATTGGCACGGCGAGACCTTTGCTTTGCCTGAGGGTGCTACCCATTTACTAAGCAGCTCCCATTGTCATCATCAAGCTTATAGCCTTGGCAAACATTTGGCCTTTCAATGTCATGTCGAGATGACCGCTGAGATGGTGCAGTTATGGTGCCAAAATGGTGCACAAGAATTGCACGAGGCGATGGCTAGTCCAGCAGTGCAACAAGCCGAGCAGATGCAAGATCGGTTGGAGCAGCGTATCGCGCAACTCAACCAAGTAGCACAAAGGGTTTATCAACAATGGATAAAAGCTCTAGGATAATGCGCTAGTCGGGCGGTAAAAAGCCGGCTTGTGTTAAAATTCAGTCTTTCATTTGCTTAAGTGCACGCTATGTCTGGGAATACTTTCGGTACGCTGTTTACCCTTACTTCTTTTGGTGAATCTCATGGTCCTGCTATTGGGGGCATTGTAGATGGCTGTCCGCCAGGATTGGCCTTATCTGCGGAAGACTTGCAGGTCGACCTTGACCGCCGCAAGCCCGGCACCTCCCGTCATGTGACACAGCGTAAAGAAGATGACGCCGTAGAAATTCTCTCAGGAGTTTTCGAAGGGGTCACGACCGGTGCGCCCATAGGCTTTATTATCCGTAACACGGATCAGCGTAGCCAAGATTACAGCAAAATCATGAATACCTTCCGTCCTGGCCATGCCGACTATACCTATACACAAAAATATGGTTTGCGCGATTATCGCGGCGGTGGCCGTTCGAGTGCACGCGAAACCGCGGTGCGTGTGGCAGCAGGCGCGATTGCCAAAAAATGGTTGAAGCAACGTTATGGCGTCACCATCCAAGGCTATCTCAGTCAGTTGGGTGAACTCAAAGTACCTTTTGTCAGTTGGGAAGATCTAGCCCATCCAGATAACAAAATATTCAGTCCGAATATGGCCATGATGCCAGAGCTAGAGGCCTATCTAGATGCTGTGCGTAGTGAGCGGGATTCTGTGGGTGCGCAAATTACTGTCGTCGCACAAGGCGTGCCAGTTGGTTGGGGTGAGCCCATATTTGACCGTTTGGATGCAGAAATTGCCTATGCCATGATGGGGATTAATGCTGCCAAGGGAGTCGAACTTGGCGCAGGTTTTGCCTCGATTGCGCAACGCGGCAGTCAACATGGCGATGAATTGACGCCTAATGGCTTTGCTACCAATCATGCGGGGGGAACTTTAGGCGGCATCTCTAGTGGTCAAGATATTTTGGTGAATGTGGCATTCAAGCCTACTTCGAGTATTCCGCAAGAACGTCGCTCTATCGATCAAACTGGCGATCCCGTCATGATGCAAACGACGGGACGCCATGATCCTTGCGTTGGGATACGAGCAACACCGATTGCTGAAGCGATGTTGGCGTTGGTGCTGATTGACCATGCTTTGCGTCATCGGGCTCAGTGTGGTGATGTGCAGTCTGCGACGCCCGCTATCTAGTCGCATACCCAATGCAAATTCCCTATTGGTCGCTGTCCCTATTCTATTTCGCTTATTTTAGTTTCGTTGGAGCGTTTGCTCCCTACTGGAGTTTGTACCTCCAGTCCTTGGCCTTCAGTGCCTTTCAAATCGCCGTTCTAATGTCGCTGTTCCAAATTGCGCGTATTTTCTCGCCAGGGCTTTGGGGCTGGCTAGCCGATCATTACGGTCGGCGCATCACCATCATCCAGTGGTTAGCCGGATTAAGTTTGCTCAGCTATCTCGGGGTATTTATCGGTACTAGCTATGTCTGGATGTTTGCTGTGATGCTATTGCTCAGTTTTTTTTGGAGTGCCTCATTACCCCTAATTGAGACTGTGACTTTAGGGCATTTAGGCGACCGTTTTGATCGCTATGGGCATATTCGCATGTGGGGCTCCATCGGTTTTATTGTCTCGGTGATAGGCTTGGGTTATTTACTCGACTGGTTTTCTATCCGTGTATTGTTGTGGGCTATTTTGCTCTACATGCTATCGGTATTTGTCCTGTCTTACCGTGTTCCCGATGCGAGCGTTCCCAAGCATGATAGCTTGCATGATTCGATTTGGCAGATTATTCGCCAACGTCATGTGGTCGCTTTATTGGTGGCGTGTTTCTCGATGTCTGCAGCGCACGGCGTGTATTACACGTTTTACTCTATCTATTTAGTCAATCATGGCTATAGCAAAGCGCAAGTGGGATGGTTATGGGCACTCGGGGTGATTTGTGAAATTTTGATCTTTTTAATCATGCCTAAACTGAGCAAGCGATTTAGTTTGAAATACATTTTGTTAGTCACGCTGTTGATTGCTTTCATAAGGTTTAATCTAATCGGTTGGGCGGTTGGGATAGGCGTGGTCGTTTTACTCGCGCAAGCGTTGCATGCTGCTACCTTTGGAGCTTACCACGCCTCTGCAGTGGCGTTGACACACCAATATTTCAAAGGCCAACACCAGTCTAAGGGGCAGGGTTTATACACCAGTATTTCATATGGTGTAGGGGGTACTTTTGGTGGTTTAGTTTCTGGCTATGCTTGGGAGGCAGTAGGACCACAATGGACGTTTTCTATCAGTGCTTTAATGGCACTGCTTGGAGCGTTGGTGTTCATTTACCTAGAACGTGATATCAAGACATAAAAAAACCCGCTCAAGCGGGTTTTTTCTAATACGCATTTCAGTTTAATTAAATGCGTTTATCCTTTTCAATCAGCGCATAAGCAGAATGATTATGGATAGATTCAAAGTTCTCAGACTCAACAACAAACTTATCGATGCGAGGCTCGTTATTTAAAGCTGTCGCCACATCGCGCACCATGTCCTCAACAAACTTTGGATTGTCGTATGCACGCTCAGTGACATATTTTTCGTCGGGGCGTTTGAGCAAACCGTACAACTCGCAAGAGGCTTGTGCTTCGACCATACTGATCAAATCTTCTACCCAAATAAAATCATTAATCAGTGCGGTCACCGTTACATGTGAGCGTTGATTATGCGCACCATAATCAGAGATTTTTTTGGAACATGGGCACAAGCTAGTCACAGGGACCAATACCTTCACTGTGATATCAAATTTACCCTGTTTAATTTCGCCTATAAAACTAACTTCATAGTCCAGTAAGCTTTGTACACCAGAAATAGGAGCGGCTTTATTGACGAAATAGGGGAAAGTCATTTCCACATAGCCTGATTCTGCCTCAAGACGTTTCACCATCTCACGCAATACTGTCTCGAATGATTCGATAGAGATTTCGCGCTCATTCATGTTGAGAATTTCCACAAAACGGGACATATGTGTCCCTTTAAAGTTGTGTGGAAGATGCACATACATATCGAACATGGCTACTGTGTGTTGAACACCGCCAGTTTTATCTTTCACTTTGACAGGATGGCGGATCGATTTGATACCCACTTTATCAATCGCTAAATGTCTCACATCAGGCGTATTTTGTACGTCTTCGATGGGGAGTTGCGCAATAGTATTCATGGAGTTCCTAACTTTTAAACAGGTGATAATGATACATAATACTTGAGTAAATTGCTAGGTTAATTTTTTGATCAAAGCTAAAATTCCCTCAGCGCTTAACCCGCACTCTGACAGCATCTGCTCGTGATTTCCGTGCTCGATAAATGCGTCAGGTAATCCAACAGAGTGAGTTTTTCCGGCAAAGTTCAATGCCTGTAGACTTTCCAATACAGCGCTACCAGCGCCGCCCAGCAAGGTATTTTCCTCAACCGTGATAATCACATCATGTGTGTTGGCAATCTGTGCAATCATTTGATTATCCAGTGGTTTGATGAAGCGCATATTAACCACTGTGGCATCGCACTGATTAGCGGCTTGCAAGCAAATATTAAGCATACTTCCAAAAGACAATAATGCGACTTTTTTGCCTTGCCTTCTTATCTCAGCTCGTCCAATTTCTAAGCCTGTTAGGTCTGCTTGAATCGTCGATCCAGGTCCGTTTCCACGCGGATATCGCACCGCGCTAGGGCCTTGATGATGATAGGCAGTCGTCAACATTTGCCTACATTCATTTTCATCGGAGGGTGCCATCAATAATATATTCGGGATACAGCGCAAATAACTCAAATCAAAGCTACCCGCATGAGTAGGACCATCTGCGCCTACCAGTCCGGCACGATCAATAGCGAACATCACGGGTAAGTTCTGCAAAGCAATATCATGGATAAGTTGATCATAAGCGCGCTGAAGAAAGGTAGAGTAAATCGCGACAACAGGCTTTAAGCCCTCACAGGCGAGTCCTGCAGCAAAGGTCAAGGCATGTTGTTCTGCAATACCCACATCAAAATAACGCTCCGGAAAAGCATTTGCAAATGCATTCAGTCCTGAGCCATCACACATCGCCGGCGTAATCGCCATTAATTTCTCATCTTGTGTGGCCATATCAACCAACCACTCGCCGAAAACTTCGGTATAGCTTTTTCCTTTTTTACTGACCAGTGAGGCACCATCTTCAGGATTGAATTGACCGACCCCATGAAACTTACCCGGACTCTGTTCAGCTGGGGCATAGCCATGACCTTTTTGCGTGACGACATGCAAAAACTGTGGACCATTTAATTTGCGAATATTGCTCAGCGTAGTCACTAGTGTATCCATATCATGGCCATCAATAGGACCGATATAATTAAAGCCAAACTCTTCAAACAATGTCCCAGGCGTCATCATGCCCTTCACATGTTCCTCAGCCCGTTTGGCAAACTCCAGCACCGGTGGAACGACGCCCAAAACTTTCTCGCTAGAGCGACGCATGGTGGTATAAACACGGCCGGAAAGTAATTTAGCCAAGTAATTTTGCAAAGCCCCAACGTTTTCTGAAATCGACATATCGTTGTCATTCAGAATCACTAGCAAGTTGGCGTCCATCGCTCCTGCGTTATTCAATGCTTCAAATGCCATGCCAGCCGTCATCGCACCGTCGCCAATAATGGCGACTACACGCCTATCAGAACCAGATTTTTGCGCAGAAACCGCCATGCCCAATGCAGCAGATATGGAGGTACTGGAATGTCCTACACCAAAGCAGTCATATTCGCTCTCTTGCCGGCGCGGAAACCCTGCGATACCACCTGCTTTTCTTAGCGTATGCATTTGCTCACGTCGCCCAGTCAAAATTTTGTGAGGGTAAGTCTGGTGACCCACGTCCCAAACAAGTCTGTCATCCGGAGTATTAAATACATAATGCAAGGCAATCGTGAGTTCAACAACGCCAAGATTGGAGGAGAGGTGACCACCGGTTTGCGCCACACTTTGAATCATAAATTCGCGCAACTCTTGCGCCAATTCAGGTAATTGCTTGCGCGACAAATCACGCAATTGATGCGGAAAATCTATCGTCGGTAATAATGAAAATGGTTGATTCATTAATAGGCTCGTTGTGCAATAAAATGGGCAATTTGTATCAGTCTATTTGACTGTTGGCCATATGGCGTAATGGCAGAGCAGGCATCTTCTATCAGTTGTTTTGCAAACACTTGAGCTTGCGTTAAGCCCATTAGGCTGACATAGGTTGGCTTGTTTTGTTCAATATCTTTTCCTGCAGTTTTGCCCAATGTTGCTGTATCCGCAACAGTATCTAAAATATCGTCCACGACCTGAAATGCTAAGCCGATTTGATGTGCATAGCGTTGCAGTGCTTGCTGCTTTTCTTTGTCCAAATGATCCGCACAATATGCGCCTAATAATGTCGCGGCCTCAATCAATGCACCCGTTTTCATTCTGTGCATACGTTCTAATTCATCTTGCGTCATAGTTTTGCCGACATTCGCCAAGTCGATTGCCTGACCTCCTGCCATGCCTTGAGCGCCAGAGGCAATCGCCAATAGATGCAACATAGATAATTGTTGTTGCGTTTGAGTATGCCAATCAGGCGCACTCAGCATTTCAAAGGCCAAAGTTTGCAAGGCGTCCCCAGCAAGCAATGCAGTCGCTTCATCAAATTGCTTGTGGCATGAGGGTTTCCCGCGACGCAAGTCATCATCATCCATACAAGGTAAATCATCATGGATTAAGGAATATGCATGCATACATTCCACTGCAGCGGCAACTCGATCTGCGCGCTCAACAGGCGCTTCAACAAACTCTGCCGCAGCATAGGCAAGCAGAGCCCGCAGTCGCTTGCCGCCGCCTAAGCTAGCATAACGCATAGCAGCGTGCAGAGAGCTTGAGTCCTCGCTGGCATCCGGCAAATGTTGCGCGAGTGCCTGTTCAGTGCGCTGTTGTGCAACAAGCGTCCATGCATGGAATTGGTCAGTCTGATTCATGCGCGAGTATTGAAGCCCTATTTATCTTGAAATGGGGTGAGGGTTTGTTGCTCTGTCAGAATGCGTACTTGCTGTTCAGCATCCGTCAAGGTTTGTTGGCATTGTTGCAGCAAGGCTGTGCCACGCTTGAATGCGGCCAAGGCGTCCTGTAGCGGCAATTGTTGCCCTTCCATCTGACGAATAATAGATTCAAGCTCAGCCATTGCTGTTTCGAAGCCCATGCCCTGATCCGCTTGATTTGAATTTGTTGAATTTTCGTTCATGTCTTATTTTACTCCATCCACTAGCAAAAAATACGCTGTAAATAGTCGCTAATCTGCTTGATTTCCTCATCGCACACGCTATGTGCCATCGGATATTCGTGAGCTTCTGTGGCACATCCAGCGTCATTGAGTATTTGTAACATTTGCTGATAGCTATTTAGAGGAATAATGTCATCCCATACGCCATGCGCAAGAAAAATAGGTAAATCTCGGTTAGCTGGGTGTATCTGTTGGGTAATTTCATGCTTTTGTGGCAAATAGCTGGACAACATCATCAATCCAGCCAGGGGCTGAGGATATTGCAAAGCACAGAAGGCTGCCATGGCGCCACCCTGAGAAAACCCTGCCAAAACAATTCGATGACTGGGAATGCCATCATCCAATTGACTTTGTATCAATGCATGAATTTCTTCTGCCATCAACTGCATGCCATCTACGTCTTGCTTATCATTGCCGCCAAGGCCATAAATATCAAACCAAGCGGGCATTGCATAGCCATGATTGAGCGTGACAGGACGTATGGGCGCATGAGGGAAAATAAAGCGCGTATTGTCTAGCTGAAGTTGCGGCACTATGGGTGCGAAATCATGACCATCTGCGCCCAAGCCGTGCAACCAAATCACGCTTTGTTGAATGGGTAAGGAGGTTTCGATTTTTATGGCATCTAACATGGCATTCTCGAGATTGAGCTAGGAATAAAAAAGCCCAGTGCAAGCACTGGGCTTTTTATAGACTGAATATTACTTGGCTTCTGCTTTTGCTTTCAAACCATTTAAACCAGCATCAAAAATGGTATTCACTGCATTCACAGCGCTTTCATCATCTTGGCCGGCTGGAATAGGTGGGTTAAGTTTGTATACTCGATAGAAGCGACCCACCCAAGTCACAGTGCTTTCACCTGCGCCTGGGCCAGCTTTAACCGTCATCTTGCCGTTAAAGTCAGCGACTGGAACTGCGCCTTCTAGAATTTCATATTTCAACACCATATCTTTATCGTCGGCACTTCTGATTTTTTCAGAGACTGTGCCGCCGGCTTTCAGCGTCAAGGTACGGAATGTAACATCACTGCCACCGTCGTCTTTTTTGACATCTAATTTGGTATCGGTCACTAAAGGTAGCCAATTTTGTACATGGCCAACATCCTTAACGATACCCCAAACTTTTGCTGGTTCTGCTTTGATCACCATTTCTTTTTCTACTTTTTGTGGGCTAGGACCGTGGGCATAGGCGGACATGGCAAATGCGCTCATGGCGATTAAAGCTAATATTTTCTTCATGAAATTTCTCCACTGAATATCGATAAAATAAACCGTTTTTAGGCACAAAAACGAAGCTGGTACTTTACCTAAGTTTGCCTGTTTTGACGAGATAAATGCCCACTTTATTGCAAAATAAATTGTCCAAAAGCGCGACTTTTATCCCCCGTTTTTATCTGCTTGATCAAAACTAATTGTTGACTATCTATCAAGCTTAAATCACCGCTAGACCAGTTTGCCACAAGCACCAAGCCAGTTATTGGGTCAATATCGATGCCTTCAGGGACGGCCCCCACATTGATTCTCTTGATTTGTTTTCCCAGCGTTAAATCAATCACACTGACATCATCATCTTGGGTATTGGTAACCATTAAATAACGCCCATCGAGACTCTCCACGACGCAATAAGGATGCTCGCCTACTGTGATATGTTGCATGGGCTCGCTGAGATGATTCAATTGAACGATGGAGACAGAATTGCTCAGGACATTCACCACATATAGCCTCTGACCATCATGGCTGAGAGACATGCCAAAAGGATGTTTTTGTACTGCGAGTGTTTGCATGGGCTGATGATGATTCGGGTCGACCAATACAATCTGATTATCATCACGATTTGCAACGATCAGCATCTGACCATCTCGGCTTAATAATAGACCTGCTGGGGCTTTGCCTACATCAATGCTATCAATTCTTTGAAATGAGTGAGTGTCATAAATATGCACACGGTCTGCTGTCCAATCTGCAACAAATAATCGCGTTTCATCTGGCGACAAGGCAAGTCCAACAGGCGAGCCGCCAATCGCAATTTGCTGAATGACTTGTAGTTGTTTGCTATCAATCACGCTCACATCTTGGCTGTCGACATTGCTGATAAATACCAAACCTAGCTTGGGCGCAGTCACTACGCCAACTGGAGCTTTGCCTACTGGGATTGTTTTGAGAACTTTTTGTTGCTTGATATCAATCACTGAGACAGTGTGCTCACCCTGATTGGTGATAAAAGCCAATGGCGCAGCTTGAAGCCAAGGACTCGTTAAGACAAAAATCAAAAAAAATAAATATTTCATTTCACTATGCTCTTCATGTGAGTAACGCGCGTTGATGAATTCGCGTTGACAGGCACTGTGATTTTATCTTGAGCGCGGACTATATGCTTTTACAATGTGCCTGAAATGTGAAAAAATTGCAGGGAACTGAAAATTTAAGGTATTTGGATATGATAGATCGTGATGGTTATCGTCCGAATGTCGGCATTATTCTTTGTAATCACAAGAACGAAGTATTTTGGGGTAAGCGGGTTAGGGAGCATTCCTGGCAGTTTCCTCAAGGGGGAATCAAGCACGGTGAAACGCCAGAAGCCGCCATGTATCGCGAGCTAATGGAAGAGGTCGGCTTGCGCCCTGAGCATGTCAAAATCCTTGGCAGAACCAGAGATTGGTTGCGCTATGACGTGCCTAACACTTGGATCAAACGAGAATGGCGTGGGACATATCGAGGACAAAAACAGATTTGGTTTTTGCTCAGGTTGGTTGGCAGAGATAGTGATGTATCGCTCAGAGCCAGTGAGCACCCAGAATTCGACGCCTGGCGTTGGGGTGATTATTGGATGCCTATCGATAGCGTTATTGAGTTTAAACGAGAAGTTTATCGTATGGCATTGAACGAATTGGCTGTCCATTTGCACCCTAAAGGTGGCCCAAAGCTTCGTTATCCAGCGCACAGACCCAGAAAAGTAGCGAACCAAGAATAGAAAAAATAAAAAAGGGGTAGATTGTCTACCCCTTTTTTGCATCTCAATCGAGCCATATTTTATTTTGTCGACATAGCCTCGCCAAGTTTTACTGCCTTGCCAGCATGCCAATCGGGATGAAACTCGAACTGACGTTGCGGTAATAATACAATCACTGTTGAGCCTAGTAAGAAACGTCCCATCTCATCCCCTTGCTTAAGATGTATCTCTTGTTGGCGATAATCCCAATGTTGAATTTTGCCTCGGCGCGGCGGGTTGACCACACCATGCCAAACGGTGGCCATGCTACCGACGATGGTGGCGCCTACTAAAACCATGACAAAATGACCGGCCTTGCCATGAAACTCGCATATGACTCGCTCATTTCGGGCAAACAGGCCTGGGACATGTTCTGCAGTGAGTGGGTTAACCGAGAATAAATCACCTGGCACATAGGTCATCTTTAGCAATTGACCAGCGCAGGGCATATGAATGCGGTGGTAGTCTTTGGGGCTTAAATAAATCGTGGCAAAGTCACCTTCAGCATAGCTCTCTGCTTGTTGCTTATCTCCAGCCAGCAGGGCTTCTAAGCTATAGTCATGCCCTTTAGCTTGTATTAATTTACCATGCTGAATCGGGCCAAATTGATTTATGCGACCATCTACCGGACAAGTGAGCAGACTCTTGGATTGGGTTCTGGTGCCTGCTTTGAGTGCGCGGGTAAAAAAATCATTAAAGCTGGCGTAGTGATTGATGTTGGTGTCAGCCGCCTCTTGCATATTTACGCCATAACGACGAACAAACCAAGCAATAAAGCGATGGGTAAGCCAGCCTAATTTTGCACTGGCTAGTTTGCCGGCCAATGCAGTCAAAAGCTGCTTGGGTATGAGGTATTGGAGTGTGATAGAAAACGGTGTTTGCATGATGAAAAAAGGGAAGGACTAGCCTTCCCTTGTATATGCCTTTCTGGCTTAGTTCTTAGATTGATCAACCAATTTATTTTTAGCAATCCAAGGCATCATCGCGCGTAACTTGCCACCTACTTGTTCAATAGGATGCATTGCTGTTAAGCGACGACGGGCTGTCATTTCTGGATAGTTAGTACGACCTTCTAAGATAAAGCGTTTGGCGTACTCACCATTTTGAATGTTAGCCAATGCTTGACGCATTGCTTTACGTGAGTCGTCATTAATCACTTGTGGGCCAGTCACATACTCACCATATTCCGCATTGTTGGAAATGGAGTAGTTCATGTTGGCGATACCACCTTCGTACATCAAGTCAACGATCAATTTCAATTCGTGCAAGCATTCGAAGTAGGCCATTTCTGGTGCATAACCAGCTTCGACCAATGTTTCAAAACCTGCTTTGACCAACTCAACCGCGCCACCACACAAAACAGCTTGTTCACCGAACAGGTCAGTTTCTGTTTCTTCACGGAAGTCAGTTTCAATCACGCCAGCTTTCGTGCCGCCGTTAGCTGCTGCGTAAGACAGAGCGATATCCTTGGCCTTGCCAGAAGCATCTTGGTAAACCGCGATCAAGGATGGCACGCCACCACCTTTTAAGTATTCAGAGCGCACAGTATGACCTGGACCTTTAGGAGCAATCATAATCACATCCAAATCTTTGCTTGGCACGATTTGGTTGTAATGGATATTAAAGCCGTGAGCGAAAGCCAAGGTAGCACCTTTTTTCAGATTAGGTGCAACTTCTGCGTGATAGATGGATGCCATGGATTCATCAGGTAACAGAATCATCACAACATCGGCGCTTTTCACAGCATCTTTAATTTCAGCCACATTGTGACCAGCTGCTTGTGCTTTGCTCCATGAGCTACCGTCTTTACGGATACCCACTGTGACATTGACGCCGGAGTCTTTTAGGTTCTGCGCATGTGCATGACCTTGTGAACCGTAACCCACGATAGTGACCTTCAATTTTTGAATCAAAGAGAGGTCAGCGTCCTTATCGTAATAAACTTTCATGTTTTACCTTTCAGTACTTTTAATCTAATTAATTTTTAAACTTTTAAAATGCGGTCACCACGACCTATGCCGGATGCACCAGTACGCACTGTTTCTAAAATCACGGTACGGTCTAATGCTTCAAGAAACGCATCCAGCTTGGAGCCTGAACCCGTTAACTCTATGGTGTAGCTACCATCTGCAACATCGATGATTCTGCCGCGGAAGATATCGCTGATACGCTTCATCTCCTCGCGCAGTGGGCCAGTGGCTTTTACTTTCACTAGCATCAATTCACGCTCGATAAAGCGTCCATCGTTTAAATCCAACACTTTCACCACATCAACCAGCTTGTTTAGCTGCTTGATGATTTGCTCAATCACATCGTCAGAACCAGAAGTGACGATGGTCATACGGGATAAGGTTTCATCTTCGGTGGGTGCAACAGTGAGTGACTCAATGTTATAACCACGTGCAGAGAACAAGCCGGCAACGCGCGATAATGCGCCTGCCTCATTTTCCATCAGCAAGGAGATAATATGTTTCATTAACCTTCTCCTTCGCTTTGAGCTGCATCTGCACCGGGTTCATCACCTAAGATCATCTCTGATAAACCCTTGCCATTCGGCACCATAGGGAATACGTTTTCTTTTTGGTCTGTCACAAAATTCATAAATACCAAACGATCTTTCATTGCAAAAGCTTCATGCAGTGAACCTTCAACATCCTCTGGACGTTCAATATTCATGCCGACATGGCCATAGGATTCCGCCATTTTGACGAAATCAGGCAGGCTTTCCATATAGGATTCTGAGTAACGATTGTTATAGAAGAACTCTTGCCACTGACGCACCATGCCGAGATAACGGTTATTCAATAGAATAATCTTGATAGGCAAATTAAATTGCTTACAGGTCGACAATTCTTGAATGTTCATCTGAATGCTACCCTCGCCAGTCACGCAAGCGACCTGTGCATCAGGGAAAGCCAATTGACAACCCATTGCATAAGGCAAGCCTACCCCCATGGTGCCTAGGCCACCTGAGTTAATCCAACGGCGTGGTTTGTCAAATTTGTAATACTGGGCAGCCCACATCTGATGTTGACCTACATCGGAGGTCACAAATGCATCACCTTTGGTCACTTGCCAAAGCTTTTCTATCACTTGTTGGGGCTTGATGATGTCTTTATCTAGACGATAATCTGCCGTCTTTTTGCTACGCCATTGATCAATCTGCGCCCACCATTGTTTCAATGCATTGGCATCAGGACGCTTTGTTTCAGCGGCCAATAATTCATTCATCTCAGCAACGACAGATTGCACGTGGCCGACAATAGGAACATCCACTTTCACGCGTTTGGAAATAGAGGATGGATCTACATCAATATGAATAATTGTACGAGGCACACTCAAGAAATGATCAGGATTGCCAACCACGCGGTCGTCAAAACGTGCACCTACCGCTAGCAATACATCGCAGTTTTGCATTGCATTATTAGCTTCATAAGTGCCGTGCATACCCAGCATACCGACATATTGAGGATCTGTTGCAGGATAACCGCCTAAACCCATCAAGGTATTAGTGACTGGGAAGCCTAAGGTTTTGGCAAGCTTCACCAACTCCGGCGCAGCATCACCCAGTACCAAGCCGCCGCCGGTATAAATCATCGGACGTTTAGCTTCGAGTAATAACTTCACCGCTTTTTTGATTTGACCTGAATGACCTTTCAAAACGGGCGTATAAGAACGCATCTCAATCGTTTTGGGATAGGCAAATTCAGCGATATCTGCAGTGATATCTTTGGGAACATCCACGACCACCGGACCAGGTCTTCCGCTGGCGGCGATATAAAAAGCTTTTTTCATGGTGGTCGCTAAATCACGCGCATCTTTCACCAAGAAATTATGTTTAACGCAAGGGCGTGTCACCCCCACCATATCAACTTCTTGGAAAGCATCCATACCGATGGCAGCAGTAGGAACTTGACCGCTAATCACCACCAATGGGATGGAATCCATGTATGCCGTCGCAATACCCGTCACTGCATTGGTTGCGCCGGGACCAGAGGTCACTAGAGCGACTCCAACACGGCCAGTAGCGCGAGAATATGCATCTGCGGCATGAACAGCAGCCTGCTCGTGACGCACTAAGATATGTTTAAACTTGTTTTGTTTAAACAGTGCGTCATAAATGTGTAATACAGCACCACCTGGATAGCCGAAAACGAATTCGACATTCTCCTCATGCAGGCAGCGCATAATAATCTCAGCGCCGGTGAGCTGCTCTGTTTTTTGATAACTACTATCGTCCATACGAATTTCAGATGCCATATACTTTTTGGGAACCCTGAACAGTAACCTGTTACGGCTTTTTGGTCAAGGTGTTAGTGCCTGTAAATGCTTGATTATCATGGCGGAGAAGGGGGGATTTGAACCCCCGAAGGATTATTCACCCTTGCCTGATTTCGAGTCAGGTGCATTCAGCCTCTCTGCCACTTCTCCGAAATAAAGAATAAATACGCTACAGACTGTCAAAGCGCATCGATAAATCAATAGCTTGAATGTTTTTAGTCAGATCGCCAGTGGAAATTCTATCAACACCAGTCAAAGCGATTTCTCGCACAGTCGTCAAATTGACACCACCTGAAGCCTCCAGTTGCGCGCGGTGGTGATTGATCTTGACGGCTTGTTGCAGCATCTCTAGAGAGAAGTTGTCGAGCAGGATAAGCTTTGCACCTGCGTCGAGTGCTTGTTGCAACTCATCTAAATTTTCCACTTCAATTTGTATCTCTAATCCATGTTTTACAGCGATTTTTTCGGCTTGTTGCAGAGCTGCAGAAATTGAGCCTGCTGCGAGGATATGATTTTCTTTGATGAGAATACCGTCATACAAGCCAAGACGTTGATTGGTGCCTCCGCCCACGCGCACTGCATATTTTTGCGCCAGTCTCATTCCAGGTATAGTTTTGCGTGTGTCCATAATGCAAGCGTTTGTGCCTTGCAAAAGCTCCACATAGCGTTTGGTGAGGGTTGCAACAGCGGAAAGCGTTTGCAGGAAATTCAAAGCGGTACGCTCACCAGTCAGCATTGCTCGTGCGGGACCGTGCAGCTTTAAAATGACTTGTCCTGCGTTGACCTGATCGCCTTCTTGGCATTGCCAATCCAGCACCACATCCGTTGATAATTGTTGAAATACTTGATTGACCCATGGAATGCCACAAATCACGGCTGATTCTCTTGCCACTATCGTGGCTTGTCCCATCGTTTGGGGATTGCTCAGCTCTGCTGTGAAATCCGCAACGCCAATATCTTCGGCAAGTGCTTGAGCGACTTGCTGTTGGATCTGGTGTTGAAAGCTAGTTGATTGGGGGTCTAATGTCTGCATTCCTGCATTATAATGTGGATAGATTATTTATCCCATTTCCGTTGACTATAACTACCAGACAAATCGCGATTATTTTGGGAATCAAATGAGATGATTACAGTCTATCCATAAAATATTGACGGGTTAAAACATGAAATTACTCTACAGCAAAACAAGTCCATATGCCCGCAAGGTAAGAATTATTGCAGCAGAAAAACACATCACCTTAGAGTTACAAGAGGTGGTTTTGGCTGAGCCAGACAATCCTGTCCCAGATTTTAATCCGCTAGGCAAAATTCCTGTATTGATTATGGATGACGGCGAGCCTCTGTATGACTCAAGTGTAATCGTCGACTACTTGGAACAACGCACGCCTGTGGCTCATTTGCTTCCTCAAGATACCCGTATGCGTTTTCAAGTTAAGCGTTGGGAAGCCCTCTCTGACGGAGTTTGTGATGCTGCAGTGTCAGCCATGATGGAACGTAGACGCGCAGAAAATTTACAGGACCCTAGCTGGATTGCTCGCCAAATGACCAAAGTGGAACGCGGCTTAAGTCGTATGGAAGCGGATTTAGGTGATCGTTCTTTTTGCGTTGGCGAGAGTATGACTTTGGCAGATATCGCGCTGGGTTGTGTGATGGCCTATCTGAATTTGCGTTATCCGGAATTGGATTTTGATAAGAAATATCCTAAGTTGGCGAAGCATTATGCGCGCATGATGCAACGGCCCTCATTTCAAGAAACTGCCCCGCCACCAGTTTGATTTTAGAAGCTATCGCTTGTGCAGCACTAAACAGCACGTTCGATAATGCCACCGCCCAAACAAACATTGCTTTCATAAACAACGACTGACTGTCCAGAGGTAATAGCCCATTGTTTTTGGCCAAAGCGGATGGTCGCAGTTTGACTGTTGACTTCATCGATTTCACAAGGGGCATCAGCCTGACGATAACGCGTTTTCGCTGCGTAAACCCAATTTGTTTTAGGGTCTCTATCACTGATCCAATGTAATTGGCCAGCTTCAAGTCCATCGCTGAGTAAAGCTGGGTGGTCATGACCTTGCACCACAATCAGCACATTTTTTTGCATATCCTTGCCTGCGACAAACCATGGCTCACCGTTGCTCTCTCGCGAGCCGCCGATTTTTAAACCTTGCCGTTGCCCTAAGGTGTAATACATCAAGCCTTCGTGACGACCGACTAGCTTGCCTTCGGGTGTGCGCATCTCGCCTGGTTGGCGGGGAAGATAGCGGCTGAGAAATTCTTGAAAAGGGCGTTCACCGATAAAACAAATACCTGTTGAATCTTTCTTCTCACTGGTAATCAGTCCGGCAGCTCTAGCGATATCGCGTACCTCGCGCTTTAATAATTTACCCAAAGGGAACAGCGATTTACTCAACTGCGCTTGATTGAGCCTATACAGAAAATAGCTTTGGTCCTTGGTGCCATCTTCTGCCTTTAATAATTGATATTCACCTGCGACAAAAGGATTTTCACGCACTTGCGCATAGTGACCTGTGGCAATTAAATCAGCGCCTAATCCCAATGCATGGTCCAGAAAAGCTTTGAATTTGATTTCGGCATTACACAAGATATCAGGATTGGGTGTACGTCCTGCCTGATATTCTTCAAGGAAGTTTTGAAAAACGCGATCTTTATATTCTTTGCTGAAGTTGACTGCTTCGATTTCGATACCAATTTTGTCGGCTACTGCAACGGCATCCAATAAGTCTTGTTTGGATGAGCAATACTCATCAGTATCATCATCCTCCCAGTTTTTCATAAACAGACCTACCACTTCATAGCCTTGCTGCTTGAGCAGCAAGGCGGCCACTGAGGAATCTACACCGCCGGATAGTCCGACTACTACACGTTTTGTTTTCATAAATCAGACCAAATGATGAATTAATGCCAGCGGATAGCGTTGCCCCGCTAAGTAATCGTCTACACAGCGCAATACTTGGGGGCTGCGATGCAGATGTTGAGATGCTGCCAACTCTGCTCGCGTCATCCATAAGGCGCGAATAATGCCAGTATCTAAAGCGCGACCGGCGTCGTGTTCACCCAATGTGCCGACAAACGCAAAACGCAAATAGGTAATATCTCGGTCAGGGCGTTGCCAATGATAGATACCCAACAATTCTGTGGGCTCAAAATGATAAGCTGTCTCTTCCAAGGTTTCGCGTTGCACCGCATCAAACAATGTTTCACCTTGTTCAAGATGACCAGCGGGCTGATTAATACGGAGTCCATCCGCTGTGTCTTCTTCGACCATCAAGAATTTTCCATCTTGATGCACGATGGCTGCGACTGTGGTGTTGGGTTTCCAAATCATGTCTTGTTCGACTGCATAGACTTTTAAAGTCGTTATTTTATCGCGGATGACCAGCTTTTGCCGAATTCCTGCTGTTCTCGATTGCTTCAGACTAAACTGATGGGCTTGCGTTGTCTTACTGACGGAGCTTGGGTATGCTGATACCTTTGCATTGAACAAAGTTGGCACGATGACAATGTTGTACCTTGCCTCAAAATCTCCCCGACGCGCTGAAATTTTAAAGCAGCTGGGGGTGCCCTTTCAGGTATTGCAGGTGGACGTGGATGAGACCCCAATGCCTCATGAGGATGCTTTGGAGTATGTGCAACGAATAGCCAAGACTAAGGCAGAGGCGGGCTGGCATCTGATGCAACAGCAACAGCTAACAGTATTGCCATTGCTAAGTGCAGATACTACCGTGAGCTTAGCGGGTGAAATCTTGGGCAAACCCGTGGATCAAGCAGATGCGCTGCGTATGCTGCAGCAACTATCTGGCAGTGTGCATGAGGTGCATACTGCGCTAGCGATGATGACTGCGCAGGGGCTATACACAGCACTCAGTTCTACACGAGTAATGATGAAACCACTGAGTGAGTCAGAGTTGCATAGTTATATCAGTTCCGGTGAGCCTATGGATAAGGCTGGCGCTTATGGCATCCAAGGCTTAGCCAGTTTGTTTGTGCAGCGCATTGAGGGCAGTTATAGCGGCGTCATGGGTTTGCCTATTTATGAAACAGGCGAATTATGCCGACAAGCAGGTATCAATATACTTGCACTACAGAATTAGAATTAGATATTGGACTTGAAATCAGATGAGTGAAGAAATTTTAATTAATGTTACACCGCAAGAGACCCGTGTCGCGGTGGTGGAGCAGGGCGTTGTACAGGATTTACACATAGAACGTGCCAGTTCTTTGGGATTGGTTGGCAATATCTATTGGGGCACAGTATGTCGTGTCTTGCCCGGCATGCAATCTGCTTTTGTTGAGATAGGTCTAAGCCGTGCGGCATTTTTGCATGTGGCGGATGTATTTGAATGCAATATCGAGGGGCAAGAAAAGCCCATTCAAGAGGTATTGCATGAAGGGCAGCAATTAATGGTGCAAGTGTTGAAAGAACCGATAGGCACTAAGGGTGCCCGACTCACCACGCAAATTAGTATCGCCGGCCGATTTTTAGTGTATTTGCCGCAGCAGGAGCATATTGGAGTATCACAGCGGATTGAAGACGAGGCAGAAAGAGAAGCACTCAAGAATCGTCTGCTGACGGTATTACCTGAGCAGCGTCAGGGTGGCTATATTATGCGCACCATGTCTGAAACAGCGACAGATGATGAACTGCGTGCGGATATCGGTTATTTACAAAAGGTGTGGCTACATATTCAAGAACAAGCGCAGCGCAGCAATGAGACAGGCTTAGTATTCAAAGATGTGAATTTGCCCAAACGCATTTTGCGTGATTTTGTGCGTGAGGATACACAGAGCATCATGGTCGACTCGCGTGAGACTTTGCAAAGTTTGCTGGAGTTTGCTGAGTTATATGCCAGCAGCGCGTTAAGCAAGCTTAAGCATTATCAGGGAGATAGACCCTTATTCGATTTGTATCAAGTCGAAGCAGAAATCAATCGTGCGATGTCACGCAAGGTAGAATTGAAATCTGGCGGATATTTAATTTTTGATCAAACCGAAGCGATGACCACGGTGGATGTGAATACTGGTGGTTTTGTCAGTGGTAAAAATTTGGCGGATACCATTTTCAAAACTAATCTTGAGGCCTCTCAGTGTATTGCAAGACAACTGCGCTTGAGAAATTTAGGCGGCATTATCATCGTCGATTTTATTGATATGGAAGACGAGTCCCATCGAGAAGCGGTATTGGATGAATTTCAGCGCGCTTTGGCCAAGGATAGGGCGCGTATCTCTGTGCATGGATTCTCCAGTCTTGGTTTGGTAGAGATGACGCGTAAACGTACACGCGAGAGTTTGGCGCATTTATTGTGTGAGCCATGTCCTTGCTGTCGCGGGCGCGGTGAGTTAAAAACTGCGCAAACTGTGTGCTATGAAATTTTGCGTGAGTTATTGCGTCATGCACGACAGTTTAGTGCCAAAGAATATCGCGTATTGGCTTCAGCAAAAGTGATTTCTTTATTGCTTGAGGAGGAGTCGCAGAGCTTGGCCAATTTATCTGACTTTATCGGCAAACCGGTTTCATTGCAGATAGAGAAAGAGTATGCGCAAGAGAGTTTCGATATCGTCTTAATGTAAGGCGATAGCGATTTTCACCACTGGTCTTTTATAAAGCCATCAACAAAGCTGTATTCAGTGGGCCGATGAGCAAGATTTTGAGCAATTGCGCGATAATCACCACCAAGATTGGGGTCAAGTCTACCCCATTAGGTTGCGGTACCAGCTGACGCAATTTGGATAGAATGGCATGGGTAAAAGCATTTAATACAGGGTGATGCGCCATCAAGGGATTAAACCAGCTGAGCAATGCTTGCAATATCACGGCGTACAGAAAAATATCGATACTGAGCTTGATGAGTGCAACCGCACTTAGACCTAAAAATACCCACCAAATATGGGCACCTGCGACCCATAGCGGAAAATCATTCAGCATACGCACCAGTACTTGAATCAGGTACTCGCATATCAGTGCCAGCATGAGACTGGAGGTGTCCCAGCGATAAATGGCTGGGATCACGCGGCGCATGGGCAATACTGCAAAATCACTCAAACGCGTCACTGCATGACAAAAACTATCATGAAATGGCGCACGACAGATTTGCATAAAAAACCGCAATAAAAATACCAAAGACAACAATCCCAACAGAGATTGCACAAGAAATATCATCGCCATAGAAATTGCCATGATTAATCCTTTCCGAGGATTTCCCCGAGTTCTTTAGAGCGATTGGCTGCAGCCTTGATAGCTTGAATAATGGCTTGTTGCACTTGCTGATTTTGCATACTCAAGATGGCTTGTTCGGTCGTGCCGCCTTTAGAGGTGACTTGTTGGCGTAAGGTAGCAGGGTCATGCAGGCTTTGCGCAGCTAAAAGGCTGGCACCGACAAAGGTTTCTAGGCTGAGTGATTTGGCTTGCTCAGCATCGAGGCCCAGCTCCATCGCCGCTTGCTGCATGGCCTCAATAAAATAGAATACATAAGCAGGACCGCTACCAGACACGGCCGTGACGGCGTCCATTTTACTTTCTTGATCCAACCAAAGCGTTTCGCCCACCGCTTGCATAATCTGCTGTGCTGCCTGTCGTTGCGCATCGCTTACTTCTGCCAAGGCAAACAGTCCAGAGATTCCTGCTTGAATTTGCGCAGGTGTATTCGGCATAGCCCGCACGATGTAAGGATAGGCGCCCAACCATTTGCTGATGTCACTGGCTTTTACCCCTGCGGCAATAGACACCACTAGTTGCGTACTTAATAGGCTGCCCAAGAAAATTGCCAAATCGCGCAATTGTTGGGGTTTTACCGCGAGAACCACAATGTCAGATTGCGTCACAGCGGGAAGTTGGTCGCTTACTTGTACACCATAATTTTGTTTTAACTGGGCGCGTTTATCCGCATCTATCTCGATCACACATACGCTGCTCATATCATGTTGGTTGTTTTGCAAGCCAGCAATCAGCGCTTGCGCCATATTGCCGCCACCAATAAAGCAGATTTTTTGTGTAAGTGCATCCGACATCGTTCAAAAGTCCTATTCTGTGTTTTTATGTTTGCGTTGTTTTGTTGCGCTCGCCAAAAATGGCACTGCCTATTCTGACCATGGTGGCACCCTCAAGAATAGCCTCAGTATAGTCATTCGACATTCCCATGGATAGTGTATCTAGGGCATAACCTTGTTGTTTTAATTGGTTAAACAAGGTACGCATTTGTGAGAATTGCAGACGAAGTGCCTCGGTACTCAAACTCGGATCTGGAATCGCCATCAATCCCCGCAAGCGTAGGTTTGGCATGCTTTGTACCGCTTGCGCTAAACTGGCTAATTGATCTGGCTCGATACCACTTTTACTATCTTCGCCACTAATATTCACCTGCAAACAGATATTCAGGGGGGCGTCCATTCCCTCTCTGGCGTCATTCAGACGCTGCGCAATCTTGAGTCTATCCACGCCATGTACCCAAGCGAAATGTTGGGCAATCGGCTGCGTTTTGTTGCTCTGTATAGGGCCAATAAAATGCCATTGTATGGCTAAGTCGCTTAATTCTGTTTGTTTGCCCAGCGCTTCTTGCAAGTAATTTTCACCAAAATGGCGCTGTCCAGCTTGGAAAGCAGCTCGGATATCAGCAGCTGGTTTAGCTTTACTCACTGCAATCAAGGTGACGTCTGGCGCTATCACACATCCGCTTGGACGTTTTGTCAGTGCTTGTTGTATGCGCTCGTGAATCTGCGCTAACTGCTCAGCGATAGCCATCGTTAGACATGTTGTGCGTTAAACACAATCTGACCATGCAACAAGGTATGGGTGACTCGTCCCAACATTTCATAGCCCAAGAATGGTGTATTTTTTCCCTGACTGAGCAATGATTGAGCGGATACCGTCCATGCTTGTTCGGGATGGAATATACAGATATCGGCATCGCTGTTGATGGCTAAACTAGGGGCAGGAATGCCTAATATCTGGGCTGGTTTATGGGTCAGACTTTGCATAGCGAGTGCTAATTCAACCTTGTTTTCATGCGCCCATTTGAGTGTGAGTGGTAATAGTAACTCCAGCCCTGTTGCACCCGCCTCTGCTTCTGCAAAGGGATACAACTTGCTATCGTCATCCACTGGGGTATGGTCTGAGCAGACTGCATCGATGGTGCCATCACTCAGGCCTTTTCTCAGTGCATCGCGGTCACGTTGGCTGCGCAATGGAGGTTTCAGATGGGCATTGCTATCAAAGTAAGCAATATCCATATCGGTTAAGTGCAAATGGTTGATACTGACATCGCAGCTGACGGCTTGGCCAGCACGTTTTGCAGCACGCACCATTTCGACCCCTTCGGCAGTGGAAAGGCGACATAAGTGCAATTTTGCACCGATGTGCTTGGCGATACTCAGCAGTTGATAAATCGATAATGTTTCAGCCGCCGCCGGTATACCTTTGAGTCCCAATCTTGCGGCAACCTCACCGTCATGGGCGACACCATTATTTGCCAGATACGGCTCTTCTGGACGAAGCCATACGGTCAATCCAAATGTGGCTGCATATTGCATTGCACGCCAAAGAACCTGGGTATCAGTGATGGCCGTATCGGCTTGTGAAAATCCCACACAACCCGCTTCGGTTAATTCACACATTTCTGTAATTTCTCTACCCAAAAGTTTTTGCGTCAAAGCACCCAAGGGGTAGACATGGACAAGATTGAGTTGCTTGGCGCGGTGCTTAAGCATCTCGACCAAGCCTGGCTCATCTAATACAGGGTCGGTGTCGGGTGGACAAGCGAGGCTAGTAATGCCGCCGCGTGCGGCAGCGGTTAATTCGCTCTCGAGCGTCGCCTTATATTCAAATCCTGGTTCGCGTAGACGCGCAGAGATGTCGACTAGGCCAGGGCTGACAACGCAGCCTGTGGCATCTATCACTTGGTTGGCCTGAAATCCATCTGGCGCTTTATCTATGCCAACGATTTTGCCTGCTGCAATGTAAATGTCTGCCACGCGGTCTAGGCTTTGTGTCGCGTCTATTAAACGTCCATGTTTGATATGAATTTTCATGAAGGATTTCCTGCCAAAATACTCATTACCGCCATACGCACCGCAATGCCATAAGTGACTTGCGGCAATATGACAGACTGTTTGCCATCCGCGACCGCGCTATCAATTTCAACACCACGATTCATGGGGCCGGGGTGCATGACGATAGCGTCAGGTTTGGCTAAGGCTAACTTTTCTGGGGTAAGGCCATAGGTTTTAAAAAATTCTTGTGAGCTTGGTAACATCGCCCCAGCCATACGCTCGTTTTGTAGGCGCAGCATCATCACCACGTCTACATCTTTCAAACCTTGATTGACATCGTGATAAACGTGCACGCCAAGTTTTTCTACTTGTTCTGGCAACAGCGTTTTAGGTGCGATGACACGTATCTCAGGCACCCCCAAAGTGGTTAGCGCGTGTATCTCTGAACGCGCCACGCGGGAGTGCAGAATGTCCCCTACGATAGCCACCTTCAGGTTGTGCATATCGGGCTTGTAGTGTCGGATAGTGAATACATCTAACAGACCCTGCGTAGGGTGAGCATGACGTCCATCGCCAGCGTTAATCACGTGAATATGAGGAGCAACGTGTTTGGCTATCATGTGCGCTGCACCGGACTGGGCGTGGCGCACCACAAACATATCGGCGTGCATGGCAGTTAGATTGTTAATGGTGTCGAGTATGGTTTCGCCTTTAGATTGTGACGAGGTGCTGACGTTGAGGGAAATCACATCGGCGGATAAACGCTTGGCTGCGATTTCAAAAGTAGTGCGTGTGCGGGTACTGTTCTCGAAAAACAAATTACATACGGTTTTTCCTCGCAGTAGCGGGACTTTTTTGACCTCACGCTCTGCAACGCCAACAAACGATTCAGCACTGTCTAGAATTTGATTAAGAATTTTTTTCGGCAAGCCCTCAATCGTAAGCAGATGCTTGAGATTGCCGTCCTTATCCAATTGCGGGTTGTACATATCAGCAGTCTTCCAATTCAAGATAGAAACTTCCATCTGCGTGCTGCAGCAGTTGGATATTTTGGTTTTGCGCTACTTGCATGTGATGTACGCAAATTTGCGGGGCGATAGGCAACTCCTGCCCCCCACGATTAATCAACACAGCCAGCGTGATAGAGGCTGGGCGGCCATAATCAAATAATTCATTCATGGCGGCGCGTATAGTGCGTCCTGTATAGAACACATCGTCTATCAAAATAATATGGCGGTCTTGCACATCAAACGCAATATTAGACGGCTTGGGTTCATGATGTAGGCCACGTTGCAAATAGTCATCGCGATAAAAAGAGACATCGAGGGTGCCATGCACAGGCTGCACAGTCAGCGTGTCCAATAATCTTTGCATAAGCCATGCGCCACCGCTGTGGATGCCAATCAATGCAGTATTTTCCTGAATCAATGGTTTGATTTGCTGACACAACTGCTGAAATAATTGTTCTGCGTTAGGTAGTGTGCTCATAAGGGCGTGTCTGCTGAATTTGGTCAAAATAAGATTGTAATATGATTTGCGCTGCAATTTGGTCTAACAATGGTTTTTGTTGGCGACCGCGAATACCCAGCTCGTTCAGGGTTTGACTGGCTTGGGCTGAGCTTAAACGTTCATCAATCAATACTACTGGTAAGTGATAACGGCCATCCAAGCGACGGGCAAATTTTTGGCACAGAGCTGTTAACTCATGTTGTGCGCCATCAAGATGGGCTGGCAATCCAACCACGAGGGTACTCGGTTGCCATTCATGAACCAGTGCATCAATAGCGCTTAGTTTGTCTTTGCTCGACTCGGCTTGAATGGTGGTGAGCGGGTGGGCAATCCCAATCAGATGTTCGCCATGGGCAACACCAACGCGCTTTTCACCGAAATCAAAAGCAAGCACACTGCCCTGAAAAGAAAGTTGTATGGTTTTGTCGTTATTGATCGGTTGCAGGGCGTCGCACTTAAGCATGTCCCGCCACCTCCGACAAACTTGCGGCATTCACGCCCAAAATATGCATGGCTGCATATAATTTTTCTTGGGGAGGAAGATCAAAAATAATATGGTCTTGCGCTTCAACTGTGAGCCAAGCATTTTGACTTAGCTCATCCTCTAATTGTCCGGCAGACCAACCGGCAAAGCCTAATACCAACAAGAATTTCTCAGGACCTTGACCTTGTGCGATGGCCTGCAATACATCCTTAGAAATGGTAACGGCAGTTTGTCCTTGACTGGCGATAGTGCCATCCCAATTGCCAACTGGTTGATGCAAAATAAAACCACGTTCCATTTGAACAGGGCCGCCATAGCCAGGATGCTCAAGAGCCAACGGACTATGTTTGATATCAAGATCGAGTTGGCTAAACACATGGTCCATATTGATCTCCAATGGACGATTGACAACCAAGCCCATCGCACCTTGATCGGTGTGCTCAAAAATATAAGTGAGGGATTTGGCAAAATATGGATCGGTCATCGCGGGCATCGCGATTAGGAAGTGACCAGTAAGATTTACATTTTCCACGACAAGCATTTTATCACAGCCAGCATGGGTTTGGCGAGGATAAATGCTGGGTTTAAATAGGCTTAATTTGACTCTAAAAAGCCTGTGACTTCGAGACCAAAACCCACCATGCTTGGCATTTTTCTTGGAGTGGCGAGCAATTTCATTTTTCTCACATTTAAATCCAGCAAGATTTGTGATCCTATGCCGTAGTTACGCAAAGCCTGATGCTGTCGCAAAGGGCTGTCAGCATTTTTAATACGGTTAAGCAAATCATTGCCATCTTCTTTTCTGTGCAAGAATACAATGACGCCACACTCGCTGTTTTGCATGGTTTCTAACACTTTCAGAGTATTCCAGGAGTGGCTATTGCTAGATTTATCCAGCAAATCAAATACAGACAAAGGCTCATGCACGCGGACTAAGACCTCTTGCTCGGGATGTGGCTTGCCCTTGACCAAGGCTAAATGGGTTTCCTGCGCTATCTTGTCTTGATAGGCGATGAGTTGCATCGTGCCATAAGGAGTCTCAATAGTGCGCTCTGCAGCGCGTTGAATGAGACTTTCATTTTTGCTGCGGTAATGAATCAAATCTGCAATCGTGCCGATTTTGAGTTGATGTTGAGCAGCAAATTCTAATAAATCAGGCAAACGTGCCATGCTGCCATCGTCTTTAAGAATTTCGCAAATGACAGCAGCTGGTTCGTATCCTGCCATACCCGCTAAATCGCAACCCGCTTCGGTATGACCGGCACGCACTAATACACCACCGTTTTGTGCTGCCAAAGGGAAGATATGCCCAGGACTGACGATGTCACGTGGGGTAGCATTTTTGGCGACGGCAGCTTGAATTGTGCGGGCGCGATCAGCTGCGGAAATACCGGTGGTCACACCCTCAGCAGCTTCAATCGAAACAGTAAAATTGGTGCGCATACTCGAGCCGTTGTTATCTACCATTGAGTGCAAAGCCAATTGACGACAACGCGCTTCAGTCAGAGTTAAACAGATGAGCCCGCGACCATGTTTGGCCATAAAATTGATATGCTCTGCACTGGCGAATTCCGCTGCGATGACTAAATCGCCCTCATTCTCTCTGTCCTCATCATCAATCAAAACCACCATGCGACCATGGCGTATTTCTTGAATAATTTCCTCAGTGGGGCTGATATTCGGCAAACTCATGACTTATTATTTTCCTGTTCCCATTGCTGCATTCTGTCGATATAGCGTGCCAGCATATCGACTTCCAAATTCACCCGACTTCCAATTCCTAATTGAGACAACGTGGTCTTTTCTAGGGTGTGCGGGATAATGTTGACGCTGAAATCATCTTGATGCACTTCATTCACGGTTAAGCTAACACCATCAACTGCTATTGATCCTTTCACTGCGATGTAGCGCGCTAGTTGATGCGGCGCACGGATACTCAGATGCCAACAATTGTCCAACTGTTCAAAACGTATCACCTGTCCTACGCCATCCACATGACCGCTAACAATATGGCCGCCGAGACGGTCAGATAGGCGTAATGCTTTTTCTAAATTGACTGCATGACTGGAGTCTAGGCCGACCGTGCAACTTTGCGTGGCGGCAGAGACCAGTGCATGAAAATGCCCATTTTGCAAAGCAACCACAGTTAAACAAACACCATTGACGGCAATGCTATCGCCGATTTGTATGTCGCCCACATCTAAATCTGCCAAATTGATATCCAATAGCAAATCTTCACCTTTTGGTGAAATAGAAGCGATTTTTCCAATACTTTGAATAATTCCAGTAAACATGCGTGTTTCCCTAAAAATCTATATGCAATTTTAACAGAAGCAAGGATGAATCCTGCTAAAATTCGGCCACAGTCTGATTAGGTTCACTCATGAAGTTTGCTTCCTTTTTAAATCTCAGCTTCAACATTCGCATTGCTTTGGCTTGGCTAGTGCTATTCATGGTTTCATTGTTAAGCCGCTCTTTTGTCCCGATTGATGAGACCCGATACGTTACGGTTGCTTGGAATATGTATCAGAGTGGTCAGTATGTCGTGCCTTATTTAAATGATATTGCTTATAGCCATAAACCACCTTTGTTATTTTGGTTGATTAATTTGGGTTGGCATTTGTTTGGGGTGAGCGATTGGTGGGCGCGTATGGTGCCCGCTATTTTTGGTCTGGGCGCGATGCTGTTGACGCGAAGTATTGCACTGCGCCTATGGCCTGCTTCGACTCAATCCAATGGCGAAAACAAGATAGCTGAGCGCGCTGCTTGGATATTGTTAAGCACGAGCATTTGGGCTGTTTTCAGTACTGCCACCATGTTTGACATGATGGTGGCTTTCTTTACTACCTTGGGAATGTTAGGGCTGATCTTAGCGATTCAAGGTTTGGGCCTGAGAGCTTGGGGGATATTTACGCTAGCGATTGCGGGAGGGTTGCTGGCTAAAGGTCCGACTATCTTATTACAGTTGCTGCCTGTTGCCATCTTAATGCCATGGGTGATGGCTACATCTTGGCCTTATCCGTCAAAAAGAGTCTGGTATGGGCCACTATTTCTTGCCACTCTAGCGGGTATTTTGATTTTGCTGATGTGGGCAATCCCCGCAGGCATACTCGGGGGTGCACAATATCAGCATGAGATTTTTTGGGGACAAACAGCTGAGCGTATGGTGAATTCTTTTGCGCATCAACGTCCCATCTATTGGTATCTACAGATGTCGATAGTGATTTTGTTTCCATGGATATGGCTGGGACAAAGTTGGCGTTCTTGGACCCACGCTTGGCAATCTCGACAGCAGGCTAGCGTAAGATTTTGTTGGGTATGGGCGCTGCCCGTCTTGTTCGCATTTAGTTTGATTAGCGGTAAACAAATGCATTATCTATTGCCTATTTTGCCTGCTCTATCTTTGCTGCTAGCATTTGGTTGGCAAGGTGTAGCGGATTCAAAATCGGCAAATCATCATGATAAGGAATTATTTTCTTGGGGCTCACTGGCCTTATCTGGAATGGTATTTGCAGTGGGACTTGCCCTGTTAAATATCCAAGAGCTTAGTGGGCAACATCGTTTACCGGCATGGGTATTAGCGATTCAGCCCTGGGTCGCATGGTCTCTGTTGTTATCGGCTTTGTGGTATCAAATTGCCAACCCTTTACGCCCCAAAGATTTGTTTGTGCGATCTTCCATGCTAGGAATCTTGCTATTTGTGATAGGGATGACAGGTGTGGTGCGTGCCACAGGTCAAGCCTATGATATGCGTGGAATATCCGCATATTTGGGCAAGCTAGAACAATCTGGCGTGGCCTTGGGGAATGTGGGTGACTATCATGGACAGTATAATTTTATTGGTCGCTTAAAACGATCACCCGAGAAACTAGAAGAGAAACAAGTGATGGCCTGGTTTCAGCGTCACCCGCAAGGGCGTATCGTAATTTATTTGGATAATTTTGACTTGGGGAATATACAGCCGGAGTATACGCAACTCTACCGTGGCATCTCCTTGGCAGTGATAGACCAAGCGCAATGGCAAGCATGGCTAGAGCAGCGTAGTCATCGTCGTAAAGCAGCCCAACATAAAAAATCAGAGGATATGAATGCAGATTAAGGATTGGGGATTCGAGTGGTTTGTGGGCTTGCGCTATACCCGCGCCAAGCGCAAAAATCACTTTATCTCATTTATCTCAACGACCAGTATGATAGGCATCGCCCTTGGCGTCGCTGCACTTATCGTAGTGCTGTCTGTAATGAATGGCTTTCAAGAGGAATTGCGCGCTCGAATTTTGGGGGTGGCGGCACATGTGCAAATCACTCAAGCCAATCAACGATTAAGTGACTGGCAAGAATTGCAAAATAAAGTAATCCACGCGCCGCATGTGCAAGCAGCCGCGCCTTTTGTTATGGCACAAGCCATGTTGTCCGGAACTGATGCTGTGCAAGGCACGATAGTGCGCGGTGTGTTGCCCGAATATGAAAAAAAGGTATCCGAGCTATCGAGTGCCATGAAAATCGGCCAGCTCCAACAACTTAAAGCGGGCGAATTTGGCATTATTCTAGGCGCCGATTTGGCGCAAAATTTGGGTGTCGTGGTGGGTGACAAAATTACTGTGATGGCACCCCAAGGCCAAGTGACGCCTGCCGGCATGGTGCCTCGCATCAAGCAATTCACCCTGGTGGGATTATTTCAGATTGGCATGTATGAATATGACGCTGGACTAGCCTTGATTCATATTGAGGATGCTGCCAAGTTATTCCAAATGGGCGACCAAGTATCTGGTTTAAGGCTGAAATTAGATGATTTGTTTTTGGCGCCTCAGGTCACCCATCAGTTAGCGGAAACCACGTTGGCTGACTATCCTGAAACCTACTATCTAACCGACTGGACCCAAGAGCACGCTAACTTTTTCCGTGCAGTACAAATGGAAAAACGTGTGATGTTTATTATTCTTACCCTGATTGTCGCTGTGGCAGCTTTTAATATTGTCTCGACCTTGGTGATGGCGGTGGCAGATAAACGAGCAGACATCGCGATTTTGCGCACCTTTGGCGCAAGTCCACAGAGTATTATGCGTATTTTTGTTATTCAAGGTGCCATGATAGGATTCGTCGGCACTGTTCTGGGCGGTCTTTTTGGGGTGCTGATTGCGCTCAATATCGGCACCATCGTCCCCTTTATTGAGCATCTATTTCATGTTGAATTTCTTGCCAAAGATGTTTACTACATTAGCGAGCTACCCTCCCATTTATTGTTGTCAGATGTGCTGACCATAATGTTGCTGTCATTGGGCTTGAGTTTGCTGGCTACCTTATACCCCAGTTGGAAAGCCTCAAAAATGCAAGCAGCGGAGGCTTTGCGTTATGACTAAGCAGAAAAAAATTTCTACCATTATTGAAACACAATCTTTAAGTAAGACCTATGCAGATTTAGACGTGCCAGTGCTGCGTGATATTAACTTTCATGTGAGGGCAGGCGAGCAAATCGCGATTGTGGGGACTTCTGGCTCTGGTAAAAGTACCTTGCTGCATTTGTTGGGTGGCTTAGATCAACCCAGCCAAGGCAAAGTTACGTTGATGGGACACAATGTCGCAGAGATGAGTGAAGCAGAGCGTGGTCGTTTACGCAATCAATCACTGGGTTTTGTCTATCAATTCCATCATTTATTGCCTGAGTTTACCGCCTTAGAAAATATTGCGATGCCCTTGCTGATTCGGCGTGTAGAATCTACGCAGGCCTATGCAGAGGCAAGCGAACTGCTTAAACAAGTCGGTTTACAGCATCGTATGCAGCATATGCCGGGTGAAATGTCAGGGGGGGAGCGTCAACGAGCAGCACTTGCGCGTGCCATGGTAACAAAACCGCAATGCATCTTGGCGGATGAGCCGACTGGTAACTTAGATCGCGCAACCTCTAACGCAGTGTTTGATTTACTTTTGCAGCTCAACCAGCAGCACGGGGTCGCGTTGGTAGTGGTGACCCATGACTTAAGTTTGGCAGCCAAGTTACGCAAGCAATATGCGCTGATTGATGGGCAACTCCATGAGCAATAGAAGGACTTAATTGTATGCTGTGGCCAGCGCTCGGTTTTGTGAATGGCGTTTGGCTGTTGCAGCAATGTGAGCTATTAACTAAATTTTAGTTTTTTGCTGGGAGTATTCAGATTCAAGAACAGTGATTGGAATTAATCTCAGCTATTAGCAAGGCCCTTAATGACTTGCTGAAATTAGGCCGACGCGCTAAAGTAACGCAGTTTTATATCACATCATTATAGGGAGTTCAGAGTGTTAGAAATCATTCTTGCAGCAGGTTGGCCTATCTATCCGCTGATATTCGCCTCAGTGCTGGCAATCGCCATCATCGTTGAGCGTTTTTGGAGTCTTCGCTCCGAAGTTATCGCGCCGACTGGCCTGTTGGATGAGGTAAAGAAATGGATAGCTAGTGGCTCTATCGATAAGCAAACATGCGAAAAGTTACAATCTATTTCCTTGTCTGGTGAAATTTTTGCCAGCGCTCTGAATAATGCCTCCTTCTCTAGAGAAGTAATTCGCGAATCGATTGAGGAAAGTGGTCGAGCCGTCGCTCATAAATTAGAAAAAAATCTTACCACCTTAGGAACCATCGCTACCGTGAGTCCATTACTAGGTCTGTTGGGTACAGTCATTGGTATGGTGGAGTTGTTTGGTGCATTTAATGCGGCTGGCTCAGGTCATGATGTGGCGCAATTTGCCAAAGGTATTTCCGTCGCGCTGTATAACACTGCAGCAGGTATTGTCGTAGCTGTACCTGCCATGATTTGTTACCGCTATTTCCGTGGCAAAGTAGATGGTTTGATTGTCGAGATTGAACAACAAGCTGTTGCCTTGGTTGAATTTATGCATGGTGAGCGTAAATAATGGATTTTAGACGCGGAAGACGTGACGAAGATTTAGAAATCAATTTAGTACCGCTAATTGATGTTCTGTTGGTAATCATTATTTTCTTGGTGGTGAATGCAACCTTCTCTCGTATGAGTGAGTTGCAAATTAATTTGCCCGCCGCGGATGCCAATCCAGTTGAGCAAAAACCCTTGATGATTAATGTTGGGATCGATGCCACTGGGCATATGGTGGTGCAAAAGACCCCAGTTAACAAGACTGACCTCTCAGGCATTATTGCTGCTTTACAACAAGCGGTTGCTGGCGGCAAAGACCCTGTCATTGTGATTAGTGCAGACGCCAAAACCACACACCAATCCGTGATTAATGTCATGGAAGCAGCAAGACAAGCTGGATACACACATATTACCTTCGCCACCCAGCAGGATGTCGAATAAACCCTCTCTAACCGCCCCGTGATGGGGCGGTTTTTCTTTATTTATATATTGACTTAGCGCATGAGCAAAGCAAGCAAAAAGAATTCAAAAAATCCCGCTGAAGCCTCAGCCGTTCAAGTCTATTTGCGACTTATTTCCTACTCAGCTAAGCACTGGAAAGTGTTTGCTCTCAGTGTCATCTCTCTATTGGTTCTATCTGCAACGAATACTGGATTCTTGGCAACGATAAAACTAGTGACAGACGAGGGTTTTGTGAAACGTGACGCATCACAATTTAATACCTTGCCATTCATCTTGCTCGGCTTGATGCTGTTGCGTTCCTTGGCTGGATTTATTGCTAATTTCACTATTCGATATGTTGCACGGCGCGTTGTGGAGTCTTTACGACTTCATGCTTTCTCCAAAATGATGGCATTGCCTGTGAGCTTTTTTGATGCTAACTCGGTCGGTAATATAAGTTCAAAAATTACCTACGATACTGAGCAAATGTCTAAGGCTGCGACTAACGTCGCCGTGTCTGGCGTGCGCGATACCTTTACTATTATTGGTATTGTTGCCTACATGCTTTACATGGATTGGCGTTTAACTATTATTTTTGCGGCAGTTGCGCCGTTAATGGGTTACTACTTAAAAGCCATGACGCCAAAATTAAGAGAGGCTGGTAAACAAGTTCAGCACACCATGGGGGTGATGACGCAGGTCTGCGAGGAGACAATCTCTGGTCAGCGCATAGTAAAAATATTTAGTGGTCGTGAATACGAGCTTAGTAGATTTATATCAGTGGCTGGTGCGAATCGTCGATTGCAAATCCGTTTGGCTAGAGTCTCTGGTCTTAATAGTATGGTTGTTGAAATGCTCGCTGCAGTTGCGTTAAGTGCCGTCGTGTTCTACTCGGTAGGCAAGTTTACCGCGGGTGAGTTTGCCGCTTTTATTGGTGCTTTATTGATGTTGATTGCACCTATTAAGAGTATGACGGGTATCAATGAAGACTTACAGCAAGGTCTGGCGGCAGCAAACAGTATCTTTGGTTTGATTGACGAGCCGCCTGAGAAAGATACAGGCACTAAAACATTCAAAAAAGTGCGTGGTGAGATTGAGTTTCGTTCTGTGGTTTTGCGCTATGACAATGCAAAGCAAAATGCGCTTAATGCACTAAGTTTTAAAATCTCTCCCGGAGAAAAGCTGGCTTTGGTGGGCCGCTCAGGCGGTGGCAAAACCACCATGGTGAATTTGCTGCCAAGGTTCTATGAACACCAGCAAGGACAAATTTTGATTGACGGTATGGACAGCCGTGAGCTCACCCTAGAAAGTCTGCGTCAGCAATTCGCCTTGGTGAGTCAAGATATAGTGTTGTTTAATGATACTGTGCGTAACAATATTGCCTATGGCTGTCTGCGTGACGCAAGTGATCAAGAGGTGATAGAAGCCGCTAAGGCGGCTCATGCTTGGGAGTTTATTCAAGAGCTCCCCGATGGCTTGCAAAGTACCATTGGAGACCGTGGGGTAAGGTTGTCTGGCGGTCAACGTCAGCGACTGGCTATTGCTCGTGCCATTCTAAAGGATGCACCCATCCTGCTGTTAGATGAAGCAACATCGGCATTAGATACTGAATCTGAACAGCACGTTCAGGCGGCCTTGGATAGACTGATGCAAGGCCGTACGAGCATCGTGATTGCACATAGACTTTCCACGATAGAAAATGCAGATCGTATTTTGGTCATGGAAAAAGGTTCGATTGTCGAGAGCGGAACACACCAACAACTGCTGGCGCAAAAAGGGCACTATGCCAAGTTGTATCAAAAGCAATTTCAACAAGGCTAAAACGCCATGACCTCATGGTTAATCAAGCAATGGTATGACAATCCAAGCCCATCCTTGATTCTGCGCTTAATCGCTTTGTTATACCGTTTGATTATCCGCCTACGCTTGATGTTTTATCGTTTTGGTATTTTCAAGCAAACAAGATTACCAGTCCCTGTCATTGTGGTAGGTAATGTGACGGTGGGGGGCACTGGAAAAACCCCCTTAGTGATTTATATTGCTCAAGCACTTATTGCGCTTGGATATCGTCCTGGTGTGATTAGCCGTGGTTACGGGCGTGCTAGTCATGCGCCTATGCGGGTGAAAAAAAATATGTCAGCAGCGCAAGTGGGGGATGAGCCACTGATGATGAGTGCGCATTTGCCATGCCCAATTTGGGTGGGTGCGCGTCGTATTGAAACTGCAAAACGGCTATTGAGCGCAACGCCTCAAGTAGACGTCATCTTATGTGATGACGGATTGCAGCACTATGCCCTAGCGCGCGATATTGAAGTACTGGTATTTGATGCAGAGCGTGGGATTGGTAATGGCTATCTGTTGCCAGCAGGGCCCTTGCGCGAGCCGGTCAGTCGTATCCAAAGTGCGGACTTCGCAGTCATCAATGGAAAACCGACCAAGCCATGGGGTTGGTTAAAACAAATTGCCCAAGTCCAGATGCATTTTCAATTAGGAAAACTGGCTGCAGTGAATGACAAAGTGGTTAAGCAAAAGTCAAAAATGTTGAGTAGCTTGAAAGGTAAAAAAGTCCATGCGGTGGCAGGCATAGGCAACCCAGATCGTTTTTTCAAGGCCTTGCGAGCCCAAGGCCTGATAGTGCAACCGCATGCATTTCAAGATCATCATGATTATCAAGTTCAGGATTTTGATGATATGCAAGATGCCCCCATTATCATGACCGAAAAAGATGCGGTAAAGTGTCGTGAGTTTCATCTAGCGCAAGCTTGGTTCGTGCCTATCACTGCATCGCTGGATGCGAAATTGATAAAATATTTAGATAATCGATTGCAAACTTTACGAGGTCAACATGGATAACAAGTTATTGGAAATGCTGGTGTGTCCAGTTTGTAAATCCCAATTGGAATATAAAAAAGCAGAGTCCGGACTGGTCTGCAAACCCTGTCATGTGATGTACCCCATTCGCGATGGGGTGCCTGTGATGTTAGAAGATCAGGCCATTACAATTAAATAAATGCAGACAAGTGACTAACATGGACTTCAAGGTTGTGATTCCCGCCCGCTATGCCAGCACTCGACTGCCGGGTAAGCCATTGTTGGATATCTCTGGCAAACCTATGGTGGTGAGAGTGGTCGAGCAGGCCTTAAAAAGCGGCGCTTCCGAAGTGGTCGTCGCGACCGATCATCATCTCATTTTTGATGAGGTAGAGGCGTTTGGTTATCAAGCGGTGATGACGAGAGAAGACCATGTATCAGGCACCGACCGATTATCTGAGGTGGTGCAAAAGATGCGCTGGGCGGGTGATCAGCTGGTTGTGAATGTTCAAGGAGACGAGCCCCTAATCGCACCAACGTTGATACAACAAGTCGCTGGGCAGTTGGCGCAAGATCAAGGTGCGGTGATGTCCACCGCCTGTCATCCTATTCATGAGCAGGCACAGCTTATCAATCCTAATATAGTTAAAGTGGTACTGGATCAAAGTGGACGCGCACTCTATTTCAGTCGTGCACCCATTCCCTACCCGCGTGACTTAATGGCACAACAAGCGGTGATGAGCGCAGATATGCTCTTTTATAGGCATATTGGGATTTATGCATACCGTGCCGATTTCCTTATGCAGTATGCTAGTCTGCCACATTCCCCTATAGAGCAAATGGAATCCCTTGAGCAACTACGGGTGTTATGGAACGGCTATGCGATTAGTGTATATGTTAGCCAAGAGCCTGCGGCGCCGGGAGTCGATACCGAGCAAGATTTAATTCAAATTCGCAAACTACTAGGAAAATAAAGGCAGTTTGCAGGCATACGCTTGATTTTTAAATTGACATGCATGTGCTTTGTTTGATACATTCACGCCCTCACGTTTTCTGAAAAACGTTTCGGACGCGGGGTGGAGCAGTCTGGCAGCTCGTCGGGCTCATAACCCGAAGGTCGTAGGTTCAAATCCTGCCCCCGCAACCAACTCATTCAACAAGTCGATTCGCGTTGATTATCCGAAAGTCAGCATACGCCGTTTGATTGTTTTCAATCAAAACGAAAGTATTTTGTCTTCTGATTTTATACACTGAAAAAATATTCGGTGTTTGACGAGAAAATCCTGTTGACTGAGTCTTGAGGCTCTGTATAATACGCGCCTCTCGATTGCTGAGTGATTAGCGAATCGAACTGTTCTTTAACAATCTAAACAACCGATAAGTGTGGGTGCTTGTGCTGCATAGATGTGCTGGTTTACTGGTGCATCGCGCAAAGAAACAAG
>JACCDV010507853.1_pt1 | contig 124372 bp, 125 predicted proteins | sample 7446131 | NCBI WGS metagenome assembly JACCDV01 (sample SAMN15323448, study PRJNA562643) | freshwater metagenome | isolation source: river surface water | place: USA:Blue River Watershed | collected 2017-08-17 | reverse complement strand
GCCAGCTTCCTGATGCCCAACCATCCGAAGTCCAACATCGTGATGATCTGCACCGGCACCGGCTCGGCCCCGATGCGTGCCATGACCGAATGGCGCCGACGCCTGCGCGCCAGCGGCAAGTTCGAAGGTGGCAAGCTGATGCTGTTCTTCGGCGCCCGCACTCCGGCCGAGCTGCCGTACTTCGGCCCGCTCAACAACCTGCCCAAGGACTTCATCGACATCGAATTTGCCTTCTCGCGCGAGAGTGGCAAGCCCAAGCGCTATGTGCAGGACGCGATGCGTGACCGGGCTGCCGATATCGTTTCCCTGCTCAAGGACAGCAACACCTTCTTCTATGTCTGTGGTTTGAAAAGCATGGAAGAAGGTGTCGTCATGGCCCTGCGAGATATTGCTCAAGCTGCAGGTCTGGACTGGGAAACCATGGGCGCCGATCTCAAGAAGCAAGGGCGTCTGCATCTGGAAACCTACTGACCAAAATCACCTATAGTCAGCGCAAGCCTGACTCTGGGGAGATCAATGATTCTGGACCTGCGCACCATCTATCTGATGGATGTGGCCCTTTATTTGATGTTGCATGCGGCCATCTGGGTTGGCCTGCTTCAATACCGTAGCCGCACCGTTGCTGCGTGGAGTGCATCGGGCATTGTCAGCGCATTTGGGCTGGTGTTTCTGGGCATGCGTGAGGTCTGGCCAGACTGGACGTTGGTGATCATTGGCCAGTTTTTGATGGCCGCAGGCAATCTGGGGCGACAGATCACCTTGCGTTCCATGCTGGGGCCCATCTCACGCACATGGTTGTTCGGCCACGGATTGTTCAATGCGGTTTATATGGGCACAGGTCTGTTCCTGTTCCTGAGCCTGGACGACTATTTCCCATGGCTGGTGCTGCTGTTTTACGGTTTTTACAGTCTCAACCTGATTGAGTACATGCTCATTGGCCGTGCCATGCGCAAGCAAGCCGGACTGAATGGGGCTTGGGCCATTGAATTTGCCGGGGTCGCATTTTGTGTCAGTCTGAGCATGAAAACCATCGCATTGCTGGGCGGTTGGGGTGAGTTCAGTCTCTACACCATGGCCTGGGATCAGGCGGTGGTTTTCATCGGCCAGTTTGTCGCGATCAGTTTGATCAATGTGGGCTTTTTGCAGGCCTTTGTGGGACAAGTACAGGCATCACGCTTACGTGCGGAAAACGAGGCCAGACTGCAGCAGCAACGATTCGACCTGTTGCAGCAACATACAGAGCAAGTAAGTGATTTGCTCAAGGAGCGGGAGGAGATCATTCGTCAACTGACCCTGTCCAACAAGAGTGCAGGGATGGGCGCACTGGTCGCCGGGATTGCCCATGAGGTGAACCAACCTTTGACGGCGCTCACCATCAAAAACGAGGTCATGGAGACGCTGCTGCAGCGGCCAGATGAACGGGAAAACCTGAGCATGCTGGTCAAGGAAATGCGCGCCGACGCTCTTAAAGTCAGCCAGATTGTGCGCACATTGCGCTCCATGTTCATGACGCGCACCCAACATTTCGAGTCCATTGATTTCCCGGCATTGGTGCGCGATGTGTTGCTGATCATTGGAGGCCGTCGCCACCGCGGCGGTATCCAGATTTCGACCTCATTGCCAGAACAGGCCACAGTTGTTGGAGATGTCACCCAGCTGCAACAGGTGGTGTTGAATCTGCTCAATAACGCCATGGAGGCGTTCGACGGTGCTGGCATACAGACGCCGACCATCGACGTCAGTTGCACTGTGCAAGGTGATCAGGTCGTGCTGCGTGTTCATGACAATGGCCCCGGCATTGATCCCGCAAGGCAGGAAGAAGTGTTTGCCTTGTTCAAATCGTCCAAGGCTCAGGGCATGGGTGTGGGCTTGTGGCTCAGTCGCTCCATTGTCAATGCGCATGGGGGGCATCTGGATTTTGACAATCAACCCCAGGGTGTAGTCTTTACACTTTGTTTGCCACTGATGAGATGATTTTTGTTTTCGGTTGAGGTGATTTGATCGGCATAATTGAGTCCGAAAGTCATCACCCGGCATGCAAAACATTCACCTCGATATAGACCCCCGGACCATTGTCTGGATGATCGCCACGCTTTACCTCTTGATCCACGGGGCGATCTGGTCAGGCTTGGCGCGTTATCACAACCGACTTGTGGCGCTGTGGAGCGTGTCGGGCATGCTCAGTGCCTTGGGGCTGTATGCCTTGGGCTTGCGTGGGGAAATCAGCGACTTGTGGGTCATGTGCCTGGGTGCATTCCCGTTGATGCTCGGCATCTGGGGTCGGCAAATGGTGTTGCGCAAGATGTCGCAAAGCTACAACCGCAAGTGGCTGATCCAACAGGTGGTCGCCAACGGAAGTTATGTGGTGGTGACTGCGGTGATGTTTGCAAACGGAGTCAGCGATTTCTGGCATCTACTGTGGTTTTATGGCTTTTATGCGTTCAACGCCTTGCAATACGTCCATACGGGCAATGCCTTGCTGGCACAGGGAAAAATCGCGGGTGCGCATGCCATCAGGCGCGCGGGATGGATTCTTTGTGTTTCCTCCGCCATCAAGGCGCTAGCTTTGTGGAAGGGCTGGAGTCCCGTGGAGTTTTATGGCGATGATCCCGTTTCGATCATGCTCTACATCAGCCGGTTCTGGGGCATCAGCCTGATCAATGTGGCTTTCATCCAGGCCTTTGTGGGCCAGATCCATGAGCACCGTGTTCATGCCGAACGCGCCTTGGCCAAGGAACAGGAAAGAATCCAGCTGTTGCGGCAGCAAGAACTGGTGCATCGTGACATGCTCAGCGAACGTGATGAGCTGATTCGCCAGCTCACCCTGACCCACAAGACTGCCGGCATGGGGGCCTTGGTCGCCAGCATTGCGCACGAGCTCAACCAACCCTTGGCTGCCAATTCCTTGCATTCGGAATGGCTCAAACAGAAGTATCCGGACGAATCCACCCCCGAGGGCATGGTGGCGCAAAGTATGTTCAGCGACACCCAACGCGCCAGCCAGATCATTCGCAAATTGCGCAATTTGTTCAGAACGGGCAAAGCCGAATTTGAAGCGATTGACCTGGCGGGGGTGGTCCACGATGTGACAGACATTCTGAAAATTCCGGCACAGGAAAAGGGCGTGCGCCTGCGCGTTCAGTTGCAGCCCGACTTGCATGTGCTGGGGGACGCCGTGCAGCTTCAGCAAGTCATGCTCAATTTGCTGCAAAACGCCTTGCAGGCCACCAGCGTGGTGGAGACCCGGCCCACCTGGATTGAGGTGGAAGGTGAGGTGCTCGATGGTTTTGTCGTCATTCGGGTGCTCGACAACGGTGTCGGCATTGCGCTGGACCAGCAAAGCAGCGTATTTAATCTGTTCAAAACCAGCAAGGCCGAGGGCATGGGAGTGGGCTTGTGGCTGAGTCGCTCCATTGTGCTGGCGCATGAAGGAGAGTTGGCCTTTGACAGCTTGCCAGGCGAGCAGACGGTGTTCACGATGCGCATTCCATTTCTGGGCACGCAAGCTGTGCATTGAGTTGCGCTAAAACCCGTTTTGTCAGGGGTGATGGCTTTCGGGTATCGTGCGACTATGGCGTTCACACTCGGAATTCGTTCCATTTTTCTTTCCTTGCGCAGGGAGTTGCGTACCCCACCCCTGCGACTGTTGATGGGTTCTGTGGTCCTGGCGGTTGCGGCCTTGTCCACCGTTGCTTTTTTGTCCCAGCGCTTGCAGGCCGGTTTGTGGCGAGACGCTCACCAACTGCTGGGGGGGGATGCAGCATGGGTCAGTGATCAGGTTGTGCCCGACACGGTACTTGTATCCGCGCGCAATGCCGGACTGCGTACGAGCGTGCAATTGAGCATGGCCTCCATGGCCAGTGCCACTGCATCCTCTGGTACTGCATCGACCAGTGCCTTGCCCGTCCTGGTAGCACTCAAAGTCGTGGACGACGCCTACCCTTTGATGGGGGCCCTGCAACTTCAAGGTGGGCGCACAGCAGGCGCGCCGCAACGTGGCCAGGTCTGGGTGGATGCAGCAGTGCTTTCGCAGCTGTCGCTACAGGTCGGGCAGGCTGTTCAACTCGGGCAGAGCCAATTTCGTATTGGCGGCGTGATTGCGCAAGAGCCTGACCGTGGCATGGGCTTCATGAGTCTGGCGCCAAGGGTGATGATGCATGCGGCCGATGTCGCCGCGACGGCGCTGGTGCAACCTGCCAGTCGTCTGCGTTGGCGCCTTGTGGTGGCTGGCAGTGCCGCCGCAGTCGATTCCTGGACCCGGCAGGCGCAGGCCTTGCTGGATGACCAGGGCTTGCGCGGTACGCAGATCGAAACGCTCAGCAGTGGCCGCCCTGAAATGCAGCAAACGCTGGAGCGTGCACGCAGTTTCTTGAACCTGGTGGCTTTGTTGACGGCCGTGCTCAGCGCGGTGGCACTGGCCATGGCGGCGCGCAGTTATGCACGCGAACAACTGGACGCCTGTGCACTTCGCCGGGTATGGGGGCAAACCCAAAGGCAATTGCTGGGCACGCACTTGCTGCAGCTGAGTCTGGCCGGTGGGCTGGCGTGTGGCGTGGGTGCATTCGTGGGCTGGGGCTTGCATTGGGGCCTGGTTGCTGTGTTGCAAGACCTGTGGCAGGTGCAGTTGCCCTCTGCAGGCGCTGCACCCTGGCTGCTGTCGGTGCTTATCGGCATGGTGCTGCTGTGGGGGTTCGGATTGCCGCCGGTGTTGCAGCTGGCGCAGGTGCCTGCTTTGCGCGTGCTTCGCAGGCAAATGCAGCCACCCGGTGTCCGAACCTGGATGGTGATGGCTTTGGGCTTGCTGGCTTTTGCGGTGGTGATCCTGCTGTTTGGGCAAGATGCCCGTTTGGTTGGCATGACGCTTGCCGGTTTCGCGTTGGCAGCACTGGTGTTTGCTGTCTTGGCAGCAGCATTGGTGCGTGCTGCGGGCTGGTTGCCCGGATCACGCCGTGGCAGTTGGGGCATGGCGATCAAGCAGTTGACCGCGCGTCCAGGCCTGAGTGTGGTGCAGGTCAGCGCCATGGCCTTGGGGCTGATGGCCCTGGCCTTGATGCTTTTGCTGCGCACAGATTTGCTCAGCAGCTGGAGGCAGGTGACCCCTGCGAATGCCCCCGATCATTTCGTGATCAATGTGCAACCCGATCAGCAGCAGGACTTTCGCCGTTTTGTGGCGCAGTCTGGCGCGGAACTGGTCGACTGGTTTCCCATGGTGCGCGGGCGCCTGGTCAGCATCAACGGCCAAGCTGTCAAAGCAGAGGACTTTGAAGGCGAGCGTGCGCAGCGTCTGGTCGAGCGTGAATTCAACCTGTCCTACAGCAGCGCCCTGCCTGAGCAAAACACGTTGGTGCAAGGCCAGTGGCAATCTGGCGATAGTGGGCAAGTGAGCGTAGAACAGGGGCTGGCGACCACTTTGGGCCTGAAGCTGGGCGACCGCGTCGGTTTTGACATGGCCGGCGTGGTGCATGAAGCAAACATCACCTCGGTGCGCAAGGTGGACTGGACGTCCATGCGGGCCAACTTCTTTATGCTGTACCCCGTGTCCAGCATGCCGCAGTGGCCCACCACTTATCTGGCGACTTTGCGGACAGCCCAAGCAGAGGGCTCTTTGGATGCACAGCTGGTGCGACAGTTTCCGAATGTGACCAGTGTGGATTTGCGGCAAACGCTGGGCCAGATCCAGCGCATGCTGGACCAGGTCATGGGGGCTTTGCAAAGCCTGTTTGGCTTGAGTCTGCTGTCGGGCTTGCTGGTGTTCTGGACGGTGCTGGATGCCGGACGCAAACAGCGGGTGCATGAATACGCCGTCTGGCGTGCCTTGGGCGCGAGCCATCGCCGGTTGGCCACCATGCAGGCCCTGGAGTTGGGTCTGCAGGGCCTCTTGGCAGGCGTTCTGGCCACCGGCAGCGCCCTGGCGCTGGGCTGGGGGCTGGCGCGGCAGGTGCTTGACTTGCCTTGGGCCGTGTCGTGGTGGATGCTGCCGGCTGGCGGTTTGACAGGCGCGGCCCTGGCCTTGTTGACGGGGCAATGGGCCTTGCGTGGTTTACTGGGTCAAAGCGTGGTGCAGACCCTGCGTGTGGCGCAGGATTGATCTGTGTAAAACCCTGTGGTGCAAGAGCTTGGACAATCCCACCCATGAACATTGAAGAAAAGCCACCTTTCGAAACGCCATTTGAGTGGATCGGGGGCGAATCCAAAGTACGCCAGCTGGTCGATCGTTTTTACGACCTGATGGATCTGGAGCCGCAATACGCCCTGCTGCGAGCCAGCCATGGCAGCACCCTGGAGGATGCCCGTGACAAATTGTTCTGGTTTTTGTGCGGCTGGCTGGGTGGGCCGCAGCATTACCAGGAGCGTTTTGGTCACCCGCGCCTGCGCATGCGGCATATGCCTTTTTCCATTGGCATTGCCGAGCGCGACCAATGGCTCGCTTGCATGGACCAGGCCATGACCGAGGTGGGGCTGGACCCCGCATTGCAGACGCGCCTTCAGCAAAGCTTCTTCCAGACAGCGGACTGGATGCGCAACCGGGCGGGTGCCTGAAGCTGCCACAGCTTTGTGGCACCATCGCTGCCGTGAATATACAAAGCCTGCAAGACCTCAAGCACATCCAGAAGCAGCTCCAGCACGAACGTGAGCTGGCCGAGCAGCGCGCGCGGGAAGAGGCCATGGCGCAAGAACGCGAACGCCGCGAGCGGGATTTGTTTGCGCGTGCGGTGGGGGTGGTCAAGCCCTTGGCGCACGCGGCTCGCCACACACCGCAGCCACAGGCCGTGCCTCCGATACCGGTACAAAGGCAAAAGGATGAGCAGGCGGTGCTCAAAGACGCCCTGAGCGACGAGTTTGACGTCAGCACCTTGCTGGACACCGACGAGGCCTTGAGCTTCAAACGCCCCGGCATTGGTCCGGATGTGGTGCGCAAACTGCGCAAGGGCGACTGGACCATTCAGCGCGAAATCGACCTGCACGGCCTGCGCACCGACGAAGCGCGGCTGGCGCTCGCCGAATTCATTCGCGAGTGCCATCGCCAGGGCCTGCGCTGCGTGCGCGTGGTGCACGGCAAGGGCTTGGGCTCGCCCGGCAAAACACCAGTGCTCAAAAGCAAAGTTCACAGCTGGCTGGTGCAAAAAAACCAGGTGCTGGCTTTTGTGCAGGCCACGCCCGCGCAAGGCGGGGCAGGCGCCTTGGTGGTGCTGCTGGCTACATCAAACCTTGCTCGGCCATAGACAAGGCCTGACCCGGGCCCACGATGATGTGGTCCAGCACCCGCACATCCACCAACGCAAGACTGGCCTTGAGGTTTTGCGTCAAGGCTTCGTCTGCACGGCTGGGCTGCACGCTGCCGCTGGGGTGGTTGTGTGCCAGCACCACGGCCGCGCTTTGGTGGTGCAGGGCCCGCAAGACCACCTCGCGGGGGTAAACGCTGGTCTGCGTCAGGGTGCCCCGAAACATCTCCTCCATCGCCAGCAGGCGATTCTGGCTGTCCAGAAACAGGACGGCAAACACCTCGTGCGGTTTGTGAGACAGGTGCAGTTGCAAGTGTTGCTTGACGGCCTGGGGTGAGGCAAAGGCTTCGCGCTCGCGCAGGCGTTCGGTCATGGCGCGGCGCGCCAGCTCCATCACAGCCACCAACTCGGCGCGTTTGGCTGGGCCCAGGCCTTTGATGACCTTGAGGTCGTCGGCCTGCGCCGCCAGCAGGCCCGCCAGACCCCCCAGCCGCTCCAGCAACTCGGCCGACAACTCAAACACATCCTTGCCTGCCATGCCGGTGCGTAGCAGCAGGGCCAGCAGCTCCACATCGCTGAGCGCCTGCGGGCCGCGCGCCAGAAGTTTTTCTCGCGGACGGACGTCCGCAGGCATGTCCTTGATCCCCATGGGGCTCTCCTCCCTGTGCCGTTTTGCGTGCTTTTCCCAGACGTCTTGCGGCTTTTTACAATAGAGCCTTCTTTATGCCTGTCTTGCCACTTGCGTGGCATTGGTCCAAACCCCTATGTCCACCGTTCAACCTGGCTCCTTTTTGACCCTGCACTACCGCCTGGCCGGCCCGCATGGCGATGTCATCAACACCTTTACCGACAAGCCCGCCACGCTGTCGCTGGGCAGTGGCGAGCTTTCGCCTGCGGTGGAGCAACACCTTCTGGGTCTGGCCGAGGGTACCCACACCACGCTGCAAATCGCTGCGGGCGAGGCTTTTGGCGAACACAACCCGGACATGGTCCAGTGGGTGGCGCGCAAGCTGCTCAATGAGCTGGGCGACCCGATGGAAAAGTACACCCTGGGCGATGTGGTTCAGTTCCCCACGCCCGATGGCTTGGGCGCCTATGCGGGCACGGTACTGCAGGTGTCTGAAGACGGTGCGGTTCAGTTTGACTTCAACCATCCTTTGGCCGGTCAACCGGTCACGCTGGAAGTCAAGATCATCGGAGTGTTGTGATGGCCGCCGACATTTTGCTTGCCGAACCCCGTGGCTTTTGCGCCGGGGTGGATCGCGCGATTGACATCGTCGAGCATGCGTTGGCCAAGTTTGGCCGTCCCATCTATGTGCGCCACGAGATCGTGCACAACACCTATGTGGTCAACGACCTCAAGAACAAGGGCGCCATTTTTATTGAAGACCTGGCTGAAGTGCCCCCAGGCGCCACGCTGATCTTCAGCGCACACGGTGTGAGCCAGGCGGTCCAGCGCGAGGCCAAAGAGCGCGGTTTTCAGGTTTTTGACGCCACCTGCCCCCTGGTGACCAAGGTGCATGTGGAAGTCGCCAAGCTGCACAAAGAGGGCTACGAATTCATCATGATTGGCCACAAGGGCCACCCCGAGGTCGAAGGCACCATGGGCCAACTCGACAGCGGCATCCATCTGGTGGAAGACGAGGCCGATGTAGCCAAAGTGCAGCCAATCCAAACCGACAAGTTGGCCGTGGTCACGCAAACCACCCTGAGCGTGGACGATGCGGCAGGCATTCTGTCTGCCGTGAAAGCGCGCTTCCCCAAGGTGCGTGAGCCCAAGCAACAAGACATTTGCTACGCCACCCAAAACCGGCAGGACGCCGTCAAGTTGCTCAGCCCTCAGGTGGATGTGGTCATCGTGGTGGGCAGCCCCACCAGCTCCAACAGCAACCGCCTGCGCGAGCTGGCCGAGCGCATGGGCACGCCAGGCTATATGGTGGACTCGGCTGCCGATCTGCAGGCACAGTGGCTCCAAGGCAAAAACCGTATTGGCCTGACCGCTGGCGCTTCGGCGCCTGATGTGCTGGTGCAAGCCGTGATTGCCCGCCTGCGCGAGTTGGGTGCGGTGTCTGTGCGCAGCCTGCCCGGTGAGCAGGAAACCATGAAATTCCCCTTGCCCAAAGGCCTCAAGGCCGACTTGGGCTGAACCCTACAATCGAGCCATGCTAGACATTCTTCTCCTTCGCAAAGATCTGGACGCCGTCATCGCGCGTCTGCAAACCCGCAAGAACCCGCAAGCTTTTCTGGATGTAGACGCCTTCCGCGCTCTGGAGTCCGAGCGTAAGACCCTGCAAACCCGCACCGAAGAGCTGCAGGCCCAACGCAACAGTCTGTCCAAGCAAATTGGCATGCTCAAAGGCAAAGGCCAGCACGCCGAGGCCGATGCTGTCATGGCGCAGGTGGGGGCGATCAAGACCGAGCTGGATACGTCCGCAGCACGCCTGGATGTGATCCAGGCCGAGTTGCAGGACTTGTTACTGGCCGTGCCCAACTTGCCGCACGAAAGCGTGCCTGTAGGCGCGGGCGAAGAGGGCAACGTGGTCGTGCGCACCTGGGGCACGCCCAAGACCTTTGACTTTGAAGTCAAGGACCACGTCACCGTGGGCGAGAAGCTGGGCCTGGACTTTGACATCGGTATCAAACTCTCGGGCTCGCGCTTTACCTTCATGCGTGGCCCTATTGCCCAGCTGCACCGCGCACTGGCGCAATTCATGCTGGACACACAAACCCGCGAGCACGGCTACACCGAGTGCTACACGCCCTACATCGTCAATGCCGACACTTTGCGTGGTACTGGGCAGTTGCCCAAGTTCGAGGCGGACTTGTTTGCCGCCAACAAAGGTGGTCAGGACGGCGGCGAAGAAAAACAGGACCTGTACCTGATTCCCACCTCTGAGGTCACATTGACCAACGTGGTGCGCGGCGAGATCGTGGCCGAGGCCGACCTGCCCATCAAGATGACGGCGCACACCCCTTGCTTCCGCTCTGAAGCTGGCAGCGCTGGGCGTGACACCCGCGGCATGATTCGCCAGCACCAGTTTGACAAAGTCGAGATGGTGCAGATCGTGCACCCCGAAAAGAGCTACGAAGCGCTGGAAGAAATGACCGGCCACGCCGAAGTCATCCTACAAAAGCTGGGCTTGCCTTACCGCGTCATGAGCCTATGTACGGGCGATATGGGCTTTGGCGCCACCAAAACCTACGACCTCGAAGTTTGGGTGCCTGCACAGGGCGTGTACCGCGAGATCAGCTCCGTCTCCAACTGCGAAGCTTTCCAGGCTCGCCGCCTGCAAGCCCGGTTCAAGAATGCCCAAGGCAAGAACGAGCTGGTGCACACGCTCAACGGCTCTGGCCTGGCCGTGGGCCGCGCCCTGGTGGCTGTGCTGGAAAATTACCAGAATGCCGACGGCTCGGTGACTGTGCCTGAAGTGCTGCGCCCGTATATGGGTGGTGTGGCACAGCTGGGCTAACCCTTCGCTCACCCTGAAAGGAGCAACCATGCGTCACACACTTTGGATCGGCCTGGCTTTGGCTACTGGCCTGAGCGTGGGTTGCACTTCTACCAGCCTGGGCTCGGCCAACTATGCGGGGCCGGACTCGGTGCAGCCGCAAAAGCCGGTGCAGCTGCTGGGCCAGCTTGCTTTGCCGCCCGGGGCCATCATTCGAGGTGACCAGTCGCTCATCATCGGGGCGGGCGACAACTGGGTAGGCCGCGTGGTCATGGACGTAGGCAAAGACATGGACGCCGCCTATCGCTACTTTCTGGAAAGCTACCCGGCGCAAGGCTGGACGGTGGTCTCAGCCGTGCGCGGCAAGACCAGCCTGGTGGTCATGACGCGGCAAGAGCGCACTGCAACTATCGAAATGGCCGAAGGTGGCTGGGGTGGCTCAGGGACTGTGACGATGACCATGGCGCCGCGCAACGCCGCGGTGTTTGCCCCCACCAAGAAGCCCTGAAGGCGCGCTGGCTCTGCTAGAATCTGCGGCTTCGATACCTGCGGAGTGGTGGCAGAGTGGTCGAATGCACCGGATTCGAAATCCGGCGTACAGTTTTTGCTGTACCGAGGGTTCGAATCCCTCCTACTCCGCCAATGAATAAAGGCCTCTGAGAACTCAGAGGCCTTTTCTTTTAGCTCAAGTCCGCTACATGCGCAGCGGACGTATCACTTGCCAAACAACTTGGCGATGTGCTGCCAGGCACGCAGCAGAAAGCCGGAGCGTTCCACCTCGGCTTGAGCCAACAAGGGTGCCTCACCCACGGTCTTCCCGTTGGATGTGGCAATTACTTTGCCAATCACCGCGCCCTTGGCGATGGGGGCTTCCAGATTGGGGTTGAGCTGGATGCTTGTTTGCACTTGCTGGCCACGTGGCACGGTCAACAGCCAGGGAGTGCCCAGCCCAGCGGCCACGGTGTCTGCCTTGCCAAAGCTCACTTTGGGTGTGGCAACCACAGCGTTGGGCGCAATGGGGCTGACTTTTTCAAAGCTGCCAAAGCCCCAGCCCAGCAAGGTGCGGGAGTGGTCTGCGCGAGCCTGGGCGCTGTGGGTGTTGAGGATGACGCTGATCAGGCGCATGTCATTGCGCTTGGAGGACGTGACCAGGCAGTAGCCCGCCTCTGCGGTGTGTCCGGTTTTGAGACCGTCTACCGTGGGGTCGGTGTAGAGCAGGGCGTTGCGGTTGCCCTGTTTGATGCCGTTGAATTTGAAGTCGCGCTCAGCGTAGAGGGGGTAGTACTTGGAGCTGTCGTGAATGATGGCGCGCGCCAGAATGGCCAAGTCGCGGGCAGAGGCTTTGTGCGCCGGGTCAGGCAGACCTGTGGGGTTGACGAATTGGGTGCGCGTCATGCCCAGGCGTTGGGCCTCGGCATTCATGAGCTTGGCAAAACCGGCTTCGGAGCCTGCGATGTGTTCGGCAATGGCTTTGGAGGCGTCGTTGCCCGATTGAATGATGATGCCGCGCAGGATGTCGATGACGGTCGCCTGGCTGCCCAAGGGCAGGTACATGCACGATTCCGTATTGGTGCCTCTGCACCAGGCGTTCTCACTGACCGTGACCAGGTCGGTTTCCTTGAGCTTGCCGGAATTGAGTGACTGCTCGACCAGGTAGCTGGTCATCATCTTGGTCAGGGACGCCGGGGGCAGCGGTTCGTCGGCATTGGCTGCAGCCAGCACTTCGCCCGAGTCGTAGTCCATCAGCAACCATGCTTTGGCCGGCAGTGCTGGCGCGTTAGCAGCCAACGCAGTTTCTGCAGCCAGGGCTGGTAATGCAGTTGCGGCGGCAGCAGCAACTTTTTTCTGCGTTTTATGGGCAGCGGGTTTGGCAGGTTTGCGTTTGGCGGCCAAAGCTGTGGAGTGAGGGGCCAAGGTGCCCAGGGCAAGGGCCAAGAGGAAGGGAAGGAGGGAGCGTGTTTTGATCTGCATGGTATGAACTGCTTGAAACCATATTGTCCCGGATTTCAAACCAAACTTTGTTTGTTGGGGGCTCGCTCAGGCGTGTGATTTTCGAAGGTGCTGCACAAGCAAGACTGCCAGCGAAAGTACCACCACGATGCCGCCGATGTCGCCCAGCATCATGGCCCAGACCGAGGTGTTGAACATTCCGCCTTCGAGCTGTCCAGCCGCGTAGCGGAAGCTGCGATCGGCCAGGCTGGATGTCAGCGAGGTGGCCACGGCGAGCAATACGATGTGTGAGCCCTTGAGTGACAAGAGCATTTCATCGATTTGCAGCTGGCGTTGGAGGAGCTGGTAGGTCAAGTACGGCACACCGGCCCAGACGATCTGTGCCAGCAGGACATAAGCAAAGCCCTGATCGCCCCAGACAAAACGGCTCAATAGCATCGAGGTGACAAAAACCCCGCCAATACCCCAGGCACCGCCGACCACGATGGCAAGCATTTTGATGCCTGCGGGCAGGAACAAAAGACTGACGCCTTGTACAAAGTCAAAGCTGGCCAGCCCATGGACCTGAATCCAGAAAGCAAGGTAATAAACAACCGCAAAAATGGCTGCCAGGACAAGGTTCTGAAAATAAGAAAATTGGGAAGGCATGGGGGTGTCGGAAGTCGGGTGGATTATCCATTTTTTTGACTGCACACAAACCATGAACGCTCAAGCTAGGGTAGGCTGTGGGCCTGAATGTATTGAAGCGCTTGTGCCATGAACACCTCCATCTCTCCTGATTTGCTGACCCCTCAAAACCTGCCCGCACAGCCTATTTGCGTGGATGTGCTCAAGGAAAAGTACCTCAAGAATGGCGAAACCACGGTCGAGCAGCTCTATGACCGGGTGGCACGGGCCTTGGCCAGTGTTGAAAAGCCCGCGTTGCAGGCCGAGTTTGAGCGCAAGTTCCGTCGCAATATGGATGCAGGCGCCATTGGGGCGGGACGCATCATGAGCGCTGCCGGCTCGGGCATACAGGCCACCTTGATCAATTGCTTTGTACAGCCCGTGGGTGACTGTATTCAGGGTGTGGACGACGAGGGTTACCCCGGTATTTACGAAGCGCTGCGCGAGGCGGCCGAGACCATGCGCCGGGGCGGTGGCGTGGGGTACGACTTTTCGCGCATTCGCCCCAAAGGTGCGCGTGTCAAAGGGACAGCCTCCACAGCTTCAGGGCCTTGCAGCTACATCAATGTGTTCGACCAGTCCTGCGCTACCGTGGAGAGCGCGGGCGCTCGTCGTGGTGCGCAAATGGGCGTGCTGCGTATTGATCACCCCGATGTGCTGGAGTTCATCACCGCCAAGCGCACACCGGGCCGCTGGAATAACTTCAATGTTTCCGTGGGGGTGACGGACGATTTCATGCAGGCCGTGCAAAAAGACGCCTCTTGGGATCTTGTTCACGCGGCCCAGCCCGTGGATGAACAGTTGCAGCAAGGTGCGCACCAGCGTGCAGACGGCCTGTGGGTCTACCGCACCTTGCCCGCGCGTGAGCTGTGGAATACCATCATGAAGTCGGCCTACGACTTCGCCGAGCCGGGGATTCTGTTCCTGGACCGTATTCGTACCGACAACAATCTGCGTGCGATCGAGTCCATCAGTGCGACCAATCCTTGCGGTGAGCAACCCTTGCCGCCCTATGGCTGCTGTGACCTGGGACCCATCATCCTGACGCAATTTGTACGTCATGCGTTCAACCATGAGGGTCCAGCCGCGTTCGACTTCGATGCCTTTGCGCACAGTGTCGCTTTGCAGGTGCGGGCGCTCGACAACGTGCTCGAGCTCACCCACTGGCCCTTGCCTCAGCAGGAGCGAGAGGCGCAAGCCAAGCGCCGCATTGGCGTAGGCTTTACGGGCTTGGGCGATACCCTGGTCATGCTGGGCTTGCCCTACAACGCAGATTCGGGCCGTGAGATGGCGCGCCGCATTGCCGAGTGCATGCGCGATGCAGCCTACGCCGCTTCTGTAGCGCTGGCGCAGGAGAAGGGCGCTTTTCCCCGGTTTGATGCCGCCATCTATCTGGCAGAGGGGACATTCGCGAGCCGATTGCCCGAGTCCATCAAGACACAGATCAGGCAGCATGGCATTCGCAACAGCCACCTGTTGTCGATTGCGCCCACGGGCACGGTGAGTTTGGCGTTTGCGGACAATGCCTCCAATGGCATCGAGCCTGCATTCTCCTGGACTTACACGCGCAAAAAGCGCGAAGCCGACGGCACGCGTAGCGAGTATGAGGTGCAAGACCACGCCTACCGCTTGTTCAAGGCGCTAGGCGGAGATGTGCAGAATTTGCCCCCCGCCTTTGTTGGGGCACTGGAGATGAGTGCGCAAGACCACATTGCCATGATGCAGGTGGTGCAACCCTATATCGATACCTCGATCTCCAAGACGGTCAATGTGGCAGAGGACTACCCCTACGAGGACTTCAAGCAGCTGTACCTTCAGGCCTGGGAGGCTCGCCTCAAGGGGTTGGCGACCTACCGTCCCAACAGCATTCTGGGGGCTGTGCTCGAGGTCAAGCCTGCGCAGCCCAAAGCGGCTGAAGTCGCACCCGCGCAAGCTGCAGTGCAGATCGACCCGATGCGCACCGTGATTGAAAGCCGACCCTTGGGTGGGCTTGATGCGGTGGCCGAAAAAATTGAATACTGGACGCACGATGGCCACAAGTCGCTCTACTTGATCGTGTCTTTCCTGCCTGTGCCAGCTGGCGATGGCAAGGGCACAGTGGATCGGGCGATTGAATTTTTCATGCCGGTGGGCCAAAGCGGTGAGTCGCAGCAATGGATCACGTCGAGTATGCGTATGCTGTCCCTGGCCGCGCGCGGTGGTTTCCTTGAGCGTGCCTTGTCCGATATGCGCAAAGTCGCCTGGGACCGTGGCCCTGTTCGCTATGGCTACAAAGTCCGCGAGGACGGCACGCAGGTGCCGCTGTGGCATGACTCCGAAGTGGCTGCCATTGCCTGGGCGGTGCAGAACATTCTGGAGTTGCGGGCCAAGCGCCAGGGCTCGGCCAACCAGATGGCCTTGCCCTTGCCCGAGGTAGATGAACCCGTACCTACGCCCACGGCCACAGGTGTGATGGCGGGCAAGAAGTGCCCGGACTGCGGGGCGCACGCGGTCATCAAGAAAGATGGCTGCGAATATTGCACCCAATGTGGTTTTGTGGGCGCTTGCGGTTGATGTGACAGGCCGCAGGGCGGGTAGCGCGTGGGCGCTAAAATCGTGATCAAAATCAAAACCATGCCCCGATGACTGATAACGCCCTGCCCCAACACATTGCCATCATCATGGATGGCAACCGCCGCTGGGCCAAAAATCGCTTCATGCCAGCAGCCTTGGGGCACGCTGCAGGGGCCAAGCGTGTGCGCGACATTGTCAAAACCTGCGCGGAAATGGGCATCCCGTACCTGAGCCTGTTTGCGTTCAGTACAGAGAACTGGAAACGCCCGCAAGAAGAAGTCAGCAGCCTGATGAGCTTGTTCATGAGCTACCTTCAAAAAGAAGTGGACAGCATGAACGACAACGGCGTGCGCCTGCGTGTCGCTGGCGATCGCAGCCGCTTCGCACCGGCTTTGCAAGATCTGATTGCGCAAGCCGAAGCCAAGACGGCCAACAACACCGCCATCACCTTGATTGTTTGCGCCAATTACGGCGGGCGCTGGGATATGCTGCAAGCCGCCAATGCCTGGCAGCAAGCCCACCCAGGGCAAGCCTTGTCTGACATGACCGAAGAGGCGTTGGCCCAATACCTGAGCACGGGCGACGCACCTGAGGTGGACTTGCTCATTCGCACCGGTGGCGAGTCCCGTGTGAGTAATTTCATGCTTTGGCAAGCCGCGTATGCCGAGCTGTACTTTGCCAACGACTTGTGGCCGGACTTTAGCGCTGACCGCTTCAAGGATGCAGTCGAGTGGTTTGTGCACCGCGACCGCCGTTTTGGATCTTCTGCACCTTTGTGAAAAGCTCGGAAAAGCTGTGCTACAATAGATGTCTTCAGCGGCTGTAGCTCAGTTGGATAGAGTACTTGGCTACGAACCAAGGGGTCGTGGGTTCGAATCCTGCCAGCCGCACCAAACAAGATGCCCTAGAACAGAAATGTTCTAGGGCTTTTTTGTTGAGCGTTCTTCAATTCGGCCCATCAGTCATGAGCAAAGCTTTCACCAAAGAAACCGATCACGATGACGATGAGGAGGGCGGTCTGCCCGCCTTGCCTGTGGGTACCAGGAACTACATGACTCCCGACGGCTACGCCAGACTGAAGGCAGAGCTGTTGTGGCTGATCGATGACGAGCGCCCCAAAATTGTGGATATCGTGCACTGGGCGGCCAGCAACGGAGACCGTTCTGAAAATGGCGACTACCTTTATGGCAAAAAGCGTCTGCGTGAGATTGACCGCCGCATTCGATTTTTGACCAAACGCCTGGAGGTGGCTGAGGTGGCAGACCCCTCCATTCACCACGGGAGTGATCAGGTTTTTTTTGGCGCCACGGTGACTTATGCCGAAGCTGGTGGCGCCGAGCGCACTATCACGATTTTGGGCATTGATGAAGCAGACAGCCTTCAGGGGCAGGTGAGCTGGATCTCGCCGATTGCCCGCACTTTGCTCAAGTCCCGCGTGGGAGACGAACTTAAACTGCACACCCCGGCCGGGGTGGTGGACATTGAAGTGCTGGACGTGATCTACCCAGCTCCGTCCAAAAGCTGAAACGGCAAGCTGCGATCAGCCTTTTGGGGTCTGCCGTTTGGCTTGTATGACCGAAGGCGTGCGCTTGAGTTGACGCATCACGGCCTCCAGGTGCTGCACATCGCGCACGCTCAGTACAAAGCGCAACTCGGCAGTGTCGAGTGCGGACTCGTTGCCCATGTCGACGTGCACGATATCGGCCTCGGCCGTGGCCAAAGCGCCTGCCACACGGGCCAGGACCCCCTTGCCGTTGACCACGGTGACTTCAATGGCGGTTTCAAAACTACGAGTGGGCTCATCCGACCACTCCACGCCAATGAAACGCTCGCTGTCTTTTTGCTGGAGCTTGCGGGCCAGGGTGCAATCGCGGGTGTGCACGGCCAGGCCTTCACCGCGGCCCAGGTAACCCACAATGTCGTCCCCGGGCAGGGGGCGGCAGCAGCGTGAATAAACCACCGATGCGTTTTCGCTGCCGTCGAGCATGATGGCGCCTTGCGACACGGTTTCATGCGCCGTAAATCTCTCGCGGGTCATGAGCAGGGCGTCCGGGCGTTGCCCCTCTTCGCCGAGCAATACCACCAGGCGTTTGGCCACGATGGAGGCGATACGCTTGCCCAGGCCAATGTCCATCAGCAAGTCCGCACGGTTGCGGTTGCCGGTAAAGTGCAGCAGCTTGTCCCATAGACCCTGGTGCGCTTGTTCATCGGTCGGAATTTGTGCAATGCCTTCAGCGCGCAAGGCCTGGCCCAGCAGTTTTTCGCCCAGTTGCACCGATTCGTTTTGCGCCATGGTTTTGAGGTGGTGCCGAATCTTGGAGCGGGCACGACCCGTGCGCACAAAGGCCAGCCAGGCGGGGTTGGGCGTGCTGTCAGGCGCGGTGATGACTTCCACCACATCGCCGTTTTTGAGTTCGGTGCGCAACGGCACCTGGTCGCCATTGATGCGAGCGGCCATGGTGTGGTCGCCAATATTGCTGTGGATGGCGTAAGCAAAGTCCACCACTGTTGCGCCACGCGGCATGGCCATGATCTTGCTCTTGGGCGTGAAGACATACACCGCCTCGGGGAACAGGTCCACCTTGACGTGGTCCCAGAATTCGGCGGCATCACGGGTTTCGTTTTGAATGTCGAGCAGGGACTGCAGCCACTGAGTGCCCAGGCGTTCGGCTTGCTGGCTTTGCGTAGGGTTGGCTTTGTAGAGCCAATGTGCGGCCACGCCGGACTCGGCAATCACATGCATGGCCTCGGTGCGCATCTGGAATTCAATATTGATGCCAGCGGGCCCGACCAGTGTGGTGTGCAGCGATTGATAGCCGTTGACCTTGGGAATGGCAATGTGGTCCTTGAACTTGCCGGGCACCGGTTTGTAGATCTGGTGCAAATGCCCCATGGCGGTGTAGCAATCGATCAGGCTGGGCACGATCAAACGAAAACCGTAGATGTCGGTCACCTGCGCAAAGCTCAGGTGTTTGCTGTCCATCTTTTTATAGATGGAGTAGAGCGTTTTTTCACGACCACTGATGCGGATGTCCATGCCCGCCTGCGCAAACAAGGCCTCCACTTCGGTTTGTACTTTTTGCACCAGATCGCGGCGGCGGTTGCGTGCGCGGGAAACAGCTTTGGCCAGCACATCGTGTCGCCAGGGCTTGAGGTGTCTGAAGGCCAGCTCCTGCAGCTCGCGGTAGGTTTCGTTCAAACCCAGGCGATAGGCGATGGGTGCATAAATCTCGAGCGTTTCTGACGAGATGCGTCCCCACTTGCTGCGCGGCATGTCACCCATGGTGCGCATGTTGTGGCTGCGATCGGCCAGCTTGATGAGGATGACGCGGACATCGCGCGCCATGGCCAGCAGCATCTTGCGAAAAGACTCGGCCTGGTTTTCTTCGCGGGTGGTGAACTCGAGCTTGTCCAGCTTGGTCAGGCCATCGACCAGTTCGGCCACGGGGGCACCAAAGCGCTCGATCAGTTCATGCTTGGTGACGCCGCAGTCTTCCATGGCGTCGTGCATCAGGGCGGCGGCCAGGGCCTGTGCGTCCAGCTTCCATTCCGTGCACTGCACGGCCACCGCAATCGGGTGTGTGATGTAGGGCTCGCCGCTTTTTCGCATTTGGCCCAAATGCGCCTCATCAGCAAAGCGGTAGGCCCGGCGCACCAGCTCAATGTCGGCTTCATTCAGGTAGTCCAGCCGAGCTTCCAGCGCAGCAAAACTGGCCGCGGCGGCATTGACGGCCGCGGGAGCTGGGGAAAGGGTAGCTGGCTTCATGTCTGAATATTAACGCGCACTGAAATACAACTCCGCCCGATAGACGAAAAAAAGCCCCGACAACGGGGCTTCTTGAGGTGTTAGTGCAGTGATCAGGGGACGCGCTTGAGCATTTCCAGGCCCACATGGCCTTCAGCAATTTCGCGCAGGGCGGTGACGCCAGGCTTGTTCTTGCTTTCAACGCGTGGGGTATGGCCCTGGCTCAGCATGCGGGCGCGGTAGGCCGCAGCCAGCACCAGCTGGAAGCGGTTCGGGATTTTTTGCAGACAGTCTTCAACCGTGATGCGTGCCATGGTGTTTTTCCTCTGGAGATTCAGTCGATATTGAGCGCGGCAAAAGTGTCGGGCCTGGCGCGGCGCTGGGCAATGTACTTTAGACGCTGGGCGTGGACAACCGCCTTCAGGTCAAACAAGGCCCGCTCAAAGACTTCGTTGATTATAACGAAATCGAACTCCTTGGCCTGGGCCAGCTCTTCGGCGGCGTTCTTCAAACGCATCTCGATGATGTCGGGCGCGTCCTCGCCCCGGCGCTCCAGGCGCGAGCGCAACTCTTCCCAGCTGGGGGGCAAAATGAAGATCAACACCGCGTTGGCATACATGCGCTTGATCTGGATGGCGCCCTGGTAGTCGATCTCCAGAACCACATCGGAGCCCTGGCTCATGCGGTCTTCAATCATCTTTTTGGAGGTGCCGTAGCGTTGGCCGTGCACGTGCGCCCACTCGACAAAAGCGTCTGACAACACCATGGTGTCAAACTCCTGAGGCGATACAAAAAAGTACTCACGACCGTGCTTTTCCTGGCCACGCGGCGCGCGGGTGGTGTGCGAGACCGAGGGTTGCACTTGCGCGTCCAACTCCATCAAGGCCTTGACCAGACTCGATTTACCAGCTCCGCTGGGGGCGGCTACAACGAAAAGGTTACCGGGATAGTCCATTTTTTTGAGCCTGCTTATTCAATGTTCTGTACTTGTTCGCGCATTTGCTCGATCAGCACCTTCATGTCCACGGAAATGCGCGTCATCTCCAGCACTGCAGACTTGGAGCCGAGGGTATTGGCCTCGCGGTGCAACTCCTGAATCAGGAAGTCCAGGCGTTTGCCAATCTCGCCGCCCTTGTCCAGCAGGTGGGCAATTTCCTGCAGGTGCGACTGCAGGCGGGTGACTTCTTCGGCCACATCAATGCGGATCGCAAAAGCTGTGGCCTCGGACAAGGCTCGGTCTTGGGCGGCATCGGGCAGTGTGCCGCCGTCGGCCAAAGCCATGGCGTCTTTCCAGCGCTCCAGAAAACGCTGGCGTTGCTGCTCCACCAGCTGCGGCACCAAAGGCGCGGCTTGTGCGGCCAGTTGCTGCAGCTGGGCGATGTGGCCGCGCAGCATGGTGCACAGGCGTTCGCCTTCGCGCTCGCGGGCCTGACGCATGGCAGCCAAGGCCTGTGTGGCCAGGTCCAGCCAGACACCGTCTTCCACGGCTGTGGTTTGTTGTGAGCCCTGGCCCATGCGCAGCACATCGGCCACACTCAGTTCGCGCGCCTGAGGCAACCAGTCTTGTACCTTGCTCTGCAGGGCTGCGAGTTTTTGCAGTGCCGCCACACTGGGGGCTTGCCAGTCATCCGACTGGCTTCGCTCCATGTAGGCACGAATTTCCACTTTCCCGCGCTTGAGCTGACGCGTCAGCAACTCGCGCAGGGCGGGTTCCAGGTGGCGCAGGTCTTCAGGCAGTTTGAGGCTCAGGTCCAGAAAACGGCTGTTGACCGAGCGGATGTCCATGCCCAGACGGGCGCTGGGGGGCAGCGCCCCCGACATGGACTCGGGCGGCACCGGCGGCTGCAGGCTGTGCTGCACGCTGGCGAATCCGGTCATACTGTAAACTGGCATGAAGCTACTTTCTTGTGGCCCGCACTGGGCGCTGCAATGTGCAATAGCCCGCCATTATCTCAAACTGCCTGGTCTGGCTCTGCAGTCACTGCACCAGGCATTTTCTAGGCTCAGACCATGACAACTTCTGCTCCCTACGTGCGCACGTCACGTGCTGCTGACGCTTTGCGCCAAGTGCGCATCACCCGCGGCTACACCATCCATGCCGAAGGCTCGGTGCTGATCGAGTTCGGCAACACCCGTGTGCTGTGCACCGCTTCGGTTGAAGAAAAAGTGCCTGGCCACAAAAAGGGCAGTGGCGAGGGTTGGGTGACGGCTGAATACGGCATGCTGCCGCGCGCCACCCACACCCGGGGCGACCGCGAAGCCGCCCGTGGCAAGCAAAGTGGCCGCACGCAGGAAATCCAGCGCCTGATTGGCCGCTCCATGCGCGCCGTGTTCGATCTGAAAAAGCTGGGTGAACGCACCATCCACCTCGACTGTGATGTGCTGCAGGCCGACGGCGGCACGCGCACGGCCAGCATCACCGGCGCCTTTGTGGCCGCGCAGGACGCCGTGAACTGGCTGATGCGCAGTGGCAAATTGACCGAATCTCCCATCCTTGACCATGTGGCCGCGATTTCGGTGGGTCTCAAAGACGGCACTGCGCTGCTGGACCTGGACTACCCCGAAGACTCCGCGTGCGATACCGATATGAACGTGGTGATGACCGGTGCCGGGAATTTTGTGGAAGTTCAGGGCACGGCCGAGGGCGTGGCCTTTACCCGTGTCGAGATGGACCGCATGCTGGCGCTGGCCGAAAAAGGCATTGGCGAGCTGGTCAAGCTGCAGACCCAGGCCTTGGGGCAGTGACGTCCATGAAGATCGTCCTGGCATCGAACAACAAAGGCAAGCTGGCCGAGTTGCAGGCCATGCTCGCGCCGCTGGGCATGGAGCTGGTCCGTCAAGCCGATCTGAACATTCCCGAGGCCGAAGAGCCCTATCGCACGTTTGTCGAGAATGCATTGACCAAGGCACGCCATGCGGCCAAGTTGTCGGGCCTGCCTGCGTTGGCCGATGACGCGGGGCTGTGTGTCGACGCCTTTGGCGGCCAGCCGGGTGTGGACACAGCCTACTACGCCACCCGTTTTGGCTACGAAAAAAGCGATGACAACAACGTGACGGCCTTGCTCGAGCAGATGCAGGGCAAAACGAACCGACGTGCCGCCATGGTCAGCACCCTGGTGGCGCTGCGCTCAGCTGACGACCCGGAGCCGCTGATTGCGGTGGGTCGGGTGACCGGCGAGATCGCCACCGAGCGCCGCGGCAGCAATGGTTTTGGGTTTGACCCGGTGATGTTCATTCCCCAATTCGGCAAGACTTTTGCCGAATTGCCGGTGGAAGTGAAGAACGCCCACAGCCACCGTGGTCGTGCTGTTCAGCAGATGCTGGCGCTCATGCGCGAGCGCTGGCTGTCTGCCTAAGGCCCGAGTCATGAGCCGCCCGCTCGATCCTGTCCATGCCATGCGCCCGGGCCTGCTGCAGTTGCCGGGCCTGCCGCCGCTGTCGCTGTATGTGCACCTGCCCTGGTGTATCAAGAAGTGCCCGTATTGCGACTTCAACTCGCACGAGTGGCGCGGGGCGGACGATGCCCGTTCCGTGCAGGACGCCTACATCGACGCCTTGTTTGCGGATCTGGAAGCGAGTTTGCCGCTGATCTGGGGGCGCACGGTGCACACGGTGTTTTTCGGTGGTGGCACGCCCAGCCTGTTCACGCCAGAGGCCATCGACCGCCTGGTCAGTGGCCTGCGCGCGCGTCTGCGCCTGTCGGCCGACGCCGAGATCACGCTCGAAGCCAACCCCGGCACGTTTGAAAAAGACCGCTTTCGTGCCTTCCGGCAAGCTGGCATCACCCGGCTGTCGATAGGCGTGCAGAGCTTCAACGATGCACACCTCAAGGCCCTGGGTCGAGTCCACAACCGCACCCAGGCGCTGGCCGCCGTCCATGAAGCGGCACAGGTGTTCGATACCTTCAACCTCGACCTGATGTACGCCTTGCCCGGCCAGACGCTGGCACAGCTGACCGAAGACGTCGAGACAGCCCTGTCGTTTACGCCGCCGCACCTGTCGATCTACCACCTGACCATCGAGCCCAACACGCTGTTTGCCAAGCACCCGCCGGCCTTGCCAGAGGATGACGAAGCTTACGAGATGATGGACCGTATCACCGAGCGCACCACTGCCGCAGGCATGGGGCGTTACGAGATATCGGCCTACGCCAAACCAGGCCATGCCTGTGCCCACAACCTGAACTACTGGCAGTTTGGCGACTATCTGGGTATTGGCGCAGGGGCGCACAGCAAGCTGAGTTTTGCGCACCGCATCGTGCGGCAAGTCCGCTACCGCGAGCCCCAGCTGTACATGCAACGCGCCACGCAAGGCGAGCCGGTCGCGCAAAGCGACGAGGTCTCGCGCACCGATCTGCCTTTTGAGTTCATGCTCAATGCGCTGCGTTTAAAAGAAGGCTTTGCCCTGAGTGACTATATGGAGCGCACTGGCCTGGCCATGACCAGCATTCAGCAGGGGCTCAAGGCCGCAGAAGACAAAGGCTGGATTGCTCGCGACTGGACGAGGGTGTGGCCCACAGAGCGCGGCTTTGATTTTCTGAGCGACCTGCAAAGCCTGTTCTTGCCAGACGAACGCTGAGTGAAGCAGGCAAGAAAAAAGCACTGAGGTCATCAGTGCTTTTGGGGTACTGCTGAGGCGACTCAGGCTGCAGCGATTTGTACCTTCTGCATGGATTGCCCCAGGTGGCTGAAGTACTCCAGCGTACGTGCGGTGGGGATCAGGAACTTGGCACGGCGATCGCCGTCCTGGTTCATGGTGTCGAGCATGTCCTTGTCACGCAGACGAGTAATGCGCTTGTGCAGTGTTGCTGGTGAACCAAGTTGCGCCAGGCCGATAGCCTCACGCACGGTCATGGGTTTGTGCTCATACCAGCGCAAAACCACCGCTTCGAGCAAAGCTGACTCGTTGGCATCCATTTCGGTGCCTTCGGGCAGAGCCTGCACAACGCGGGCCAACTGCAAAAAACGCAAGTAAGCAGCGGCCAGGGGGCGAGTGTTGTTTTCCATAATTGTTAATTCTAACGAAAACACATAAAACGTGTATACAACTTTTGCATAGTGGTTATTCCTAGAGGGCGTCAGGCGCGAAACACGAAATACACCGCACCCACCAGACACAAGCCGGCCCACAGATAGTCAAGTTTCAAGGGTTGCTGCATGAAGTAGACACTGAACGGCACAAACACCAACAAAGTGATCACTTCCTGCATGATTTTCAGCTGTCCCACACTCAAGGTCTCAAAGCCCAAGCGGTTGGCGGGCACCTGGAGGGTGTACTCAAAAAAAGCAATCCCCCAGCTCACAACGATTGCGAGCCACAACGGCGCCGAAGACAAGCTTTTCAAGTGACCATACCAAGCGAAGGTCATGAAAACGTTAGAGCACACCAGCAATACAACAGTCCACAGCACGTTCATTTGATCACCTCACACGGAAAACACGGACACATCAAAGCCCCTCGGCTCGAACGCAGTCAACAAAAAAGCGCCTGATGGCGCTTTTTGGGGTGCATGGCGGAAGAGGTGAGATTCGAACTCACGGACCCTTGCGAGTCGACGGTTTTCAAGTCTTCGGTGGAATCCTTAAAAATCAACAGCTTGAGTCGAATTCATTTCCGCAACCCGCCATATTTTTTGGCCTGTAAGGTGTTGATTTTACTGGTGCGTTACATGTAGTTGCGGAAACGATTTTTGCATGAAAGTGCCCCCATGCGACTACCCTTTCGGGCTGGGGGCTGCGCTATCGGCTCCAGCCATGACCAGGGCCGCCCTGGCAGGTTCTCGCGCTGGTATTGCCGCCCCAGCGCCCCCGTTGGCTTTCCGGGTCATGAAGGCGGGGCTTAAATCAAGTCGGCTTCGGCCTTCCTTCGACGCACCAGGCCGGGCAGCACGCGGCCACCACCGCGCACCCATCGCATGAGCTGGGTCTTCGCTTCGTCCCAGTCCTCGGCGTTGACCTTGCGGCGCAGGGTGGATGCCTGAAGGTTGCCCAGGCCAAGGTTGTAGGAAAAGTCAGCGATGGCACTCAGGCGCGTGCCGGTCAGTCGTGGGCACAGTGCGAGCGTTCCGCGTGCGAATCGCATGGCGTCCTGCTTCATGCGTCGGTCGGCGTACTGTTGCGTCCAGGGCTGGCCGGGCACCACGTCCGGGCCGGTCGAGCCCCAGCCGCACGTCCACACGCCCGCCGGGCACAGGTACGGCATGAGTCGGCACCCCTCGAAGGTGCGGATCAGGACGTAGAGCGCAGCCAGGTCAGCCAATGCGACGGTCACGGCTAAGCACCCGGGAAGCGAAATAGAAGCCGATGATGACGCCCACCAGCTCGCGGTCCCAGTCGCCCATCTTCCAGCTCTGAGCGTTCAGGGCCACAACCCACAGGTACAAGGCAATGGACGCAGCGGCCGGGCGGATAAATCCGTTCCACAGGTCCACCAGAAAGATGCCGGTGCGCTCGGTTGCGCGACCCGCCGCCTGCATCCAGGCACTGGCCTCGATGCGGGCAATGTCGGCGTCTGCCTGGACGACCACTTCCTTGACGCCAAGCTCGGACTGAAGGCGCAGGCGCTCGCAGTCACGCACGTGGCGCTTGTCATCCAGGTCGGCCTGGAGCCGGAGCATTTCCAGCTCGTGCTTGTGGTCCTGCCGTTTGTTGAGCCAGGCGGAGACCTGGCCCCAGATCATGCGGAAAGCCGCACCACCCAGGAAAGAAAGAATCGCGCTCATTGATGCACCCCCATACAGGGATGCTATGGGCGCGTCCTATCGGTCCCGGATATTTGTTTGGCGTGGCTTGCCAACCCCGGTCAATCGCACTCTGTAACCCCGGTGAAAGTGGCTTGCCAACCCCGGTCAAACCAGATCGGTCTGTGTCACTCGTTGTCGAGCGCGTCGGACATCACGCGCACCCGGCGCTGGCGCAGCGCTCGCAGTTGTTCGGCAGTGGCCTCGCCGTCGTCATCGCGTGCCAACTCTTGGCGGATCGAGCCATTGATCTTGCGCACCGACTTCTCGGCAGCGGAGAACTCCAGCATCTTCTTGCGCCCCTTGGCTGGATCACCATCGCCCAGCTCGGCCGCGACCTTGCGCGCCTCTTCCGTGCGGCCGTTCTTGACGTAGTAGTCGAACGTCTGCTTGGCATCGAGCACGCGCTTGCGGTCGTCGTAGTAGGCCCGCTCGCGCTGCGAGTCATCGTTGGCCCCGTAGAAGCGACTGGCCAGCGGTACGCGGTTGACGCTGAACTCCTTGCCGCGACCGCCTGCTTGCGCAGTGTCGATAGCTTGGTCCAGCGTGCGGCCGGGTCCACCAGTCATCGTGTAGAAGACGTGCTTCAGGATGTCCGGATTGATGTCGATCGCGCCCGGCTTCACCGCATCGCCACCCGTGGCGTCGCTCAACAGCTTGGATGCGCCGACCCAGACATCAGGCGTGCTCTCGAAGTGGCGGGTATAGGCTGGCTTTGGATCGGTCTTGCCGAATCCGCGATCGGCCGACTTATAGACAGGCGCGCCAGTGAAGGACTTGTTTTCCGCGACCTGCAAGGCTGGGTCGAGCACGCTTGGCGCAATGAGCTGGCCAAGCGACGGAGACGCGCCGAGCGGGCTGAACGCATCGAGAAACACCCCGGCAATGCTCCAGCCGTACTCAGAGGCGTTGCGAGGGTTCTTGCGGAAGATCGCATCCGACAGCAGTCGTCCGGCGTTGTGGAAGACGTGAGGCCCCAGCGGCAGCGGCACCTTCACGTACTCGCCAGGGCGCATCGGGTTCATGAAAATCCAGTTGCGCGACTTCTCGAACTCGGGAATCAGGTCGTAGCGGTTGCGCTTGGTCTCGTCGTCGTCGCCAGCGGCCATGCGATTGAGCGCATCGAGCACGAAGCCCATGGCTGCAATGCCTCCCACCAGGGCTTGTGCCTTGCGACTGGTGACAATGGCCTGCGCCAGCCGTGCTGTGCCCTGCACGCTCGCGTTAAAGAACATGTAGAGCGAATTGATCGGAGGGGTCAGGTTGCCCTTGCGGTTGAAGTTGACCGTGATGTTCTTGGCGATGCTGGCAGCCTTGGCCGTTGAGACATTGGCGTTGCGCGCGGCCTGGAAGACCGACAGGCGCACCGCGTTTTCGATGATGTCGTTGTAGTCGTCCACGAACTCCAGGGCCAGGCGAGCCAGTCGGCGCGGGTCAGACTTGCCTTGCTGCATGCGTGCGACTTCTTTTTCCAGGTCGGCCATGCGCTTGTCCGAATTCTCGAACACCTGCATGTACCCGGTCGTGCCGCCCGCTTCCTTGAACTCGCTGGCGTAACGTGCCCACTGTCCGGTTCCCTGGCCCCGGACGATAGCGTGCATGCCCTTGAACGCCTTTGGCAGGTTGGCCATGGCCTCACGCTGCAAGCCTTCTGCGTCGGTGCCCTCCAGGTTGACCAGTGCGCCCTGGATGTCGCGCGCGAAGTTGGTCAGCCAGAACATGGGGTTGCGCTGGGTCAGCAAGGAAGCCAGGAAGCGCGTGCCCTTGTTGGCCACCTCCAGAATCTTGTTCATCGGTGCGATGTCCAGATTCTTCATGGCGTGGGCCATGGCCATCGCGCGCTCACTGTCTTTGCTGAAGACAATGAAGTGCTCCTGGCCGTAGTGCTTGACCATGACCACGTTGTCAGCGGTCTGGTACAGGGGATCGACGGCGCTGCGAATCACAAGGCCCGTATCCTTGTCGATGCGCGGCTTGGTCGGTGGAACGTCAACCTTCCAGAAGTCCGGGTTCGGGTACTGCTTGGCCATCGCCAGAAGCGTGCGACCGACGACAGCCTTCTCGGCGCGGATCGCACCAGTCTCAGCCTGCGCGACGATGTTGGCCAGGATGTTCACCACCTCACGGTTGGAGCCCACGGCGCGCTTGGACTCTGGGCCTCGAATGCTGAATCCCATGCCCTTCGGCGTGCCCGTGCTCTTGATGTCGCGCTGGAGCGGGACGTAGTGCTTGTACGCGGCTTCCCAGGCTGCGACGACGCCAGCATCCTCCAGGCCGTCGGCAACCAGGTTGGTGCGGGTGTCGGCCAACAGTTGGTCCACATCGGCAGCAATCAGTGAAAGCGCCTTGTCCTTCCCTGCGGCCTTGAAGTCAGCCAGGACCTTTGCAGCCTCCTGGTCACTCATGCCGGACAGGGCATCGTTGTCCTGCATACCAGGGTTGATCGCCTTCATGGCCGCGTTGCGCTCAGGTGCATGGCGAGCGTGCAGGTACAGGTTCACATCGTCCATGGTGACGCCGACGTTCTTGCCCGCGACTGCAATTTTCTTCAGCAACGGCTCGACCTGCTCGTCGTAGATGCGCGAGACGCGCGCGGCCACTCGGCCGTGGTAAAGCTCCTCGCTCAGGTAGGCGTCCTTGGACTCAGCCACCTTGCCGTAGCGCTCGGCGATAGCGTCGCGCACGCGCTTCACGTCGATCTTGTTGTTCTGGATCGCGCGGATGAACGCGTCGCCAGTACCAGGCTCTGTGACGGTCCAGGGTGCAGAGGCCGATGCCACGCCCTGGCTAAACAGCACCGCCGTGGTGTTCTCATTCGGCGTGCCGCCGGACATGCGGACGGTCTCCAAAACGAACCGCTCGGCAGCAGACGCATCGGCCTGGCGAAGCCACTGCGCGAGGCGCGCCATGCCAAAGACTTCTGCGACTCGCGCCAAAGCCTGCGCGATGCGCTGAATCGTCGTGGTGGCAGGCTTGTTTGTGCCTGCGGCAAGGTTCTCGGCAATTTCTGCCAGCGCTTCTTCGACGGCCAGCGCTTCAAAGTTGGCCAGCCGGTCCCCGGTCAAAGGGCCGCGCTCTTCGTACATCGAGCGCTTGTCCTGGCCATCGGCCGACTTCTTCCAGCTCGTGGCAAGTCGGCGCACCGTCGCGTCTCCAGCCGCCAGGTCTAGCATCGCCGCGATATAGTCTGCATTTCGGGTGAAGCGGACTTTCGCGCCCCGGTGAAACAGCTCATGAAAGACCGTCTGATGAACGTCGATGATCGAGCCGATGTTGTCGGCGAAAAGAAGTATTCGTCCATCTGGGAGAGTGCCCCCCATTGGACGTACTCCAGGCGCGACCGTAATCCCAGCGGCAGCGGGGTCAGCGAAGACTTCGATCCCCGGAGCGTCAGGGATACCCTTTATGGCCGTCTGTGCGGCCTTGCGAACCGCATCAAGCGACATCTTCCCTGGGGTTGAGCTACTGGCTCGATCTGGACTGTAAAGACGCATGCCGTCACCATCCGCCTGATCCGGCGCGCGGAACAGAGCAATACCTCGGTCGGTCTCGCGCGACTCGATGGTCTCGAAGAACTTGTCGAAACCAGCGCGGATCGCTGGAATTTCGCCTGCGGTCGGGTACGGGTAGCTGTCATCCAGCTCGAAGCCGATGGCCTCGGCAGCCTTCCAGGTCTCTGGCGAAACGATGTTGGCCAAGTAGTCGTTGGATGCGTCCTGGTCCTGGAGCTTGGAAATCAGGTAGGACTCGAATGCGCGCGCCGACATCTCCGGGTCAGTCGTCCAGTACTCCTTGGAGCGCTTGGCGTCCAACTTGGCCGACCGCGCCTTGATGGCGGTTTCACGGATGGACTTCATCACCGCGCCAAAGGCTTCGATCATTTCCTTTCGCACCGCGCCCTGGTGCACGAAGTTTGAGCCACGAGAAGCCAGCGACACATCCAGGGCGTCGGTCATCATGCCGTCGCCCTTGGCGCGCATGCGGGAGAAGTAGTTGTCCAGGGCGTGCCACCACTCATGGCCAAGCGAGCCAGCGCCGGACTTCTTGGTCAGGTTGATGACCACCTTACCAGGCTCATAGTGCGCAGCGGCCGGGTTTACGCCACCGCCACCACGGGCACCAAAAGCCAAGCCCAGCTCACCATTGAGCGAAAGTGCCTTGGGCGGAACACCAATGATGGCGGCCATGTCCATGAGCGCATCAAAGGCGTCGTTCAGGTCTTTCTGGCGGCGACCCTGCTCGACCCAGTTGCCGAACTCCACCCCACGGAAGCCAAACGTCTCGCCGAACATCTGCGGCGTCACGTCCTGGCCGTTTCGCATGTCTTCGCCTACGCGCGGCTCGTTGCTGTCTCGACGCTCGCGCGGGATTTCCTTGGACTTCTCCAGCTTGGCGACCAGCTCGGCCTGGTTGTTGAAGCGGTAGTCGCGCGCGGCCTTGATGTTGTCAAAAGGTCCAGCCAGGAAAATCGGGTTGCGACCGACCTTCTTGCCAACCCAGTACCCCTTGGAATCGCGTCGAGAATAAATCTCGAAGCTCGTTTCCTTCTTCTTGGCGGCAGGGTTGATGTCAAGCGAGTCGTATCGCTCCTTGAAAGCCTTGAGCGCTTCTTCCTTGGTGAAGCCGGTTGCAAGTTGGCGCGGCCAGTTGCTGAAGGCCGTGGCTGCCGCCTCCTTCTCGACCGACCAGATGACCTTGGCTGGCTTGTACTCAATGCCGTTGTGGATCGAATACTCGCCAGAACTCAAGCGCACACCGCTGAGCGACTGGCGATGACCCACAAGCATGTAAAGCTCGACGCGGCCAGCCACGTCACGCATCCCCTTTGAGGTGAATTGCGTCATAAGCTGCTTGGCGCGCTCGACATCAAGGCGGCCGTCCATGAGCTTCATGGTCGTCTCGCGCAGCAGTCGGACCTGATCCGCCCATTGCTTTAGCTTCCAGGACTGGCGTGGCTTGTTGGCCGGAATCTCGTCGCGCGCTGCATGAGCGAAGGCGACAGCCCAAGGGCTTGCACCGCCATCGAGCAATGCCTGGTAGTCCGGCTGCGGCCAGATTTTGGATAGCGGCTGATTGGCGATGTCGTCGTCTGCGACTGCGCCCAAGTCGTCCTGGAAGGATGTCCAGACATCCTTGCGAGCGCCACCAATCTTCTCGCCGAAGTCCTCGATTTTCCCGGTTGGCTTTGCAGGCACCCGTGGGTCTGGCGTAGGCTCCACAGTCGTGATGGCGACACCATTCCCATCGAAGGGGTCAGAGCTTTGTGCAGCAAGCTCGCCGTCCTCTGGGTTCCACCAAAGTGTGATCGGCTTGTCCAGGCGGTCAGCCAGTTGCTGGATACGCTTGGCCATGGCCTTGCCATCAGACTCGGTTGACCCTTCCTTGATGAAGGCGTTGGCCACGGCCTGGGCGGGCGTCATGCCAGGCGTCGGCATGGGAGCTTGCGCATCTTGCGATGCAGGCTGACTGCTGAAGATGTCCGTCTGGCCACGGGATGCGGCCACGTCGGCAGGTCGATCGCTGCCGGTCAGGGCGAAGTCGTCGCGCTGGGTGTCGGCTTGGGTCTTCTGTTCCGCCTCGCGGTCCAGGCGAGCGCGCTCCTGCTCGGCCTGCTCCAGCTTGGAAAGCCGGTCCTCGATGTCCTTCGGGGTGTAGCTGGTCAGTCCTTCGGCTTGGCTGTCTTCGGCGGGTCGGCTCGCTTGAGCTGATCCAGCGTCTTGCGGTCCTGCGGGTCGGGCTGCTTGCCCGCCAGCATCTTCTTGAACAGGCTCACGCCCTGCGGGCTGCGCCAGACTTTCTTGGCTTCTTCGTTCATTTTCTGGCCTCAGTTGGTTGATGATGTCGCCACGACTTGCGCGCGGCACTTCCCCGAACATGTCCGAGGCGGGCTTGTTCGCTTCAGTGTAGGCCATGTCGGCTGCTGCACCGAGCGCTTCGACCACTGGCTTGACGCTGCGCGAGTTGCGCACAAACAGGTCCAGCACTTCCCCCACCAAAGGGTCGGCCGTCATGTCGAGCTGCTGCGCGGCCCTGGCCAGGGCGATGCCTTCACGGCGCGCGTTTACGGCAATCTCGGCCGCCTGCGTCACCACGTCACGGATGTCGAGCGCGCCAGCACCTTCCAGGCGGGCCATCTTCGGAGCCACCTGCGCCAGTGCGGACAGCACGTTGCGGGCTTCTGGGTCTTGCGCCTGCGCGTACAGGCGGACCAGTTGGTCGTTGCCGTAGGCGCGCGAGAAGACAGCGGCGCTGATGCGGTCCACGGCCTGCTTGGTCGGTTGGCCATTGGTGTCCAGCAAGCCACCTTGCTCAGACTGGGGCATGGCGCGCACGAACTGGCGAACCGTCTCGGGAGTGATGGACCCGTCCTCGGCGAACTGGAGCGCATCCAGGCTCACGCGCTGGGCGTCGTTCTTGGCCTGCTCCACGGGAGACAGCGAAAGGTTGCCGACCGTGTTGGAAACATCGCCGATGTCGGCGGTCAGGGAGTCCTTGGGCATGATGCGCACCAGGACCGGCTGCTTCATTGCCTTGATGACTTTCTTGCTGATACCGTGCAGGGCGTCGTCGGTCAGTTCCTTGCGGTAGCCGTCGGCCTTTGCGCTGCCGTAGGCGGTCTGCAAGCCGGCAATGCGGCCATTGCCTGCAATCGCACGGATCGCTTGCACCTGGTCGTTGCCGTAGTCGATATTGGCCGTGCCGTCGGACTTGTTGGAAGCAAGCACCTGGTCGGCCTCGACCACCGCGTACTGCACGGGAATGCGTCGGCCGTCGCTGGCCACGGCCACGTCGGACTTGCCGATCTGCGTGGCCGGTACCGTGCCACCTGAGACCACGGGGGCACCGTTGGCGAAGTCGCGCGAGAAGCCCAAGCGTCCGTAGTCTGGATTGGCAGCAATGCTGGTCATCTGCGCTACCGATGAAGGTGTCGCGCGGTTGCGGTTCTGGAGCACCATGCCGTCAGCCTGCGGCTGGGGAGGCGTCCAACCAGAGCCCAAAAGACGCTGAATCAGGTCGGACGGGGTGGAAACTGGTGCAGGCTCGGGCGACTGCGCACGCTGCGCGGCTGCGCGCTGCACGTCAGGCGTCAGTCCCAGGTTGTTCATGCGCTCGACTTCGGCCTGGATGGCGGCCAGTTGATCGGACGGCATGGGGCTGGCATTACCCTGCGGATCGACCTGCATGGTCGGCTGCGGATTGCGCACGGCTGGGTCGAAGCCTAGCGCCAGCGGTTGTGGGTCTGGTTGCGGCTGCGGAGCTGGCTCCTGGCGCTGTGGCATCTTGTCGAAGATGCGCGCCACGGTCTGCTGGATGACTTGCGGGGTCTGGCGGTCGGCGACTTCCTGAGCCGCCTGGTCAATCGCACGCGCCACCTGGCGCTCGATGCCACCTTTTCCGATGTCGCCTACATTCGTGGCCACGTCGGTACCGGCACCCACACCCAGGCCGATCATGCCGCCATACAAGCCCTGCTTGCCCATGGCGTTCAGGTCGATGTCCTCGCCCTTGGCGGTTTGCTTGCCGATGTAGTTAGACGACTCTTCGCCGCCTTCTTGTAGGAATTCCTTGGCTGAGGTCTTCACAGCAGACTTGCCGATTTCGGCTGCGCCTCGAACGGCAGATTCGCCAGCAAGGCGACGCGCCACGACGCCCTCAGCACCACCGCCCAGCAACTTGCCAAGCACAAGCGACGCTGCCGCGCTGATACCCGCGCCCTGATACCGATCGCCCATGGCCTGGCCTTCGGTGTCAGCAAAGGTCTCGGCCGCGTTCTGAGCTGCGCCAGTGACGATGGATGCCCCGGTTGCGGCTGCGCTCGGCGCAACCTTTGCGGCGCTCGGAATGAACTTGGCAATGGTTGGCAGGGCCTTGGTGACGCCGACGGCTGCACCAGTTGGCAGGAACATCGAGCCGACGGTCGAGATAGCCGTGTCGGCTGCCGCACGCGGGTTGCTCAAGACCACACCAGGCAAGTCAGTGATGCCGACGTTCGGGTCTTGCAGTGCCTGGTTGATGTTGGCTTTCTGGACGTTCAGCGCATCAGAGCCGATCACCTCGTCGATGGCCTTCATGCCGCGCGCCATGGCGTTCGACGTGTCCACGCCGATCCGGTCGCCTGTGAGCAAGCGACCAAGGTCCGCCACACCCTTGAGCGCGGTCGGACCAATCTTCAGGCCAGTGGCCGCGATGTCTCGAAGGTTGTCGATCCAGCTCGCTTCAGGGGCTGATTTCGTCCCTGGACCATCCAGGAAATCTGCTGCACTTTTTCCGCTTGGCCCGTCCAGGAACTCATCAGCTCGCATTACTTCATCCCAAAGTCTCTTTGCAGGATTGCCATGGCGTCTTCACGGGAGACCTTGCCCGCCTTGAATGCCGCCTTGACCTCATCGGCGCTCTTGAACTTCGCCGCTTGACTAGAGATTTTTGAGTCACTGGAGCTGGGTGCCGGATTTTTGTTTCCAGTTTTTGTGATGCCACGGCGCTCCAGGCGCTTGTTCACTTCCGCAGTGATGTCCGCCTCGGAAGCGCCAGGCATTTCCTTCTCGACGGCCGCGATGATCTGGTTTCGAGTCTTCGCGTTGGTTGCATCCACGCCTGACCCTTTTGGCACTGCCGTGCCCACGGTCCGCATGTCGCCCTTGGTTGGCACGGCCGTGACGGTTGCCGTGCCGTCATCGTTCAGAATCGTCACGAGCTTATCCAGGCCGCTTTCGACGCGCGCGCGCCGGGCATTCGACAGATTTGCCGCTGCGCCGGATGCGCCTGCTGCCGCGTTGCGCTGGTTGGTCAGGGCGTTCTGGGTGTCGGAGAACAACTTGGCCAGCGCCGGGCTACCCTCGAACTGGTTGCCTGTCAGTGCATTGATGGATGAGCCGGTGTTGCCCACGTTGTTGAACGGGGCCTTGCCGCTTGCAGCGAAGAAAGCCTGAGCGGTTGGGAGTGCAAGCGCTGGGTTTTGGATGACTGCATCCACGGCACGCATCTCTTGATCGGTTTGCGCCGCCTTGGCCATCTCGTCCACCTTGCCGCCCACGCCCAGGGTCTTGTTGTAGAGGGCAATCGAGCGCGCAATGCTGCTCATCTTGTCTGGCGTCACGGGTGCGGGCTGGACTGGACCGACGCCATCGACCGGCGTCTCGTAGGACGGACCAAAGCTGCCCGTCTGTATGAAGCTCTCAATGGCACTGCGTCGATCCAGCGGCACCTGCTGCTCTGTCATAACGGTCTTGAGCGGGTCTCGTTGCAGTCCGAGCTTGAGCGCCAGCAATTCGGCTTCAGTGCCAGCCTTGTTGCCGCTCATGGTCTGGTTGTACGCCTGCGCGCTCCTGAGCATCGCGTCCTGCTCTGCGTTCTGGCGGTACATGGGCGCGAGCGCTGCGGCCTTGAACATGTTGGCGATGCCCTGGCCTGCGGCGAGTGCGCCACCGTTTGCGTCGATGGTGAAAGTGCTCATCGTCCGATGCTCCGAAGTGCGTTGATCCAAGACGTGTTGCTTGCGCCCGTCCACCCCTTTGTGGCGTTGAGCGTGGCAATCGGGTCAGAAGTCGCGTTTGCTGCCGCCAGGTCTGCGCCGGTCACGCTTCCAGTCGATCCGCCGCCAATCATCCCCGCCGTCCCCAAGCCCTGGAGGATGCTCCCGCCAAACTGCATGCCAGCATCAGGACGCCCGGCGACCTCGATGGCGATCTGGTCGGCCGCCTGGTTGCCGCGAGAGAAACTGCCAAGCTGGTCGATAGCCTGCCCGGTGTCCATGAGGCGGATGCCTTCATTCATGCGCAGCCGGTTGGCCGACGTGGACTTACCCAGAAGGCGGGCCAGTTGCTCGGCTGCCTTGAGGGATTGAACATCCGACGCGGCCTTCGCTGTGGAGTAGTCGTCCGAGACGTTGCCCTGCGTGGTCTGCTGCTGCGAGCGAATCGCCTGGCTTTCACTGACTGGTGCAATCAGCTCTTGCGTGATCTGGTCGGCAATCTGAGTCTGCTCGGTTTTGCGGTCCTCGGTCCCGAAATCGCGCGCCGTGTCCATGGCCTTTTGCTCGGCCTGCATCTGCAAGTCGCGCTGGCGCTGGAGTCCTTCGCGGATGGCTGCGTTTTGTCGCTCCTGCGCGTCCTGCGCGGCCTTGTACTGCATGGCCGATCCGGCGACCATGGCGATGAGCGATGCGATGGTGATTGGGTCCACTTCCTGGCCTCCTTAGCTTCCCGAATACCGCTGGCTTGGCGAAGAAACGCCGTACCACTGCTGGCCATAACCGCCAGCCGCACGGCCAGCGTTCGACTGGTTGAGCAGGTAAGCCTGGCTTAGGTCGTTGAACAGGCTGCCAATGCTGGAGCCGGATCGCTGCTGCGCCACGCTGTCCGCATTGACCTTCAGGCCGTTCAAAGCCATCGTGGACGCGCTACCAGTGTCGATGCCGGACTGCGCCATACTGATGAGGTTTGAGCGGGTCTTCTCGTCGGCCGCCTTCAGGTCTGCCGCAGACTGGTCGGCAATGCCGCCAGCGCGAAGCAGGCCCTCATTGGTGCGTCGGTTCAGCTCTGCGTTGCTGTCCACGTCCACCGATCCACCGAGCAGGCCCGTGCGGGCCAGTGCGAATCGGTTGCTCCGCTCGGCATCCTGCGCCTGGCGGTCCACCTCGGCCTTGTTCAGGTCGTAGACCGTGCTGCGCTGGTCCGCATAGAGCGTGTCGCGCGAATTGGCTGGATCACCGTCCACCCAGTTCCCGCTCGCATCTTTCACCTTGTTGGCGAAGATGTTGTTGATTTCGTCCGTGGCCGCCTTGATGCGTGCCTGACGCTCTTCCTCTTGTCTCCGGCTTTCGGCTGCCGGATCGCCACCACCACCACCGCCCATTCAGTCCTCCAACTTCTGCCTCACCACCGTGTAGGCTGGCTCAAATCCTTTGCGCGCAAGCAACCTGGCCATGCCAGGCGCGCATCGCGCTTCAATCACTTCGGCACCGGCTGACCGACACCACTGCCTGAACGTCTCCCAGAAGGCGTCCATGGCTGCATCCATCTGCTCACCAGCAATCGCCATGACGTTCACGGCAAGCTGGCGCGGGTAGTGGACGAACTCAAATGCACCAGCCAGAACGGGCTGATCGTCTTCGTACACCGCTCCGATGACCGCACGGCCATCGCGCACCATCCCGAACAGGTCGCGCGGCTCAAAGTCGCCGCAGGTCGGGCAGCGCGTCCACAGCGCCAGCATTGCTTCCTGCTGATCTTCAAGCCCTTCATGGTCGCCGCCGGAGAAAAATTTGACTTTCATCCGCCAGCCCCCAGGTCGTCGAAGTACAGGGTCACGGCATCGAGTCGGAAAGGCTTGGTGTCGAAGTTGCGAAACTTCAGCGAGAACTCGGTGCCGCAGCACTCGACAGGGATCATTCCGCCGCCGCGCGTGTTGCCCTTGACCGTCACCGGGTCAGTGAATGCCGTCTCGTCGCGCACATCGAAGCCCACCGAGAACTCGCACTTGCCTTCGAGCACTAGGTCAGCGCCGAAGATGCGCTTGGTATGCCCTGGTTTCTTCAGGTCCATGTACGGGAGCTGGACAATCACCTCAAACGCCTGGCCCTGGTCGGCATGCACGTCCGTGTCGAGCTTGAAAACATCGTCTCCGCAGCGGATGTAGAGCGTCTGGCCAAGCTCGGCGAATGCGTCCGCAGGCTGGGGCAGGAAGTAGTGCGACCAGGCGGCAATCTTGGATGTGCGCGAAATCGAATAGACGAACAGCTCATTGCCCATGGCGCAGACGTACTGGCCAGTGCCGTAGAAGTAGAACGACCGTGGCGATACGCCACCCGCTTTCAGGCGAGCGCGCACCAGCGTGTCAATGGGAGAGCCCACATCCACGTCGGCCAGGTTGTTGGTGAGCTGGAGCGTCGTGATCGAGCGAAAGCCGTAGTCCGACAGGAAGTACAGGTCGCCCGAGACGTTGGAGACCGTGCGCGGGTGGCTTGTGCCCACGTTTTCCACGATGTCCTGGATGGCCATGGCAGCGGGATCGGGGTCCACCCTCCAGACCTGCGCACCATCCTTGGACAGCACAACCAAGTTGCCCTGGTAGATGCCCAGTGCGTTTGCCGAACGGTCGCCGCGCGAATTGAGGCCAGTTGGCAGAAAGCCCGCATCATTGGCAGCCGACCAGTCGCGCGGATCGCCAGTCTTGGAGTACCGCACCGTGTCGCCATTGACCGCAAAAATCTTGCTGGCCGTCTTCATGACACCGGCAGACTTCGGGCAGTTGGAGTCCGTGACGCGGCTGCTGCCGCTGCCGTCCAGGTAGTGATGCTCGATGAATCCCTGGTCGTATTCGACGGCCGTGTAGATGAAGCCGTTGAAGACATCGGCATAAGGCACGTCGACGACGCCCTTGCTGCCGTCCAGGTACGGCACGAAGTTGGCCTGGAACAGGGTGTTGGCGTGCGCGACGGAGCCCTGCGCGTAGAACGTGTGCAGTTTTCCGAAGGCGGCAAACAGGCCCTTGGTGCCAGGCTCAAGTGATTGCACCAGCGTCAGACCGGGGCGCTTTTCCGTGGCCAAACCGGTCGTGACGTAGGCGTTCTTCATCTCTCGCAGTCGGTTGGCATCCGAGACAGATGCCCCCTTGCGCAGGTCGATGCCCAGGTCAAAGCGGTCGAAGGTAATGCTTGCCACGTCAGCCCCTCAGTACATACCCATCGCCAGAGCGGACCACTTGCGCCACGCGCGCCGCACCGCCAGGACTGGCGAAGTAGCGCTGGCCTTCCTTTTGGCGGGTCTTCTCCTTGCCCAGCATGGTCTGGAAGGCTTGCGCCGGGGCTTGCGCGTCCGGGTGACGGTAGTGGGCCTTGGCATTGGCCAGGGCATACAGAAACACCAGACGGTCGGGCACGCTCGGGCGGTCGCTGGATTGCGTGAATCGGCTCTTGACGGCCGTGTGCTCGACGATCAGGTCATAGGTCCGCTCAGGCACTGGCCAGACTTCGAGCTGGCCATTCAAAGTGCCATACTTCTGGGGTTGCTGGCGCAGGCTCTCGAAGGACCGGTCGTTTTCCGTGATGCCGTAGGTCAGCGGATCGCGGATCGTGTCAGAGACTTTCACCCAGACGGAAATGACGCTGGCTGGGTCGATGTCCTCGTCAGCTACGTCGTCGTGCCAGTCGTACAGGTACGAGTTGGCCTGCACCTGGATCACCGACTTCTTGCGCATGGCAGGCGGGTCCAGCTCGGCAAAAACAAAGTCATGCGCCTCTTGCAGGTAGCTCTTGAGGGTTGCTTCGTTGTTCTTGGCAGCGGAGCCCTGAGCGACGAAGCCCAGGCGCACCCGCAGCTCGGTCAGCAGTTCACCCAGGGTCTTGTTGCGCTCAGCGAGTCCGTTCATGGTTCAGCCTTTCGGAAGTGCGCCATGGCTCGACAGCCACATGGCCAGGCCCAGCACGGCCGCACCGGTCAGCCAGGCGAGCTTCTTCAGGACGTTCTTGCCGACTTCGGTGTAAACCTTGTTCAGCGCAACTTCGGCCGCTCGCTCGGCGATGGCCTCGATCTGTTCGTCGGTCAATGGAATGTCCTTTTGCGGCATCTGCGTACTCCTTCAGGCGGCCACGGGTTGAATTGGGATCACGCGCTTGACTGGCGCGTTGGGTACGCCGTGCACTTGACCAAAGATGTCTTTGCGGTCCTCGCGGAATTCACCCTCGATGTAGTAGGGCAAGCAGCCCGTCAGGTACTCGATGGCGGCAGCCAGGAAAGGCACGTTGTCCGAGTAGGCGGCATCGCAGCCAGCATCCCATAGCGTGCCTTCCAGGAACATGCACGAGCCCTTGCAGAGCTGAAGCACCGGGCAGCTCGCACAGTCCTTGCGCTTGCTCCAGTGGGTTGCCGTGCGCATCTTCACGGCCTGCAAGTTAGACAGATGACCGATCTGGTGCGACTGGCCATTGGGCGCGGTCGCGGCGGCGCTCACGTTCTGGCATGTCAGGACGTTGCCATGCAGGTCCACAGCGATGTTGTCCGCCTTGTCCATGCTGCACTTCTGGCCAAGTGCAGATGCTGGGCGCGCAGTGCGGATCGACTGCACGAAGTCCATGATCTTTTGCTGGCCAATTGCAAAGCTGGACGCCATGCCCAGGCGCAGCTCCTTGAAGGCCATCGCACGGAAAGCGATGTGCTCCCCAGGCGTTGGCAGCGTGGACGCCAGGCCACCTTCGTCGTAGGGGTCGATGAACGAGCCTTCACCGATGCGCACATCTTGGCCAAACTGTTCTTGCAGCCATGCCTGGACGTGTGCGCGGCTTTGGTTGCCTGCGTGCAGCATGGCATTGACGCTGATGCGGCCTTGCGGATGCAGGCGGCCGTACAAGTCCATTATGGAAACACGCTTCTCGGGGTCTTCCAGTGGGTCCATGCCGCGCGCGTGGTAGCCAGGACCATCGTGCGACAGGCCGACAGCAAAGCCCAGGCGGTCCAGCCACTCGTTCTTTTCGGCGTCGAGCAGGCTGCCGTTCGTGATGATGCTGAAGATGGCTCGCGGATAGAGCTGGCGCAGGCCCTCAGCCAATGGCTTGAGGGTTTTCCAGTAAACGAATGGCTCTCCGCCCCAGAATTCAATGCGCTCAGGCGGCTCGATCATCGCGTCCGTCAGTTGCGCGATGAACTTGTCAACGTCGGCAGGATTGGACGAATCCGCGTGCGGTACGAAGCGCTGGCTGCAATAGCTGCACTCGTAGTTGCACGACAGGCCCAGGCTGATTTTGAGCGTGCGGATGTTGCCCTTGCGGCCAGGCTGATCGACGGACACTGCCGTCGCATCGCGGAAATTGGCTGGCTGAGCCTGAACGACGGGCGTGCCGTCTTCCCAGGTTAGGGTTGACGCCTGGTTGTCGTAGTGCAAAGCGATTTGCTTGCCGTCAGGGCGCAGGGTTTTGATGACAAAACCAGACATCAAGCATCCCCATCTCGATTTGCAAAATACTCGCCTTGAAGGGCGCGCATTTTGGTTTTGTGAGTTTCCAAATCGGACAACATCTTTTCGGCTGGATGGATGGATGCCGTGCCAACTCGCTTGTTGATGTCCAAGAACTGGAGCGCAAAAGCCGGTTTCTCGCTTTCTGGTAGTTTCTCAATTAGCGCCCCGACCATCGTCGTCAGCATATCCAGTTGAGCTTCAAGCGCCGCCAGGGAGTCGGTTGTTCTCACGCCCGCCAATAGCTTGGACTTGGCCTGGAGCTTTTTGAAGTACGCACCAAACGACGGGATGTGCTTGATGAGAATTTCGGATTGCGTCTCCGGCGATTCATCGACGACGCACTCCAGGTCGCCGACGTGGGCCTGCGGATTCGAGACAAAACAATGTGTCTCACCGTTTTCGTCAATGGCGAAGACTGCGATTGGATTCACCGATGACACATTGACCCGACCCATAACGTGCGCATGAGATACGCGGTCGTTGAAAATCTCGCTCGTCCAGACCAGTCCTGGCTTACCCATCCGGCTTGTCACCAGAAATGCGATGTCTGGCCGGTCCGTCACCAGGGAAGTGTCAAACGTAAATTCCCATGGGATAGTCCCCGCCATTCCGGAAAGTTTCCAGCCTTCGACGACCTTTGAAACAACAACGGTTTCCTCGTTGATTTCATCGACGTTTTTCCGAACGATCAGCATCAGATGTCCTCCTGTGGTGCGCCATCAACTACAAAGCCGTCAGCAACGAATGTGCAGGCACCTTCTGTCATGAACGAATAAAGCGTCGTATCAGCGGGAAGTTCAATGACTTCGATGGATGTGACGGATGCTTCGCCGTTCGCCGTCAATAGCTTGGAGCCGATGGTGAGGTGGTGGACGCGATCTGGCGAAATGGCCGAAGCATTGATCGACATGACGCCGCCAATCGCTTGAACAGTCGATGGTTTGTTGTGGCGCAGAGCCGCATACAGCTCTGGCTCAAGGCTTGCCCATCCGTTGGCAGTCTTGAATAGGTGGTCTCCAGTGGTGACAACAGCGCCATTTACTCTGTATGCCTTGCGTGATCCAAGTCTGACCGTGTGAAGCGCCGCAACAGTCACGCATTTACCAAGGCCGGATTGCAGCTTTTCACCGAGTCGCACATTTTCAATTCGGCGAAACGATCCATCTTGCATCAACACCTTCGTCCCTGCTGGGAAGCAGTAGCAGTTGCAGTTGCAATTACTAGCTTCGAGATATACCGTAGTACCGCTCTTGATAATCCTGAAACCGGATAGGTTTGAATTCACATAACCGCCCTGAGTGCAGTTCTCAACGCCAACCCCCTTCTGCGTGAACCTGTCATGCAGCCAACCGTAAGTGCTGGTCCAGATATTTCCACCGCCATGGAATTGGTGCCAGTCAGTCAGAAAGCTCTTGCCGCCATAGACGCGCAGCCATGACGTGTCATTCATCCACATGCCGCCGCCGTAGGTTTCGTTGTACCAACCGGTTGCACCAGTCGAGCGAAACCAATTGCTCGCGTAGATGGACGGTACCGTGAGGTTTCCGGTCATCGTCGAGCCGGACTTGGCCACCACCAGGTTGTAGTCAACGGACCCAGCCGGGCCAGTTGGACCTTGAGGCCCTTGAGGGCCTTGCGCGCCAGTTGAGCCAGTTGGACCAGTTGGTCCAGTGGGACCTGCTGGACCCGTCAATCCCTGCGGACCCGTCGGGCCTTGCGGACCTGCGGGACCAGTAGCGCCGATCGGACCTTGGACGCCCTGGACACCTTGAATGCCCTGGTCGCCTTTGGCAGCCACCTTGCTCCAGACGGTCGTGGCAGCGTCAGACGGCTCGGTGGTGGATGTGGCCTGCAATGCGACCCAAGACGCGCCGTTGTGGAATACCGCATCGTCCACGACGTACCCGGTGCCAGAGACCCAAGGGCCTCGGAAGGTCATGCCGCGCACACCCTGCGGGCCTTGAATACCCTGCGGACCTTGCAGACCTTGAATTCCCTGCGGACCCTGCGGTCCAGTTGCGCCGGTTGGGCCTTGCGGACCCACAGGACCAGTGTCGCCTTGAATTCCCTGCGGACCAGTCAAACCCTGAAGACCCTGCGGGCCGATGGGACCGACTTCGCCTTGAATGCCTTGAGGACCTTGGGGGCCGATCGGACCCGTCGGACCCATGGGTCCAACTGGGCCTTGCACGCCCTGGTCGCCTTTTTCGCCTTTGCCGAATGGCACGCCACCAGACCAGACTCCAGTCGTACCGCCAAGACGCAAGTACAGGAAGCCGTTGTCGGCGGATAGGAAGGCAAAGCCGTGCGGTTGCTCGTCGTACTGTGCGCGGTCGGCAAAGACACCCACGGCATCCACATCGAAAGACATACCGGCCACACCCTGGATGCCCTGCGGACCCTGGGGACCAATGGGGCCTTGCTCGCCAGGCACACCTTGAATGCCTTGCTCACCTTGAGGACCTTGCAGGCCAGTCAGACCCTGGGGGCCTTGTGGGCCAGTTGCACCGGTATCTCCCTGATCGCCCTTCAGCCCCTGAATCCCCTGGGGGCCTTGCGGTCCAGTAGCGCCAGCGGGACCAGATACACCTTGCGGACCTTGCTGACCTTCTGGGCCTTGTGGTCCCATTGGGCCAAGTTCACCGCGCGCACCTTGTGCGCCTTGCGGGCCTGCTTCGCCAGGGATGCCTTGAACACCCTGCATGCCCTGCGGGCCAGTGGCACCTTGCGGGCCTTCGGGTCCAGGGATGCCGTCCAGCAGCTCGGGTTTGAGTTGGTCGATGCCGACGATGCCACTCGCCAGACTACCGTCGTCCTTCTGAATTTGGGCCAGATTCGTGCGAATCTGGTTGACCGATTGAGCAGCCGCATCCAGCTCCTGATTCAGGGCTGCGTGGTCGGTGTCATCGCCCTCGCGTTCGGTGAAGTCAGTTTGTCGGTTGTAGGCTTGCGGCTGCGTCATGGTCTTGCTTTCTTACTTGGCGGTTGCGTCGCCGGTCTGCTCGCCTTCGGCCTTCTTGCCAGTCTTGGCTTTCACGGCCGACTTCTCGACCAGCTCGGTCAGGCGCTCGCCTTCGTCGTCGCCATAGACCTTGGAGACCTTGGCCGCGCCGTACTTGGCGCTCAGGCGCTCGTGCTCGTTGGCTGGATCGACTTCGATCACGCCTGCCTGGTCGCCTTCGGTGACGTTCTCTTTGCCGAACATCTGGCGCAGAAGGGTCAGCTCGTAGGGAGGCACGGTGACGGGGGTGATGGTCATCGCATCGCGGCGGATGGTGACATTGAGCAGGGGCACGTTGATGGTTTTGCTCATGGCTTCCTCATTGGCTTGGGTTGAAGAAACCCCGACCAGGGTGAGCCGGTCGGGGTAGCTGGGTCGCCGGTTAGGCGATGGCCAGGACGGACTGCGCGTTGCTGCGGCTCAGAGACAGAGCACAGCGCAGGTTCACCATGGCGTACATGGCCAGCACGTCGTGGGGACGGATGGGCGTCACGATGTCCATGTCGTCGTCGCGGTACTTCATGAACTTGGTGTTCAGGAAGTAGCAGCGCTTTTCCCACTCAACGGCAGGAGTCGTCAGGGCGTCCAGCTCTTCGAACTGGGGGTCCCAAATGATTTCCACGCCCTTGAAGTACAGGCCGGTGTTGACGCCGTTGCCGACGCCAGCGTCCAGCTTCTTCACATCGCCAGCATTGGCGTTGTTCGTGACGACGATTTCCTTGCGGTATGCGTCGATGAACTTGCCACCAGCCAGGATGAAGTTGGGGCTGCCGCCGTTCTTGATGTTCTTGCGCCAGGCGCTTTCCATCTTTTGGGCCAGGGTGCCGACGGTGCCGGTCTGGATGCCGGTCTCGGCATGGTTGCGCCAGTAGGTGGCGCTCGCACGGTCCAAGCCACCCACCACGCCGGAAGTCGGTGCGGTCGAGACCAGCACGTCCAGGCCAGCAATGGCGTCAGCGTCTTGAGTGCCGTCGCGGTGCAGCTCCAAGTCCAGCTTCTGCATGAAGCCTTCCTTGAGCGATTCCATCTGCTCGTCCAGCAGGTTCAGCAGTTGGACCTTCTCGTTTTGCTCCAGCTTGAACTCGCCGCGAGCACCTTCGCGCACCTTGATACCTGCACCAAACAGGCGGTCGTAGTCCAGGTACAGGCCATCCACGGCACGACGCCACGGGAAGGCGGCCTGCTCAGTGGTGTTGCGCTTGTTGAAGGAAACGGCATCTTCGCCGTAGGCCCAGGCAAAGTTGCTGCCGTAGGTCTTGCGGACGTTTTCGACGACGTTCTGCTTGGCACCCAAGAAAGTCTTGCGACCTTCCATGAGCTTCTTGAGAAGGGGACGCTCCGTGGCGATCTGGTCCACGGGCATGTTGCGCAGGTACTCGTCCAAGGAAACCTTGGCCAACTCCTGCAAGTCTTGATTGGAAATAGGCATGTCACTGCTCCGAAATGAAAGGTTTGAGAAACACCTTCCACGCCGTGACGGCACGCAAGCCCGTCTGGTTCAGCTCATCAGGCTCCCGGCGCGACTTCGGGTACAGCTTTGGCCTGGTGCGCATTGCGCTGGTGGACGCGACCCCACCGATGCAGCGACAAATTTGGCGTGTACCGCATTGAGGTACTGGCTGGCCCGCTGCGGGAGGCGATCCCCGCTAACGCTCATTTGCAGACCAGTCAGCACAACAATGCAGAACTGGCAGATTGAATTTTCTGCGCCCGTCAAGTCCTCGACGGATATTTGTTCACATCGACGCGATTTTTTTGGCCACGTTGGACGCCGCGCCGCTATTTGCACGCGAGAGCTCGCCTTCGGCTTTCTCTTCCTTGGCGTTTTCCATGTCGATGTGCGTGACCTGAAGCTCGATGCTTCGGTTCTCTGATCCCTCAGTGGCCGACTGGCGCGAGCCGACCACCTTGGCCTTGACCTCAAACATGAGCACGGTGCCGACAGAAGGCATCTTGTCGATGCCCAGCTTGTCCAGCGTGTCGTTGTTCAGGTCCAGGCGCAGGCCGTAGGGATAGCGCTCCTGGTCGGCAGAGCCGATGACCATAGCCTCGTTCTTGGTCTTCGCTTCTTTCTTGCTGATCTTCAGGTCTTTCATGGCCATGGCTGGCTCCTTATGTGATGCGGGTTAGATGCCCAAGTTGTCCAGGTGCTGGGCGACGCGGTCGATTGGGTTGTTGGCTTGCGCAGCAGGGTTGCCCAGTTGGGTCGGGCGCGAGCGAAGCGGCTGGGGCTGGGACGTGGGCGCGGACTTGGGCACGGTAATGCCGTCGTACATCATCTGGAGCGCGGCGGTCCACTGCTTGGGCTCGAAGGTCTGCACAAAGCGCTGGAGGTTGGCCGGGTTCTGGAAGTGCTCACCGATGACCTTCAGGCGAGCCGGATGATCGGCTTCCTTGGCGCGTGTCTGGAGGTAGGTTTCCATGGCGTTCGCGGCGGACTGCACCGTCTCCTGGAATTGCGCCTGGCGATTGGATGCGTCGGTGTCAGCTTGCTGGCGCGCGGTCTGGTCGGCCTGGGTCTTGCGGAACTTGGCCAGCTCAACCGCCTTGTCGCGGGTAATTTCCATGTTCTCGACGGCCGTTTTCAGGTCGTCGTGACCGGCCAGCAGGTCCACGCCAGGCGCTTCCACGCCCAGCTTCTGGTACAGCATGGCGCGCTGGCCTTCGATCATTTCCAGGGCGACGCGGATGTTCTTCTCGTCGCCGGAGTTGACCAGGCGACCGAACTCCAGGGTCTGGGCGAACTCCTGCGCACTCATGCCGGTGGACTTCACCAGGTCGCGGAACTCGGTGATGTCAGCCTCAAGTTGCTTGCGCTCGGCGAACACCGACTTGATGCGCTCGCGTCCTCGTTCGGACTTCACGCCCTCCAGCAGCTCGGCTTCCTCCTGCTCGGCCGTCTTGGGCTGAGCGGGGTCGACGGGCGGCGTGCCTGCGGCCTGGGGATCGACTGCGGGCTTGTCGTCGGCCTTCGGTGCTTCGGCAGGCTTGTCCCCCGACAGCTCATCGAGCAGCGCCAGCATCTTCGCAGACTGCGGCTTGTCGGTCGGCAGGTCGTCGGCTGCCGTCGGCGTGTCGCTTGTCGGAGCCTCGTTGCCGCTGGCCTCGGGTTCGCCGCCAGCATCGCCAGCAGGCTCATCTTGTGTGCCAGCGTCGTCAGTGCCGGACGATTCGCCAGATGCGCCGCCTCCCAGATCGCCGCCTTCACCGTCGGCGGGTTTCATCAGGCGGGCAAACATTCGTTGCTTCCAGAGTGGCATGGTGGATTTCCTTGTGGTGGTTGAGAAAACTTATGCGCTGCCGCCAGCGCCAGACAGTGCGGCCAGCGACGGGAGACCTGCGCCTCCAGGCATGGGCGCTGGCATCGCTGGGGCCTTGGGAATGAACTGCTCGACATCCAGGCGCTCGTCGAAGCGCTTGATGGTTTCGCGCAGCAGGTTAATGAGGGGTTCAGCGTCTGCGCCTTGCACGCGCGCTTGCATGATTGCGCCCACCAGGTTCTGGATGATCGGCAGGACCTTGCCCCAGTTTTCCTGCTCTTCGAGCTTGTCGGGTGCGCCAGTCGTGCCAGCGCGGATGCGCATCTCGACCATCTCGAAAATCTGGTCGCGCGACAGGGTTGGCCAGTCGTATGGCTTGACCTCGACGACCATGGGCGTGCCGCCCGTGTTGATCGTCTTGGGTTCAGGCGGCCCCATCATCCGCTCGACCTGCACGGGGGTCAGCTCTTGCAGCAGGATTTGCGCAGCGTACTGGGCAATCTCTTGCAGCCACTCTTCCACCTGGTCGCGAAACTCGGAAACGCGGCCAGACAGCGATTGCTGCATGATGCTGGCCTCGGTTGCAGTTTTGGGTTTGACCACGCTGGAGCGGGCTGCATCTTGCAGGCCAGTGACCTGCTCCCAGTCTTGGCGCACAGCGCTGGTGTCATACACCACGGGGTCAATGGCCGGATGCTCACGGGCCATGATGACCTGCGACAAGGGCTTGCCCTCAGTGTCCACAATCGTGATTTCGCCAAGCTCACTGTCCTTGAAGCGCTTGATGCTTTTCTCGCTCACTTCGCCGGACGCAACCCAGCCAGGCAGGCACAGGTCGCGGTGCTGGTTGAAGCGGTCGCGGGCATCGTTATGCTCTTCCTGGAGCTTTTCGGTCAGGTCCACCAGGCTCGGGGCCACAAACTGGCCATCGACCACCTGGTAGGGCAGCAGGAAGTACGGAAACCAGCGCTCACCGGCTTTGGGTGGGGAGTACGGTTCACGCAGCCAGAAGTCACAGCCCTCGGCCATGGTGTAAACGCGCTGGGTGTTCTTGTCCCAGATTTCCAGGATGGCGATCTGCTTGTCCTCGTCCAGCATTGCCGTGCCACTGGCCAGGCGGCCATCCTTCTTTGGCATCTGCTGGCTGTCCTGATACGCCTTTGCACTGTCCAGCTTGACCTTGTAGCTCGCCTCGGCGGCTGACTTCTTCATGGGGATGATCTGGCACATCCAGTCGCCATCCCGGTAGTCAAAGAACTCGCACACCGACGGGTCAATCAGCAGGTTATCGGTCAGTACGCGGTCGATGACCAGGCCCTCGGCTGCAACCACCTCGACCTGCTCGTTGAGGGCAGCCATGAGCTGCTTCAGCTCTGCCAGGTTGGCCTCCTGCGCCTGGCGCTGGTCCGGGTCCTCGATGTCAGCCATCAGGCGCTCGGCCTGGGCGATGTTGTCCTGGGTGTCGTTGATGCGTGCCAGGATGATCGGGTCGTGCTGGATGTCGCGCTGGTACATGACCTTCACGATTCCGAAGGACGACGTGAGCGAGCTGCGCACGGTCGCCTTGGCCCGGTCCTTCAGGCGTGCACGCTCCAGGCAGCGGTTCGTGACCGTCTCAATGGTCTTGCAAAACAGCTTGAGGTTTTCCGCACGGTACAGCGGGGTCGCGCTGATTTCCGGGTTACGGGCGTAGATGCTGGGCAGGATCGCGGTAATCGTGCCGTGGATCAGGTTAGCCCGGTGCTTGTAGAAGTCCTTGGACTTGGGGTCGGCCTGCCAGTTGAAACCCGCCACCTCGGCGCGGTTGTGACGCACGCGCTTGTGAAACTTGTCCCAGTAGGCGCGCGCATTGGCAATGCGCTGGTTCCACTTCTTGGCCAGCTCGTCCGGCTGGGGCTTCTCGCGCGAGCCGTCGGCTGCGGTTTTGTTTTGGTCGGTCATCATCAAACCCTCATTCGATAGGTGTCGTCGTCGTATTTTTTGGTCGGCTCGTCGTCATCGCCGGATATTTGTTCAGCGTCAGGGTTGCGGCGGCGGCGCATGATTCCGTACCTGGTGGCGTCCCAGGCATGGTCTTCGGCGTCGGTGTCCACGTCCTCGGGGTTGTCGTCACTGGGCGGCAGGGCTGGCACGGTCCTGATCCAGTGCTTGCAGGTGGAAAACACCTTCAATCGACCCTCGGCCAACAGGCGGATGATTTCCTGCGCACCGTTGACGCGGCTGCCCTTGGCGTTCCAGGCTTCCTGCCACTTCACGCCGCCCTCCCGGAAAATCTGCCCGATGGAGCGGTCCGCGCCGATCTTGGAGAAGATGGCCGGGTCCGCCAGGTTCAGGCGGTACTCGTAGCCCATGCGCTCGTCGTGTTCCTCGATGGCCCTGATCTTCCTGGCCACCTTGGCGGCATCCTCGCGGCTGCCCTCGTTGGGCTTTTCGCCGATGCCGTACAGCTCGCGCCAGATGTAGTGCACACCGTCTGGGTCCACGGCCATCCAGTAGCAGGCATACGGACGGGCATAACCCCAGTCCATGGACTTCCACACCTTCCAGGTCGAAGGGATCGGGAAAGGCTCCACGACATGCTTCTTGGCATCCCAGACGCCTTCCAGGAAGCTGCCGACGTGGATGTCCCAGTCGCCATCGAGCCACGCCTTGCGCCGGTTTGGGTCTTTCAGTGCCTGGAGCGTCGCCAGGTAGTCCGGGTCATTGGCCAGCAGGACCTTGTTCTCGTAGATGCTGGAGCGGATGGCCACGCGCGGCTTCTGGCCATCGACGCGGATGATCTGGCCGGAAGCCACACCACCCTGGCCAAGCTGAAAGCGCTCCTTGACTGCGCCGTGGCCCTTGCCAAACGGGTTGCAGGTCGCGCGCACCATGCGCGGCATCCCAGGGAAGGACGACCGACAGGTGGAGTGCATGGCCTCGTAGAAGCCCAGGTCGCGCCAGTTGGTCAGCTCTTCAAAGCCAAGCCATGGGTATTCGTGGCCGTGGTAGTTCCAGTAATCGTCCTCGCTCGCGCCGTATCGGAAGAACAGCATTTCCCCGGTCGGCCATTCCCAGTAGTGCTCGGCCTTGTTGAACTTGGCTTCGGGGAAGAACTGGGTGAACCATCGCCTGGACTTGGCCACCACGTCCGCGAGCTGCGGGTATGTCAAGCGGAAAAGGACGCCGCGCCAGTGCTGGCCAAAGCCCTTGCCCGTGTGCTGGGCGAAAGTCATCAGAAGCGAGTCGGTCTTGCCACCCCCGCGCGTGCCGTGCATCAGTGCCTCGAAGGTCGGGCACGTCAGGAATTGGAACTGCGCGCCAGGCAGTGGGGCCCAGCGTGTCATCAAGTGCACAACCCAGTTTTGTCAGCGCGAATGCTGTGCTCAGCGCGGATGCGGTGCATCCTTTGGGTATCGAGCATGAACTCGTATTCGACTTTGCGCCGCATTTCAAGAATCGCTATGCGATGACACCGTTCTGCGTACTGGTCAACAGATAAACCGGACCAGCTTATGTTTTGGCGCATTGAATGAATATGCGCAACTTCCATTGCCGCATCTGGTGAATTCCCGACGCAGCCCCAGTATTCCCCCGACCAAAAAGCAAAACCACCACTCACTTGGTAAACACCCGCCCGCACAGGGCTCACGCAACCTGGAAAAGTCACTTCATTCATGGGTTTTCTCCTTCATCATCTTTTCCCAATCGGCCTCGTTCATCACGCCAGGCACGACCAGCACGCCCTTGGGAGCCTCGGGCACCAGGTCCTTACCGTTGGCACCGGTGATTTCCTGCTTCTTGACCAGGTAGCCCTTCAGCTCAGCCAAAAAGCGCAGCGCACCCAACTTGTCATGGGTCTTGAGCTTCAGGCTGCCGCCCGTTGAGCTGAATGTCTCGGCCACCTCGGACACGGCAGCAGCCTGCTCGTCGGTCAGCTCTTCGCTGTCGAGCAGCTTCACGCCATTCGGCCCCCACCTCATCAGGTCGCGCTGGTTGGCGAAGGCGATCTTCACCACCTCAGCGACGATCCGCTCGATCGTGACCTCATTGGCTTCAGCCGCTTTTCCTCGAAGCTCCTGAATCCTTGCCTTTACCTTGTCGTCGGCTGCCAGGCGGCTCGCCTTCTCGTGGACGGTCTTATCCTTCCACTTGTGCGACTGGGAAAACACCTGCCGGTACGCTTCGGCCTGCGACAGTCCGGACGCGATGCCCGTGGCAAATGCCTCCTGCTTCGGGGTCAATGGCTTTTCGTTCATGCCTGCCCCCTTGCTCGAATCATCTTTGCGTGAAAGTCTTGAGTGACCCCGCCATCCCAAGTGTTTGTGTCTGCGTATTGCTCGCACACCTTGGCGCACGCCTCGCGCTCGCGGCGCTGCACCTCTTCCACGATCTCCTTGATCTTGCGCATCTGGTGCTGTGTGTATGCGCCAGGTCCGCGCCAGCCCATGTACCCGGCGATTTCGGCTTCAGTCATGCCTTGGCCCTTTCCCATTCCCGGCTGTGCTTTTCGTACATCAAGGCAGCGTCATCCACGACTTCAATCGGGGTCGCCTCGATGACCCGAGCGGCGGCACGCATCCCGCTCATGAGCGCACCACGGTCCAGGTCCGTGATGTTTGGGCGCTTGGCCAGGTCATCCAGGGCATTGACGCTGGCGCGCACGATGCGCATGTCAGGCTCGTCGCCAGTCCATCCCAGGTGGATCGCGCAGGCGCTGGCGACAAAGAACATCAGTGACCCATGGGCCAGCAGGCGCTCACGGTCTGCCCCCGTTATCGCGTGGAGCTGGGCGGTGACAGCCTCGGAATCCCACCTCGCGCGCGCTTCCTTGGCCTCGGTCTTTCGCTTTGCCTCGGCCGCCTGCTTCATTAGAGGGTGCACCCCTATGGGCTTTCGGTGCGTTCGCTTTCTCATGCCTCGCCCGTCTTTCCGTCGCGGTAATGCAGGGTTTTCCCCATGCGACTTGGCAGGGCGAGCGCGTCGTTTGCTCCTGGACGCCCGCTATACGGACGAAGCTCAGCTCCGTTGTAGTGCTGCCCACTCGGCACGGTTGATCCGATGAGGGTCCGGCTTGTGGCAACTGTTTGGACGACGGTCTCCAGTGGTAATACCGTCACCTTCACCATGCCACCGATGTCGTCCGATATGTCGAACGTGATGCGGAAGATGTTGTCGTTCACCTTCAGGGCGTCGGCCAGCCCATCGAGCCCAGCTTTCATGCTGGCGATCAAGTTGTCAGCGTCACGGCCGCGTTTGTCTGGCCGGTAAAACGCCAGGTGGACACTGGCTGCCTTGGCATCGCCCAGGGTGTCGGCGGACATTCCTGCCTTCTTGGCCAGAATCCAGCATGCGTTTCGGTATGCTTTTTTTGCGCGCGCAAGCACGGCCCAATGCAGCCTGGCATTCGGGTTTAGCTCTTTGGGTGGCCATGGAAAAACTACTGTGTTCATACTTCGATTTTTTGATCCGGCTCCTTCTCCGGCGGATATTTGGCTAACAGGTGCGGCTGAAGCGTCACCAGGTCATGGCGTGCACCACCATCCAGGCGGACGGTCAGGCGCTGGAAGTGATCCAGCTTTGATTCGGCCCCCTTGTGCTTGATGACGGTCCCGATCCGACCGGTCGGCGTCTGTACTCGGGTGCCCACTGGGAAGTCATCCATGTCCAACATCCGCTTCAAGCCGCCACCAGCCTTTCGACGGTGCGAGCGAGCGCGTCCAGCTCGTCGAGCTTGCGGATCGCCCAAGCCCGGCGCTGGCCATGCAACCCCATCAGCGAGCTGGTATGGCAGGACTGGCACAGCGCCACGGACGTGAACCACTGGCCTTGCTTGATTTCATGGCAGTCGCTGGGGCCTGGCTCGTCGCACACCGAGCACGGCAGCGCCTTCACGCGTTCGATGTGGCGCTTCTCGGCGACGGTTGGGGCTTTCTTGTTCTTCGACTGCATCAACCCCACCCCAAAATGACCTGCTCCAGCAGGTAATCGGCCGTCTCGCGGTCGAGCTGCGGGAGGATGTGACGCAGTACCCCGTCGATGGCGGCCTCATAGAACCGGTCGAAGTCGTCCTGCTCCATGGACTCGTAGGCAATCGAGCGCGGCACCTGGATCAACTCGCCAGTGATCGGGTCAATGACCGGATCGGCGTAACCCGTCACCAACTTCACGGCGACCAGGGCTTTTTCCGTGGTGTCGTAGGTCTCGGAGTTGTCGGCCACCAGCGCCAGCAGGGCGAACAACTTGCGGTGATGCGCGCCATGCCGTGGGCGAACCCACTCCAGGCGCAGCCATGAGCCAGGCTGCATGCTGTCCAGGCGGCGCTTGAACTTCATCCAGGCGTCGTGATCGGCTGGCGTCGATCCGCGCAGGCCCTTTTCGGTCTTGACCAGCAGCGCTTTCATGCCGACACCCCATCAAAAAGGTCGGCGGTCTGCGGGTATTGGACCTTTACGATCTTCCAGCGCATGGCTGGGAGCACCAGGCCGCTCTTGCGTTTGGCCAGCGCCATCAACCCGGCGCGCTGGGCGCACTTCGGCCCGACAGGGTGGCTTCCAATCAGCACGGCAGCCTGGTCCATGGGACGGCCACACAGGGCGCAGTACAGCTTCATAGCAGCCCTTTCATTTGTCCGTGCTCGACTTCGCAAGCGCTGAGCGGCGTTTCGTCAATTCCAGGGCCACGCACGCCAGCACCTCGTCCCGGCCAGGCGCGTCCCGAAATCGGGCTATCGCGGCCAACATCACGGACGCCTGCTTTTTGTTTGGGTGCGCGGATAGCACCAGGCGCGCGCAGCAGTGGACGCACCGGAAGTTGTATGCCCCACTCGTGACTCGTCGCCTGGATGACTCGCAGGCTTGGCAATGGGCAGTCGCCACATCGGACGGGTCGGTCGTGGCAGACGCCAAGGGTTCGGCAGTCACGCATGTCACGCGACCTCCGCATCGGGCGGCGAGAAGTCCCAAGGGCAAGGACCGACCTGATCGAGAAGCGGCCCCTTGGCCTTTTCCGTCACGTTGATGACTGCGCGGACTGCATACCAGCCGTGGCAAGGCCAGCCCTTGCGGTCGGCCTGGTGGCACAGGAACGGGACGTCCTCGACGACCGACTTCATTACGTCCATCTGCGTCTGCAAGCACCCGTTCGGCACCGTTCCTGCCGTAAATGCGCAGGACTTGCAGCGATCGTCAGGCTCATCCAGTGCGACGAGCTGAGAGCAAGCCTTGTCGGCAAGCCTGGCCATCGTTGCGCCAAGCGCTCGACCCTCGGCGCTCACCCGCTTGTGGTCCTTTGTGGGGTCCGTCATGCAGCCCCCTTCGGCACGGCCATGCGCTTGCGCAAGCCCTCGATCAGCTCGCGCACTTTCTCAGGGTTCGCGCTCGCTTGGCCAGGTGCAGGCAGCGCATCCATGCGCGGCGGTACCGCTGGCAAATCAGTCCTGGCCAGTTGCTCGTCCAGGATGCGGGTCCAGCGTGCTTTCGCACGGTCCCAGCTCGCCTGTCTCAGCTCCCACGATCCAAACTCCATGGCAGCCCAGAAAATGGCTGGCTGGCTCCAGGTGTCCGCGCCGTTGTCGCGCTGACGCATCTGTTTGACGGCCTCGATGAAGGCGGCCTCGTGGTCCATAGGCGGACGGCACAGCATCAGGAATTCCGGCAGCGTCGGCGGCCAGATGCGCGACATGCAGGCATTCATCCCGCGTCGAACTTCGTCCGTCGAGTACCCGGTCAAAGCCATCGACCACACGGCCTTCATTTCGCCGAGCGTCACGCCGCGCCATTGGTCGGTGAACTTCTGGCCGTACACGATCATCAGGAACTTCAGCAGCTCCTTCGCGCCGTCCTCAGTGGGTTGCCAGGTGGTCAGTTGCATGAGGGCTCCTTGATGAAGACCAGCCAATGCGTGCCAGACCGAAGGCCCGAACGGTTCCCGCAAACAGGTTTGTGGTCAGTCAGCGCCAGAACATCGGCGACAGGGATTTGTGTCTCAGCCCACTTGAAGACCAACGTGCCCCAGGTGTCGAGCACGCGGAAGCACTCGGAGAATCCGCTTCGCATCGCGTCCTGCCAGTGCTTGGGGAGCTTTCCGTACTTCTTGGCCTGCCATGACTGCGGGCCAGCTCGGTACAGATGCGGCGGATCGAACACGACCATCTTGAAGCTGCCGTCCGCAAACGGGAGCGATGTGAAGTCCATCAGCATCGCCGGACGGACTTCGAGCGCCCTGCCATCGCAGAGCACATGCGATTCACTGCGGATGTCGCCGAACAGGACGCGCTGGTCTTGCTTGTCGAAGTACATCATCCGACTGCCAGAAGCCGGATCGAGGACGGGCGGGAAAGAGGCCTCATTCATGCCGACTCCCCCACAATCTGCGCGTCGGTGATGTCAATGAGGCTGCCCGCAGGCTTGCGATCCATCAGCTCATCGACCCACGCCTGATCGGCGGCCTGGCGCGCAGCCTTGGACTGCGGCATGGCCACGCCAGGCTTCTGTCCAGCAACCCATTCGGCCTTGAAGCCCTGCCAGCCACGGGCGCAGCACATCGCCAGCGCATCGTGCAGACCAATGCCCGCCTTCTTCGCTTCGCGCTCGATGCCATCCAAGGCGGTCTGGGTTAACGGAGCCTTCTTGGCTCTGCGCACGGTCAGGAAGTCTGCCCAAACAGACTCGGAGACCATGGCCGGACGTTCGGCAGGACGATTGCGCGCAGCGCGTTTATCTTCTACGTCAGTAGAAGATTTATCTTCTCTTCTCTTCTCTTCTCTGGTCCGCGTTTTGTCCGCTTCTGATGCGGACGTTTTGCGGCCTTCTCTTTTGCGGTCTGCGTCCTGAGCGCGGCGCTTGGCAGACTGGCCGTTGTGAGTGTCAAACCGAGGCAGAGCAAGGCCGAGCGAAGGATCGTGTTCAAGCCATCCGACTGCGACCATGGAAGCGGCGAACCCGTCCCAGCGCAGATGCGCATCAAGAACTTCGGGGCTGTACCCTTCAAGTCGTCCGTCTTCTGAGTGGGCGTCAAACAGACACCAAACGGACATCAGTCCGCCGACCGTCCGAAGCGTGTCCGCTTTCAATGCGGACGCAATGCGGACAACCTTCGGATGTGTGAACAGGTCCGCGCGCATCTTGATCCAGTCGCCCGCCATGCCTTACTCCTTGGCAGGCGCTGCCGCTGATCGCTTGCGCTTGTTCGATGCGAGGAAGATTTCAGGATGGGCGAGCTTCACTGCTGGAGGGATGCCGCGCACAGTCCAGTTCTGGACCCGCTGCACGCTGCCTGGCTTTTGGAAGCCAAGACGCTTTGCAAGTTGGGTTGGCCCACCGAGGGCCTGAATCAGCCTGCGGTCCGAGTCCAATGTTGGGTTGATATTGGTGTTCATGGCCGCAATTAAACACCATGTTTACACGATTGTCAACATAGTGTATAAAACAAAGTGTTTAGTTTCTGCGAGAATGTCGCCATGAACCCCCAAATGACCAGGCTCTACCAGGCCGCAACGGAACTCAAAGGCATCACCGGCCAGGCGGCGCTCGCGCGTGCCCTGAACTCGTCATCCCAGACGCTGCACAACTGGGAGCTGCGCGGAATCTCCAAGCAGGGCTTGGTGCTCGCTCAGCGAGTAATCGGGTGTTCGGCCTCTTGGCTGGAGATCGGTACGGGACCGATGTCGATCGCTGGTGCGACCAACGTCGCTCCGGCTGCCATGGGCGCAAAACGAATTCCGCTCATCAGCTACGTACAAGCGGGCGGATGGACTGGCGTGGTGGACAACTTTCAGCCAGGCGATGCGGACGAATTCCTGCTGACCGATCTGGAGCTGTCTGGCAATGCGTTCGCGCTTGAAATCAAGGGCGACTCAATGCTGCCCGAATTCAAGCCTGGTGATCGGGTTGTCATCGACCCGGCTGTGTGCCCGCAGCCAGGCGACTATGTTGTCGCCAAGAACGGTGATGAAGAGGCAACTTTCAAGAAGTACCGACCGCGCGGGGTCAATGAACGTGGCGACACTGTTTTTGAGCTGGTGCCGCTGAATGAGGACTACCCATCAATGCGTTCGAATGTGACGCCGATCACCATCGTAGGCACCATGGTTGAACACCGCAAATATAGGAGGCGCTGATGAACTACAGCTTTGACGACGGTGGAAGCCAGAACCACAAGTCACAGATGAAACGGCAATCCAACATCTTTTTGGCCGTGGTGATCGTCCTCAATGTCGGCGTGTTGACCTGGACGTTTTGGCCCACCAAGCCCGCCACCTACGAAGACTGCCTAGTGCAGATGGCCGAGAGGGCCAAAGGCAACTCCACCATCTACACCAGCCTGGCAAACGCCAACTGTTACCGCATGAGCCAGGCCTACATTGAGCGACAGGCCGAAAAGTTTTCAGACGACTGAGCCACACCGCTTCAACAGACCCGCTTCGGCGGGTTTTTTTTCGCCATTCGTCATGGTGTTTAAGCAAAATATAAACGCAGTGTTTGACAAAACCTTAAACATGGTGTTTAATTCATCCCATCGCAGTTCAACGCGAGACGACCCAGGCCAAGCGATACGTGGCCGAAGCTGACAGGAAGCAAAGGCGGGTCTAGGGGCAGTGCTCCGAAGCGGTTGAAGCGGTAGCAACCAAACGATGGAGTGAACATGAACCTAGACCTTCGCTCCGTACTCACGCAGAGCACGGACCTGCCCCGGTGGGCTGAAACCACCCTCGACTATCTGACCGCCATAGGCATCGGCCTCAGCCTGGCCGTGCTTCTTGTCGTGGAGCTGTCGAAATGACGCCCGCCACACAAGCCCCGCGCGTGGTCATCCCGACGCGCCAGATCACCGACCCGAAATTCAAGTGGCGCGACTCGGCAAAGACCGATGTGACGCGCACCTGGCGCAAGTTCCGCCTGCTCCAGCGTCTGCAAGGCGGTGCCGCATGAATTGCTGCGACGAGTACGGCGATTGCCGCCAAGGCCGCGACTGTCCTGCTCGCGTCGCCAAAGTTGGCCAGCGCATCCCAAAGCATCCCAAGCCGCTGCGCGCCAAACACTGCCGCAACCACCTAAAAGACCTGGCCCGTGCCATGTTGCTTGTGGTTGGAGTGATGCTGATAAGCGCCCTCACTGTGGGAGTGATTCGATGAGCTGCATGAACACCGTCATCGCCAACCGTCACCAGGCCGACGAAGACCGCGCAGAGCGGCGCGCCGACTACATCGACCAGCGCACCATTGAATTGATGCAGTCAGGCGAAGACTGCGATCCATGCGAAGGCTGCAACGTAGGAGAAGCATTTGACGAAGCGCCTTACTCATCCAAAAAGGTTCTCGGAGACCTGCTGCGCGAAGGCAAGTTTTTTGAAGCCGGAGTCTTTTTGCGCGGCATAAGCCACGCCTACTGGGCTGCCAAGTCCTACGAACAAGCACAGGAAGAAACAACATGAACGCAATCACCAAACACGAATCCGCAGCCATGCCCTCGCTGCAAATGAGCGAAGGCGAGCTGATCGAGGTGCTCGCCACCAGCCTATACCCAGGCGCGCAAGTCACGTCAATCAAGATGGTGCTGGGCTATTGCAAGGCCGCTGGCCTGGACCCCATGCAAAAGCCCGTGCACATCGTGCCAATGTATGACCGCAATCTTGGCGGCATGCGTGATGTCGTGATGCCTGGCATCGGCCTGTACCGCACCCAGGCTGCACGCACCGGTTGCGCTGGCGTGACCGAACCAGAATTTGGCCCTGACGTGACCGAGATGATCGGTGGCCAAGAAATCACCTATCCCGCCTGGTGCCGCGTCACCGTGAAGCGCCGCCTGCCCACGGGCGAGGTCGTGGACTTCACCGCCAAAGAGCTGTGGAAAGAGAACTACGCCGTGCGCGGTGGCAAAGAAAAGTCTATCGCACCCAATGCCATGTGGACTAAGCGCCCCTATGGCCAGATTGCCAAGTGCGCAGAGGCCCAGGCCCTACGCAAGGCGTTCCCAGAGATTGGCAGCGAGCCCACCGCCGACGAAATGGCTGGCAAGTCGCTGCACGAGTACGACACCACGATCGACGCCGACACTGCTGAAGTCACTGGCCGAAAGCCGACCGTCACCATGCCCTCACGCAAGCCTGCGCCAGCGCAAGAGAAGGCCGTGAGCGATGCCCAACCCAAGCCCGAGCCGCAACAGCGCCAATCAACAAGCGACGAACCAGCCACCGTGGGCGAAGTCGCCTACATCCTCAAAAAGATCAACGCCAAAGGCGTGACGATCCCGCAGGCCCGCCAAATGGCTGGACTCGCTGAAGGCGAGAACCTGGAAGGTCTGACCAAAGACGGATTCCACGCGCTAAAGGATGCACTGGTATGAGAGCGAAGCACACACCAGGGCCTTGGCTCCAAGTCGGCGCATGGGTTGAAGTCGAAAGGGACGACATACCTGACATTTGCACATGCAACCCGCGAGACATCGGCCAAGACCATTTGAAGTGGAATTGGAAAACCGTTCATGCTAACGCACGCCTGATCGCCGCAGCGCCTGATCTGCTGGAGGCGTTGAAAGACGTGCTGCCAGAACTAGAAAGCATCGGCCCGCTGGAGAAATTTGAGCGTGCCCGCGCCGCCATCGCCAAAGCAACAGGAGAAACGAAATGAGCATTGAAGCAATGAAGCAGGCGCTGGAGGCTTTGGAAAGCATACGGCCACAAAACATGACACCACTGATTCATCCAGCAAAGACAACCCTCCGCACCGCCATTGAGGAAGCTGAGAAGCAGGAGCCGGTGGCATACAAACCGCCAGCCAAATGGACTGATGCCGAAATAAAAGACGGCTACCGTGGTATTCGCTGGGTAACTGCTGATGGCGTCTATGGCAGGCCAACAGAGGAAGACGTTGCGCGATATCTTGGCTATACACGACCCGCAGCACAGCCAGCACCTGTGCAGGAGCCGGAATCGTTTGAGCAATGGAACGCTAAACAGCACGGTGACCCGGAAGAAATCGGTTTCCTGCAAGCCTTGCGGATTGCGTATTGCGCAGGTCAAGACAGTGTGACCAAGACCACCCCACCCGCAGCGCCTGATTTGCTGGATGCACTGGAAAACGTCATGTATTGGGACAACGGAAAGCCAGAGTGGGAAGCTGCCCGCGCAGCCATCGCCAAAGCAACGGGGGCCACATGCTGACCTTCGACGAAGCTACGCACACCTATCGGTACAACGGCAACGTGGTGCCTGGCGTGACCAGCATCATCAAACCTCTGACCGACTACGACAGCGTGCCGGCCGCCGTTCTGGATGCCGCCAGCCTGTTTGGCAAGGCTGTGCACCGCGCCTGCGAGCTCGACGACCTGGGTGAGCTGGACGAGGCAGGACTGGACCCGGCACTGGAGCCTTATCTGCACGCCTGGCGCAAGTTCAGCGCCGACTATGCCGTCGAGTGGGAAGTGATTGAAACTCCCATGTACCACCAGGCTCTGCGATATGCCGGTACCGCTGACCGCATCGGGAAGGTCCGACGCTTGAGCGCAGTGGTTGACATCAAAACGACCTATGAGCTGATGCCCACCAATGGCCCCCAGCTCGCTGCATACGCCCGACTGCATGACCCGGTACTGGGAAACCTACTTGACCGCATCGGCGTGCAACTCAAAGCCGACGGCACCTATGTGGCCAAGCCCTACACCGACCCGACCGATTGGCCGGTGTTCGCCTCCCTTCTGACGCTGCGCAACTGGTGCGCGCGCAACTCCATCACCCCCAACTTCAAGGACTGACCCATGACTGAAATCAAAACCCAAGACACCGTGGCTTACGACGCCAGCGCCGCCATCGTGCTGGCCACCAAGGCCCAGAACGCACTGGCCAGCGCCAGCGATTTTGTGATCGACAGCCACACCATGTTTGAGCTGGCCAGCGATGACCTGAAGCAGGTCAAGGCCCTGCAAAAGGAAGTCGAAGAAAAGCGCACCGGCATCACCGGACCGCTCAACCAGGCAGTGAAGGCCGTAAACGACCTGTTCCGCTCGCCCAAGGAATATCTGGACAAGGCAGAAGCCACGCTCAAGCGCGCCATGGTCACCTGGACTACCGAGCAAGAGCGCCTGGCCGCCATTGCACGCGCTGAAGCAGAAGCCGCAGCCCGTGCCGAACGTGAGCGCCTGGCCGCCATCGAGCGCGAGCAACAAGAAGCCGCACGCAAGGCCCAGGAAGAAGCCCAAGCCGCTGCCGCTGCCGGTGACCAGGAAGCAGCACAGCGCGCCATGGCCGAAGCCGAAGCCGCCCAGCAACAAGCTGCCGTGACCGCCATGACCGCCCAAGTGGTGACCATGGCCCCAGTTGTCGAAGCACCTGCCAAGGTGACCGGCATCAGCGGCCGCGTGACGTACAGCGCAGAAGTTACGAATCTCATGGAGCTGGTGCAGGCAGTCGCCGCCGGTACCGCCCCCATCGAGTGCTTGCAGGTCGACGCCAAGTTCCTGGGAGCACAGGCACGCGCCTTCAAGAAGGCTGGCCAGCTCTACCCCGGCGTCATGGCCGTGGCCGAACGCAGCATTTCGGCACGCGCTGCCTGAAGGGAGCCCCATGAAGCAGTCGCAAACCGATTGGATTCTGACCAACCTGAAGCAGGGCCCCGTCAACGCGATCGACGCGCTCAACGGTTGCGGTTGCTTCCGCCTGGCTGCCCGCATCAACGACCTGCGCCAAGCAGGCTACGACATCGAAACCCAAACCATCGAACTGGCGAACGGCAAGCACGTCGCGCAGTACCACCTGAAAGAGAAAGAGACAGCGACATGCTGAACCAAGTCCAGATCATCGGCCGCGTCGGCAAAGACCCGGAAGTCCGATACCTACCAAGCGGCGAAGCCGTCGCCAACTTCTCCGTGGCCACCACCGAGAAGTGGAAAGACAAGCAATCAGGAGAGCTGCGCGAAGAGACCGAATGGCACCGCATCAGCACCTTCGGCCGCCTGGCTGAAATCGTCGGCCAGTACGTCAAGAAGGGCGGGCTCGTCTACGTGAGCGGGAAGATCAAGACCCGCAAGTACACCGACAAGGACGGCTCGGAGAAGTACGCGACGGACATCCGCGCAAACGAAATGAAGATGCTCAGCGGCCGCGAGAACAACCAGGGCGGCGAGCACGCCCCGCGCGCCAGCACGCCACAGCAACGTCCTGCGCCAGCCGCCCAAGGGTCCGGCTTCGATGACATGGACGACGACATCCCGTTCTGATGAATATGGGCTGAAAGCGGATGCTGCGGGATCGCCTTACAGAGAACCCATGCGGTGCCCCAAAAGCTCTGACGCAGACGCAGCGAGTAGGCCCACCAATTAAAAGAGCAACATGACAACACTTACCTGGCCAGACGGCACACCAAAAAGCCAAGGCAACGCTTTCTCGATTGCAGGAGCGTCTGACATTGGCAAGACGATGCAGCGGTCCGCGAGCATTTCCAGCACCGTCACCAAATCCGTCAACAAGATGCGCGCCAGCGGCAAAGACCTTTCGACCATCCCAGGCTTGAGCGATAACAGCGCTCGCCAACCGCGCGACCCCAAGCGATTCGCCGTGGCGAGCAAAGGGTAAGGGGCAAGAATGAGCGAAGAAGAATTCCTGGACGCCGACGAGATTGTCAGGATCACCGGGTACAAGCACGTCGCCAGTCAACGCGAATGGCTCGACAAGAACGGCTGGAAGTACGTCGTCAACGCATCTGGCCGCCCAATCGTCGGACGCTGGTTTGCGCGCCTTCGCCTGGCTGGTGTCCAGCCTACCGTGACCGCCATCGAGTCCGCTTGGAAGCCGGACTTCTCGACTTTGGGTTAACCTATCATGATGCGACCCAAAACCAAACACAGCGATCTACCGCCGCGAATGCTGCGTCGCTCGCGCACGCTCAAGAGCGGGAAGGTCTGGGAAGCGTTCTACTACAACGGGCGCGACACCGATGGCCGTCGCATCGAGATACCACTGGGTTCGGACCTGAACGAGGCAAAGCGCCGCTGGGCAGAACTCGAATGTAGGACCGCGCCACCCGAGACCGGCCTGATGAAGTTCATCTTCGACCGCTATGAGCGCGACATCATTCCGGCCAAGGCACTCAATACGCAACGCGACAACGCCTTATGCTTGACCAAGCTGCGTGCCGTGTTCGACAGCGCCCCTATCGACGGCATCACACCACAGATCATTGCCCAGTACCGCGACAAGCGCGGAGCTGCTGCGCCGGTACGGGCGAACCGAGAAATCACGCTTCTCTCGCACGTTTTCAATATGGCCAGGGAATGGGGCTTCACCGCCAAGGAAAACCCGGTCAAAGGCGTGCGCAAGAACAAGGAAAAGCCGCGCGACTACTACGCTGAAGACGACGTTTGGAAGGCGGTTTACGCCAAGGCGTGCAACGAACTCAAGGACGCCATGGACCTGAACTACCTTACCGGACAGCGACCAGCCGACGTGCTGAAAATGCGCCTGACCGACGTGAAGGATGGCGCGCTAGAGGTTCGCCAAAACAAAACATCGAAGAAGTTGCGCATCCTGCTGGAAGCCGATGGCGTGCGGACCGAACTTGGCTGTCTGATTGATCGGATCAAGGCGCGAGACCGCAAGGTGTCCAGCATTTTCATCGTCGCCACGGAGGGCGGGGCACCGCTCAACAAGTGGACCCTGCGCACACGCTTCGACGATGCCCGGACGGACGCCGCAAAGGCTGCCACAGAAGCCGGAAGCCTGGACCTGGCTGCCAGGATCAAGGCTTTCCAGTTCCGCGACATCCGGCCAAAGGCTGCCAGCGAAACCGACCTGGCGCACGCAAGCAAGCTCCTTGGCCACACCGACAAGCGGATCACAGAGACGGTTTACCGTCGCGTAGGCGAAGTGGTCAAGCCGACAAGGTGAACGTGCAGACCAAAGAAAAAGGCCCCGATCATGGGGCCTTTTTGCATGTGGCGGAGACGGTGAGATTCGAACTCACGGAAGGCGTAAACCTTCGTCGGTTTTCAAGACCGATCCATTAAACCACTCTGGCACGTCTCCAAATTCGAGCCCCATCGCTGGGGGGTTGCGGAAACGATTTCCGCAAGTTGCGGAAACGATCCAAAAAAAGCATTGCGAATCAACAGCTTGGAAGGCGCTGCAACGGCTTTCAAGACCGTTGCAATCGACCACTCTGCCACTCTTCCTGGGTCTGCTGGGCAGCATTGTAACGGGACTTGATGGCCTTATTCGCCTTGCGAGCCGCGGTGTGCCCAGGCGGTGGTGTGTTTTTCCACGTAGCTGAACAGCTCGTACATCACCATGGCCATGGCGCCGACAACCAACAAGCCGGCAAAAGCCAGACCCATTTGCATGGCCGACCCGGCCGAGATCAGCAGGTAGCCAATGCCTTCGTTGGCAGCAGTCATCTCCGATACGGTGGTGCCCACGAATGCCAGTGTGATGGCGACCTTGAGCGAGCCATAAAAGTAGGGCATGGAGCGCGGCAGCCCGACCTTGACCAGCACATCCCAGCGCTTGGCACCCAGCACGCGCAGCACGTCTTCGAGCTCGGGCTCCAGCGTGGCAAGACCGGTGGCGATGTTCACCATGATCGGGAAGAAGCTGATCAGGAAAGCCGTCAGGATGGCCGGGCCGATGCCAATGCCGAACCACACCACCAAAATCGGCACAAAGGCCGCTTTGGGCAGGGCGTTGAAGGCGGTCATGAGTGGATAGACGGCGGCGTAAGCGATGCGCGAGCTGCCAATCACAAAGCCCAGCAGCACACCGACCACGATGGCGATGCCAAAGCCGGCCATGGTGACCCAGAAAGTGCGCCAGGCATGGCCAGCGATGACTTCCTTGAACTCCATGAACTGTTGCCAGATGCGCGATGGGCTGGGGAAGATGAATTCCGAAACGTTGAAGGCGCGACACAGGCCTTCCCACACGACCAAGGTGACGATCAGCAAAATCCAGGGTGACCAGCGTTCCAATGTTTTCTTGTTCATGTTCTTGCCTTACTGGTTGATGGCCGCGCCGTCCTTGCGCATGGCACCGATATGACCGCGCAACTCGTGCACGATGTGGGTGAATTCAGGGGTGTAGGTCACTTCCAGGTCGCGCGGACGTGGCAGGTCGATCTCGCGTTTGACCACGAAGCGGCCGGGGCTCTTGCTCATCACGTACACCGTGTCAGCCAGAAACACCGATTCGCGCAGATCGTGCGTGACCAGAATCACGTTGAAGCGTTGTTCGGTCCACAAGTCGCGCAGGGTGCACCACAGCTCTTCGCGGGTGAAGGCGTCGAGTGCGCCAAAGGGCTCGTCGAGCAGCAGCATCTTGGGTTCGTGGATGAGTGCGCGACAAATGCTGGCGCGCTGCTGCATGCCACCAGAGAGTTGCCAGGGGTACTTGTCTTCGTAACCACCCAGACCGACGGTCTGCAGCAGCTTGCGTGCGCGGGCCACGTACTCGTCCTTTTTTTGCTTGAAGTTCGAGCGATAGGGTTCCACAATTTCGAGCGGCAACAGCACGTTATCGATCGTGCTGCGCCAGGGCAACAGCGAAGGGGCTTGAAACGCCATGCCGCTGATCTTGAGCGGCCCCGTCACGGGCTGGCCATCGACAAGAATGCGCCCTTTGCTGGGCATCTTCAGGCCAGTGGTCAACTTCATGAAGGTGGACTTGCCGCAACCCGAGGGGCCAACGATGGCAATGAACTCGCCTTGCTTGACCTGCAGGTTGATGTCTTCCACCGCAAAGTGGTTTTCGGCCAGCAGTTGCTCGTTATAAGCGAGCCAGACATTCTGGAAATCAACAAACGCTTCGGACATGGTCCTGCTTCCTGTGCTTTGTGTTCTGCGTTGTATACAGAATCGATTCAAGAGAAACCGGGCTAGGGGCGCATGGCAACGCCCACTGGCCCGGCATCAGTCAGGCTGAGAGTTACTTCTTAGCCTTGGGCAGGATGTCCAGCTCTTTGGCAGTGGGCAGGAATGAACCGTTCCAGATGTCGTCCACCTTGACGCGGGTCTTGGTGTTGAAGGCGTCGGACACTTGCGAAGCCATGAGCGACAGGCGACCGGCATTGACCTGACCAAAACCTTCTTCGCGGGCGGAGGGGCTGTTGATCACGGTATCAATCGCCAGTTGCAGGCGGCGGGTTTCCAGCGCGGTGTTGATGATGCCGTCGCGGGCCTTCACGGTTTCGATGGCTTTGGCCGGATCAGCGATCACGTCCTTGGCGCCTTTGGTGAAGGCCGCCAGGAAGGCTTTCACCGCAGCTGGGTTTTCCTTGAGGATCTTGGGCGAAGCGATGATGGCGTTGCCATACAGCTTCACACCATAGTCAGGGTAGGGCAGTACGGTCACGTCAGCAGCTTTGACACCGCGAGCTTCGATGTTGAGCAGCGAAGTGAAAGTGAAGCCGGTGATGGCGTCCACATCACCACGCACCAGCATGGTTTCGCGCAGGGGTGGGTCCATGGCCGTCCAGGCCACGTTGCCGATGCCATTGGCTTTCTGGAAGATGGGGAAGGCGCGGCGGCCAGCGTCAAACACGGGGGCACCCAGCTTCTTGCCGGTCAGGTCCGCGGGAGTCTTGATGCCGCTCTTTTTGAGGGCCATGACCGAAGCGGGCGTGTTGTTGTAGACCATCATGATGGCCACGGGCTTGTTGGGGGCGTCCGGGTTGTTGGCGTGGAATTCCATCAGGGCGGCCAGATCGGCGAAGCCCAGCTCGTAAGTGCCGGAAGCCACGCGTGTCACGGCGCCACCAGAGCCGTTGCCAGCATCCACCGTCACATCCAGACCGGCGTTCTTGAAGTAACCCTTGGCCTCGGGCACCAGGAACAGTGCAGATGGGCCTTCAAATCGCCAGTCCAGCTGGAACTTCACGGGGGTGGCTGCCTGCGCGACGCCCATGGTCGCAACTGTTGCCAGCGCAGCGGTGGCTTTGAGGAAAAAACGCTTGTTCATTGGGGCTCCTGAAACTGATAAACGGTGAATCTGGTCAAGCAAATTCGATGCCATTATCAATCAGGCGTCTGACAGATCCAGTAAGGTGCATCCCCTAGATGAGGCAAGAAAAAGCGCCCCGAGCAGGGGCGCTTTGCACTTTTTCGGTGCTTGAAGTCAGCCGCGGTTTTGTGCGGCTGCGACAGCGGTCATGTTCAGCACCCGGCGCACCGTCGCTGCCGGGGTCAGGATGTGGGCGGTGCCTGCGGTACCCATCAGAATGGGGCCCACGGTCACGCCGCCGCTGGTGGTGGTCTTGAGCACGTTGTACAGAATGTTGGCTGCGTCCAGGTTGGGGCAGACCAGCAGGTTGGCTGAACCCGTCAGGGTGCTGTCTTCCATGTAGACGTTGCGGATTTCCGGCTCGAGTGCAGCGTCGCCGTGCAGCTCGCCATCGCATTCGATGTCCGGATGTTTCTCCACAAACAGGTCTCGGGCCAGGCGCATTTTGCGGGCGCTGGCACGCTTGGACGAGCCGTAGCTCGAGTGCGAAAGGAAGGCTATTTTGGGCACGATGCCAAAGCGCTGGATTTCACGTGCGGCCAAGGCCGCGATCTCGGCCAGCTGTTCGGCTGTGGGGTCGTCATTGACGTAGGTGTCGGTGATGAAGAGGGGGCCGCGCGGTGTCATCAAGGCATTGACGGCAGCATAGTTGGTCACGTCCGAACGTTTGCCGATGATCGAGTCGATCCGCTCCAGGTGGGTCATGTAGCTGCCAGCCAGGCCGCAGATCAAGGCGTCTGCATCGCCGAGCTTGACCATGAGTGAGCCGATGATGGTGTTGGAGCGACGCACAGCAGCCTTGGCCACGGCAGGGCTGGCGCCGTTGCGTTTCATGAGCTGGTGGTAATGCTCCCAGTACTGGCGATAGCGCGGATCGTCCTCGGGGTTGACGTTTTCCACGTCTGCCCCCAGGCGCATGCGCAGGCCCGCTTTTTCGATGCGGGCGGCAATCACGGCGGGACGACCAATCAGAATCGGGCGGGCGATGTGCTCGTCAATGGCCATCTGTGCGGCGCGCAGGGCGCGTTCATCTTCGCCATCCGCATAGGCAACGCGGCTTTGGCCCTTGGCGCCGATCTTGGCGGCGTTGAAGACGGGGCGCATCAGGATGCCGGTCTGCGTCACAAAGTTTTGCAGCTGCTGGCGGTAAGCATCCATGTCGGTGATGGGGCGCGTGGCCACACCCGACTCAGCCGCAGCTTGCGCCACAGCGGGGGCGATACGCAAAATCAGGCGCGAATCGAAAGGCTTGGGAATCAGGTAGTCGGTGCCAAAGATCAGGTCTTGCCCTGCGTAGGCGCTGGCCACCTCTTCGCTGATGTCGGCCTTGGCCAGGTCGGCGATCTGACGCACGCAGGCGATCTTCATCGCTTCGGTGATCTTGGTCGCGCCACAGTCCAGCGCCCCGCGGAAGATGTAGGGAAAGCACAGGACGTTGTTGACCTGGTTGGGGTAGTCCGAGCGGCCAGTGGCGATGATGCAGTCGGGGCGGGCGGCCTTGGCGATTTCAGGGCGAATTTCTGGTTCGGGGTTGGCCAGCGCCAGAATGATGGGTTTGCTGGCCATGGTCTTGACCATTTCGGCGGTCATCACGCCTGGAGCCGAGCAACCCAGAAACACATCCGCACCATTGACCGCATCGGCCAATGTGCGGGCCTCGGTTTGTTGCGCGTAGCGGGCCTTGGACTCGTCGTAGCCACCGGGTCGACCTTCGTAGATGACGCCCTTGGAATCGCACACAAACACGTTTTTCGGGTTGACGCCCAGGCCCACAAACACATCCAGACAAGCCAGCGCAGCAGCTCCGGCGCCAGACACGGCCACTTTGACCTGACCGATGTCCTTGCCCACCAGCTCCAGACCGTTGACCAGCGCAGCAGCCGAGATGATGGCGGTGCCGTGCTGGTCGTCGTGGAAGACCGGGATGTTCATGCGCTCGCGCAGCTTCTTCTCGATATAAAAACACTCGGGCGCCTTGATGTCTTCGAGGTTGATGCCGCCCAGCGTCGGCTCCATGGCGGCAATGATGTCGACCAGTTTGTCAGGGTCGCGTTCATCGAGCTCGATGTCGAACACGTCGATGCCGGCAAACTTCTTGAACAGGCCACCTTTGCCTTCCATGACAGGTTTGCCCGCCAGGGGGCCGATGTCGCCCAGGCCCAGCACGGCGGTGCCATTGGTGATCACAGCCACCAGGTTGCCTCGGCTGGTGTAGTCATAAGCTTTGCTGGGGTCGGCGGCGATGTCCAGGCAGGGGTAGGCCACGCCGGGCGAATAAGCCAGCGACAAATCACGCTGGTTGGACATGGGCTTGGTCGGGTTGACCGAAATCTTGCCACGCGTGGGCAGGCGGTGGTAGTCGCGGGCAGCGTCGCGCAGGGCTTGTTCGGCGGGGGAGAGGTTCTGGTCAGACATGGCGGTCTCAGTGGCGTTATTCGATGAACAATGGAGTGAGCGTAACCGATTTGTAATGCGGGTTTACCTGCGTTTAGGGCAAAACACCGAGGTGACAGACGTAAAAAAGGGCCAGCAAATGCTGGCCCTTTTTGTGTATCAGCCTGGGTGTCCGATCAATGCGCTTCAGCCTGTTTGGCGGCTTCAATCGCTTCGCGGCTGTCGCCCTTGGCACCGTTGAAGAACAGGTTCAGCAACACAGCGCTCAGCGAGGCCAGCAAGATGCCCGACTCGATCAGGGGGTGCAGGCCGTGCGGCATCCACTGCTTGAAGTTGGGGGCGATCAGCGGAATCATGCCGATGCCGATTGAGATCGCCACGATCAGCGAGTTGAATCGGTTGGTTTTGAAATCGACGCCACCCAGAATGCGAATGCCGGTGGCGGCCACCATGCCGAACATCACCAGACCCGCGCCACCCAGCACCACGGTGGGCAGCGACTCGACCAAAGCCGCCATCTTGGGCAGCAGGCCCAGGGCGATCAGGATCAGGCCGCCGGCCACGCACACGAAGCGGCTCTTGACGCCCGTGACGGCGACCAGGCCCACGTTCTGAGAGAAGCTGGTGTAGGGGAATGTGTTGAAGATGCCGCCAATCAGGGTGCCCAGACCATCGGTGCGCAGACCGCGGGTCAGTGCAGCCTGGTCCACTTTCTTGTCGGTCATCTCGCCCAGCGCCAGGAACATGCCGGTGGACTCGATCATCACCACAATCATGACCAGCGTCATGGTCAGGATCAGCACCGGTTCGAATACTGGCATGCCAAAGTGGAAAGGCGTGACCACGTCGAACCAGGCGGCTTTGCCCACTTTGTCAAACGTCATCAGGCCCATGGCGGTGGCGACCACGCCGCCAATCACGATGCCCAGCAGCACCGAAATGTTGGCCACAAAGCCTTTGGCAAAGCGCGAGATCAGCAGAATCGACACCAGCACGAGGGCAGCGATGCCCACACCGGTCAGGTCTGCATATTTCGGGTTGGCCATTTTGGGCAGCAGCGCCAGGCCTTGAGGCACGGGCGGGACCACTGAACCAGGTGCTGCCGCAGCGGCAGTGGCGGCATCCAGCCAGGCTTTGTGTTCCGGGGTCACCACGCTGGGCGCTGTGGGGCCAAAGGGATTGCCGAAGATCCAGTTAATGCCAATGCGCATCAGGCTGATACCGATCACGGCAATGATGGTGCCCGTCACCACGGGCGGGAAAAACCGCAACATCCGGCTGACCAATGGTGCGATCAGGATCGAGATCACACCCGCCCCGATGATGGAGCCAAAGATCAGCTGCGCGCCCGCAGCGCCAGGGTTGGCATTGGCCATGGCCACCATGGGGGCCACAGCGGCAAAGGTCACGCCCATCATCACAGGCAGGCGAATGCCAAACCACTGGGTGGCGCCCAGGGACTGGATCAGGGTCACGAGACCGCAGCAGAACAGGTCTGCCGAGATCAGGAACGCGACGTCTTCGGGGCTGAGCTTGAGGGCGCGCCCAATGATCAGGGGCACGGCCACGGCGCCGGCATACATCACCAGTACGTGTTGCAGGCCCAGCGCGGCGAGCTTGCCATTGGGCAAATGCTCATCGACCGGATGAACGGTAGAACTCATGGAGAGGCTCCTTGTAAACGGTTGTGCATGAGACAAGTTGGCTAGATGTGTGCCATCTTGTGTTCTAAACTGTATACAAAAAAAGGGGCGTTCGAAATCAGGTGAAACCCTGCTTGGTACGCCGCTTCTGATGAGTTCAGTTCAGCAGATCGAGCAGGGTGCGCGCCACGACCTTGGTCGCCCTGCGCACATCCTCCAGCTGTACCCGTTCATCGTTGCGTTTGGCGTGGCTTTCCAGCACAGTGCGCGGGCCTGCCCCATAGATCACACCGGGAATGCCACGCTCCACATAAAGGCGCACATCGGTGTAGAGCGGGGTGCCCACGGCGGGGATGTGCTCGCCAAACAGTTCGCCACCATGCTTCTGGATCGCATCGACCAAGGGCTGGTTGCCCGCCAGCGGCACCATGGAGTTGGCCAGCAGCATGCGGCGAATGTCGACCTTGAGCTGCTTGCCGCCGCGTGGCGGATTGAAGCTCTGGGCTGCGGCCTCGATGGTCTGGCGAATCGAGGCTTCCACTTCGGCCGGGTTCTCTTCTGGGATCATGCGGCGGTCGAGCTTGAACACCACCTTGCCGGGCATGACGTTGGTGTTGGTGCCACCACTGATCTGGCCCACGTTCAGGTAGGGGTGGGTGATGCCTTCGACCTTGGACGTGATTTTTTTGTAATCGGCATTCAGCGCGTGAAGTGCGCTCAGGATATGCACCGCGCCCTGCAGCGCATCGGTACCGGTGTCGGGGATGGCGGCGTGGGCCATCTCGCCTTGCACTGTGACTTCCATCTGCAGGCAGCCGTTGTGCGCGGTGACGACCTGGTAGCTGAAGCCTGCGGCAATCATCAGGTCGGGCTTCGTCAGGCCCTTGGCCAGTAGCCAGCCGGGGCCCATTTCACCGCCGAACTCTTCGTCGTAGGTGAAGTGCAGTTCCACGCCGCCCTTGAGCGGCAGGCCCAACGATTCGAGCGCGCGGGTGGCGAAAGTGAAGGTGGAAAAGTCGCTTTTGCTCACGGCCGTGGCGCGGCCGTACATGGCGCCGTTCTCGATCTCGCCGCCGTAAGGCGGGTGCGTCCAGCCTTCGCCGGGGGGCACCACGTCGCCGTGGGCGTTCAGGGCAATGGTTTTGCCCGCGCCGTACTTGCGGCGCACGATCAGGTTGGTGATGGACTCCAGGCCGTAGGCCTTCACATCGGCTTCGGGCACGGCGTGTTTTTCGGCCTCGTAACCAAAGGCTTTGAGCAGATCGGCGGTACGTTCGGCGTGCGGCGCGTTGTTGCCAGGCGGGGTGTCGGTGGGCACTTGCACCAGCGCCTGCAGGAACTTGACCTGCTCGTCAAAGTGGGCGTCTATCCAGGCGTCGAGTTGCTGGTATTGGGCTGGGGTGGCGCTCATGACAATTCCTGAGAGAGTTGGTTCAAAACATGGGTGAAAGCGTCGACGCACAGCTGCATGTCGTCGCTGGTGGTGGATTCGAGCGGGTTGTGGCTGATGCCCGCGTTTTCGCCGCGCACAAACAGCATGGCTTGCGGCATGACTTCGTGTAGTTTCATCGCGTCGTGGCCCGCGCCGCTGGGCAACTTCAACAGCGGCACGCCCAAAGCGCTCACGGCGCGTTCCCAGCGGGCTTGCCACTCGGGGGCGCTCGGTGCGGCAGCGGCGCGCATGGTTTGCTCAAAGGTGCAGCGCACACCACGGCGCTCGCAAATGGCTTGCAATTGCGTCAGGATGTCGCGCTGAAGATCATCGCGCTGTGCATCACTGGGTGCACGCAGATCCAGTGTGAAGGCGCAACGCCCTGGCACGACGTTGATCGATCCACCGGGTACCTGCAACTCGCCAATGGTCGCCACGCTGTCGCCATCTTTTGCGGCACGTTGCTCCATGTACAGGGCCAGTTCAGCGACAGCGCAAGCCGCATCACGGCGGCTGTTCATGGGGGTGGTACCGGCATGGCTGGCGGTGCCAATGACTTCGCAGCGATAACGCACGCTGGCGTTGATGGAGGTGACCACGCCCAGCGGAATGTTCGCTTCGTTCAGCACCGGGCCTTGCTCGATGTGGACTTCGACAAAGCCCAGGTATTGGGAGGCGTCACGCTGGATTTTTGGAATGTCGTCCACGCACAGGCCCGCGTGCTCCATTGCGGCGCGCATGGTGATGCCGTCGGCGTCTTGTTGGTCCAGCCATTCGGGCTTGAAGTCGCCGATCAGCGCGCCCGAGCCGAGGAAGGTGGCCTTGTAGCGCTGGCCTTCTTCTTCGGCAAAGCCCACGACTTCGATGCCGAAGGGCAGACGCTTGGCTTGTTTGTGCAATTCGCTCACGCAGGCCATGGGCACGAAGATACCCAGGCGGCCATCGTACTTGCCGCCGTTGCGCACGGTGTCGTAGTGCGATCCCGTGAGCAGGTACTTGGCACCTGCAACGGCCGGGTGGTAGCGGCCCATCACATTGCCCACGGCGTCGATTTCGACTTCGTCAAAACCGCAGTCCTTCATCCAGTGGCTGATGCGCTGGGCGCAGGCGCGGTGCGCGTCGGTCAGGTAGGTGACGGTGAGCTGGCCTTTTTCGGCAAAGCCGGGGTCACTATGTTGCGCCAGCTTTTCCTGCCAGTCCCAGACCTGGTGGCCCAGCGTCGGCTCCACGCCGAACTTGTCGTTCAGGCGAATCTCGACGATGCGGTGGATGTTGCGCAGGCACTCGGCCAGTTCAAACTCGGGGTGGCCGTGCAGGCGGCGCTCGAAGGCGTCGATGATCTGCTGCTTGTTGTAGCCCACCCCACGCGGCCCACGCACCGCCAGGATGAAGGGCCAGCCGAACTTGGCGTTGTAGTCGGCGTTGAGCTTCTGGATCTTGGCGAACTCTTCAGGCGTGCAGTCGGTCAGTCCCGCCTTGGTCTGTTCGTTGGTCGATTCGGCCGTCAGCGTCTTGCTGACCATGGCTTTGCCCGCCAGTTCCGGGTGGGCGCGGATCAGGCCCAACTGCGCGTCGCGCCCGGCGTGCGCCAGCACTTCGCACATGGTGTGTTTAAGGTGGGCCAGCGATTTGAACGGACGTTCATTGAGCGCCTGCTCGGCGATCCAGGGCGAATGCTCGTACAGGCCGTCGAGCAGCTTGGCTGCGTCTTCGCGGCTGGCGCTGTTGAGTTGTTCGAGGGTGATTTTCATGCTCAAGCTTTCACGGGGTGTGTGGCTTTCCAGTGCCGTGCGATGTCGATGCGCCGCGCCACCCAGACTTTGTCGTGCGACTGGATGTGGTCCAGAAAGCGCTGCAGTGCAGTGATGCGGCCCGGGCGGCCCAGCAGGCGGCAGTGCATGCCGATGCTCATCATCTTGGGACGGTTGAGGCCGTTCGGGTCACCTTCGGCATACAGCGCATCAAACGTGTCCTTCATGTACTGGAAGAACGGGTCGGCGTGCGAGTAGCCCTGGGGCAGGGCAAAGCGCATGTCGTTGCAGTCCAGGGTGTAGGGCACGATGAGCTGGTGGGCGTCGGTGCCATCCGTCTTGCGCACCTTCATCCAGAAGGGCAGGTCGTCACCGTAGTAGTCGCTGTCGTATTCAAAGCCGCCGTAGTCTGCCACCAAGCGGCGTGTGTTGGGGCTGTCGCGCCCTGTGTACCAGCCCAGCGGGCGTTCGCCCGTCAGCTTTTGCAAGATGTCCATGGCTTCAAGCATGTGGGCGCGTTCGGTGGCTTCGTCCACGTTCTGGTAGTGGATCCACTTGAGCCCATGGCATGCGATGTCGTAGCCCAGTTCCTTGAACGCCGCCGTCACGTCGTCGTGCTTTTGCAGCGCGGTGGCCACGCCAAACACGGTGAGCGGCAGGCCGCGCTTTTCAAACTCGCGCAGCAGGCGCCACACGCCCGCACGCGAACCGTATTCGTAAATGCCTTCCATGCTGATGTGGCGGGCTTCAAACGCAGCGGGGTTGAACATTTCGGACAAGAACTGCTCGCTGGCTTTGTCGCCATGGAGCACGCAGTTCTCGCCGCCTTCTTCGTAGTTCAGCACAAACTGCACCGCCACGCGCGCGCCACCTGGCCATTGCGCATGCGGTACGTCCCGGCCGTAGCCGACCAAATCGCGGGGGTAGGGGCGGGTGGAATCGTAAGTGCTCATGGTGAATCAGGACAAAGCGATGGAGACGTCGTGCGACGGAATCTTGCGATCAAAAGTCAGGCTCTCTTCCACGTGGTCCAGGTGCTCCTGCATCAGGCGTGTGGCCAGGGATACATCCTTGCGCTCAAACGCGTCAATCAGTCCAACGTGTTCTTGTGTGGAGTGCTGTGCTTCGTTGCGGGTCTGGTACATCAGCGTGATCAGGGCACAGCGCGAAATCAGCTCGCCCAGCACCTGGGCCAGCACATCGTTGCCCATCAGTTTGGCCATCTGCACATGAAAGTCACCCAGCAATTCGGTGCGGCCAGGCACGTCCTCGGACGCGAGGGCCAGTTGTTCCTGCTTGACGTGTTCACGCAAGGCGGAAATCTGTTTGGGCGTGCATTGCGCAATGAAGGTGCGCGTCATCTCCAGCTCTAGCATGCGGCGCACGGCAAACACTTGTTTGGCCTCTTCGACCGAGGGCGCGGCGACAAAAGCCCCCCGCGCAGGCTCAAGCTTGATCAGTCGATGCTGGGACAGTTGAAACAAAGCCTGCCGCACCAAGGTGCGCGAAACGCCAAACAGGTCAGCCAGTTTTTGCTCGGCCAATTTGGCGCCTGGCAACAAACGGTGCTCCACAATGGCACGTGTCAAAGCTTCAACAATGGTGTGGGTGGCGGTGTTTTCCATACCGGATCCTTCCTGCTTGCCATGATAGCCACAAAAACCAAAACTGTATACACTTGCGTAAACCAATTGCTGAAACAATTTTGAAAGCGATCACACCATGGGACTGAGTACACACGTTCTGGACACCATGCACGGCGGCCCCGCAGCCGGCATGACGGTTTCCCTCTACACCACCGAAGGCGAGCGCGCGACGCTGGTGAAAACCTTTGTCCTTAACCACGACGGTCGCAACCCTGACGGCCTGTTGTACGACAACGCCAGTTTGCGCAAGGGCACCTACCGTCTGGTGTTTGATGTGAGCGGATACTTCAAGGCCAAAGGCGTTCAATTGCCTGAGCCGAATTTCCTGAACCGCGTGGCGCTGGATTTTGGTGTCGCTCACGAAGACCAGCACTACCACGTGCCTTTATTGGTCAGCCCCTGGAGCTACTCCACCTACCGTGGTTCCTGAAGTTAATTGGGGTCTGACCCCAATTAATTTAGCCTGATCAGGGCTTGCCGCAGTTTTGGGATTGTCCCGATTCTTTAGAATCGGGACTCACCGTTTATTACCCCACCCGCACCATGACCCAAGTCACCAACACCGTGCGCTTTGTGCTCGACGGCCAGATCGTTGAAGCCCAAGGCGAGCGTCGCACCACCACTGTTCTGGATTACCTGCGTGAGCAGTTGCACCGCACCGGCACCAAAGAGGGCTGCGCCGAAGGCGATTGCGGCGCCTGTGTGGTCATGGTGGGCGAGCTCAACGGCGCAGGTACCGCGATCGACTACAAACCGGTCAACGCCTGCATCCAGCTGCTACCTTCGCTCGATGGCAAATCGGTCAAGACCGTGGAGAGCCTGAAGAAGGCCGACGGCACGCTGCATCCGGTGCAGGACGAGATGGTCAAGTGCCACGGTTCGCAGTGCGGCTTTTGCACCCCCGGCATCGTGATGAGCCTGGTCAATCTGGTGCAGGTGCTGCCCCAGCCCAGCCGCCAGCAGATCACCGATTCGCTGTCGGGTAACCTGTGTCGCTGCACCGGCTACAAGCCGATCATTGACGCGGCGTCCAAGGCCTGCGAGCGCCAGAGCGAGCTCAAGCTCGACGACAGCGCCGACGTGCCGCTGCTCAAGGAAATTGCCCGCAGCAAGACGCCGACACTGAGCCTGGATGGCGAGATCATCGTGCAGCCCGTCGTCCGCACCCGCAAAGGCAACGAGTTTGTGTCGCCAGCCACCATCGCCGAAGTGGCCGATTACCTGCAGAAGAACCCCACCACCACCTTGCTGGCCGGCAGCACCGAAATCGGCTTGCAGGTCAACAAACAGTTCAAGCGCCCGGACCACATCATGTACCTAGGCAATGTGGCCGAACTGCGCCAGATCCAGGCGACTGCCAAGGCCTGGCGCATCGGTGCCGTGGTGTCAATTACCGAGGTCGAAACCCTTGTGGCCGGGGCCTACCCGGACTTTGCCGAAGTGCTGCGCCGCTTTGGTTCGCCACCGATCCGCTCCACCGCGACGCTGGCCGGCAACATCGCCAACGGCTCACCCATTGGCGACTCCATGCCTTGCCTGATGGCGCTGGGTGCAACGCTGGTCCTGCGTCGTGGCGACAAGACCCGCGCCGTAGCGCTCGACCAGTTCTACACCGGCCAGAAAAGCAATGTGCTGCAAGCTGGCGAGTTCATCGAAGCCATCGAGCTGCCCAAGCCTGTGGCCGGTCAGGTCTTCCGCGCACACAAGGTCAGCAAGCGTTTCGAGCAGGACATTTCGGCCACCTGCGCTGCCATCAGCTACACGATTCAGGGCGGCAAGCTCAGCGGCGTGAAACTTGCCTACAACGGTCTGGCGCCCGCGCCATGCCGAGCCCCCAAGCTCGAAGCCGTACTTGAAGGTAAAGCGCCGCAGGACGTGCAAGCGGCTGATCTGGACGCAGCCATTGCCGCGAGCTTCACCGCCCGCGACGGTTTGCGCGCCACTTGGGCCTACCGCTCGTTGGTGGCCCGCAACCTTGTCCTTGAGTTCATCGAAATCTAATGACCTGGGGACAGACCAAGATTTGCGCAGCAAATTTGCTCTGTCCCCTCAATTTAAGGAGGCATCAATGAATGCACCGACCCCCATCAAGAACCTCTTGCCGGCTTCCGGTGTGCAGCAGGGAACGGACGTTGTCCACGAGTCCGCTCACTTGCACGTGACCGGCGGCGCCACCTATATTGACGACATCCCCGAAGTGGCGGGCACACTGTACGCAGCCCTCATTAAGTCACCCGTGGCCCATGGCGAGCTGATCGGCGACGGCATCGACCGCGAAGCCATCCTCGCCCAGCACGGCGTGGTGGCGGTGTATACCGCCAAGGACATTCCGGGCGAGAACAACTGCGGCCCCATCGTCCACGACGATCCTTTCCTGGCCGATGGCAAAGTGGAGTTTGTCGGCCAGGCTGTGGCCGTGGTCGTGGCGCGCAGCATGCTCTACGCCCGCGAAGTCGCGGCCAAGGCCAAGGTGCTGGTCAAAGAGCTCAAGCCCATCCTGACTGTGGAAGAAGCCCTGGAAGCCCAGAGCTTTGTGATGCCGGCCAAAGGCATCGTGCGCGGCGACGCTGCGGCGGCCATTGCGGCTGCGCCTCACAAGATCAAAGGCACCACCCGCACCGGCCAGCAAGAACAGTTCTACCTTGAAGGGCAGATCACTTATGCGGTGCCCAAGGAAGACGGCCAGCTCACGCTGTACTGCTCTACCCAGCACCCGGACGGCAACCAGCGCGAAGCCGCTTCTGCGCTCAACCTCACGACTAACGACGTCGAGGTGATTTGCCGCCGCATGGGCGGAGGCTTCGGTGGCAAGGAAGGCAACGCCAGCATCTTCAGCCAAAGTGCTGCGCTGGCTGCGTTCAAGCTGCAGAAACCGGTCAAGTTGCGCGTCAACCGCGACGACGACATGACCATCACCGGCAAGCGCCACGATTTCCGCATCGACTACGAAGTGGGCTTTGACGACACCGGCCGCATCCTGGGCGCCGACATCATGCTGGCCTCGCGCTGCGGCTACAGCGTGGATTACTCCGGCCCTGTCAATGACCGCGCCTGTTTGCACATTGACAACGCGTACCATATCCCCGCGCTCAAGCTGGTCAGCCACCGCTGCAAGACCAACACCCAAAGCGCCACCGCCTTCCGCGGTTTTGGTGGCCCGCAGGGCATGTTCGGCATCGAGACGGTGATCGACGAAATCGCCGCCACCCTGGGCAAGGACCCGCTGGAGGTGCGCAAGCTCAACCTCTACAAGGACCCGGCCGTCAGCGGCAACCCTGACACCATGACCACCCAGTACAACCAGCTCATCGAAGACTGGGTGGGTGACAAAGTCATCGCACAGGTTGAAAAAGAGTCCAACTACGCCGAGCGCCGCGCGCAAGTGCAGGCCTTCAATGCCAAGAGCAAGACGCGCAAGCGCGGCATCGCGCTGGTCCCGCTCAAGTTTGGCATCAGCTTCACCGCCACCCACCTCAACCAGGGTGGCGCTCTGCTGGTGATCTACATGGACGGTTCGGTCAGCTGCAACCACGGTGGCACCGAAATGGGCCAGGGCCTGAACACCAAGATGGCGCAGGTCTGCGCCGACGGCCTGGGCATCAGCGTGGATAAGGTGCGTATCACCGCCACCGACTCGCAAAAAGTACCCAACGCTTCCGCCACTTCCGCTTCCAGCGGCGCCGACATCAACGGCGCGGCCATCATGAACGCCACCGCGCAGATGCGCGAGCGCCTCAAGCCCGTGGCCGCCCGCATGCTGGGCTGCAGCGCTGAAGAAGTGACTTTCGCCAACAACCAGCTGCACGTTGGTGGCAAGTCGGTCAACTGGTCCGATGTGACCAAGCAGGCCTGGCTGGACCGTGTGGGTCTGTCGGTCACGGGTTTCTACATGACACCCGAAATCAAGTACGACTTCACCACGCTCAACGGCCGTGCCTTCTACTATTACTGCTACGGCGCAGCTGTGAGCGAAGTCGAGATCGACACCCGCACCGGCGAGTGGTGGCTCAAGGCCGTGGACATCGTGCACGACGTGGGCCGCAGCATCAACCCGGCGCTGGACAAGGGTCAGATCGAGGGCGCTTACATCCAGGGCATGGGCTGGCTGACCATGGAAGAGTGCATCTGGGACAAAAAGGGCAAGCTGCTCACGCATGGCCCCAGCACTTACAAAATCCCGGTGGCTGGCGACGTGCCCGAGCACTTCAAGGTCAGCCTGTTTGACAACGCCAACCTCAAGCCCACGCCGTTCAACAGCAAGGCCACGGGCGAGCCGCCTTTGATGCTGGGTCTGTCGGCCTTCTTCGCGCTCAAGGACGCGGTGGCAGCCAGCGCCGACCATAAAGCCGTGGTGCGCATGGAAGCGCCTGCCACACCCGAACGCATCTTGCTCGCTTGCGAGAAGGCCAAGGCCGACGCCGCTTCGGCTTAAACCACGAAGCGCTTCGCAAAGCAAAAGGGCCCTGAAATTTCAGGGCCCTTTTGCGTTTTAACGGGAGTGATCGTTTGGCGATTAATCTGAGTGATTCTGGAGTTCAGCGCTGTCCTTCGGTCAGCGTGTCGAGCTGGAAGCGCCCGCTTTTGTCCCACAGCCAGACATCGGTGTAAGTGACGTAGCCCATTTTCTGGGGGGCAGGGTAGGGAGCTGCAGCCTTGACGGTGCGCTCAATCTCTGCAATCACCTCGGGGGCATGCTTCGGGGCGCGTGTCCAATGCAGATGCGAAACTTGCCCTTGCTTGTCAATGTCCACATTCAGCACGCCTACCGCGTACAGCAGCGGCGGCATCTTGCCTTTGAAGATGCGTTGGCCATTTTTTTCGTACAGGTGGCGTGCTGCATCACCACGGTACTGTTTGGCCGTGTTGGCGTTGGAGGTGACCTTGGGGGCGGCATCCTGCACCGGCAGGTCGGGCCACTGCATGGCCTGTTCCTTACCAGGGCCTGTGGCGCAACCGGCCAGACCGATAGCAGCGGCAACAAGCAGGAATCTCAGAAAGTGCTTTTGCATATTCATAATGCTGATTGTGGCACTGGCAGCGAGTTTTGCACAGCCGGTCAATCAAAAAGAGGAACTGTGAAAGATCTTGAGCAAGGTTTGGCCTGCCTGGCCCACGAGCCGGCGGTCTGCGTCAGTGTGTTGCAAACGCGGGGCTCGGTACCCCGAGAGGCCGGCACGCACATGTTGGTATTTGCCCAATTCAGCGCAGGCACCATTGGCGGCGGCCATCTGGAATTTGCCGCCATTGAACGTGCGCGGCAGATCCTGCAATCCGGTCAAGCTCTCGCCCAGCCCGAGCGCCATGTGCTGGGCCCCAGCCTGGGGCAATGCTGTGGCGGGGTAGTGGATCTGACCTATACGCCGGTCCAGGCAACGGATGCGCCCACCTTGCGCGCACAGTGGCGTTCCTCCAGGGTGCCTGTGGCGCTGTTTGGTGGCGGGCACGTGGGCCGCGCGCTGGTCAGGGCTCTGGCGCCTTTGCCCTTTGCCCTGCACTGGATCGACAGCCGAGACGAGGTTTTCCCAAGCGATGTGCCTGCACAAGTTGTGTGCGAGCACTCCAATCCGGTGCAGGCAGCGGTCCAGGATCTGGCGCCACAGTCGCGCGTGCTGATCATGAGCTTCAGCCATGCCGAAGATCTGGATATCGTGGTTGCCTGCCTCAAGCGCCTGCGGCAGCAAAACGATTTGCCCTTTGTGGGCTTGATCGGCAGCAAAACCAAGTGGGCCAGCTTCAGCCACCGCCTGCTTGAGCGCGGGTTTTCGCAGGCCGAAATTGATCGCATCACCTGTCCGATTGGCCTGCCGGGTATCCAGGGCAAAGAGCCCGAAGTCATTGCCGCTTCGGTGGCGGCACAACTCTTGCAAATCCTGGGCTGAACATCACGGGTTTATCCGGGGTGTGCGGTGCTGGCGGTGGAGACAATTGTTGTATACACTTCAGTGCACTAGCCGCAGCGGTGCATGCGCGTTGACACCAACGCCTTGTTCGCGGCCCAAAGAACTGCTCACAGAGCCCGCCGTGGTGAGCAGGTTGGAGAACCCTCATGGAAGCTTATCTGCTTGATTGGGCCAACCTGCTGCTCAGGTGGGTCCATGTGATCACGGCAATTGCCTGGATCGGCTCGTCGTTTTACTTTGTCTTTCTGGACAACAACCTTCAAAAACCCACTTCGCCCGACTTGCTGGAAAAAGGCGTCGACGGAGCCATGTGGGCGGTGCACGGGGGCGGTTTCTACAACCCGCAAAAGTACATGGTGGCCCCCAAAAAGATCCACACCAAACTGCATTGGTTCTACTGGGAAAGTTACTCCACCTGGCTGTCTGGTTTTGCGCTGTTCACAGTGCTGTATCTCTGGAACGCCGGCACCTTCCTGATCGACAAATCGCTCATGGATTGGGCCCCCACCACCGCCGGTATTGCTGCTGTCTGTTTTCTGGTGGCCTTCTGGTTCATCTATGACGCCGTGTGCCGTCTGTTCGGCTTCAAGAAAAACGGCGAGCTCATCGTTGCGGGGCTCATGATCGTTGTCGTGGCCTTCGCCTCGTGGGCCGCCAACCAGCTGTTTGCCGGCCGCGCCGCCTTCTTGCTGGTCGGCGCCATGATCGCCACGGCCATGAGCGCCAACGTGTTCTTCTGGATCATTCCCGGCCAACGCAAAGTGGTGGCCGCCATGACCAGTGGCGAGAAATACGACGCCTCAGCCCTGGCCATCCACGGCAAGCGCGGCAAGCAGCGCAGTGTGCACAACACCTACTTCACGCTGCCCGTCATCTTCGCCATGCTGAGCAACCACTACAGCTTTCTCTACACCCACGAACACCGCTGGGTACTGCTGTTTGTCATGATGTTTGCGGGCGCGCTGATTCGCCAGTTTTTTGTGCAGCGCCATGGGTACCACCTCGGCCGTGCCAAAAACCCGCTGCCTTTTGCCATCGTGGGCGTGCTTCTGCTGCTGGGCGTGATTGTGGCGCTCAAGCCTGCCGCGCAGCCGCAAAGCGCCGCCAGCCAAGCCCCGGTGAGCTTTGCGCAAGTACAAAGCGTGCTGGCTCAGCGCTGCTACATGTGCCACGGCGAGGCTGCGCAAATGAAGGGCATTCGTCTGGACCAGCTCGATGCCGTCCAGCTCCATGCCCAAGGCATTTACCAGCAGGTGGCTGTGACGCGTCAAATGCCCTTGAACAACGCTACGCAAATCACCGAAGACGAGCGCCAGCTCATCAAGCGCTGGTTTGAAGGTGGCGCTGCACTGCAGTAATGCAGCAGCTCCGCCGGTTTCACAGCCACCAGGCTGCGGCGTAGGGAATCAGCACTGCGCCCACAATGCCATGCAGACCCATGCCCAGGCTGGCGTAAGCGCCAGCCTCGGGGTGCACACTGAAAGCACGGGAGGTGCCAATGCCGTGCGCGGCCACGCCCAAGGCAAAACCGCGTTGCCACCATGGCGTGACGTGCAAGCCATTGAGCACATAACGCCCCAATACCGCCCCCAAAATACCCGTGCTCACCGCAAAAATGGCGGTCAGGGTGGGTGAGGCCTGCACCCGCTCGGCAATGCCCATCGCAATGGGCGCTGTGACCGATTTGGCCACCAGAGCCTGAACCAGGGAAGCGTCCACCCCCAAAGCGTAAGCCACCCCCACGGCTGTCGCCACCGAAGTCAGGCCGCCCGCAAACAAGGCCAGCAGCAACACCAGCATGCGGCTTTTGAGCGAGGCAATGCCTTTGTAGATGGGAATGGCCAGCGCCACCGTGGCGGTGCCCAACAAAAAGTGCACAAACTGCGCGCCTTCAAAATACTTGGCGTAGGGCATGTCCAGCCCTTGAATGCCAAGGGTGACCAACACCACGGCAATCAGCACTGGATTGGCCAGCGGGTTGCGCTCGGTACGCTCATAAATCGTCAAGCCCAACCAATAGGCGCTGAGGGTCAGCACCAGTGCCAGCAAAGGGCTGCCCGAGAGGTAAACCCAGATCTCGGAAATCGGCGGCAAACTGTTGTTCACGGCTCAGTCCTTCGGGCTCAAGGTTTTGAGAACGAGGGCCGTTACTGCCACGGTAGCGACCACGCTGATCACCAAGGCAGCGCTTATCGCCCATGCATTGGCTTGCAGAAGCGGCAGATACAACACTACACCCACGGAAGCGGGGATGAACAACAAGCCCAGGTGCTGCAAGATGGTGCTGCCAACGGTGTCGATGTGCACAGGCACATGTCCGCGCACCAGCAAAAAGATCAGGAGCAGCACTAGCCCCAGCACCGGGCCGGGAATGAAGGGCAACGCGAAGCGGGACAGCAACTCGCCCAGCGACTGGAAAATGAAAAGTTGTACAAGACCTTGAATCATGGCCCCAGTGTAGGCACAGCGGCGCTGCCTGACCAGTGCAAGCAGTTTTGACGCTGGCAGCAACAATGGCTGCTGAGCAAGCGCTCAGCGCGCAGCCAGCGCCAGTTGCATGGCCAGCTGGTTATGGCGCTCGATCAAGGGGCCCAAATCCACCGTGGTGAGATGGCCTTCGCGCACCACCACGCGGCCATTGACCACGGTGTAGTCGGCATTCTGGCTGGCACACAGCATCAACGCACCGATGGGGTCATGGATGGCTCCACCGGCCATGGCCAATGTATCGGTTCGGAACATGGCGATGTCAGCGCAGTAGCCGGGCGCGATCTGGCCAATGTCGTGCGCACGGCCCAGCACCTGGGCGCCGCCACGGGTGGCCACACGCAGGCTGTCGCGTGGCGTCATCTCGGCGGGGCCATGGTCGCAGCCAAAGTCGTCCAGCGCCCGGCCTACGCGGGCCAGCAGCATGGCCTGGCGCGCTTCGTTGAGCATGTGCGCCGCATCGTTGCTGGCGCTGCCGTCCACGCCCAAACCCACAGGTACACCCGCATCGAGCATTTTGCGCAGCGGCAGGATGCCGCTGGACAAACGCATATTGCTGCAGGGGCAGTGCGCAATCCCGGTGCGGGTTTTGGCGAACAGGTAGGTGCCTTCCTCGTCAAGCTTGACGCAGTGGGCGTGCCACACATCGTCGCCCACCCAGTCCAGGTCTTGTGCGTATTGCGCCGGGGTGCAATTGAACTTCTCGCGGGTGTAGGCAATGTCATGGTCGTTTTCGGCCAGGTGGGTGTGCAGCCTCACCTTGTAGGCGCGGGCCAGCTTGGCCGACTCGCGCATCAAGTCCTGGCTCACGCTAAAAGGCGAGCAGGGCGAGAGCGCCACTTGCAGCATGGCCCCGTGGCTGGCGTCATGGTAGGTCTCGATCAATCGGCGCGACTCCTTGAGGATGAAGTCTTCCTTTTCCACCACCCGGTCGGGCGGCAAGCCGCCTTGGCTCTCGCCCACGCTCATGCTGCCGCGTGTGGCTGTAAAGCGCATGCCGATGGTGTGCGCCGCCTCAATGCTGTCGTCCAGCCGGATGCCGTTGGGGTAAATATAGAGGTGGTCCGAGCTGGTGGTGCAACCGCTGAGCAACAACTCGGCCATGGCGATCTGGTTGGACACGAGAACCATTTCCGGCGTCAGCCCAGCCCAGATGGGGTACAGCCCCTGCAACCACGAAAACAGCTCCGCGTTTTGCACACCAGGAATCGCGCGGGTCAGGCACTGCACCATGTGGTGGTGCGTATTGACCATGCCGGGAATGACCACGTGTTTGCGGGCATCAATCACCTCGTCCACAGCCCCGGGAGCCAACCAGGCCTCGACGGATTCGTCAGCTTTGAAAATGCGCTCAATTCGTCCATCACGGATCAGGATCGATGCATCCTTCAGTTCGGTCTGGGCATCGTCCTGGGTCGCGATGCAGCGGGCGCGGTGGATCAATAAAGTGCTCATGGCCAGCATGTTACGCCAGCGCGGTGGCTGCCCGTGGGTTGATGTGCATCAAAACCGCCAAGGTGCTGGCGTGGCACATTCAACCGCATGGCGCAACCTCAATCCTCCCCTCAAGCTGGCAGTGCGGTGACCTTGCCCGCTGGCACGGTGCTGATTCACCGTGGCCAGACGGCTGACGGGGTCTGGCACTTGCAGCAAGGTCAAGTCCGCCTGGGTCTGATGGACGACAGCACCATGGTGCACCAATTGGGCTTGCAGGAAGGGCCGCTGTGGATCGAGGCCGCCTCTGTGGTGCTCGATGAGCCCTATCTGGTCGATGTCGTCGCTGACACCGATGTACGGGTTGAAAAAATCAGCCTCAAGGACTTCCAGTCCCGCTGCAAGACGTGGCCCGCCGCCTCGCGCGAGTTCATGCGCGACTTGGCCCGCTCCCAGCGCCTGCAGGTCGAGCTGGCCGTCAGCCGCCTGGCCAAGGATGCCGATGCGCGCTGTGCCGAATGGTTGCTGCGCCATGCCCAGCAAGACCCAGCTACCCAGCGTTTGCAGGTTTACCTGAGCGAGCGCAAACGCATCATCGCCACCCAGCTGGGCATTGCGCCCGAAACCTTTTCGCGCATCCTTCGCCAATTGCGCGAGACCGAGTTGATCAGCGGCCGTGGCCGCATTCTGCAACTGACCAACCCCGACGCATTGCGCTCCCTTGCGGGCGCTTGAGCCCCAATCCCGGCTCAACTCGCCAGCAGCTCCCCGCCTTCCTCGTACCACCAGGTCAGGGCAGCTTCGTAGCCTTCCCACACGCAGCCGTGGCACCCGCGCCCGCAACAGGACGTCGGCTCCTCCGGTGGCGCGCGGAACTCATGCCCGGCTTCCTGCAGGCGTTGCTGAAACTGAGCAATGGCCTTGCGCACCGCCTGGCGCTGGCTGGCTGCGGGGTCGTGGAAAGAGGTATCAGGCGAACTCATGCCCTATTGTCGGGCATGGCAGGGTTGATACCGACATTAGAATCTGGCCATGATCTTGCTAGTCAGTTGTTGGGCCTGAACGGTTGGCCCTGCCAAGGAGTCCAATGTCTGTTCCACCCACACCACGCCTGTCGCTGGCCCATGTGACCAAACGCTACCCCGGCGTGGTGGCCAACAACGACGTGTCCTTGACGGTCATGCCCGGCCAGGCCCACGCTGTGTTGGGCGAGAACGGTGCCGGCAAGTCCACCCTCATGAAAATCATCTACGGCTCCGTCAAACCCGACGAAGGCCAGGTGTTCTTCAATGGCCAGCCCGTCCAGATCCGCAACCCGCAACAGGCGCGCAAGCTGGGCATCAGCATGGTGTTCCAGCACTTCAGCCTGTTCGATACCCTCACTGTGGCCGAAAACGTCTGGCTTGGCCTGGACAAATCCATGTCCCTGGCCGAGGTCAGTCAACGCATTGCCGTCAAGGCCAGCGAGTACGGGCTGGACATGGACCCGGCTCGCCCGGTGCACACCCTGAGCGTGGGCGAAATGCAGCGGGTGGAAATCATCCGCGCCTTGCTCACCGACCCGCAACTCCTGATTCTGGACGAACCTACTTCCGTGCTCACCCCCCAGGCGGTGGAAAAACTGTTTGCCGTGCTGCACCAATTGGTGGCACAGGGCTGCAGCCTGCTCTACATCAGCCACAAACTGCACGAAATTCGTGCGCTGTGCAGCGCCTGCACGGTCATGCGTGCTGGGCAGGTGACGGGCGTGTGCGACCCGCGCGAAGAGTCCAACGCCAGCCTCAGCCGCTTGATGATCGGCGCCGAGCCCCCAGCGCTCGCCCACGTGTCCCGCGAGGCAGGCGACTTCGTGCTGGACGTGCAGTCGCTGCAACTGCAAACCGAAGACCCCTTTGGCGTTCATTTGCAAGGCATCGACCTGCAAGTACGCAGTGGCGAGGTGGTGGGCATTGCGGGCGTGTCCGGCAACGGCCAGCGCGAGCTGCTGTGGGCCTTGTCGGGCGAAGACGTTCGCGCCTCCGACAACAGCATTCGCATGCGAGGTGTCGATGTTGCCCGCATGGGGCCTGCGCACCGTCGCAAATTGGGCCTGCACTTTGTGCCCGAAGAACGCCTGGGACGCGGCGCGGTGCCGGTCATGAGCCTGGCCGACAACCTTTTGCTCACCCGTACCGAATCGGTGGGTGCAGGGGGCTGGATTCAAGGCAGCAAACTCAAGGCGCAGGCACAAGGCATCATCGACCGCTTCAAGGTCAAGGCTTCGGGGCCGGATGCGCCAGCGCGCTCCCTTTCGGGCGGCAATCTGCAAAAGTTCATTGTGGGCCGCGAAATCAGTGCGCAGCCCCAGCTGCTGATCGTCTCGCAACCCACCTGGGGTGTGGATGTGGGCGCCGCAGCCCAAATACGCGCAGAAATCCTGGCTTTGCGCGATGCGGGTTGCGCCGTCTTGGTGGTCAGCGAAGAGCTCGATGAACTGTTTGAAATTGCCGACCGCCTGCACGTCATGGCCAAAGGCCGCCTGTCGCCGAGCCTTCCTCGCAGCCAGGCCAGCACCGAAACAATTGGAGAGTGGATGAGCGGATTGTGGGAGGCCGGCCATGCTGCGCTTTGAACCTCGCGCCGAAAAATCGCGCCTGTGGACCTTCGCCTCGCCCTTGCTGGCGCTGGCGCTGACCGTGCTTATTGGCACCGCGCTGTTTGCCGTGCTGGGCAAAGACCCGGTGCGCGGGCTGCAAATGTTCTTCTGGGAACCCATCAAAAGCGGCTATGCGCTTGGCGAGCTCATGGTCAAGGCCACGCCGCTGCTCATCATTGCCCTGGGGCTGGCGGTGTGCTTTCGCTCCAATGTGTGGAACATTGGCGCCGAGGGCCAGTTTGTGATGGGCGCCATCTTCGCCTCTGGCGTGGCCCTCATGGCCGACCCGCAATCGACCCGCTTGATCATGCTGGCCGTTTTGCTGGCCGGGGTTGCCGGTGGCATGTTCTGGTCGGGCCTGACGGCGCTGCTGCGCGACAAGTTCCATGCCAGCGAAATTCTGGTCAGCCTCATGCTCGTGTACGTCGCGCAAATGGTGCTCGGCTACCTGGTCTATGGCCCCTGGAAAGACCCTGCGGGCTACAACTTTCCGCAAACCAAGACCTTTGAGGCCGTGGCCATGGTCCCCCGCTTGATGAGCGGTTCGCGTGTGAGCCTGGGCTTGCTGCTGGCCTTGGCCGGGGCGGGCTTGTTGTGGGTGTTTCTGTTTCGCACCCGCGCAGGCTTTGCCCAGCAAGTGGGCGGCTTGGCGCCAGACGCCGCGCGCTACGCGGGCTTTTCGTCGCGCAAGGCCCTGTGGACAGCCTTGCTGGTCTCCGGTGGCGCCGCGGGTTTGGCGGGCGCGCTGGAAGTGGCAGGCCCTCTTGGGCAGCTCACCCCGTATGTGCCCGCAGGCTACGGTTTCGCCGCCATCATCGTGGCGTTTGTCGGGCGCCTGCACCCGGTAGGCATGGTGTTCTCTGCGGTGTTGCTGAGCATGTTCTACATCGGTGGCGAGCTGGCACAGTCGCGCATTGGTCTACCCAAGTCCATCACCGGCGTGTTCCAGGGCCTGTTGCTGTTTTGCCTGTTGGCCTGCGACACCCTGGTGATGTACAGATTGCGCTGGACGCGCAAGCAAGGAGGTCAGTGACATGGAAACCTACGCACTGCTTTTGGCCTCCACCCTTAACGCGGGCACCGTGCTGGCGCTGGCGGCGCTGGGCCTGCTTATCAACGAAAAATCCGGCATCGTCAACCTCGGCGCCGAAGGCATGATGTTGTGCGCCGCTGTCGCGGGCTTTGCTGCGGTGGTGCATACCGGCAACGACTGGCTGGGCTTTGCCGCCGGCATGGGCGCTGGCGCCCTGATGGCCGCCTTGTTTGGTGGCCTGGTCATCTGGCTGGGCACCAACCAGTACGCCACCGGCTTGGCCCTGAGTCTGTTTGGTGTGGGCTTCTCGGCCTTTGCCGGTATTGGTTATGTGCAGGAAAAGCTGCCCCCCCGCCCGCACTTTGCGCTGCCGGTGCTGGGCGACCTGCCCTGGGTGGGCCCTGCGTTGTTCAGGCAGCACCCGCTGGTCTATGCCACCATGGCGCTGGCCATCGGGTTGATCTGGTTCCTCTATAAAACCCGCGCCGGCCTGGTGCTGCGGGCTGTGGGCGAATCCCCGGAGTCTGCGCACGCCCTAGGCTACAGCGTACGCCGCATCCGGCTGTTGGCCGTGGTCACCGGCGGCGCCTTGTGTGGACTGGCCGGGGCCTACATCTCCATCATCTACACCCCCCTGTGGGTGGAAGGCATGGTGGCTGGCAAGGGCTGGATTGCGCTGGCCTTGACCACGTTTGCCACCTGGCGTCCGGCACGTGTCTTGCTTGGTGCCTACCTGTTCGGTGGCGTCACCATGCTGCAGTTCCACTTGCAGGGCCTGGGCGTGCAAATGCCCAGCCAGGCTTTGTCGGCCATGCCCTATGTGGCCACCATCGTGGTGCTGGCACTGATCTCGCGCAATCCCACCTGGATCCGCATCAACATGCCAGCCTCGTTGGGAAAACCGTTCCATCCCGGTTCATAATGAGCTGGTTGTCCATTTTTTTTACTTTGTTCTAAAGGAACTGACATGACTGACTTTTCCAAGCGCTCCGTCATCAAGATGGTCGCTCTGACCGCCGTGACAGCGGCCGCCTTGGTGGCCTGTGGCAAAAAAGAAGAGGCCCCTGTTGCCGCCGCTCCCGCTGCAGCCAAGGCTGAGCCGCTGAAGGTGGCCTTTGCCTACGTGGGCCCTGTGGGCGACGGCGGCTGGACCTTTGCGCACGACAACGGTCGCAAGGCTGTGGAAAAAGAGTTTGGCGACAAGGTCGTCACCAGCTTCGTCGAGAACGTGCCCGAGAGCGCTGACGCCGAGCGCGTGATTCGCGACATGGCCGCGCAAGGCAACAAACTGGTCTTCGGCACCACCTTTGGCTACATGGAGCCCATGCTCAAAGTCGCTGCCGACACCCCCGACGTCAAGTTCGAGCACGCCACCGGTTACAAGCGCGCTGCCAACATGAACACCTATGACAGCCGCACCTACCAAGGCGCCTACATGGCGGGTGTGGTGGCTGGCAAGATGACCAAGACCAACACCCTGGGTGTGGTCGCATCCATCCCAATCCCCGAGGTGATCCGCAACATCAACTCCTTCACCATGGGTGCTCAGTCCGTCAACCCCAAGATCAAGACCAAAGTGGTCTGGGTCAACGACTGGTTCAACCCACCAAAGGAAACCGAAGCCGCCACTTCGCTGATCAACGGTGGTGCTGACGTGCTGATGCAAAATACCGACTCCAGCGCCGTGCTGCAAACCGCCGAAAAGATGGGCAAGCGTGCCTTCGGCTGGGACAGCGACATGAGCGCCTACGGCCCCAAAGCCCACCTGGGTTCTGCGGTCATCAATTGGGGTCCTTACTACGTCAAGGCCGTGCGTGAAGCCCTCGAGGGCAAGTGGGCCGGCAACCAGGCTTCCTGGTGGGGCGTGAAAGAAGGCGCCATCGACTTCGTGTCCGTGGCCGCCGATGTGCCTGAAGACGCCAAGAAAAAGCTCGACGAAGTCAAAGCCGGCCTCAAGGACGGCAGCTTCGAAATCTGGAAAGGCCCGATCGTGGGTCAGGACGGCAAGGAAGTGCTGGCCAAAGACAAAGTGGCTGATGACGGCTTCCTGGGCGGTATCAACTTCTACGTCAAAGGCGTGGAAGGCAAGATTCCCGGCGGCAAATAATCTGCCAGGGTGAATCTCAAGGGCTGCTTCGGCAGCCCTTTTTCTTGCCGGATAGATATAATTCGCCCCAAAACCCGCGCCCCGGCGGGTTTTGTTTTGTTCAATGTCCGGGGCCATGTAGAGGACTACCATGTATAAAAACCTCGCTGCCGTGTTCGCGGCTGCCTGTTTTTTCTCCCCCCTTTCTTTTGCCCAGAGCGCGCCTGTGAAGGCGGCGTTTGTTTATGTCTCGCCCATCACCGAGGCGGGGTGGACCAAACAACATGACGAGGGCCGCAAGGCCGTCGATAAGGCCTTGGGCGAGAAGGTGAAAACCACGTTTGTGGCCGATGTGGCCGAGGGTGCAGATGCCGAGCGCGTGATTCGCGACCTGGCAGCGCAGGGCCACCAGATCATCTTCACCCCCAGCTTTGGCTATATGGAGCCCACGCTCAAGGTGGCCAAGGACTTTCCCAACGTGAAGTTCGAGTCGGTCACGGGTTACAAGACGGCGTCCAACGTGGCGGCGTCCAACGCCCGCTATTACGAAGGCCGCTATCTGGCAGGCATTGCAGCTGGCCGCATGACGCAAACCAATGTGGCGGGTTATGTGGCGGGTTTCCCGATTCCGGAGGTGCTGCAGGGCATCAATGCCTTCACCTTGGGCATGCGCTCGGTCAACCCCAAAGCGACTGTCAAGGTCGTGTGGCTCAACGCCTGGTTTGACCCGCCAAAAGAGCGCGAGGCCGCCATGAGCCTGTTTGACCAGCAGGTCGACGTGGTGGCTTTCCACACCGGCTCCACCGCCGTGATGGCGGCTGCGCAAGAGCGCGGCAAGATGGCAGTGGCCTACCACTCTGACATGCGCATGGTGGCGCCCGATGCGCAGATCATTGCCGTCACGCACCAGTGGGGCGACTATTACACCCGCCGCGTCAAGGCCGCCATGGACGGCAGCTGGAAGAGCGGCAGCATTTGGGGCGGCGTGCGCGAGGGCATGATCCGCGTGGGCGACTTTGGGCCCAAGGTGCCCAAGAAGGTGCAGGACGAAGTGCTGGCCCGCCAAAAAGCCATTGGCGCGGGCAAGCTGCAACCCTTTGCGGGCCCCATCGTGGACAACGAAGGCCGCGAAGTGCTGGCCAAGGGCCAGCAGCTCAGCGACGAACAGATCCTGAACATGAACTACCTGGTGGCAGGCGTTCAGGGCCGCATCAACAAGTAAGGCAAGCTGGCCGCCGCCGTGGGGCAGCTGTCCGATTGCCTACAATCGGGCCCAACCGGAGCAATTTTCATGAGCATCAAGAGCGACAAGTGGATCCGCCGCATGGCCGAGCAGCACGGCATGATCGAGCCTTTCGAGCCTGGGCAAATTCGCCAGAACGCCGCTGGACAAAAAATCGTGAGCTACGGCACCAGCAGCTATGGCTACGACATCCGCTGCGCGCCGGAGTTCAAGGTGTTCACCAACATCCACAGCACGGTGGTGGACCCCAAGAACTTTGATGAAAAAAGCTTTGTGGACATCAACAGCGATGTCTGCATCATCCCGCCCAACAGCTTTGCGCTGGCCCGCACGGTCGAGTACTTCCGCATTCCGCGCAATGTGCTGACCGTGTGCCTGGGCAAGAGCACCTATGCGCGCTGCGGCATCATCGTCAACGTGACGCCTTTTGAGCCCGAGTGGGAGGGCTATGTGACGCTGGAATTCAGCAACACCACGCCGCTGCCCGCCAAGATTTACGCGGGCGAAGGTTGCGCACAGGTCTTGTTCTTCGAGAGCGACGAGGTGTGTGAAACCAGCTACCGCGACCGTGGCGGTAAGTACCAGGGGCAGGTGGGCGTGACGCTGCCTAAAACCTGAAATCCCAAAATGCGACAATAGAGGGTAATGACTACCCCTTATTCTCAATTGCCTCTGGCCCCAAGCCTGGCAAAAGCCGTGGCCGAAATGGGCTACGAAAACATGACGCCCATCCAGGAGCAGGCCATTCCGGTGGTACTCACGGGTAAAGACGTGATGGGCGCCGCGCAAACCGGCACGGGTAAAACCGCCGCCTTTTCGCTGCCCTTGCTGCAGCGCTTGCTCAAACACGAAAACGCTTCCACTTCGCCAGCGCGCCACCCGGTGCGCGCCTTGGTGCTTTTGCCCACGCGCGAGTTGGCCGACCAGGTGGCCCAGCAAATCAAGATGTACGCCAAGTACACCCAGTTGCGCAGCACCGTGGTGTTTGGCGGCATGGACATGAAGCCGCAGACCGCCGAGCTGAAAAAAGGCGTGGAAGTGCTGGTGGCCACGCCTGGCCGTCTGCTGGACCATATTGAAGCCAAGACCGCTGTGCTCAACCAGGTGGAATATGTGGTGCTGGACGAGGCCGACCGTATGCTGGACATCGGCTTTTTGCCGGACCTGCAGCGCATTCTGTCTTACCTGCCCAAGACGCGGACCACGCTGCTGTTTTCGGCCACCTTCTCGCCCGAAATCAAACGCCTGGCTGGCAGCTATTTGCAGGACCCTGTCACCATCGAGGTGGCGCGTCCCAATGAAACGGCTTCGACGGTGGAGCAACGTTTCTTTGCCGCAGCAGACGACGACAAGCGCCGCGTGATCAAGAAAGTGCTCGGCGACCGCGGCTTGCAGCAGGCCTTTATTTTCAGCAACAGCAAGCTCGGTTGTGCCCGTTTGGCGCGCGCCCTGGAGCGCGATGGTTTCAAGACCGGCGCCCTGCACGGCGACAAGAGTCAGGACGAGCGCCTGAAAACCCTTGAAGCCTTCAAGAAGGGTGAAGTCCATTTGCTGGTGTGTACCGATGTGGCTGCGCGCGGCCTGGACATCAAGGACGTGCCGGCAGTGTTCAACTTTGATGTGCCCTTCAACGCCGAAGACTATGTGCACCGCATTGGCCGTACCGGCCGCGCCGGGGCTTCGGGCCTGGCGGTGACCTTGGTGGCGCCGGGCGATAACCGCTTGGTGGGCGAGATCGAGAAGCTGACCAAGAAAAAAATCGAGGTTGAGCCTTTCGCGCTGGAAGAAGAGCGCCGTGGTCGTTACGGCGATCGTGGTGATCGTGGCGAGCGCGGCGACCGAGGTGAGCGTGAGGGCGGCTACCGCCGCCGCGAAGAGCGCGATCCGCGTGATGTGCTGGATGCACCCGCAGAGCGCCGCAGCAGCGGCTACAGGCCTGCCGCCATTGCCCGTGATCCGTTCTTTGACAAGCCCTACGAGGCTACCGCCACCGAGGCGGCTGCCGTCTGGGAAAAACAGCCTGCATCCACGCCCAGCCGCGCAGGCCTGTCGCCCAACATCAAGCCCAAGCGCAAGGTGGCTGCGCTGTTCAAGTCTGGCGAATAAGCACGTCTTGTGCATGACGGCCCCTGCTGTGCAGGGGCTTTTACTTTGCAGACAAAAAAGGCTTGCCCGAGCCTGCCAGAATGGCAGCCATGCAAGCCTTTGATCTTTTTGCCTCTTCTCGCAGGCCTGTGGTGCCGCTGGCTTTTGCCTTTTTGTCTGCAGGTGCCTGGGCGCAATCGGATGCCACCCTGGGTGCGGTGGAAGTGCGCGCAGACCGGGACAACGCCAGCCGTGAGCGAGAGGAATCGACCGCTTCGAAAATCGTCATTGGCCGCGAAGAGCTGGAGCAGCAGGGCGACGCCACGGTAGGCGAGGTGCTCAAACGCCAGCCGGGGGTGACCATCATGGGTGCGCTGGGGCGTGGGGGTGCGATTCGCATGCGCGGACTGGGTGGGGGCTACACACAAATTTTGCTCGACGGCGAGCGCGTGCCGCCGGGTTTTGACGTCACGTCCTTGCCGCCAGCGCAGGTGCAGCGCATCGAGATCATGCGTGCGCCAACCGCCGAGACCGGTGCGCAGGCGATTGCGGGCACCATCAACATCGTTTTGAGAGAGGGGCGCAAGGGCACCCCCGATGAACTCAAACTCTCGCACAGCCAGGAACATGGCCAGGGCAGCCAGCAGCTGCAGTGGGTGCACCAGTTGCCGGGTGGGCCGATGCCGGGGTCGATCACGGTGTCGGCCTCTACGGGCGAGCGCGCGGACGAGACACAAACGCATACCGTGAGTGATGTTTCCGGGGTTCGTACCGAACGTTGGCGCCAGGATGTCTCTTCAGGGCAGCGCCATGGCCTGCATGTGAATGGCCGTTTCCAGTGGAAGGGCGAGGGTGGCAAGAGCCTGACCTTGATGCCCTTTGTGGTGTATTCCGAATTCAGTGGCTCGGGCCGCAGCGACGTGACGCAATCCGGCACGAGCGAAACAGCGCAGCAGACCCGAGGGGGCCACTTTGCGATGGCGCGGCTCAACAGCGTGTGGAGCCAGCGCTTGTCTGCCGATGACAAACTCGAGCTGCGTGCTGGTTTGGGGCAATCGAGGTATGCCTACCAAATGAACCAGTTTGGCGGCGCTTCCTTTCTGCCCAACCTGAGTCAGTCGCAGGATTTTCTGGACCAAAGCGGCAGCCTGAGCGGCAAGTGGACGCGTGCGCTGGACAGCGGGCATGTGTGGGTGAGCGGCCTGGAGTACGAGCAGGTTCACCGGAACGAGCGTGGCAATGCTGCAGTGGTGACAGAGGGGGGGAACCTTTCTGCGCAGACGCAGCGCTGGGCGGTGTACAGCCAGGATGAGTTTTCCATCAACCGGCAATGGTCGGCTTATGGCGGTTTGCGCTATGAGTCCCTCCTGACCCAGGGGCAAGAGGGCGCGACCGCGTCCCGCAACCGAAGCGGCGTGTGGACGCCCTTGTTGCACGCCGTCTTCAAACCCGACCCGGACAAGCGCGACCAGGTCCGCATGAGCCTGACGCGCAGCTACAAAGCGCCGTCCATGTACAACCTGATTGGGCTGTACCAGCAAAGCACCGGTGAAAACAGCGCCACCAACCCGGACCGATCGGGCAACCCCAATCTGCGCCCGGAGTTGGCGACGGGGGTGGACATCACCTTCGAGCGCTACCTGGCGCAGGGAGGCGTGCTCAGCGCCACCGTGTTCAGACGCCATATTCAGGATCTGATTCGCTACAGCGTGAGCCTTGAGGGCGGACGATATGTCGCTGCCCCTGCCAATGCGGGACAGGCCATCACCCAGGGGCTGGAGCTGGAAGCCAAATTCAGACTTGACCAATGGGTGCCGCAGGCCCTGCCCGTGGACATTCGCAGCAATGTGAGTTTTTTCCACTCCAAGGTGGACAGCGTGCCGGGGCCAGACAACCGGCTGGACCGGCAGCCGGACATGACCGCCAACCTGGGCGCGGACTACCGCATGCGCGGCTGGCCGCTGACGGTGGGGGGTAGCCTGAACCTGAACCCGGCTTACAGCACCCAGGTGAGCGCGCAGCAGAGCGCGTGGTTGGGCGCCAAGCGGGTGCTCGACGTGTATGGGCTGTGGCGCATCAACGACCGCACGGGTTTGCGCTTGACGCTGTCCAATGCGCTGGGGCGCGATTATGTCTACAGCAGCGCTTACAGCAACGCGACAAACGGCGTCTACGAAACCGCGACCAGCACTTCGCCAAGCTGGCGCAGCGTGCAGCTGCGCCTGGAAATGAAGCTCTGATCCGGCCTCAGGCCATGCCGTTGCGCCGGGCCAGTTCCAGAAACAGACCGGAGTGGTCTTTGTCGGCCAGGCCGTGCTCGATGCCTGCTGTGTAGAGCTGTTCGAACAAGGTGGTGATGGGCGCCTCAAAGCCCAGCTCCTGCGCGGTGGCCAATGCGTTGCGCATGTCCTTGCGCTGCACGGTCATGCTGCCGCGGGGGGCAAAGTCGCGCTCGATCATGCGTTGGCCGTGCAGCTCCAGAATGCGGCTTTGGGCAAAGCCGCCCCCAATCGCTTCGCGCACCTTGCCCATGTCGGCACCGCCTTTGGCGCACAGCAGCAGCGCTTCGGCCACGGCGCCAATGGTGATGCCCACAATCATCTGGTTGGCCAGCTTGGCCAGTTGTCCGGCACCGTGCGGGCCGACATGCGTGGTTTTGCCCAGGTGTTGCAGCACAGGCGCTGCGCGCTGCAGGTCCTGAGGCTCACCCCCGGCCATGATGGCCAGCGTGCCCGCTTCGGCAGCAACGGTGCCGCCTGACACCGGCGCGTCCACGTGGTGCACGCCCAAGGCCTGTAGCCGCGCTGCGTGGTCGCGGGCCTCTGCCGGTTTGATGGAAGCCATGTCCACCATCAGGGCACCTTGTTTCATGGCCTGTGCTGCGCCTTGCTGGAACAGCACATCTTCGACCACGGGGCCGTTTTCCAGCAGACTGATGACGATGTCCGCATCACGCACAGCGTCTTGAACCTGGGTGTGGATGTGCGCGCCCAGTGCTGCCAAAGGTTCTGCTTTGGCGGGCGTGCGGTTCCAGGCGTGTACCGTGAAGCCGGCCTGACACAAACGCGAGGCCATGGGCAGGCCCATGCGGCCAATGCCCAAAACGGCCAATGTAGGAAGGGTGGAAGTGTTCATGCCGAAATTGTCACGCGTTTTGCATGACTGCGCTTGAAGACGTGACATCATGACGACTCCAAGCCACAGGAGTTGACCCATGATGCAGCGCGATTCAGCCTGGCACGACCGCATGTACAACAACCGGGCGCTTGTCCCGGACTTTGCCGACCACTTTGCACGCTGGCAGCAGGATTCGGCGCGTGCGCGTGCGGACATGCGCTGTGTTCTGGATGTGCCTTATGGTGATGGCGTGAACGAGACGCTAGATATTTTTCCGGCGGCAAAGCCGGATGCGCCCGTGGTGGTGTTTATTCATGGCGGTTACTGGCGCAGCCTGGACAAGGCGGATCACTCGTTTGTGGCGCCGGCTTTGCATGCCTTGGGCGCGTGTGTGGTGGTGGTCAACTATGCGCTGTGTCCTGGTTTGCCGGGTGCGCCCGTGACTGTGCCGGATATTGCCTTGCAGATGGCTCGGGCACTGGCCTGGGTTGGCCGCCACATTGGCGCGCACGGTGGCAATGCTGCGCGTGTGCGGGTGATTGGCCATTCGGCAGGGGGCCATCTGGCGGCGATGCTGATGCGCTGCGACTGGCCTGCCATGGGTTTGCCGGCACATTGGCTGCAGGGCAGTTTGTCGATTTCAGGGCTGTTCGATCTGGAGCCCATCCGCAAGACACCGTTCTTGCAGGCCGATTTGCGGCTGACGCCAGAGCAGGTGGCTCGGGTCAGCCCATCCGGGTGGACTCGCCCCGAGCGCGGTGTGTTCTACAGCGTGGTGGGTGGCGATGAGAGTCCGGAGTTTTTGCGCCAAAACCAGCTGATTCGGCGTGTATGGGGCGCAAGGCGCGTGCCGGTGTGCGAGGCGCTGCCTGGCTTGAACCATTTCAGCATCATGCGCTCGCTGGTGACGCCCGGTAGCCGCTTGCACGCGCTGGCGGCGCAAATGATTGACCTGTAAACAAACAAGGCGGCCCGCAGGCCGCCTTGTTGCTTTGAGCACGAAACGCGTTTACATCAAGAGGTGTTCGCCGGCGTTGTCGCCGCCAAGAATCACGTAGTTGACCTTGCGGATGTCCATCAGCTTTTTGCCACCGGCGTAGCTGATGGAGCTTTGCACGTCCTGCTCCATCTCGATCAGGGTGTTGGCCAGCTTGCCTTTGACGGGCTCGAGGATGCGCTTGCCTTCGACGTGCTTGTACTCGCCCTTGTTGAAGTCGGACGCTGAGCCGTAGTATTCCTTGAACAGCTCGCCATTGACTTCGACGGTCTTGCCGGGCGACTCTTCGTGGCCGGCAAACAGGGAGCCGATCATGACCATGCTGGCGCCAAAGCGGATGCTCTTGGCGATGTCGCCATGGCTGCGGATGCCACCGTCGGCAATGATGGGCTTGGTGGCCACGCGAGCGCACCACTTGAGGGCCGAGAGCTGCCAGCCGCCAGTGCCAAAACCGGTCTTGAGTTTGGTGATGCAGACCTTGCCCGGGCCCACGCCCACTTTGGTGGCATCGGCGCCCCAGTTTTCCAGGTCGATCACGGCTTCGGGCGTGGCCACGTTACCGGCGATGATGAAGCTGGTGGGCAGCTTGGCCTTGATGTAGCCAATCATGTCGCGCACGCTGTCGGCATGGCCGTGGGCGATGTCGATGGTGATGTATTCGGGCACCAGGCCTTCAGCAGCCAGCTGGTCCACCGTGGCACGGTCGGGGGCCTTGACACCCAGAGAGATGGAGGCGTACACGCCCTTGGCGTGCATGTCGCGCACGAGTTTGACGTTGTCAATGTCAAAGCGGTGCATCACGTAGAAGTAGCCGTTTTGGGCCATCCACTCGCAAATCGACTCGTCCACCACTGTTTTCATGTTGGCCGGCACCACCGGCAGACGGAATTTGCGCCCACCCAGCTCGACGCCAGCGTCGCACTCGGAACGGCTCTCCACGCGGCATTTGCGGGGCAGCAGCAGGATGTTGTCGTAATCAAAAATTTCCATGAGAAAACCAAGCTCCAGTCAAAGGATCGTTGAACAAACGAGTGAGCGCTTGGCCTGGCCGGTTTTCAAATAAAAAAACCGGGCGCAAGAAACTTGGGCCCGGTGTCTGATTCTACCGGTTTTTGCTGACGGGGTTTCCTACAATGCGGGACATGCTTTTTGATGCCCCGCAGACCTCTTCTTCTCCCTTGCTGGCCCAGCTCAATGACGAGCAGCGCAGGGCCGTGACCTTGCCGCCAGAGCATGCGCTTATCCTGGCTGGCGCAGGTTCGGGCAAGACGCGGGTGCTGACCACGCGCATTGCCTGGTTGCTGCAAACGTCCCAGGTCTCGCCCGGTGGCGTCTTGGCGGTGACCTTTACCAACAAGGCGGCCAAGGAGATGCAACACCGCCTCTCGGCGATGCTGCCTGTCAATGTGCAGGCCATGTGGATTGGTACCTTCCACGGCTTGTGCAACCGCTTGCTGCGGGCGCATTGCCTGCTGGCGCAGTTGCCACAGACGTTTCAGATTCTGGACAGCCAGGACCAGCTCAGCGCCATCAAGCGCCTGTGCAAGCAGTTCAATGTGGACGAAGACCGTTTCCCGCCCAAGCAGTTGCAGTGGTTCATTGGCGGCTGCAAGGAAGATGGTTTGCGGCCCGGTGATGTGGATGTGCGTGACGACGAAACGCGCCGCAAGGTGGAGCTGTATCAGCTCTATGAAGAACAATGCCAGCGCGAGGGTGTGGTCGACTTTGGCGAGTTGATGCTGCGCACCTATGAGCTTTTGCGCGACAACGCCCACGTGCGCGAGCATTACCGCCGCCGCTTCCGGCATGTGCTGGTGGACGAGTTTCAGGACACCAACAAGCTGCAGTACGCCTGGCTCAAGTTGTTGGTGGGGCTGCCGTCTGAGGGCAGCCAGGGCGCCATCATGGCGGTGGGTGACGATGACCAGAGCATCTACGCCTTCCGGGGTGCCCGTGTGGGCAATATGGCTGATTTTGTGCGTGAGTTTCAGGTGCAGCACCAGATCAAGCTGGAGCAGAACTACCGCAGCTACAGCAACATTCTCGATTCAGCCAACCACTTGATCAGCCACAACAAGGGCCGCTTGGGCAAAACCTTGCGCACGGACCAGGGTGCGGGCGAGCCGGTGCGGGTGATGGAGCAGGCCAGCGACTTTGCCGAGGCGCAGTGGCTGGTGGATGAGCTGCGCCATCTGGTCAAGGCCGATGGTTTTGAACGCAAGGAAATTGCCTTGCTTTACCGCAGCAACGCACAAAGCCGGGTGCTGGAGACGGCCTTGTTCAATGCGGGTTTCCCGTACCGGGTGTATGGGGGGCTGCGGTTTTTCGAGCGGGCTGAAATCAAGAACGCGCTGGCCTATTTACGCTTGATGGAGAACCCCCATGACGACACCAGCTTTTTGCGGGTAGTCAACTTCCCGGCGCGCGGCATCGGGGCGCGCAGCATCGAGCAGTTGCAGGACGCTGCGCGCTCGGTGGGTTGTTCCTTGCATGACGGCGTCAGTGCGGTGCCGGGCAAGGCGGGGGCGAACCTGACGGCGTTTGTGGCCATGATCGATGTGCTGCGCGAGCAGTCGCAGGGCATGACGCTCAAGGAGATCATTGAGCTGGTGCTCGACAAGACCGGGCTGGTTCAGCATTACCGCCTGGAAAAAGAAGGTGCCGACCGGGTAGAGAACCTGGAAGAACTGGTCAACGCTGCCGAAAGCTTTGTGACGCAGGAGGGGTTTGGTCGCAGGGCGGTGGCCTTGCCCGAGTTGTCGCAAAGCCCGGTCAGCCAGGGTGTGACGGCCAATGCTGCTCAAGCCGTGACGGCGCTGGATGAGTTTGAAGACGGTGTGACCATGAGCCCCTTGGCTGCATTTCTGACGCACGCCTCCCTGGAGGCGGGCGATAACCAGGCGCAGGCGGGCGATGACGCGATTCAGCTCATGACGGTGCATGCCAGCAAGGGCCTGGAGTTCGATGTGGTGTTCATCACCGGGCTTGAAGAAGCCCTGTTTCCGCACGAAAACGCGATGAACGACCATGAGGGGCTGGAAGAGGAACGGCGCCTGATGTATGTGGCCATCACCCGTGCGCGCAAGCGCCTGTACCTGAGCCATTCGCAGACGCGCATGCTGCATGGTCAAACGCGCTACAACGTGCGTAGCCGCTTTCTGGACGAGTTGCCGGAAAACTGCCTCAAGTGGATCACGCCCAAGACCGGTGGTTTTGCTTCAGGCCTGGGTGGTTGGACGTCGACGCCTGCCAGTGTGCGCCCGGCCTGGGGCAACAGTGGCTTGGGGGTGAGCGCGCAGACTTATGCTTCGCCGCCTGTGCCGGTGCAAAAGGCAGAGCCCGAGCATGGCATTCGCGCAGGCTTGCAGGTGTTCCACGCCAAGTTTGGCGAAGGCAAGGTTCTGTCGGTGGAAGGCAACGGGGCTGATGCACGCGCGCAGGTGAACTTCCCGCGCCACGGCATCAAGTGGCTGGCCCTCTCAGTAGCTAAATTGACGGTGGTCTAAGTCGCACGGGTAGGCCGCTGCTCAGGCCTGCAGGCAGTCCCGCACCGTGAAGGTCATGGAGGTGAAGAACATGGCCGCAGCCACCAGCATCAGGGGCAGCAGGGTGGCTCCCATCAGCCCGGGGTTGCCCAGCAGGCTGGAGATGGACAGGGCCAGCAGGCCGGTGCCCAGAAAGATCACCGACCAGGCCAGCACATACACGCCAAAGGCCTTGAGGTTTTTCCAGCAGGCCACCAGGCTGAAGAACAGGCTTTTGATGGGCGAGACGCCATGCCAGTACACCAGGGTCGGTGCGTGCCAGAACATCATGGCCAGCGGGATGTAGAGCAGTGTGGAGACCCACATGGCAGTCTGAAAGCCCTGTCCGGTGATGACGTCCGGTGTCATCTCGGCCTGACCCAGGTACACCTTGGCAAAGTTGCCGCCATCCACGACCATGGACAAGGCTAGCACCAGGAAAAAGCTCACCGCATACCAGCCGCCCAGTTGCAGCAGGGGCATGCGGGCTTTGGCATCACGCAGGCCGACAAACAAGGTGGGTGGCAGGGGAAACTTGCCTTGGTCGGCCGTGTCGGCAGCGACCATCATGCCCAAGGTCAGCGTGGGCAACAGCACCAGGGCCAGCGCGCCGCCGATCACGGGCACCATGGAGACCATTGAAATGGCGGCCATAAGCATGAAAAACAGGCCGCCCATGGCCAAGGGTTGACGCCAGAAGGTCTTGACCCCAAGCAGGGCCCATTGCCAACCGGCGCGAGCGGGAACGATATTGAGTTTCATGGCTCGACTTTACAGGCTGACCGGACAGGCGATGCGCTGGCGCAGCACACGCTCGAAATGTGTGGGGTCATGTGGCACCAGCATGGAAGCTTCGCGTGGCAGGTGGTAGTCCCACAGGCGAGAGATCCAGAAACGCAGGGCACCCGCACGCAGCTGGGCATTGAACAGGCTGCGCTCTGCGGCGTTCAATGGGCGCACGGCCTGGTAGGCTTGCAGCATGGCCTGCAGGCGGTGGGCGTCAAAAGCGCCAGTGGCCAGGTCGATGCACCAGTCGTTCAGGCAAACAGCCAGGTCAAACAGCCAGGTATCCACCCCAGCAAAGTAAAAGTCGAAAAAGCCCGTTAGGCGCTCGCCTTCGAACATGACGTTGTCGCGAAACAGGTCGGCGTGTACCGGGCCGCGGGGCAGGGCAGCATAGGCCGGGTTTTGCGCTACATGGTTCTGATAAGCCAGCTCGCTGCTGAGCAATGCGGCCTGATCTGTGTCCAGGTAAGGCAGCACCACCGGCACCGTTTCGTTCCACCAGGGCAGTGCGCGCAAATTGGGTTGATGGCGGCTGTAATCCTCCCCGGCCAGATGCATGCGTGCCAGCATGTCGCCCACGGCCGCGCAATGCACGGCCTGGGGGGCCAGCTGGCTCTTGCCTTCGAGCTTGTTGACCACCGCAGCGGGTTTGCCGCAGACGGTGTGCAGGATGTCGCCATCCGGGTTGGCTGCCGGGTCGGGCACGGGAATGCCTTGGCCGGCCAGGTGCTTCATCAGGTACAGGTAAAAAGGCAGCTGGTCGTAGGTCAGGCGCTCGAACAGCGTGAGCACATACTCGCCCTGGTCGGTGCTGACAAAGTAATTCGTGTTTTCGATGCCCCCTTGAATGCCGCGCAGCGCAGTGAGCTGCCCCAGCTTGAGAAGGTGCATCAATTCGCCCGCTTGGGCTTCGGAAACTTCGGTGAAAACCGCCATGGCAACAATCGTGAGCGGGCCGCTCGGCCCGGCTAAAACAAATGGATTTGTGTCAATTCCCGATTGTAGAAGGCTCTGGCAGTGGAAAATGCAGGCATGAGCGATTCCTCCCAAGACAAACCCAAGCTGCTGCTGGTTGACGGCTCCAGCTACCTGTACCGCGCATTTCATGCCATGCCTGATTTGCGGGCCGTGCCTGGCGACCCGAACAGCCCGGCCACCGGTGCCATTCGCGGCATGATCAACATGATGGAGCGCTTGCGCAAGGACTTTCCGGCGCCGCTGGCCGCTTGCGTGTTCGACGCCAAGGGCCCGACATTCCGCGACGAGATGTACCCCGAGTACAAGGCGCACCGCAGCCCCATGCCCGATGACTTGCGCTCGCAGATTGAGCCGATCCATGAACTGGTGCGCTTGATGGGCTGGACGGTGTTGGACGTGCCGGGCGTGGAGGCCGACGACGTGATTGCCACGCTTGCCCACAAGGCGGCCAGACAGGGGGTGGATGTGATCGTCTCCAGCGGCGACAAGGACCTGAGCCAGTTGGTCAACGAGCACGTGACGATTGTCGACACCATGAACGGCAAAGTGCGCGATGTGTCGGGGGTGACGGCCGAGTTCGGGGTGCCGCCCTCGCTCATGATCGATTACCAGACCCTGGTCGGGGACCCGGTGGACAACGTGCCCGGTGTGCACAAGGTTGGCCCCAAGACGGCTGCCAAATGGTTGCTCGAATACGGCTCGCTCGATGCTTTGGTGGCGCGTGCGGATGAGGTCAAAGGCGCGGCTGGCGAAAACCTGCGCAACGCGCTGGACTGGTTGCCCAAGGGACGAGCACTGGTGACCATGAAAACCGATTGCGACCTTTCGGTCTGGCTGCCAGGCTTGCCTGCGCTGGATGCTCTGCACTTGCATGCGCCCGATGAGGACAAGCTGCGCAGCTTCTATGAGACCTACGGTTTTCGTTCGCTGGCGGCCAAGGCGGGTGGGTCGGTCCCTCCCGCACCCCGCGCCGCTGCGGTGATGGGCGACCTGTTTGGCGATGCGCCTGAACAAACCCCAGCCCCGGTCAGCCGCGTGCAGGGCCCCGTGAGTTACACCACCATCAACGATTGGGCGGTGCTCGATCAATGGCTGGCCCGCATTGAAGCCGCAGACTTGACCGCGCTGGACACTGAAACCACCTCGCTCGATGAGATGCGTGCCGAGATCGTGGGCATATCGCTGGCCGTCAAGCCGGGCGAGGCCGCCTACATCCCGCTGGCGCACAACGGTCCGGACGCGCCCGAGCAGCTGCCACTCGCCGAGGTGCTGGCGCGCCTGAAGCCCTGGCTGGAAAACCCGGCGCGCCACAAGCTGGGTCAGCACGTCAAATATGACCGCCATGTGTTTGCCAACCACGGCATCGAGGTGCATGGCTATGTGCACGACACCATGCTGCAAAGCTATGTGCTCGAGGTGCACAAGCCGCATGGCTTGGCCAGCCTGGCCGAGCGGCACTTGGGCCGCAAGGGCATCAGTTATGAAGACCTGTGCGGCAAAGGTGCGCACCAGATTCCATTCGCGCAGGTGGATGTGGCCAAAGCTGCCGAGTATTCGTGCGAGGACTCGGACCAGTGCCTGGACGTGCACCTGACGCTGTGGCCGCAGATTGAAGCCAGTGCCGGTCTCCAGCACATTTACGAACTGGAAATCGCCACGAGCGAAGCGCTTTACCGCATCGAACGCAACGGCGTGATGATTGATGCGCCTACCTTGGCTGCGCAGAGCCAGCAACTGGGTGAGCGCATTGTGCAGCTGGAGCAAGAGGCTTACGAGATTGCTGGTCAGCCGTTCAACCTGGCCAGCCCCAAGCAGCTGGGCGAAATTTTCTTCGACAAACTGGGTTTGCCGGTGATCAAGAAAACCGCCACCGGCGCGCGCAGTACCGACGAAGAGGTACTCGAAAAACTGGCCGAAGACTACCCGCTTCCGGCCCGCATCCTGGAACACCGGTCCCTGAGCAAGCTCAAAGGCACTTATACCGACAAGCTGGCGCAGATGGCCTTGCCGCGCACCGGCCGTGTGCACACGCACTACGCGCAGGCGGTGGCCGTCACAGGGCGCCTGTCCAGCAACGACCCGAATTTGCAGAACATTCCGATTCGCACCGCCGAAGGGCGCCGCGTGCGCGAAGCGTTTGTGGCGCCCGAGGGCTGTGTGATCGCCAGCGCCGACTACAGCCAGATCGAGCTGCGCATCATGGCGCACCTGAGCGACGACCCGGCCCTGCTCAAAGCCTTCCACGAAGGACTGGATGTGCACCGGGCCACGGCTGCAGAGGTGTTTGGCCTGGCGCCCGATCAGGTGTCCAGCGAGCAGCGTCGTTACGCCAAGACCATCAACTTTGGTCTGATCTACGGCATGAGCGCTTTTGGTCTGGCCAAGGCGCTGGGCATCGACAACACGGCGGCCAAGAACTACATCACGCGCTATTTCGAGCGCTTTTCCGGCGTCAAACGCTACATGGATGACACGCGCGAGCAGGCCAAGGCGATGGGTTATGTCGAGACCGTGTTTGGCCGCCGCCTGATGCTGCCTGAAATCAACAGCCCCAACGGCCCGCGCCGTGCGGGGGCAGAACGCGCCGCCATCAATGCGCCCATGCAGGGGACAGCGGCTGACCTGATCAAGAAAGCCATGGTGGCCATGCAGCAAGCGATTGATGCGCAAGGTCGCGCCACCAAGGTCATCATGCAGGTGCACGACGAGCTGGTTTTTGAGGTGCCGCTGACGGAGGTGGACTGGGTCAAGACCGAGGTGCCGCGCATCATGGCCGAGGTGGCGCAACTCAAGGTGCCCCTGTTGGCCGAGGTGGGGGTGGGGCCCAATTGGGAGCAGGCCCATTGATCAAGCGGTTTTTGCCCTTCTAGGCCCAGGCCCTGCAAGGTCAGTCCGGTTATGACAAGATATGAGCCACATCAACACAAGAGGAGCTCAACATGCGTGAAGACTTGTTCCAGGATGCTCAATCCTTGCTCTCTGGACGCGAAGAGGGTGTCAATCGCCGCTTTGCCTTGAAGGTGGCACTTGGAGTGGGCTATGCCGCTGCCGCGGGTGGTGTGATGAGTCAGACCGCGATCAAGACCCCGGCCGATGGACTGGTGTCTGGCGAGGTGATGATCGATGTGAATGGTTTCAAGATGCCAGCCTACCGCAGCATGCCTGCGGGCAAAAGCAATTTGCCTGTAGTGCTGGTGATTTCCGAAATTTTTGGTGTGCATGAATACATTGCCGACGTGACGCGTCGCCTGGCCCAGGCGGGCTACATGGCGATTGCGCCTGAGCTTTTCATTCGCCAGGGCGACCCCAGCGAATATGGCGAGCTGGCCAAGCTGATGAGCGAGGTGGTGGCCAAGGTGCCTGATGCACAGGTCATGGGCGATCTGGATGCGACTGTGGCCTGGGCGCAGTCCCAGGGCGGCAATACCTCGCGTCTGGCCATCACGGGTTTTTGCTGGGGTGGGCGGATCACCTGGTTGTATGCGCAGCACCAGCCCAAACTCAAGGCGGGGGTGGCCTGGTATGGGCGCCTGGAGGGCAAAACCACGCCTCAGAACCCCTGGCATCCGATGGACAAGGTGGCTGACTTGAAAGCACCTGTGCTGGGCCTGTACGGCGGGGCCGATACCGGCATACCGCTTGACACGGTTGATAAGATGAAATCAGCTTTGGCTGCGCAAGGTTCGGCGGCGGCAAAATCGAGCGAATGGGTGATTTATCCCGAAGCTCCCCACGCCTTTCATGCAGACTATCGCCCAAGTTACCGTGAGGCGGCTGCCAAGGATGGGTGGTCGCAGATGCTCAAATGGTTTGTCAGACAAGGTGTGTGAAACCTTTGATGCTGAATGACCGACCGCCCCTTGTGGGCGGTTTTTCTTGAAATGAACGAGATGACAACTTTGCTTTTGATCGTGGTGGCCACTCTGGTGGCGGGTGTGGGTAGCGTCTGGCTGGCCGCATGGTTGAGCTTTGGTGTTCTGGCGCGTTACACACAACACATGCTGAGTCTGGCCGCTGGGGCTTTGCTGGCCACGGCTTTCCTGAATTTGCTGCCCGAAGCCTTTGAGAGCGAGCTCGAGCCGCATCAGTTGTTTTTGACCCTGTTGGCTGGCTTGATCTTTTTCTTTTTGCTGGACAAGGCCGAGTTGTGGCACCACGGCCATGAGCATCACCAAGGGGATGGGGAGCACGACCATGCGCACCACCATCACCACCACAACGCTGCCCCGCGAACTGGTGCCTGGTCTGTGCTGGCGGGCGACAGCCTGCATTGTTTTGGAGATGGTATTTTGATCGCCTCGGCTTTTGTGGCTGATTGGCATCTCGGTGTGGTTGCTGCCTTGGCGGTGCTGGTGCACGAGATTCCGCACCACATGGGCGATCTGGCAGTGATTGCCCAAAACCGGACTTCATCGCGTGCAGCCGTCTGGAAGGTCTCGGTGGCTGGAGCTTTGACCGCGATGGGTGGTTTGGTCGGCTATGTGTTGGTCGATGCCTTGCAGGACCAGTTGCCTTATTTTCTGGTGGTGGCCAGCAGCAGCTTTGTGTATGTGGCCTTGGCTGACCTGATTCCGCAGCTCCAAAAACGTTTGAGCCTGCAGCAGACCCTGGCGCAGGTGTTCTGGCTGGCTGTGGGCATGTTGGCGGTTTGGGCGGTTGCTTCGAGCGTGGGTGGCCACGCACACTGACGCAGCTGTGCGGTAGGGTCTGTCAGGCTTTGGCGCAGGGCAAGCCCGGGGTGCGGCTCCACTCGCTCCAGCTGCCTGCGTACAGGCGGCTCACGCCCAGCCCTGCGAGTTCCATGGCCACGATATTGGGTACGGCGCTGACGCCGCTGCCGCAGTGGTGCACCACGCTTTCTGGCGTACGCCCTGCCAGCAACTGCAACCATTCCTGGCGCAACACTTCGGGTGATTTGAATTTACCCTGTGCATCGAAATTGTCGGTAAAGGGGCGGTTGAGCGCGCCGGGGATGTGGCCCGCAATCGGGTCCAGTGGCTCGATCTCGCCACGGTAACGTGGAGCGCCTCGTGCATCGACCAGGGTTTGACCGGCTTGGCCCAGTTGCGTGCGGACATCGTCCAGGCGCAGCCACTTGCGCAAGGCCGGTCGAATCACAAAGGTGCACCCTGCCGGGCTGCTGCTTTCACCTTGGGCAACGGCGCCGCCGTTGGATTTCCAGGCCTGCAGGCCGCCATCGAGAATGGCGACAGCATCGTGCCCCAGCCATTTGAGCATCCACCATAGACGACCGCAGTAGTTGTTGCCGTTGCGGTCGTAGACCACCACTTGTGTGTGTTCATTGACGCCACATGCGCTCAGCCATGCCGCAAGGTCCTCGGCGCGAGGCAGGGGGTGCCTTCCGCCGTTGAGGGCGTGCTTGGCATCGTGCGCACTCAGATGCCGGTCCAGATGCGCCTGTTGTGCCCCTGCGATGTGTTCTTGCGCAAAGGTGGCATCTACCGTGTCCGGTTTCATCAGGTCAAAGCTGCAATCGAAAACCACCACAGGGGTGGGCGTTTGCAAAAGGGCTTGCAACTGCGGTGCAGTGATCAGAAGCGAGTAAGCCATGGTTCAACCTTTCAATGTTCCTCAGCGGGGGCGCTGGGCAAGGTACGGTGGCGCAAAACAGTTGCCAGCACACCGCTGCACAAAATCAGTCCAATGCCGGCCCAGCCGGAGGGCGACAGGCTGTCGCCAAACAAGACCAGTCCATACAGTGCCGCAAATACGATGCCCGAATATTGCAGACTGGCCACCAGCAAAGGCGAGCTGCGGCTGTAGGCCCGGGTCAGGGCCAATTGCCCCAGGGTGGCCAGCACGCCGATGGGCAGGAGCCACAGGGCTTGTGGTCGCAACCAGTCGTTGGCGCCGAACAGCAGCATGCCGACCAGGCCTACCGTGGCGCTGCCGATGGAGAAATAAAACACCGTGCGCGATTCGGGCTCGCCCACCCGGCCCAGAGCGGCCAGTTGTATGTAGGCCAAGGCCGCGCTCATGCCCGAGAGCAGGCCCACCAACCCCGCCAGAAATTGCTGTTGATCCAGTGTGGGGCGCAGCAGCAACACCACACCCGCAAAGCCAGCCAATACGGTCAACATCAAGGGCCCTTGGCGGCTCAGGTCGGTGGCGCGTCCGAGCAGCAGCGTACCCCCGACCAAAAACGCGGCGACCCAAATACCGCTCATGTAGTTCAGGGTCATGGCTGTGGCCAGGGGCAGGTGTGCAATCGCATAAAACCAGCACGACAGGGCTGTGGCCCCCACCACAGAGCGCCACACATGCATCATGGGCACTGGGGTGCGCAAAGCGATGTTTTGATGGCGGCAAATGCTGGTCATGACCGCAACGCCGATCAGCCCCCGGGCCAGCACGATTTCGAAAATATTGAAATCAGCTGCGGCCAGCTTGATGAATACGCTCATGGTGGCAAACAGCAGCGCTGCCAGAACCATCCATAAAGCCTGCATATGCGTTAGACCTTGTTAAAAACCGCTTGAAGCAAGAATCGCTCGGGCGGTCATGGTGTTCAGACCACTTTGTGCATGTGCTTGCGGTACCACTCGTGGAAGTGCTGCATACCGTCTTCCATGGGGCTTTGGTAGGGGCCGACTTCGTTGTCGCCGCGCATCCATAAGGCCTTGCGTCCTGCGTCCATGCGCTCGGCAATTTCATCGTCCTCGAGGGCCGTTTCTATGTACGCGGCGCGCTGGGCTTGCACAAACTCACGCTCGAACTCGACAATCTCTTCAGGGTAGTAGAACTCCACCATGTTCAGCGTCTTGTCCGCGCTGATGGGGTGCAGGGTCGAAACCGTGAGCACATGCGGATACCACTCCACCATGATGTGCGGGTAGTAGGTCAGCCAGATGGCGCCTTGCTCTGGCAATTGGCCATTGCGGTATTTGAGCAGCACTTCGTGCCACTTTTTGTACACATCGGAGCCGGGTTTGCCGAAAGTGCTGGCCACGCCCACGGTTTGTACCGAGTACTGGTCCTTGAACTCCCAGGCCAGGTCGTCGCAGGTGACGAAGTTGCCCAAGCCAGGGTGGAAAGGGCCCACGTGGTAGTCCTCGAGGTAGACCTCGATGAAGGTTTTCCAGTTGTAGTTGCACTCGTGCAACTCCACGTGGTCGAGCTTGTAACCCTCGAAATCAAGTTTGTGCGCAGGGCCCATGCCGGCCAGGTCGGCAGCAATGTCGCGGCCGTTGTCTTCAAACAGCAGGCCGTTCCACTCGCGCAACTTGTAGTTGTTCAGGTTCAGGCAGGGGTCGTGCGCAAAATGGGGTGCGCCCAGCAACTCGCCCTTGGGCGAATAGGTCCAGTGGTGCAAGGGGCAAATGATGTTGCCAGCCCCATGGCCCTTGCCCTGCGTTTGCAAGTTGCCTCGCCCGCCCAGCATGACGGCCTGGCGGTGTCGGCAGATGTTGGAGATCAGTTCGACCTGGCCTTGGGTGTTGCGTACCAAGGCGCGGCCCTGGGCTTCTTGCGGCAAGGCGAAATAATCCCCCGGCTCGGGCACCGACAGGGCATGGCCTACATAGCGTGGGCCTTTGGAAAATAGCACCTCGAGCTCTCTTTGGAAAAGAGAGGTGTCAAAGTAGGATGAAACTGGCAGTTGGCTTTCGGCCTGCTGGTGCTGAAGACTTAAATCAGACATGGTGTGTCCTGACCTAGAGACTCCCCCTATGAAGGGGCAGGGGCAAAGCGCTGTACTCCGAAGAAACCGGCGCAGGAAACAGGCAGTCAGAAACTGCCAAGGGAACCGGCAATTGTACCCGCTGGGTGCAAAGGGTGTTCAGTGCTTTGAAAGCTTGGGTCAGTTTGAGCTTTTAAAATCGAAGCTTTTGTGGGAAAGCAGATGTCCAAAGCCAAAAACTCAGACCCCGGTGATACCGCGCAAAAGCCCATGAGCTACGAGGCGGCCGTGTCTGAGCTTGAAACCCTGGTCTCCCGTCTGGAGTCGGGGCAAATGCCTTTGTCCGAATTGCTCAGCGGTTACCAGCGCGGAGCAGTCTTGCTGGCTTACTGCCGTGACCAGTTGCAGGCGGTGGAGAATCAGATCCAGGTGCTCGATAACGGACAACTCAAACCCTGGGACGAAGCATGACTTTGTCCCCGCAACTGCTGCAATGGATGCAGCCGCGTTTGCAGCAGGTCGAAAGTGCGCTTGCAAGCTGGATTGACGAAAGAGCGCCCGCTCAGCTGGGTCAGGCCATGCGCTACGCAGTGCTCGACGGCGGCAAGCGTTTGCGCCCTTTGCTGGTCATGGCCACGGCGCAAGCGCTTGGCAGTGACCCTTCGGCAGATGCGGTGCTTCGCTCGGCTTGCGCTCTGGAGTTGATTCACGCTTATTCGCTGGTGCACGATGACATGCCGTGCATGGACAACGATGTGCTGCGCCGCGGCAAGCCCACGGTGCATGTGCAGTTCGGGCAGGCCCAGGCCCTGCTTGCGGGCGATGCACTGCAGTCCCTTGCGTTTGAATTGCTCACGCCAGATGCTGGCGACGCCGTTGTTCAGGCCCGTTGCTGTGCGCTGCTGGCGCGGGCCAGCGGCTACTGGGGCATGGCAGGCGGGCAGGCCATCGACCTGGCCAACGTAGGCCAACGCATGACCCTGGAGGAGTTGCAGCTGATGCACCGCCTCAAGACGGGTTCTCTGTTGCTTGCGGGTGTGCAGATGGGGGCAGTGTGCGCGGGTGCGCAGGACAGTCCGGTTTGGCAGGCTCTGGAGCGTTTTGGCCAGACCCTGGGGCTGGCTTTCCAGGTGGTGGACGACGTGCTGGACGTGACGGCCGATTCCGCCACCTTGGGCAAGACGGCAGGTAAAGATGCCGAGGCGGACAAACCCACTTACGTGACCTTATTGGGCTTGACGCAGGCACAAGCCTGGGCTGATGAGCTGGCAGCGCAGGCCCAGCAAGCCCTGAGCGATACTGAACTGAACGAAGACGCCCTGACCATGCTGCGCGCGCTGACCCGCTGGGTGGTGCAGCGAACACACTGACCATTGAGACCATGACCGGATTGCTTCAAGCCATCGATTCACCGAAAGACCTGCGCAAGCTGCCGCGCCACGACCTTCATCGTGTGGCAGACGAAGTGCGCCAGTGTGTGCTGGACAACGTGTCCAAAACCGGTGGGCACCTGAGCTCCAACCTTGGTACGGTGGAGCTCACGGTTGCCTTGCATTACGTGTTCAACACGCCTGAAGACCGTATCGTCTGGGATGTGGGGCACCAGACCTACCCGCACAAAATCCTGACCGGTCGACGTGAGCGCATGCCTACGTTACGCCAGCTCGATGGCCTGTCCGGTTTCCCTCGCCGCGATGAGAGCGAGTACGACACTTTTGGGGTGGGTCACTCTTCCACCAGCATTTCAGCGGCCTTGGGCATGGCGCTGGCTGCCCGCCAGAAGGGCGAAAACCGTCACGCCATTGCCGTGATTGGAGACGGTGCCATGACCGCCGGCATGGCGTTTGAAGCGCTTAACCACGCAGGCGTGGAAGACTGCAAGCTGTTGGTCATTCTCAACGACAACGACATGTCGATCAGCCCGCCGGTAGGTGCGCTCAACCGCTATCTGGCGCAGCTGATGAGCGGACGCTTTTATGCGGCAGCGAAGGAAGGGGCCAAGCAGGTGCTCAAGGCGGCGCCTCCCTTGTTCGAGTTGGCCAAGCGTTTTGAAGAGCACGCCAAGGGCATGGTGGTACCCGCTACTTTGTTCGAAAAATTCGGTTTCAACTACATCGGTCCGATCGATGGCCACGACCTGGACTCGCTGATCCCGACGCTGGAGAACATCAAATATCTGGATGGTCCGCAGTTTTTGCATGTGGTCACCAAAAAAGGGCAGGGCTACAAACTGGCCGAGGCTGACCCGGTCACTTACCACGGCCCCGGCAAGTTTGATCCGGCCGTAGGCATTGTGCCGCCGACCACGCCGTCCAAGACCACCTTTACCCAGGTGTTTGGCCAATGGCTCTGTGACATGGCCGAGAAAGACGATCGTCTGGTGGGTATCACGCCCGCCATGCGCGAAGGCTCGGGCATGGTCGAGTTCCACAAACGCTTTCCCAAGCGGTATTACGACGTGGGCATTGCCGAGCAACACGCAGTCACCTTGGCCGCAGGGCTGGCCTGTGAGGACCTTAAACCCGTGGTGGCCATTTACTCGACCTTTTTGCAGCGTGGGTATGACCAGTTGATCCACGACGTGGCGCTGCAAAACCTGCCCGTGGTGTTTGCACTCGATCGCGCAGGTTTGGTGGGTGCAGATGGTGCGACCCATGCTGGCGCGTACGACATCGCCTTCATTCGCTGCATCCCCAACATGGCATTGGCTTGCCCGGCAGACGAAGGTGAGTGCCGCCAGTTGTTGTCCACCGCGTACGCACAAAACCATCCGGTGGCTGTGCGCTATCCGCGTGGGGCTGGTGTGGGTGCGTCAGTGCCCACCAGCCTTGAGGCTCTGCCGTATGGCGCGGCCGAGCTGCGTCGAACCGGCAAGAGTGGCTTGGCCTTCCTTGCGTTCGGCAGCCTGCTGTACCCGACCCTGCAGGCCGCTGAAGCGCTGGACGCCACCGTGGTCAATATGCGCTGGGTCAAACCACTGGATATGCGCATGCTGCAGGAGGTGGCGCAAAACCACACCCGTATCGTCACGGTGGAAGAGGGCTGCATCATGGGTGGCGCCGGCAGTGCCGTGAGCGAAGCCCTGCAGGCCATGGCTTGCTCGCGCGAGCTGCTGCAGTTGGGTTTGCCGGATGTGTTCATTGAGCATGGCGACCCGGCCAAGCTGCTGGCCATGCAGGGCCTGGATGCGGTTGGTATTGAGCGTTCAGTGCGTCAGCGTTGGTCGGATTGAAAGCATTTCAAACGTTCTTTTAATTCACCTCAAAATCCGCCAAATTCACTGGAATTATTCGCTTCGTGAAGGGTAAACCCGCCCTGTTCCTCGCTTGCATTCTTCCTAAAATGTAAGGTGACTGAAGTCCTTGTCCGGAAGTCTCGGACATGTTCAAAACCTTTTGAAGGAGTATTTCTATGGATCGTCGTTCCGTTATCAAGAACGCTGGCGTTGCAGGCGTTCTGGCTGCTGGCGCAGCACCTGCCTTGGTGCAAGCCCAAGCCAACATCCGTTGGCGCCTGACCTCTGCCTTCCCCAAGGCACTGGACACCATTTATGGTGCAGCCGAGACCTTTGCCAAGAAGGTCAAGGAACTGTCGGGTGGCAAGTTTGAAATCACCGTGCACGCTGCTGGCGAGCTGGTGCCTACCGCTGGTCTGGTTGATGCTGTGCAAAACGGTACCGTGGAAATGGGCCACACCGCTCCTTATTACTACTTCGGCAAGGACGAGTGCTTCGCCCTGGGTTGCGCCATTCCTTTCGGCCTCAACAGCCGTCAGATGACAGCCTGGATGTACGACGGCAACGGCCTCAAGCTGATGCGTGAGTTCTACGACAGCTACAACATCGTCAACTTCCCCATGGGCAACACAGGCGCCCAGATGGGTGGCTGGTTCCGCAAGCCCATCAAGTCCGTGGCCGACTACAAAGGCCTGAAGTTCCGCGTCGGCGGTTTCGCCGGCAAAGTGATCCAGCGTCTGGGTGGCGTGCCCCAGAACATTCCTGGCGGCGAAATCTACCAGGCTCTGGAAAAAGGCACCATCGATGCAGCCGAGTGGGTCGGTCCTTACGACGACAAGAAACTGGGCTTCTACAAAGTGGCCAAGTTCTACCACTACCCAGGCTGGTGGGAAGGCGGTCCTCAGCTGGACCTGTTCATCAACAAGGCTGCCTACGCTTCCCTGTCCGCAGAGAACAAGGCGATTGTTGAGGCTGCTGCTGCTTACGCGCACACCGAAATGCAGGCCAAGTACGACGCCCGCAACCCTGGCGCCCTCAAGGAGCTGGTGGCCGGTGGCGCCAAGCTGACGCCGTTCCCGACACCTGTGCTGGAAGCTGCCTATAAGGAAGCCATGGCCCTGTACGAAGAAATCGGTGCTGCCAACCCCCGTTGGAAGAAGATCTACGCCGACTACAGCAACTACCGCAAGGAAGCCAACCTGTGGTTCCGCTTCACTGAAGCCCGTTTCGATGGCTTCATGCAGGCAGCCAAGCTCTGATCAACAGCTTAAGCTGATCAAAAAAAACCGCACCCGAGGGTGCGGTTTTTTTATGTCTGTGCAGATTACTTCTTGAGCAATTCCTTGAGCGCCTCTTCGTCAGACTTGGCGTCACTTGGGGTATCGGCAGGCGCAGCCTGCAGATCCGACCCCTTGGTCTTGCTGTCGGCACCGTCTGCCGCTGGTTCATCGCCACCTTCGAGGGATGAAGCCTCAAGTGCCTCCATGACATCAGCATTGCTCATGTTCTGGGTTTTGGTGATGCCACCCGTGACCAGAGAAGGCATGGCAATCACGGCCACGACCATCACCAGTTGAAGCACGATGAACGCGATCGAGCCCTTGTAGATCTCAGTGGTCTGTACCGCCTTGATGTTCTGGCCGGTGATCCTGTCGATGTAGTCGTTCTTGGGTGCCACGCTGCGCAGGTAGAACAGGGCGAAACCGAAGGGTGGCGTCAGGAACGAGGTTTGCAGATTCATGGCGATGATCACACCAAACCAGATCATGGCCTGATCAGGCGTCATGCCGGGCACCATGCCGGGCAGGATTTTCTCTGCCACAGGTGCCAACAGCGGGATGACGATGAAGGCAATTTCAAAGAAGTCAATGAACATGCCCAGCACGAAGATCAGCACGTTCACAATGATCAGGAAGCCCAAGGCGCCACCAGGCATCTGGGTAAACAGGTGTTCCACCCAGATGTGGCCATCGGCCGCATTGAAGGTGAAGCTGAACACGGTGGAGCCGATCAGGATGAACAGCACAAACGATGCTAGCTTGGCGGTGTTGTCCAAAGCCTGCTTCATCAAGGACATGGAGAGTTTGCGCTTGATCAGGGCCAGCACCAATGCGCCCAGCGCGCCCATGGCACCGCCTTCAGTGGGGGTGGCCACGCCCAGGAAGATGGTTCCCAAGACCAAAAAGATCAGGATCAGCGGTGGCATCAGCGAGAACGTCACTTGTTCGGCCAGACGCGAAAGTAAACCAATCTTGAATTGACGGTTGAGCATGGACAGCAGCAATCCAGTGACCGAAGCTACGGTCATGGACATGATGAAGACCTCGTCCGTGGGCGCGGCCTGGTCACGGCCCAGCCAAGCAGCCATCACCTGGTCGTGCATCTGGCTCCATCCATAGCCGATGCCCAGGCACAGCAGGAACAACAAAAACAGCGAGCGGTGGCCAGAGGCGCCGTTGGGCTCGCGATAAATACGAGCTTCCGGGGGCAGGGCTGGCACCATGGAGGGGCGGAAAATCGCCAGGGCGACCACAAATGCCACATACAAACCGACCAGCAGCAAGCCGGGAATGAGCGCGCCCGAATACATGTCGCCCACAGAGCGCCCCAGCTGGTCGGCCAAAACGATCAGCACCAGCGAAGGTGGAATGGCTTGAGCCAATGTTCCAGAAGCGGTGATCACCCCGGTGGCGACTACTCTGCTGTAGCCGTAACGCAGCATGATGGGCAGCGAAATCAGGCCCATCGAGATCACGGCAGCAGCCACCACGCCCGTGGTCGCCGCCAGCAGCGCACCTACCAGGACCACGGCAATGGCCACACCGCCGCGCACCGGCCCGAACACCTGGCCAACGGTTTCCAGCAGGTCTTCCGCCATGCCCGAGCGCTCAAGAATGATGCCCATGAAGGTGAAGAAGGGAATCGCCAGCAGCGTGTCGTTTTGCATGATGCCGAAAATACGCAGCGGCAGGGCCTGGAACAGGCTAGGCGGGAACAGACCGATTTCCATGCCCAGGAAGCCAAAGCCCAGACCCGTGGCCGCCAGCGCAAAAGCCACAGGAAAGCCCGTCAGCAAGAACGCCAACAGGCCTGCAAACATGATGGGCACAAATTGTTGTGCGAGAAATGAGGTTTCCATGTGTTTCAGTCTCCGTGGGCCATCAGCTTGATTTCGGATTCATCTTCGGTTTCTTCGATCTCTGCCAGGCTGTCTTTGCCCTGTCCTGTCAAAAACGCCAGTCGTTTGATCAGTTCAGATACACCCTGCAAAGCCAGCAGGAAAAAGCCAGCAGGAATCAGCGCATACGCAGGCCAGCGGATCAAGCCGCCCGCGTTTTGCGACATTTCCCCGGAAACGTAAGCCTGCATGAAAAGCGGCCAGGACAGGTAAATGCTCAACACGCAAAAAGGAATCAGGGCGACCACAATGCCGCCGACGTCAATCCAGTTGCGGGTGCGTGCGCTCAGGCGAGAGGAGATGAAGTCAATACGTACATGGCTGTTTTGCAGCAGGCCATACGCAGCCCCCAGCAAAAACACGCCTGCAAAGATGTACCACTGCACTTCCAGCAAGGCGTTGGAGCTGGTGTCAAACATCTTGCGAACGATGGCGTTGCCTGCGCTGATCAGGGTGGTGATCAAAATCAGCCAGGTGGTAAGTTTGCCGACCCGGGTATTGAGGGTATCAATCCAGGCAGACAGCTTCAGGAAAAAAGACATGGTGGTCTCCATTGCGAACACGCGGCATTGTAAGTGTCATGCAGCTGTCAGGTGTGCCCTGAAGGACGGCAAGCATTGATATTTTTCAGGGCCTGGGTTGACAGGGTTTCACGCCCAAGGGTTAACCCGTGCGCCATGAGGGCTGCTCAAAAACGGACAGGCCCCCACACCAGATTGATGGTTTGCAGCCCCAACCAGGTCAACAGCAGGGATCCAGCCAGGTGCAGGCTGGCCGTGAGTGCAGCCATGCCCAAACGACCTTGGAGGAGTTGGGTGATGACTTCTCCCGAGAAACTGGAAAACGTGGTCAGCGCTCCCAGAAAACCAGTGACCAGCGCAAGACGCCAGACTGGATCCAGGTCTGGTAGGTGGTGAAACACGCCCAGTGCCAGTCCAATCAGGTAGCCGCCTATCAAGTTGGAAGCCAATGTGCCCCAAGGTAACCAGCTGGTCGCACTGGGTGCAGGGTTCAGCCAGAGACCCAATTGCCAACGGCACAGTGCACCTGTGCTGGCACCAATACAAATGGCAAAAATGGGGTTCATGAGATGACTCCGGACGAAGGCTTGATCTTAACGCTGTGGCTTACGTTTTGAGCTCGCCGCCTAACACCTCGATCAGTGCGTCCAGCAAAGGCGCCAACATTCCCGTGGCCAGAGCGATGTCGGCGTCAAAGCGCTCGTCAGCTGTTTCTGGCAAAGCGGCATCCGGGTCGCCATCCAGGAACTTGACCTTTTTGAGCTGCAGCGACTCCGTCAGGGTAAAGCCCACACGCCCATCCCAGCTCAAGGCCAGCTGTGTCGGCAGCATTCCGGCTTGGACATGCTGGCGCACCTCTTCGTTGCGTAGCGGGTGACGGGTGTAGCGAATGCTGGAGACTTCTTCGGCGGTGGCCTTGAGCATGCCTTCGCGCTCGATATGAAAGTCGCCCAACTCCGGTACATCAGGTTCGGCAGACAGCAGCCAGCCCGTCATGGCCGCTTGTGGCGACTGCGTGGTTTGTACCAGGGTCATGTTCAGTTGTGGCAGGCACTTCATCAACAAGGCCAAGGCTTCGTCTGCTTTGGCCTGGCTGCCCGCATCCAGCATCAGACGCTGGTTGGCCCAGTCCAGCCAGACCCAGACCGTGGCTTGCTTGGCAAAGGCCTGCGGCAGCAGCGACAACAAAACGTCATCGCGTAATTCACGCAACTGCTTTTTACCCGGACGGCGACCGGTTTGCGCTTCGATGTTGGCCGCTTCTTCGTCAGCCTTGCGGCGCACCACATTGCCGGGCACGGACTTGGACTCGATCATGAGTTTCAGAATCCAGTGACCTTGCACCGATTCGATCAAAGGGCCGTGCGCTTGCCCACGCGGCTCGACCCAACCCACGGACTTGTCCTGGGTTGCGGTGCACTCTGTAAAACGCGCTGCAGCCATTGCCGCCTCGGCTTGCTCCAGCGGCAAGGCGCCGGTACCCAGGCGGTACACCATCACATTTTTGAACACGAACACATCCCTTGTTGAAAGACAGTGTCCGATGATAGTGGAAGCTTCTGCTTTATTTGGCTTGAATCCAGGCTTTGCCTTCGATGCGTGCGCCCTGGTCAGACAGCGTTTGTGACAAGGCCGGCCCCACACCCTTGACCCTTTGTTGCAAGTCCTCCCAGTTGCTGAAAGGTCGGACTTCGCGTGCCTTGATGATCCGAGCCGACAAGGCGGGCCCCACACCTTTGAGACCGTCCAGATCCATTGCGCGGGCGCGGTTTAGATCCAGCTCGGCGTGTGCGCTCAGGCAAGCCAAGGCCAGCCCTGCAGTCAAAAGAAATTTGTGCATGATTACTCCCTGAAAAACAACCCACTTCTGTGGTGGGTGATTTCCATTTTGGGCAGTCCAGCGGTTTTACACATCAGGGCTTGCCCTGTGTGCATGCGCAATCAAAGCTCTTCTACGCGGCGTGGCGGGTAAGTGTCCCAGCCCTGGCAGCCCGGGCAATGCCAGAAGTAGTTGTGCGCTTCGAACCCGCAAGCCGCACAGCGGTAACGCGAGAGCGGACGCGCAGCTTGCTCCAGCGCCTTGTGTACCGGTGCGGGCACATGTGCCTGACTCTGGTCATCCTGCTCCAGCCAGTGTCTGGCAGCCAGCAGGGAGGGGTGCTTTTGCAGATGCTGCTCGTAAGCGCTGAGCTTGCCAGAAACATCTTGTGGTGCCAATTCGAGCGTGGCTTGCAGGATGTCCAGATTGCCCTCTTGTTCATACAAGGCTTGCAGCCACTGTTTCGCAAGCTCCTGCTGCCCGCAGATCAGTGCCGCTTTGACCAAAGTGGGGGCGGCCAGTGCCGCTGCGCCATGGCGTTCGACAAACAAAGGCTCAAGCACCTGCAGCACTTGCTGATGCTCACCTTGGGATTGCAGCAATTGGGCCAGCAAAATGCGTGGTCGTGGGCTTTGGGGGGATTGCAACAAGGTTTCCTGCAGGAGACGCAGCCCGGTGGCTTGGTCGCCTTGGGCAATAGCCTCGCGCGCCTGCTCGCAGCTGTAATGCGCACGGCGCGCGTCAAACTGCGCTTCGCCCGATGCTTCGAGCAGCTGTGTCACTTCGGTAGCCTGTGGCCATTCGCGTGAGCGCTCATAAATGGCCAGGCGTGCCAGACGGGCTTGCCCGGCATAAGGTGTGCCTTCGAGTTTGCGCAAGGCTTCCTCGGCGCGGTCGAGTAGGCCGGCTTTCAGAAAATCCAGTGCCAGCGCATGTTGTGCCCGCTGGCGGTCAGCTTGACTTAGATCTGCGCGCGAGAGCAAATGCTCGTGCACGCGAACAGCCCGGTCGTATTCGCCGCGACGACGAAACAAATTGCCCAGCGCAAAGTGCAATTCAGAAGTGTCTGGATCGTTTTGGACGGCTTCAATGAAGGCGTCAATGGCCTGGTCCTGTTGCTCATTGAGCAGGTAGTTCAGGCCCTTGAAATAGGCGCGAGGTGCTTCAATGTTGTTGATGCGCATCTGACGCAAGTCCAGCCTGGACGCCAGCCAGCCCAAGCCAAAGGCCACGGGCAAGGCCACCAAAATCCAACCCAAATCCAGTTCCATAAGATGATGCTTTCCGCGCTCAAATGCCGATGGAAGCATCCAGCGGATTGCTTGCCCGTGCTCGGCCTTGCTCGGGAGTGTCGGCGCTTGCAGGCGCAGCCTGGTGGGTGCGCAAACTACGTGCGAGCTGGCGCTGACGCCACCACAACGGCAGCATGCCCAGCACGCCAACCATCAGGCCCAGTGCAAATACGCTCAACACAACGAGCGCTGTAGGGGCTTCCCAGAAGGTGCCGAAGAAGAAAAAAAGTTTGGTGCTTTGCTGGTTGTTCAGGGCAAAGGCAAACAGCGTGAAAAACACGGCGGCCTTGATCAGCCACAGGCCGAGGCTCAGAATTCTTTTCATGGGCGCATTCCGAAAAGCAGTGCGCTCATTCTAACGAGCGGACAGGCGAGCTCAGCTCAAGCCTGGGGTGTTTCGGTCTTGCCATCTGGCAGTTGATCTACGCTTTCGCGCAGGGCTTTGCCGGGCTTGAAGTGGGGAACACGTTTTTCAGGAATTTCCACGCGTTCGCCAGAACGCGGATTGCGTCCAATGCGCGGAGGGCGACGGTTGATCGAGAAACTGCCAAAACCACGAATTTCGATGCGGTGGCCGCGTTCCAGTGCGTCGCTCATGGCGTCGAGCACCGTCTTGACCGCGAGCTCGGCGTCACGGTAGGTGAGCTGGTGAAAGCGTGTGGCCAGCGCTTCAACAAGATCGGATCGTGTCATGGCGAATCAAGAAAAGGGATAAGGCTTTGTAAACAAGCTGCCCGGCCGAAGCCGGGCAGCTGTGTTACTTAGACAAGCTGATCAAACAGGGCTTGATCAGTTGTTGTCCAGCTTGGCGCGCAGCAAGGCGCCCAGGCTGGTGGTGCCGGCGTTGCCGGTATTCTGGCTCAGGGTGGCCATGGCTTCTTGCTGGTCAGCCTGGTCCTTGGCGCGGATCGACAGGGAGATGCTGCGGCTCTTGCGGTCGATGTTGGTCACCACGGCGTTGACTTCATCGCCTTCCTTGAGCACGCTGCGAGCGTCTTCCACGCGGTCAGCGGAGATTTCCGAAGCACGCAGGTAACCGACGATGTCGTCACCCAGGTCGATTTCAGCGCCTTTGGCATCCACGGTCTTGACCTTGCCGGTCACCATGGATCCCTTGTCGTTCACGGAAGTGAACGTGCTGAACGGGTCGCCGTCGAGCTGTTTGATGCCCAGGGAGATGCGCTCGCGGTCCACGTCCACAGCCAGCACGATGGCTTCCACTTCCTGGCCCTTCTTGAACTCGCGCACGGCGTTTTCGCCAGACTCGTTCCAGGACAGGTCGGACAGGTGCACCAGGCCGTCGATACCGGCAGCCAGACCCACGAACACGCCGAAGTCGGTGATGGACTTGATGGGGCCCTTGACGCGGTCGCCACGCTTGGTGTTTTGAGCAAACTCTTGCCAGGGGTTGGCACGGCACTGCTTCATGCCCAGGGAGATGCGGCGCTTGTCTTCGTCGATCTCGAGGACCATGACTTCGACTTCGTCGCCCAGAGACACGATCTTGGAGGGAGCCACGTTCTTGTTGGTCCAGTCCATTTCAGACACGTGCACCAGGCCTTCAATACCGGGTTCCAGTTCCACAAACGCGCCGTAGTCGGCGATGTTGGTGACCTTGCCGAACAGGCGGGTGCTGGTGGGGTAGCGGCGAGCCACGCCCATCCAGGGGTCGTCGCCCATCTGCTTGAGGCCCAGGGACACGCGGTTTTTCTCGGTGTCGAACTTGAGGATCTTGGCAGAGATTTCCTGACCAGCGGTGACCACCTCGGAGGGGTGACGCACGCGGCGCCATGCCATATCGGTGATGTGCAGCAGGCCGTCAATACCGCCCAGGTCCACGAAGGCACCGTATTCGGTGATGTTCTTGACCACGCCGGTCACGATGGCGCCTTAACGCAGGGTTTCCATCAGCTTGGCGCGCTCTTCGCCCATGGAGGCTTCGATCACGGCGCGGCGGCTCAGCACCACGTTGTTGCGCTTGCGGTCGAGCTTGATGACCTTGAATTCCATGGTCTTGTTC
>JACCDV011246656.1_pt1 | contig 124780 bp, 117 predicted proteins | sample 7446131 | NCBI WGS metagenome assembly JACCDV01 (sample SAMN15323448, study PRJNA562643) | freshwater metagenome | isolation source: river surface water | place: USA:Blue River Watershed | collected 2017-08-17 | reverse complement strand
CAGTCAACTATCGCGATGGTTATGGCATGCATGCAACAAATGGAATTCTCTTCAACCATGAATCCCCTCGCCGCGGTGAGACATTTGTAACCCGCAAGATCACTCGCGCAGTAGCTGCCATCAAGGCCGGTCAGCAAGAGAAGCTCTTCCTTGGAAACCTCGATGCAGTGCGCGACTGGGGATATGCAAAAGAATATGTCGAATCAATGTGGTTGATGCTCCAGCAGGATAAGCCATCTGACTATGTTGTTGCCACCGGTGTTGGCGCCACAGTCCGTGACTTTGTTGAGGCATCTTTCTCTCATGCAGGACTCAACTGGGAAGACCATGTTGAGACTGATAAGAAGTACATCCGCCCAACTGAAGTTGATGCTCTCATCGGTGATCCATCAAAGGCGGCAAATGCATTTGGATGGAAGGCAAAGACCCACTGGAAAGAGTTAGCAGAACTCATGGTTGATGCAGATATTGAAGCTTCGAGATGCTCATGAAGACAAAAATCAAAGGTAAGATAATTGGATTCGTTCCGTTTGTCTATTATCTCCTAAGTCTCGCTTTAGTCCTTTATTATCAAAGGAACGGACTAGGGAATGACTTTCAAACCTTCTATTCTGCTGGTAAAGCCGTAAATCATGGCAATAATCCTTGGGACATAAATAAAGGTAGTGAATTTTCTGCATTCTTGAATGGTCCAGTCACAGCGATAATTTTGGGTTTAACTGCCCTATTTCCTTACAACGCCGCTCTCTTCACGATCCGACTAGCATCCGTACTTTGTCTTCCTTATCTGATTAGGTATCTAGGCGAGGTAATGAATCTCAAGATTGACAGAGAGTACTTGCATTTAATTTCGATAGCGGCTCTTTTTACCTTTCCCGTCCGCGCAAATTTAGAATATGGACAACTAGCAATAATTTTTTTCACAATAATATCCATAGCACTAAAACGTGAACTTAATAATTCAAATTTTCTCAATCAATTCTATTTAGGCATCAGCATCTACGTAGTTCTCGATTACAAACCTCATGTCTTTGCTCCTATTGCAGTTTTACTTTTTTGGAAAAGAAAAGGCATGCTTTATGGATTTGGCACTACATTTCTAATGGCGCTTATATCTTCAAGTATGTTTACCGGTACATTCCCCCTATACGTATGGCTGGAAGCAATAATCGGTCGTGGGGTAAACTCAAAATCAAATGCAGAACAAATGAGCCTTTACTCAATATTGGGCTTGAATCAACCAATTGCCTGGGTAATAGCAGCGACTCTACTCCTCTATCTCTCATGGAAAGTTATTTTTAAAAGCGATCAGACTTACAGTTTAAAAGCTACTATTTTGCTAATTACATGGCAAGCATTACTTCCATTTTCGCATCCGACGGATCTGATCACAGTATTACTTCTACCAGTATTTCTACTGCAAACCAAAGTTTCTAACCAGAAGCTATTAGTTTTCCTTGCAACGGGATTAGCCATCGTTTGGAGTAATAATGTTGTTATTTCTATATTCGTAATCATTCCGATTCTTATTACATATTCGGTTCTGGCGAATATCGCAATAAAGGAACAAATCTTGGCTAACATTGTCCTCTTATTACCTCAGACGGTTTTCTTATCTATCATTCACGAGTCAAGTGCTTCTGAAAATATCACACGTAGAGTATTGAATTTTTTAGCTGTTTTACTTAGTGTATCGGTGACTATGCATTTCACGAATAGAAAACTAGAAACAACGTCATGAAGCCAATAGTTCATTTGTCGGGACGTTTAGGAAATCAACTCTTTCAATGGTCATTCGCTCATCTTCTTTCGATATCGCGAAATACTTCTGTAAGTCTCTTCGCGGACGAGCATCATCATGGAATCTCAAAGAAATCTGAAATTGGAAAGTTTCTTAACTGTGAGCACGTGATAGACGGGGGCTCCCGAGAATTCTTGGGTCTTCAACTAAAGTCTCTTGATTGGTTGTATTCAAGAAATCAAGAATGGTCAGTCGGAATTTCAAAGTTATTAGGTTGGAATCGGTCAATGGACGCCAACCAGGTGCCGCAAGACCTTAGGCGAGGACATAAATTCAGCGGTTTCTATCAGGACTATAAACAAGTACTAATGGCTAGCCGTATTATTGACGATGAACTTATAAGAATTCTCGACCAAAATATCCCTGAAGAGAACAAGGAGTTACCTTCGGAATACCAGTTCGTACACATTCGTCGGGGAGACCTGATTAATCTCTCGAACTCTTACGGCTTGCTTGGTTTTGAATGGTATCGTGATAACTTGGATCCTAAATTACCAATAGTCGCGTCAACTGATGATTTAGTGGGATCAAGAGATTTAATTATTAAACTTAAACCAGATTTGGTTCTCGATCCGTTGGAATATACGGCTCTCGAGACTCTGTCCGTGATGTCAAATTCGAAGAGACTTATTATGGGCAACTCTACTTTGTCCTGGTGGGGAGGATACTCAGCAACAGTCAGAGGTGGTATTTCAGTGTTCCCTGATCCGCTTTATCTGACAAATCCTATCGGATCAGAAAAACTGAGCGGACCAATGTTCACGGTCCGTCCAGCAAAGTTTACGACTGACTAATAAATCTCTCTCCCCCTATTCCCCTCATCTTTTTCTGACCTATCAAACTTCTTCGAGATCTAATCATTTTAAAACTTCGCATCTTTGAAAGAGCGGAAAAGAAATCGTCTGCACTCAAGAACTGTGGGTTATTTAATATTGCTAACTTTCTGGCCAAATCAATAGAGATTAAATATGCGTGTGTTCCTGGAAGGAAGTCATCGGGTATGAATCCAACAGGGCAAGTTGAAGCCCTCTCAACCCTCAATCGTTTACCTACCCGCGATTTAACAAATAGAGATTTCTGTGCCGCAATTGAGAGTAACTTAAAAAAAATATATTCTAAGTTTCTGATTTTTCTATTCAATTTATTAACTATGCCGGGGGTTAAGTAACCAATTTGAACTAGATCAAAATCCTTGAAATCAAATTTATTGAGAAAATCGACGAGCTGATTCTTCTTCTGAATTTTGATGTCATCCTCAAGTATTAGCGCGTGACTAAAACCTGACAAGACAATCACTTTAGAAACTTCTACATGAGATTCCCAGCAAGCCTGTACACCGGCGGTAACAAACTCATCCCCATTTCTGTTAATTGATTTTAAATCAATCGCCGGAAATCGTGTGAATTCCAAGCCAACCTGTGCCAATTCCGTCTCAACTGAAAGTAATCGCTCTGGTTGGCGATTCAAATTGATGACAAAAACAGGTATCATTTTGCAGTTACCGGGGCTAATACACGAGTAAGCAAACTAGTTACTTCATCTAAATTTGGTCGTTTTGCTAAGAAAGGTTGACTAGCTATCTCCGACCACAATTCTTTATCTGCATCAACTGTTCGTACGTAGTCGGCAAATGTTTCCAAACTTTCGAAGTTATTAAGATTTATAACAGCATTCTGGTTTATATATCCTCTTGGATCGGAACCCCAGTAAAGCGGAATAGCTCCAGTAGCGTAGGCCTCCGGAGCTTTCTCGGTGACATACCCAGGGAAAAGGTCATTTTCAAAGGCAAAGACAAATCTATAATCTTGCGAGATTTCGAATTTTTCTTTTGCGGATGTGTGTTTGGTATTACGAGCGATCCCACCGAATACATCAACGTTGCCGACCTTGCTAAGAGCTGACAGTGCATGCATCCGAAAAGGGTAAGCTTTTCCAATAAATGCAGCACAAAACTTCTTTCTTGAATCAAAATTCACTTCACGTGAACTCATTAAATCATCAATTTTAATTTCCCGACCCAAGTAGGGAGAGACCGTTGGGCGCAAAATGTCAGAGCTCGTTATCCACCATAATGGCAGGTAAGCATTTCGCGAGCCATAAGAGTTTAGGTCAAATGAAAGATATGCATCCCATGCTCCTTCTGGAGGTCGCTCATTTTCACCGGTAAAAAATATATTTACTTTAGCTTTTCCACTAGGCTGCTGATTAGGAGTATGTTTGCCGCCGGTAAATTTGATTCCTCCCGGCAAATTAGAATGCACAAATCTGTGCAAACGCGTCCCAAATGTAGGAATCTTCCGATCGCAATAAACAGATTCAAGCTGTACATCAACCTTTTGGTTCGGATCCTCAACGATGACTATCGGTCGTTTTGTAATACCTTCTAGTAGTTGGCGGAAGAAAGGCTCTTCGATGCCTAAAGGATAAATCCAACTTGCATACCTAACAGTTAAAGGTTTGACCATTCTATTTGTCTCCTTTAACCCTTGAATGAAGTGCGAGCATTAACGCCACGTCATTACGTTTGGTACCTAAGAATGATTTTAGCCGGAAATGAAATTTGTCGTGCAATTCATCGCCACTCAGGAGATTAATGTCTTCAATTGACGTCAAATTGTTTGGTGGAAGGAATACGGGTGTGAATCCACCTGACCTAATAAGGTCACCCAAGGCCATATCCTCAATAACAGCAACATCAAATTTGCGCCTATTGTCGACGACAAATTGCACCACATCCCGAGATAGCAATCTACAGGCACCAGAGATAAAGCTCGCTTCTGGGTACGGGTGGGCACCGGCATAAACTCCTGTACTAGGTTGACCGTTCACAAATGAAACTAGGTTGGGCACGTTGACATATGAAGCGGTAGAGGTGAGAAACAAGTATTCATAATCAGTTTGATCTAAAAAATACCGAAAAAGGCCAAGCTCCTTCCAGCGATAAGTGACGTAAGTATCAGGAAACTTTATATGCACCACAGGATTTTCAACTTCGACCATAAGCAACTTTGAGGTCTCGCTTGGAGGAATGTAATTGATTAATAGAAAACTTGTGATTCGGTCAACCAACCTAAGAATTCTTGCTCGTATGACACCACTCCAGCGAACTTGTTCGTGAAATTTGTCTAACTGCTGAAAAAAACCATTCACAGGAGTACCGTGAAAATGAAGAATTCCCACATTTTGCGGTAGATGATCTTGAAGCCAAGTCTTGACTTGACCTTCGTGCAAAATTTCGATCCAGGGATCGTAAAGACCATGAGAAACTGCAATCATTACTGACTTTTGGCTATTTTCCATCAGACACAACCTTATCCTAACCAACTGAAATTCGAGTGACGTTAAGATGAAACTATGAAATTTGAGGGGATTAAGTTGTCTGTTGTAATCCCAATCACTCGCATGTCAGGCAAGCTTCAGAATCTTGAAGTAACCCTTAGATCTTCTCATAATCCTCGAACACAAATAATTTTGGTCCATGATATCCAGGATGAGGAAACAGGGCGAGATCTCAAAGGCTTAGTGCATGCGATAAACCACCCAAATTTGGTGCTGATTGAAGGTGAATATGGTTCTGCGGGATTGGCAAGAAATGCCGGTCTATTAGAATCCCAGGGCCAGTATGTTGTCTTTTGGGACAGTGACGACATTGGAAGATTGAATGTACTTGAAGGAAGTTTGCAAGAAATTGACCAAGATCTGGGGGCAATCGCGTACGACTTTAGTTATTCCAGAAACGGCCTAACGTACCTTGTTGAGAACAGTGACAATCTTGATGCAAATATAGATCTGGTAGTTTCTTGGCCCGGAATATGGCGTTGGGTCTTTGCTAGAAACCAGCTTAAACATGAATTTTCTGATCTCCTTATGGGAGAGGACCAACTCTTCTTGATAAAAAACTTAGCCAACATGCAGATATCGTTTAAAAACTTGAATATATACACTTACTTCATTGGAGGTGAAACTCAGGCAACTTCAAGAATGAATACTCAAAAACTAGATGATTTATATTCTGCTCGGGATGCAATAAAAAAAATTGCATTAAAAAATAAGAATTTGAGAAAATTCAAGAATGGATTTATCACAGCGATTTCACTTACCCTGCTAAAGCATGGAGATAAGCGAACTAAATTAGCCAGTATTTGCTTTCTAATAAACCATTTTTCTGAGGCGAAAAATATAATAAGAACCCGTCGAATTATTGAGAAGAATAAATCGGAATATGTGTTACTAACCGGTGGTCTAGGCAATCAGCTTTTTCAGTACCAGTATTTGCTAAGTTTGACTGCCAGAGAAAAAAAACTTATTGATACTTGGGGTCGCCCACGCACAAATTCAGAAAATGAACCAGATATTTTATCTTTTCGCCTGGACGAATCAATTCAAATCGTTTCGCCGCAACATGACACACGAGTAGTTCGAAAAGCATTGGGCTACTGTTTACGATCTGGCTATTCACCCTTCAGCTATGAAATAAAACCACTTCGCTCTCTAGCCGGTATCTTAGCATCAATATTGTCTTCACTAAATTTAGGCAGCTTGACAATCGTTCGCGCTCAGCAAGATATTGGGTATGACAACTCACCAAGTTCAAAACTCGCAAATCTGCATTTGGGGTACTTTCAAACTTACAGATGGAGTGCTGCAATAGGCGTGAAAACAAAACTCCTGGAGCTAAGTCTCGTAGATGATGCAAGAATTATTTCTTACAAAAACTTGGCAAAAGAAGAGCATCCAGTAATTGTGCATTTCCGTTTCGGAGATTACTTAAACGAAGAGAATTTCGGAATACCTGGAATTGAATATTACAGAGAGGCCCTAACCAACCTGGATGTCTATTCAAATCCAGAAAGGAAACTCTGGGTATTTTCAGATGACGTTAACAGGGCTAAAGAAGTAATGAGCAGGCTCGTGGATAGAGAATGCAGATATTTTTCAGGCGAAATGCTTTCTTCAGCAGAAACTTTAGAAGTCATGCGCTTGGGCGCCGATTATGTACTTGCCAATTCAACCTTTAGTTGGTGGGCTGCATTCCTTTCATATAACAAAGGCGCAAGAATTGTGGCGCCTGCCCCCTGGTTCAAAGGGCTTTCAGAACCCACTGATCTGGTTCCACCGAACTGGATAAGAATTCCTGCGTACTTTTCTTAGTTTAAGTAATAAAAAGGCTAGGTGTTCTATAGTCTGAACATGATTTCACGCCTTAGAAAAAAATGGTCTCAGACGACACTTGGGCGTGCCTCGAGATTCTTGACTCGGAAAGACCAAAAGAAAATCGCAATTGTAATTGTTGTTCAAATCTTTTTGAGTGTGCTCGATTTAATCGGTGTAGCTTTAATCGGAGTTCTAGGTGCTCTAGCTGTGTCTGGGGTTGAATCTCAAAAACCAGGCGGGAGAATTAGTGGACTTCTCGATTTCCTAGGGATTGGGTCTCAAAGTCTTCAATTTCAAGCAACAGTGTTAGGCCTAACCGCAGCCGCCCTTCTTATTTCAAGATCGCTACTGACTGTTTACTTTTCAAGAAAAACGATGAAATTCCTCAGCCGCCGCGGTGCTCAAGTTTCAACTAACCTAATATCACGATTACTACGACAAAACCTATTATTTATCCAAGCTGAATCAACACAAAAATACTTGTATTCAGTAACTGCCGGTGTGACAACTATTGTCTTGGGAGTTCTAGGAACTCTAATAAATTTGGTCTCAGATGTTGCATTGATGCTGGTGATGGGAATAGGTCTTTTTGCGGTGGATCCCACGATTGCAACAAGCACTCTAGTTTTATTTGCTTTGATTGTTTTTACGTTATACAGATTTCTTCATGTCAAAGTAAAAAAATTGGGAGTATTGGATTCTCAGCTGTCAGTAGAGGCAAATGAAAAGATTATTGAAGTATTGACTGCTTACCGCGAATCAGTTGTGAGGAATAGTCGTGATTTCTACGCCAGAAGAATTTCGGAAGTAAAATTCAAGCACGCCGATGTTCTCGCCGAGCTCTCATTTATCCCTAGCATTTCTAAGTACGTAATAGAAGCATCAATCGTGATTGGCGCATTATTAGTGGGTGTGTTGCAATTCAGTAGACACGATGCAGTGCATGCAGTAGCAACAATTTCGATTTTTATGGCAGCAGGTACGCGCATTGCGCCTGCTCTTTTGAGAATTCAACAAGGAGCGCTTCAAATTAAGGGAAGCTTAGGTTCAGCAAATCCAACGCTGGAACTCTTTGAGAAGTTGAATGTTGAATACATCCCGTCTGCCGATAGCGAGCCTGACTTTATACATGAAGGATTCATTCCAAAGATTAGTGTTAACGATTTAACGTTTAAGTATCCAACACAACAAAAGGAAACTATCTCTAATTTCAAACTGAGTATTCTACCTGGAGAGACTGTTGCCCTAGTGGGACCCTCGGGTTCGGGTAAAACGACTTTTGCTGATTTAATGCTTGGAATTCTTGAGCCTTCAAATGGCGTAGTAACTGTGAGTGATCTTCCACCATTGGAAGCGATTTCCCGTTTTCCAGGAGCTATTGCATATGTTCCACAGGATGTAAGCGTCTTTGACGGATCAATCCGTAACAACGTTGCCTCAGGTTTTGATTCTAAGTATGCATCAGATGAAAAAATTTGGAAGGCTCTTGAAATCGCGAATTTGGATAAAGTTGTTATGGAGTTCCCAGATCAAATAGAGACCCAAGTAGGGGAACGTGGAACCCGACTTAGTGGCGGGCAAAGGCAGCGACTTGGCATTGCGCGTGCCATGTTTACGCAACCAAAAATGCTTCTCCTAGACGAAGCTACAAGTGCGTTAGATGGCATGACCGAAGCCGCGATTGCTGAGCAAATCGCAAAGTTGCGCGGAAATACGACGGTCGTGTTGATTGCCCACCGACTATCAACAGCCAAGAGCGCAGATAAAGTTGTATACATATCAAACGGTAAAATTCTTTCAGTAGGTACATTCGAAGAAGTTAAGATTGCGGTACCAGATTTTGATTCCCAGGCGAAATTAATGGGGTTGTAACTCATGGCCTTAGAGCACGTAGCTGCTGTAGTTTGCTTCAATCGTTCGAACGAACTCTTAAAGACTCTTGATTCTATAGAGAAATCATTGAATAGCCCGAAAAGAATCGTAATTGTCTGCCAACTTGGCTTTGAGCCGGTCGAGAATATTGTGAAGAGTTTGAGTTCTGACAGGTATTACAAGATTTTCACAGCAAGAAAGAGGGATTCTGATTCGTCAAGATTCATGATTAATCGCAATGTGTTTACAGCACTAAGTGCGGCATTTGAACTGGGAGCCGACTTTGTTTCTCTCATTGAAGATGACATCGAAGTTCATCCCCAATTTTTTAACTTTATGAGCCAGATTAATGATGAATTTGTTAACGACAAGTTTTTCAAGGCGGTGAACGGATTTTCAGGAAATTCAGAGTTGCAGGCATGTGGCGAAGGATTCGGCAAATACAGATTTGGAGTTGGATGGGGTTGGAGCATTAACAAAAGGAATTGGGATAATCTCCAAGGATTTTGGGATGGTACCGAAGATAGGCACTGGGACGGATTGATTGAGCCTTTCATGAGATCAGGTTTTGTTGTGATGCCAAATCACAGTCTGATTATCAATAATGGCCTTGTTGGAAATGGAACGAATTCCGGTGCAGATTCGGACTTGAACCAGAAGTTAATCTCAAGTTTCTCGAGTAACAGAGCAGTTGATCAGACTCGCTGGACAATGAATCAAATAAATCTTTGGTGGAGAGAAGACTGCTTCGAATACGTAGAACCAAGAAATATCGCAGGGGTAGTTCAGCAGATGATTTCAAAAACCATCTTGCTAGTAAGGCCCAAGACCGATAAAGCGTCGTTTTGCAACATGATTTTGGCTAAGTTCCGCGCATTCCTCTTTAAACTGATGGCAAGCACCCAATAGATTGCAAAGACTGTAAAGTAGTGCCATGTCACAAGCCGCCAACGTGGACCTTAGAGTAAAGATTTTGAGCTTAGTATCGGAATTCGCCGAACATTCTCTAAGAAACCAAGTATTTATCCCGGGTGAAACTACAGTCCCAGTATCAGGAAAAGTCTTATCACCTGAAGATTTTGTTTCGCTGGTTGACTCAAGTCTTGATGGTTGGCTTACTGCTGGCAAGCACACGAAGTTATTCGAACGCCAATTAGCTGACTTTGTGGGTGCACGCTCCGCCTTATTTGTGAATAGTGGATCAAGCGCGAATCTCTGTGCATTAAGTGGATTAACTTCACCGAAGCTCGGTGAACGTGCACTCAAGCCTGGCGATGAAGTACTTACCGTTGCGATGGGCTTTCCAACAACAGTAAACCCGATTATTCAAAATGGCCTTAAGCCGGTTGTCGTCGACGTTAACTTAGATACTTTGGACGCGAACGCAGATCGCCTTCGCGAAGCAGTATCGCCTAAGACTAAAGCAATCATGATGGCGCATACTCTTGGAAACCCGTTTGACCTCGACACGGTTCAAGAATTGTGTAAGCAGCACAATCTTTGGCTGATAGAAGACTCATGCGATGCGCTTGGTTCAACATATAGAGGTCAGAGAACAGGAAGTTTTGGTGACACAGCAACTGTAAGTTTCTACCCAGCACATCACATCACAACTGGTGAAGGCGGAGCTGTTTTTGTCAAGAATCCACTAGTGAAAAAACAAGTCGAATCATTCCGCGATTGGGGAAGAGATTGTTACTGTGAAACAGGTTGTGACAACACATGTTTCAAGCGATTTGAGTGGCAGCTTGGTGATCTTCCTGAAGGTTATGATCATAAGTATATCTATAGCCATATTGGATACAACTTGAAGGCAACCGATATGCAAGCAGCCTTAGGTGTTACTCAGTTAGCGAAACTTGATTACTTTATTGAAAAGCGCAAAGAAAACTTTAATTACTTGAGCAATGCTTTATCCAAGGTGGAGGGCCTCTCAGTAGCAGTAGCAACCGAGAATTCAGATCCTTCATGGTTTGGATGCCCCATTACTCTTGACCCTAATCACCCTGTAAATCGTGAAGAATTACTTCGTTTCTTGGATAGCCGCAAAATTGGCACCCGTCTCTTGTTTGCTGGCAACATCCTCAAGCAACCTGCTTATAAGTACGTGGATTTCCGCGTGGTCGGGGATCTGACTAATACAGATATCGTAATGAAGCGATCATTCTGGGTCGGTGTATACCCGGGCTTAACAAAGCCGATGCTTGATTACATCATTGAATCTATTACCGACTTTATGACTGGAAAAGCTAAGGCTTAATATGCGTTATTTGATTACTGGTCATACAGGTTTTAAAGGAGCATGGCTTGCAGCGATGCTGAAAGCCCAAGGCCATGATGTTGTCGGTATTTCTTTACCAGCACTGGATAAATCCCTTTATAAGGATGCAAATCTTTCGGATTTATTCAGTAGTGAGCACTTCATTGATATTAGAAATAGATCTGAATTCAAGAGAGCAATAGTTTCCGCCAAAGCAGATATTGCTTTTCATCTCGCCGCCCAGCCCTTGGTACGTGAATCCTATAAAACCCCAATTGAGACATATGAAACCAATGTAATCGGAACTCTCAATTTTCTTGATGGAATTGAATCCACAGAAATTAAAGCAGCAGTTGTTATCACGACAGATAAGGTTTATAAGAATAAGAATTTACTGCGAGGATATTCTGAATCAGAAGAACTTGGTGGTCATGATCCTTATAGTTCTTCAAAAGCAGCAGCAGACATTGCAACGCAATCATGGATTGCAAGTTATGATGTGACAAATGTTGCGATAGCTCGCGCTGGAAACGTTATTGGCGGCGGCGATTGGGCCGCGGATCGTTTAATTCCAGATTTGGTAGACGCTTTTGCAAATAACCGTCCTGCCAATATTAGGTACCCCAATTCAATTCGACCATGGCAGCATGTTGCGGATTGCGTAGCTGGATACCTTGCGTTGAGTGATGCAATGCTTGCAAGCGGCGTGACTGGTGAATGGAACTTTGGTCCGGCAATAGATACCGACACTAAGGTTTCAAAAGTCGCAGATTTAGCCGCGCTCGCCTGGGGCGAAAACGCTTCATGGCAATTAGATGCCGATCCCCAGCTTCACGAAGCGGGGTATTTACTCCTTGATTCCACCAAAGCCCGAAATGAACTGAATTGGCACGACAAGCTTGATTTCGAGGCAACAATTAAGTGGACCTTTGATTTCTATAAGGCGGCGGTTAACGGTGCTAACCCGAGAAATCTCCTTCAAGATCAGGTGACTCGCTTCCTCTCCATATGAGTTTGTCGAATTGTCCGATTTGTCCCTTCCCCGCGACAATATAGGGTTGGATTCGTAGAAGGCTATAGAAGAACCGACGGGTGTTTCTGCAGTATCAAACCGGTTAAAAAGGATCCAATAAAGTGGCATTTAAGAAGTCTGCAGCTCCTGCAGGTCCCCGTGTGTGGACCGTTGCAGAGCTCGGTGCTTTCTACACAGAGCACCGTTCAGAGCTTCTCGCCCATGCAAACCGTGTCTTGAAGGATTCAGCTAAGGCTGAAGAGATTACCCAAGACTCTCTTATTAAGTTTATGTTGGCAGCTCCTGAGCTTGAGTCATCAGAGCATGCACTTTCATACCTCCATCGCACGATCGAAAATCTCTGCATCGACTACTTCCGCATGGAGGGTCGCCGTCCTAACCTCGTTGTTATCGACGATGCCCAGGCTGAGGTTGAGGCTGCATGGCAGGTAGATGGCGACCACTCAGCAGCTATCTCACAGGCAGAAGATGCAGCGATCATCCGCCAGGCCCTAGCAATGCTCTCACCAGCAGAGCGCGCAGCGCTCGTTATGTGGGAGATGGAAGGCCGTTCAACTGAGGAGATCGCGGCAGAGCTTGGTATCAAGGAGTCTGCAGTTCGTCATACGGTCTCACGCGCTCGCACTAGCCTCCGCCGCGTACTTTCAGAGCTTGTTATCGATGAAGAGCGTGGCCTTACAGCCCTCGACATGCTCTCAACCACATATAAGAAGGCAGCTGACCTTGCTGCAAAGTCTTCAAAGGTCGCTCTCTCACTCCTTTTAGTTGTCACAGCATTCCTTGGCTTCAACTCACTCACTGGCAACGAGGGCTCAGTCCTTCCAACAGTCCAGCAGGAGGGTCAGGCTGCTCCAGCTACAGCCCCAGAAGCATCACAGTCAGCAAGCCCAACCCCGTCAGTCTCCGTATCTGCCCCTGCTAAGAAGGCAGATCAGATGACCAATGGCGTCTATATCAAGGGTGCAAAGCTCGCCTTTGCTGGCCTTGACTCAGAGGGGCTCCCAACAGGTTTCACCGTCGCAGGTGAGAACGGTCTCGGCAAGATGTGGGTCAGCAATAACCGCCCTGTCGCGACCGAAGAAGGCACAATTTTGGCTACCCAGGCCGTCACATCAAAGGGTGGACCAAATGTGATGATCGATCAGACCATCACAGTAGACGGCAACGGCACAAAGTATGAGGTCGGGTATGTCGCCCTCGGAATCAATAAGCAATGGGCGGTGGCAGATGCCTCCGCCACGAGCGTGGATTTTGAGCGAATGTCCAATGGCCAGTACCTTATGACCGTTACAATTTCCCTAACCTCAACCCCAACTTCAGAGTTTTCAAACCCGGTCGGCGACCGTGGCTACGACGTAGTTGGCGCACCTAAGGCGATCACAACTCGTCTCTTGCTCAACGCGAGCAAGACCCAAATTTTGGCTCAGGCAATTTACCTTCCTGGGTCTGCAGTAAAGGCAAAGGGCTGATCACGTGTTACGTCAGCTAACAATTAAGTTTCTTCACCGCGTCCGGATACACGGTGGAGAATTTGATTCATCAGCACGTGCGATGAATCGAGCGGAGGGAAGCAATTCTCTCCAAGCCGACCTACGGAAATTCCGTGGATCGACTTTCGAAAGGAAACAAATGTCTACAACAATCAAGCGCATCGCGCTCGTTGCTGTTGCGGCTTTGGGTCTTGGAACTGTTTCAGTGGCACCTTCACAGGCTGTCTCTTTCTCAGATTCTCTTACACTCTCAGCATCTACAGCAACACAGCTCACATCTGAAACAGCAACTGCTTCTTCAGCTGTGGCAACACTTTCATTCTTGGCACAGAACGTAGGAGATACTCTTTCAGTAACAGCATCTCTCGTATCTGCACCAGCTGGAAACGTTGCACTTCCTAACCTCATCCTCTCAGAAACAACTTCTGCTGAGGCTACGGCATCTGGATCAGTTCTTACTTCAACAGCAACAACTGGCGTAGATGCTGGCGTTGCAGTGCTCGTGTACCCAAAGGGCATCACAGCAGCGACTAACGTATCTGCAAAGTTCAAGGTTTACTTGAATGGTCCAACAAAGGTTGGTACATATGTTGTCAAGTTGACACCAGCAGTTGTTGGTGGCGGCGGAACACTGAACGCAACAGCACAGAACCTCACAATCACTGTCTCACAGAATGCAGCTACAGACACAGTTGCAGCTTCTGCAGATTCATTCCTAAACGCAGGTGAGACAGTTTCAGCTACAGCTGACGTAACTGTTACTTCAACTAAGACAGCTTCAACATCAGCAGCAGCTGGTGTAATCAAGGTTGCTCTTAAGAACGCTAACGGAAACGCTGTTACAGCTGAATCATTCACAGCAACAATCGCAGGCCCAGGTATCTTGGGTTCAGGTGCTTTCGGTTCAGGTACAACACTCGATAACGCAGTTGTTGCTACAGGCCGTGCACTTACAGTGAAGAACGGTGATGTTGTTGCAGTATTCCCTGATGGAACATCAGGTGTTGCAACAGTAACAATCTCTTCAGCAGCTGGAAAGGTTCTCGCAACAGAGACACTCACATTCTTCGGCGATGCTGCAAAGATCGTTACAACTGTAAAGAAGGCAGTCATTGGCGGAACAACTTCTGTCGCTGACGTACTTTCAATCGTTGTTACAGATGCTGCTGGCGTGAGCGTTTCAAACCTCACATCAGTGAACATCGTTTCATCTGATGTTACAAAGATCGCTGGTGCATACACATCAGCTTCAGCAACTTACTCAACAACAACAGGTGCATACCTTGTTCCGTTGACACCAGTTGCAGCAGGTACAGCTAACATCACAGTTACAACTAAGTCATCAGCAACAGCTACAACTGGTGTTGATGCAGCAGCTGTATCAGTTCGCGTTGGTTCATCAACACCTGCATCAGTAACTGTCACAACAGATAAGGCTTCATACGCTCCAGGCGAGAAGGCAACAATTTCTGTTAAGTTGTTCGATTCAACAGGTCTCGTACTTGCTGATGGTGACTACACATCAATCTTCGCTACAGGCGGAATTGTTGGTTCATACACAATCAACGGTGACACAACAACAGCTACTTCAGTACTTGGTTTTGCATCAGGTACTAAGGACTACACCGTCTACATGCCAGTAACAGAGGGTGACGTTAAGTTCTCATGGACAACAGGAACTGGTCTTGCAACAGCAAACCAGGGTGTTGCCGGATCACTTACAGTTGCAGTTTCTTCAGCAGCGACATCAGCAGCAATCGATGCAGCTAACGAGGCAGCTCAGGCAGCTTCAGACGCAACAGACGCAGCACTTGCTGCAGCTGATGCAGCTGATGCAGCTACAACAAAGGCACAGGAAGCTGTTGACGCAGTTGCAACACTTTCTGCACAGGTAAGCAAGATGATCTCAGCACTCCGTGCTCAGCTCACAACACTTACTAACCTTGTTATCAAGATCCAGAAGAAGGTCCGTGCATAATCGCACGAATCTTTAACTAGATTCTGAAACCGAAACCCGGTTCCTCTTAGGAGGAGCCGGGTTTCGGCCTTTCTAGAGTTAAGATTGGCACATGCTCAATAAGTCGGTAGAAAAGACAATTGCCTGGTTTCTCTTTATTGGCGTCCCATTTGCCACCTTATTCCTGATCACTGATTCGGTGACAGATCCAGTAAATGTCACGAAGCTCTTTGCGGCAGGATGTGTTGGCGGTGGAGTCTTTGCCATCGCGGCTATTTATGGTCTGAAAGAGATGTGGTCGACTTCGAAGGCATTAGTTCTAGCCACGGCGCTCTTCTTGGTTGCCGGTATCAATTCAATTATCGCTTCAACCTCTCCCACCACCCAAAGTATTTATGGAGTATTTGGTCGCCAAACTGGATATGTGGCATACATTGTTCTGGCAATGGTTATGTTGGGAGCTACATTGCTCCGCAGGAAAAAGTCATTTGAGCTTGTCGTCTGGGCGCTACTGATCTCCGGTGCAGTTAATGTTGTTTATTGCGCTTGGGCCATATTGTTTGGTGATTTCATTGGTTGGAATAACCCATACGGCAACATTCTTGGCCTCTTTGGTAATCCAAACTTTATTGGGGCTTTCCTTGGAATGTTCATCACTGGGTCTATAGCTTTCTCCTTCAGTGAGCATTTTGCCTGGAAGTATCGAGCAGCATTTGTCGTTCTCGGCCTTATTGCACTTTATGAGATAAAGGAGTCTCATGCAGTTCAGGGCCTCGTAGTAACCGGCGCTGGTCTTGCGATGATCGGCTTCTATCTTGTGCGTGGAAAAACTAAAGGAGTGGCGCTTACCGTCTCATACTTAGTTGCAGTAGCAATTGGTGGCGCATTTGCTCTGGCTGGAGCTCTACAGAAGGGGCCATTGGCTGAGATTATCTATAAGCGCTCCGTCTCTCTGCGTGGAACATATTGGGAGACCGGCATCAACATGGGTATGGATAAACCATTCACCGGAGTTGGTATGGATTCTTACGGTAATTGGTATCGAGCTTTCCGTCCCGATCGGGCACTGACTGATACTCCCGGGGTAAAGACAGTTACCAATGCTGCCCATAACGTTGTAATCGACATATTTGCCTACGGCGGATTTCCTTTGCTTATCTCTTATCTTGGGATTCTCGCAGTAGGCGTGTGGGCAATCATTCGCGTTACTCTGAGACAACGTGCATATGATGGAACTTTTGCGGCACTTGCAACCACATGGCTTGCCTACCAGCTTCAATCAATCATCTCTATCAACCAGATTGGACTTGCAATCTGGGGATGGGTCTTAGTCGGTGCACTCGTAGCTTATGAGTACTCGACAAGACCAAAACCAGAGTCTGGTGAGAAAAAGAAGGTTGTTAAAGAGAAGCCGCTGGTCTTCTCTCCTCAGTTAGTTGGAGGGCTTGGAATAGTAGTTGGTGCCCTCATTGCAGTTCCACCAATGGCGGCAGATATGGCATGGAAGTCAGCAGTCAAGGCTCAGAATTTGCAGCAGGTTGAAGCAGCTCTAACACCTTCATACCTCAAGCCACGAGACTCAGCGCGCCTTGCTCAAGCTGTGCTTCTCTTTGAAAACAGCAAGCTTTATGACCAGGCATATAAGTACGCAAAGGAAGGCGTTGCATTTAACCCTGACTACTTCGATGCATGGCGAGTTCTCTACTCCGTATCTAAGGCAACTCAGGAAGATAGAGATTTGGCTCTTGCCAATATGAAGCGCCTTGATCCAAAGAACCCAGATGTCTTGGCTCAGTAAATGAAAGTTTCAATTATTGGCCAAGGCTATGTTGGCCTGACTATTAGCGCCTTTGCTGCTGCAAAGCATCATGTTGTGGGCTTTGATAATAGTCAGAGGGTTGTTGATCAGCTCAATAAGGGTATCTCCCATATCGAGGGCGTTGAGAGCGAAGTGATTGCTCGTTGGGCTAAAGAGGGTCGGTATCTAGCAACAACTAATGGAGCAGATATTAGGGGCTCAGATATTGTTGTGATTGCTGTGCCTACTCCCCTTACAAAAGATCGTAAGCCGGATATGTCATTTATTGAGTCGGCATGCAAAACCATTGCTGAGAATATTGATAAGCCAGTTCTGGTGATTAATGAATCAACATCATTTCCAGGAACTGTACGTAATTTCATCAAGCCTTTGATTGAGAAGCTCTCTGTCAATAAGTATGAGCATCTCTATGCAATCTCACCAGAGCGGGTAGATCCAGGGCGTGGAGATTACAACCAGAAGAACACACCACGTCTCTATGCAGGACTGACTCCTGAGGCATCTGAGAAGACTCGTGAGTTCTATTCGTCATTCTGTGATCAATTAGTTGAGGTCTCATCCCCTGAGGTGGCTGAATCTGCAAAGCTCTTTGAGAATACTTTCCGTCAGGTAAATATTGCGCTAGTTAATGAATTTGCTCAGATTGCCCATAAGTTGGGTATCTCAGTCAATGAGGTATTAGATGCGGCAAATACCAAGCCATATGGCTTTATGAAGTTCACACCATCTGCTGGTGTTGGTGGACATTGCATTCCTGTCGATCCAACCTATCTGGCCCATGTGGCAGAGCAGTTGGGCGCACCATCGACCTTTATTGAACGAGCCAATGAAGTAAACCTTGAGATGCCGGCCTATATCGTCGATCGCGTTGAGGCAGATAATGGTGGATCACTAAAGGGTAAGTCTGTGCTGGTTGTGGGCGTTGCCTATAAGCCAAATGTGGCAGATGTGAGAGAGACCCCAGCTGAGATTGTGATTGAAGAGCTTCGTAAGAGGGGCGCTGTAGTTGCCTGGCACGATGATGTTGTTGGTAGTTGGCAGGGTGAATCATCTGCACCACTTAAGGGCGCTGATATCTCAATCGTTGTGACGCTTCATAGTGTTGTGAAGCCTGGTGATGTATTGGCAAGTGCACCGTATGTATTTGATACGACGGGTAAAGTTAAAGGCGCAAAGAAGCTTTAACTTCTTTCTTTAGTAACTAATTGTTACTTCTTAAGGTGCGCTGCAACGCTATCGATAATTGAATCAAGAGTGTGGGTTGGGCTCCAACCAAGCTTTGCCTTCACCTTTGAGATATCTGGGACTCGACGTTGCATATCTTCAAAGCCAACTCCGTAGGCCTCTGTGAATGGAACATAAACTAACTTTGATGATGAGCCGGTGCGCTCGATGATCTTGGTGGCAAGTTCTTTAATTGTTGTCTCTCCAACGCCACCGACGTTGTAGTACTCACCGATAGTCGAGTCATCTTTTGCAAGAGCAAGGACTGCTCTTACGGCATCTTCAACGTGGCAGAAGACTCGAGATTGTGATCCATCGTCATAGATGGTGATGTCTTCATTGTTGAGCGCTTGCTTCACAAATCTTGGCAGGACCATGCCGTATTGGCCGGTCTGACGAGGGCCTACGGTGTTGAAGAAGCGGACGGTGGTGACTTTAAGGCCGTGGGTGCGATGGAGGGTGTGAGCAATAGCTTCTTCTAGCGCCTTTGCATCTGAGTAGGTCCAGCGGATCTTCTGTGGTGCTCCCACTACGCGATCTGACTCTTCATTGAGCGGTTGTTGCGGGTTCTTGCCATAGATCTCTGATGTGCTGGCGATGATCAGGCGCTTGTTATGTGCGGTGGCAGCTTTGAGGACAACATCTGAGCCGGTGAAGTTGATGGAGACTGATTCAACGGTGTTCTCCATGATGTTCTTAACACCCAGGGCTGCTGCCATATGGAGGACGAGGTCAGCGCTCTTTACTAGGTTATTGACGAGAGCCTCATCGCGGATATCGCCTTGATGAATCTCTATCTGGCTCTCAATGTGGGCGATATTGGCCTTAGAGCCGGTGGTGAGGTTATCGAGGATGGTGACCTGATCACCTTGGGCAAGGAGGGCATCGGCTAGGTGAGATCCGATAAAGCCTGCTCCACCGGTGATGAGTACGCGCATATGGCCATCTTATATTTGTTCTGCCATCTCTCCACCGCATCTCACTCGCCATGCAGGTATTTCTCAGGTTGGTGGCTCAGACTTAGAGGTATGAGGATGGCAGCTACCTATAAGAAGCATTCAGCTAAGGGCGTTGATTGGGCGGCATGGCTTCTTGGTATTGGCCTTGGCTTCACCTTGGCCCTGCAGGCAACGACGATGCGTTATAGCGATATCAACTCAATCTACTCTGCGATGGCATCGCTCTCACGGGTTGCAGCCCTTATCGGTACTTACTTTGCCATTGTGGGGATCTTCTTTGTGGCCCGTATTCCTGCGGTGGAGAAGGGTGTGGGATATGACCGCTTAGTTGCCTGGCATCGAAAGCTCGGGCCTTGGTCGCTTTACTTAATCTTTGCCCACTTTGCTTTGGTGCTCTTCTCTTTTGCTGGTCAAGATCAGATCCCGCTCTATAGAGAGCTCTGGAACTTTCTTAATGATTTCCCGTGGATGTGGCCAGCCTTTGGTGGGTTCTTCTTAATGATGCTTGCTGGTGTGACCTCATATAAGAAGGCGCGAGCAAAGATGAGTTATGAGACTTGGTGGATTATCCATATCTATACCTACGTCGCTATCGCAGCATCCTTTATGCACCAGGTGCTCAACGGTCAGATGTTTGTGGGGCATCCACTCAACCGTCTCTACTGGACCTCGCTCTATATCTTGATGGCAGCAGCTGTGATTATCTATCGCATCGGTATTCCATTGGTGAGATCGATTCGCGTGGGATTAGTTGTGGAGAAGGTTGTAGTTGAGGCGCCAGGTCTTATCTCTGTGATTATGCGTGGTCGTAATGTGAAGTTGTTAGAGGCTGAAGGTGGTCAATTCTTTGGGTGGCGTTTTCTTACTCGCGGTCACTTCCTGATGTCACACCCTTACTCACTCTCAGCAGCTCCTTCTGATAAATACTTGCGTATTACGATTAAAGATCTCGGTGATCACTCACGCGCCACCCGACATATCAAGCCTGGTACTCGGGTATTTGTGGAGGGGCCATACGGCGCCTTTACCGCAGGTCGTGCAACGCAACCACATATCGTGGCTGTCGGTGGTGGAGTTGGAATCACACCGATTAGAGCGTTGATGGAGGAGTTTAAAAATGGGGTGGAGATGGATGTCTTCTATCGCGTTTCACACCCAGATGATCTGATTCTTCGCGATGAGCTCGATTATCTCGTTGCCCAATCCAATGGTCGTGTTCGCGTCCACTACCTTGCTGGATCTCGCCGGGATTACCCGATGGATGCTGACTTTATTAAGGCATATGCGCCACGGGCTGCCGATAGTGATTTCTATGTCTGTGGGCCACAGGCGCTGGTGGAGACTGTCCGTAAGGCGGCAGAGGATCTAGGAGTTCCGAAGAATCGCTTCCATGATGAGGACTTTGCCTTCCATCCGGTCCATGGTGGTTAAGTTGTGGTTAAGTGGCAGTTGGCTCTTCGCCTCGTTATTCGCAAGGCAGGCAGATAGGTAACTCAGTTTTCTCACAGGTTAGAGGGAGATAGTTCGTATATGAAACGCGCACTCTTAATTGCAGGCGGCACAGTAGGTGGCCTTGGAGCAGTCCTTGCCATCACACCACCACAGCTGACAGCAAACCAATCAACTCTCTCAACTGGCTTAGATATTGCACCTGTTGGCGGTACAGATAACACAGCTACAGGTAACGCTAGTTCTGCCACAACAGAGCCAACCCCAGCTGCATCGACTGCAACTTCACCTGCAACGAAGTCAAAGAACTCCACTACAACTGGAAGTGGCTCTGCATCACCGACTCCAGCGGCGACGCAGAGCGCGGCTGCATCACCAACACCTTCTGCAACTAAATCTGCAAATAGTGGAGGTAGTAGTGGAGGTAGCAGTGGAAAAGCTACCAACGGCACATTTGTTGGTGATCCCTACACAATGCGATACGGCACAGTGCAGGTGCAGATCACTATTAACAATGGAAAGATCACAGATGCCCAGGCGCTACAAGCCCCATCTGGTCGCGATCAGCGTTATACAGATATGGCTGTTCCGGTAATGCGTCAGAAGACAATTGCAGCGCAGAGCTCCAATATCACCGGCGTCTCTGGCGCCTCATACACCGCATACGCTTGGTATATCTCATTGCAATCTGCTCTTAAGAAAGCTGGTTGGATGTAGTCCATGGTGACGAGAGCTGCTTATGAGATAGAGGTCTGGGGAACAGTTCTCTATATTGAGGCGAGCTCAACTACCGTCGATCGAGCAGCGATTGATAGAGCAATAGTTGATGTGAAGGAATTTGTTATTGGTGTTGATAACGATTTCTCCACCTATAAGAGCAGTTCATATATCTCACGACTACGTCGTGGTGAGATTGAGATAGAGCAATGCCCAGAGGATGTGCGGGAGGTCTGGGCTGCTTGCCTTAGCGCTAAGTACTTAACCGATGGGGCATTTGATCCTTGGGCAGTTGAGGGCGGCTTTGATCCATCTGGATATGTGAAGGGGTGGGCGGCAGATAAGGTGGCGCAGATACTGCTCAAGGCTGGTTGTGGCCATATCCAGGTCAATGCAGCGGGGGATTTAACGCTGCGAGGCGGCAACCTTCTCGATGGTGGAGCAGTAGAGCCATGGAAGATCGGTGTTGTTAATCCAGAGAATAAAAAGGAAGTAGTTCGAGTATTTGAGATTGTTGATGGGGCGATTGCCACATCGGGAACATATGAGCGAGGCGCTCATATCACCGATCCCTTTACCGGAGTTGTTGCAATCGGTGCGATGAGTGCGACCGTGGTGGGTAGCGATGGTGGGCTGACCGATGCGCTGGCAACAGCGTTGATTGTGACAGGAGATGCAGGAGCACAGCTCTTTGCCCATCCTGAGTTAGCAGGGTATAGCGCGTGGTGTATTGATCGCCATGAGGGGACTGCGTGGGGCGTTGGCCCTGAATTTGAAGATGAGATTGCAGCGCAGCTTTAAGCAGATGCGCGATTGAGGATCTTTACCTCAACCTCACTTAAGTGCACAATCTCGATAATCTCATTGAGTTGTTCGACAGTTCTCGCAGATGCAATTGGTGTGGAGACTGCTGGGTTGGCGCGGAGCCAGGCAAGTGCGATGGCAGATGGAGTTGAGTTGTGAGCTCTGGCGATCTCTGTGAGCGCATCAACTACTGCATATCCTCGCTCTGTCTGATATTCAGCGACGCCTTCAACGCGAACTGATTCAACTGTGATCCCCTTACGGTATTTGCCGGTGAGGAAGCCTCGCGCAAGTCCATAGAAGGGAAGGATCGAGATATTGTTCTTATGAATAACTTCTGCTTGCTCTGACTCAAAGGGTTCACGATCCATTACGTTATAGCGATCTTGGAGCGCGACATATCTAGGCAAACCTTCACGCGCTGAGATATCTAAAGCTTCTTGTAATCTCGCGCCGGTGTGTTGGGAGGCTGCGATGTATCGAACCTTGCCCTCGTTGATTAATTGTTGATATGCACCGAGCGTCTCTTCAATGGGAACGGTGGGATCATCTTTATGAGAGTAATAGAGATCGATGTAATCGGTTTGAAGTCTTTTCAGTGAATCATTACACGCTGCGATGATGTTCTCTGGTCGCAGACCAGGGCGCTTGCTCCAGAGTGAGACCTTGGTGGCAATCACAAACTGGGAGCGATCTTGACCCTTGAGCCAGGAGCCGATAATCGTCTCTGACTCGCCTCCCTGGTTGCCTGGCTTCCACTCGCTATAGATATCTGCGGTGTCGATGAAGTTGCCACCATGGCTCTTATAGGCCTCTAGAACGGCCCTAGAACCGCTCTCATCAGCCCCCCAGCCGAAGACATTGCCTCCGAGGCAGAGTTCATGGACGACGAGATCGGTCTCAGGCAGAGTCAGCATGGGCTTAAGCCTATAGGCGGGTGTGGCAGATGAGCCAGATGGGGAATACATAAAATCAGACCATGAGAAGTTGGGCGAAGTTGGCAATAGTTGCCCTCACCTTCTCGCTTCTGCCGGGTATCGCATCCTTTACGCCAGCAAAGGCAGCTCTCGTTACGAGTGGCCTTGAATTAAATCTCGATGCTTCGGTAGCTGGAAGCTATAACGGTACAACTTGGTTCGATCAATCAGGTGGTGGATTTAATGCAACGCAGGTGAACTCACCTACCTATAACGCATCAGATGGATCTTTCACCCTCAATGGAACCAATCAATATTTCAATTTAGGAAATGTAAAGGCGAAAACTGGGGCATTCACACTTGAAGTGACTTTTAGCCCCAATGTAATCTCTGGAACACCGGCGCTTGTGGCGAGACAAAATACTGCAGTCGCGGGTAATTACTTTATTGGAATATCTAATTCCAAAGTCAATCACTATGTGGAGAGTAGTCCATGGGGTCTCAATGGAAATACGACTCTCACTACTGAAACTAAATATGTTGCCACGATGGTCTATGACTCATCAAAGAACATCACCCCCTATCTCAATGGAGCTCTCAACGGTACTGCAACCAACTTTGCGGGTACGCTCTTTAATAACAGTATCAACCTCCAGATTGGAGCTGCATTAAACCGCAGCGCTGCCAGCGATTTCTTCTCGGGGAAGATCTACTCAGTGAGAATGTATAACAGGGCTCTAACTGCCACTGAGATTGATCAGAACTATCGAGCAGTATCAGATGTTGTATTGAGTAATGCAAGCTACACATCTATATGTAATTGGCCTTCGAGTGATTCCTACGGCTCACTCTTTACCGCTGGCACCACCTCATCAATTAACCGTATTCGAGTCCTGTATGCGGGTTCTACTACAAATGCAAACTTCTTCACTAACCGGATGGAGATTCACGCTGATAACAGCGGAATAATTGGTTCGCTCCTTGGTACTTTCAATCCAGAAACAATCTCTGCAACTTCAACATTGGCAGGTTCGAGTACCTCAACTCGAATGGGCCACTACACAGGCAATGTCGCCCTGACTTCGGGTTCGCGCTTCTGGATGTTACAAAAATCAACTGGGAGCAGTATCTCTGCCTGCAGAAGCGAGGTCGGGTACATCACGAAATCATCTGGCTGGGCGCCAGTACTCAATGGCTCTAATTTCACTCTTTATTACACGGGTACTTATTGGAACTTTACCCAGTTCTTCATATTTGAGCTTGAGATAACCGATGTAAACCTCGCACCGACAATCGCAACACCGACGATTTCTGGGCCTGTCGCCAAGGGCTCAATGACGACAATATCTGTGACATCAGATACGGCAGGTAAAGTCCGTTTCTTCCTCAATGGAAAGCGAATTGCGGGCTGTCTCTCTCGAACCACAACAGGTTCATCACCAACCTTCACCGCCACCTGCTCGTGGCGGCCGACAGTTCAGGGAGCACAACGCATAACTGCCCAACTCGTAACGAGTGTTCAAGGAGCAGCAACCCCTACCTCCGCTCCACTCAATATCTTTGTTAATCGTCGGGCAACTCTCAGGTAAGGCTGAAAGTAAGGCAGAATGCGTCCATGAGTATTTGGGTCTGTGGTGAGGTATTGATCGATCTGATTCCGGTGGCGCCAGGATCGTCAGAGCGATTGCCCCATGTGGGTGGTGGGCCGGCAAATACCGCAAAGGCGCTCGCACGTTTAGGTCGCGATGTCTACTTCATCGATGGCATCTCCACAGATGACTATGGCGTTGCAGCAAGAAAAGAACTTCTCGATGATGAGGTGAAGTTAGATCTTGCACTCACAAGCGATAAGCCAACTTGTCTTGCGATTGTTTCACTCGATGCCAATAACAGCGCATCCTATGAATTTAAGATTGAAGGAACTGCAACCTTTGATTTCTCTCTCGATTGGCTACCAGATCCATCGCGTTATCAACCACAGGTTCTCCATATCGGAACCCTGGTAACAATTATTGAACCGAGCGCATCTGTGCTCTATGACTGGGTGTTGCAGGTGGCAGAGTTTGCACCGATTGTCTTTGATCCCAATATCCGTCCATCTGTGATGGGAGATCGCGATCGCTATGAGGCGGCCGTTGAGAAGTGGGCAGCTATCTCATCTGTGATTAAGGTCAGCGATGATGATCTCGCCTGGCTCTTCCCGGGGATGAGCGTGGAAGAGGTGGCAACTCGTTGGGTCAGAGATGGTGCAGCGCTCGTCGTTGTGACTCGTGGCAGTAAGGGACTAATTGGCTTCACCGCAGATGGCGCTGTTGAGGTACCGGGTGTGAAGATCGAGGTTGCAGATACTGTCGGTGCGGGTGACACAGTTGGTGCAATTATTGTTGAGCAGATGGTGGAGCAGGGAATCCTGGCACTTACAGGAGATATCTTGAAATCGGTATTGGAGCGAGCAGCAAAGGCTGCAGCGATTACCTGTTCTCGCCCTGGTGCTAATCCGCCATACTTGCGCGAACTTAAATAAGTTTTTATTTCTATCGCTCGACTACAAGAGAAGAGAAAAGAAACGTGCAATTTATCGATGATGCTGAATTCCAAGTTGCCATTGATCTCGATGCTGGTGCTCGTATTGCATCGTTAAAGTGGAGAGATCTTGAATTCACCGTTCCATTCCGCGGCCAGGTGCATACCTATGGTTGGTATGCGATGGCGCCATGGGCAGGACGCATTAAAGATGGTCTGATTACCTCTCCTGCAGTTGGCCAATTTCAACTTCCTACCTTCTTGGATCCACCCAATGCCCTCCATGGTTTTGGTCTGACATCGTCCTGGCAAGAGATTGGTCCAGGACGCAGCCTTCTCCATCTGCCAAAGCCATATGGCGGTGCAACGGTGGAGCAGACGATTGAGGTGCTCGATGATGCGATCCGTTGGTCTCTTGAATACGATGCCAATGGTTGCGATCTACCGGTATGGCTTGGACAGCATCCATGGTTTGCTCGTGATTTAGGTGTGGGAGGATCGGCAGAGCTGGAGTTCTATCCAGGAAAGATGCTCAAGCGGGTAGATGGCCTTCCTACCGGTGAAGTCATCGCACCAACTCCAGAGCCTTGGGATGATGCCTTTACTGAAGTTTCTGGAACGCCTGCTGTTGTTTATGAAGGTGTTGCACGTATTGATATTGAATCTGATGCACCGTGGTGGGTTGTCTATACCGAAGATCCCGATGGAATTTGTGTCGAGCCACAGACAGCTCCACCTGATGCTGCCAACTTAGGTATTACCGGTGATCATTACTTAGAGGCGCTCTATACCTTCACCGATATCAGTGAAGATTATGAAGGTTAGATAAAAGTAATTAAGAGAGAATATCTTTAGTGGTGAAGCGGCTATAGGCGGCAGAGCCAAAGATGATTGCATATCCAAGTTGGAGGAGCGCATTCATTCCCATTGAGTGGAAATCCATCGGTGCGCGCAAGAGATCAGCAAAGCCGAGCCAATTAAAGGTCAGTAGATATGGATGGATTGCTTCTAGTTGAGGAAGTGTTGCCAAGATTTGTGAGACTGTTGATACAACAACAGTTGCTGCCATCGCACCGACTGGAATAACAGTAAGCGTTGAGATGAAGAGCCCCACAGCACATAAGCCCATCAGTGAGATCGTCACATAGAGAGCGACAAGTGCAATTCGAACTAGCGCTGCTGGAATGGAGATGACATCACCTGAGAGCAGGGTGACTGGACCAATCGGAAAGAGGATAAGTCCGATGAGAATTCCAGTGACCATCAAGGTGGTGGTGGCAGCGATGGAGAAGACCGATGCGCCGATGAACTTCACTACTAAGAGACGGGCGCGTGAGACAGGTGCGATGAGGAGATAGCGGAGAGTTCCGGTATTTGCTTCCCCTGCGATGGTGTCACCTGCAACGACTCCGATCGTCAGTGGAAGAAAGAGCGGGATCGCAAGGATCATCGCGGTGAAGCCGACGAAGAGACCGTTCTGGCTGACGCGATCGAGAAATGGTGGGCCTTCACCTGGCGGGATTGTCGCCCCTGATAGCTGAACGGCAATTGCGAGAAAGATAGGAATACAGGCGATTGTGGCGAGCATCGCCCAGGTGCGGCGGCGGCCAAAGAGGACCTTGAGCTCTGATTTCACCAATGTGCCGAATCCTTTAAGGAAGCCGTTAAAGAGGTTAGCGCGCAACATCGAAGCCCTCCCCAGTAAGAGAGACGAAGCGCTCTTCTAGTTGTGGTGCTTCGAGGGTAAAGCCCTTAATCCTTACTCCTGCCTTTACCAGTGCATCAACTAAGAGATCTGCCTCAATGAAGTTATGGAGAATATTTGCTCTCACTACACCTGATTCATCTCTTGCTTCAATATCGAGTGAGTTAAGCGTTGCAATTGCCTTTTCTATATCTGGCGTGCGCAGAGTGAGGTTGAGGATCTCACTGAAGGAGAGATCTGCAATGGAGCTTTGAGCAACAATCTTTCCAGCGCTCATCACTGCTAGATGAGTGCAGATCTGTTCAATCTCAAGGAGGAGGTGGCTTGAGATAAAGATGGTGATTCCTTGCGATGCTAATTCGCGGATAAGTGTGCGCACCTCGCGCGTTCCTTGTGGATCAAGGCCATTGGTCGGTTCATCAAGGATGAGAAGTTGTCGTGGTTGCAAGAGCGCATTGGCAATACCAAGGCGTTGCTTCATACCAAGTGAATAGGCATGGACTTTCTTCTCAGCGGCATGTGTGAGCCCCACGCGCGCAATCGCTGCATCTACGCGAGCAGCTCTGGTCTTGGGATCTGCCTTGCTATCTGCGCTATCAAAGCGAATCAAGTTATCGCGACCAGAGAGGTAGGGATAGAAGGCAGGTCCTTCAACGAGCGCCCCCACATGAGGAAGAGCAACAGTTGCATCCTGCGGGATGGAGTGACCTAAGAGCGAGATAGATCCACTTGTTGGTTCGGCAAGACCGAGCAACATACGAATCGTCGTCGTCTTACCTGATCCATTGGGACCAAGGAAGCCGAAGATCGAACCACGAGGGACAGAGAGCGCGATGGAATCAACTGCGTTATGTGTGCCGAAGCTCTTTACTAACGCAGTTGTTTCGATAGCGAGATTACTGTGCGGCAACTGCTAACAATCGCTCAACGGTGACAGAGCCGGCATAGATATCGCCGCTATCTGCAAAGTAGATATTTAAGAGAGCTGTGGTGAAGATGCGACCACCAGCAACTGGCTTGGTTAGCTCTCTATAGAGGCTGTTATTAGCTTGGAGAGCGGCAAGTTCAGCAGGAACCTGTGCTGCGCCAATCTTTGCCACTGCGCCCCAGCCCTGGCTCATCAACTCTTCGAAGGTCGCCTTCGCCTCTGACTCAGTTGGAGTCTTCGGACCCTTTGCTAGCTCGCGTAGGAGATCATCCTTAGTTGGCGCTGGAACTTCGACGATGCGAGTGCCGGCAGGTGGTGTGAATTCAAAGTTCGATGCGGCAGGGGTTGCAAACGAGATTGTCTCGAAGGCAACTTCAAATGCAGGGTTGGATTGACTGACTGCCATTACTCGCGCTGCAAGTGGGAGGCCAGTTGCAGCATCGATAGAGAGAGTTGCAGATGCAATCAGTGATTGGTTGCCCTTAGGTGTAATAGTGATTTGGTATGCGCCACGATCTGCAATCTTGATATCTGATGCAACAGTGATTGTGGAGTTCTTTCCCGCTTCATTCAAGATGTATTCGGCAACTGCTGCAGGAGATGAGTAATCAAATGGCAGTTGGGCTGAGTTCTTCTTAAAGAGTGAGCGAGCTTGCGCTTCGGCATCTGCTACCTGTTCTTCATTGAGGATGGTGTGTTGTGCAAGTGACTTTGTTGCATCGTATGCCCAGAGCTCATTGCCATTACGGATGAAGTTGCGCTCTGAGAGGAGATCGAGAACTTGTAGGCGCGCCTTATCTTTTCCATCGACAAAGATATTTGCGCGGTGTGTTCCGGCGAAGAATTCAAGGACGAGGGCAAGTTCACCTTGTGCACTTGCCTTTGGAAGGAAGTCACCCATCTCCTTAGGCATCTTCTTCGCCATCTCATCGACCATTGATTGGGAGATATCAGGGATGATATTCATCGGTGGCAGACCCATGTTCGCCTTCTTCACAATGCGACCTGAGAATGCAATATCGGGGTTGGTATTGATCAACTGCAGGATCTGCGATGCGCTCTTATCGGGAAGATCGATCGCAGCATTTGCCTGAACAGAGAAACCAAAGATTGAGCCAGCAACGAGCACAGGTGCTAGTACTGCTGGAATCCAACGACGACGATTGCGTGACATCAGGTGAGCCTCTTTCAAAGGATGTGTATTTCTTTTACATGGAAAGGGTAGGTCGGGGCTTCAGAGCGCTCTACTTGAAATAGCCCTTTAGGATGTGGGTTATGGCACAGCATCAGGCTCGTCCCAAGGCTCGTATTGGGGCCCATGGAGCAAAGATTAAGAATGGCTTTGCCCCTAAGGTCTGTGCCCGTTGCCAGCGCCCCTTTGAGTGGCGCAAGAAGTGGGCTAAGGATTGGGAGCAGGTTAAATACTGCTCAGATGCCTGTAGGTCTGGAAAGTGAAGCGCGCCCTCTACATCCCCTTTGATCACCTCCACCGTGGCTATGGCGCCCTCAAGGGCGCTGATAAGAAGAGCGATCTCATAATCCTCGTTGAGAGCCAAGCGATGATCAATGGAGCAGATTGGCATAAGGAGCGCCTCTTCTTCTTAATCTCATCCGCGCGTCACTTTGCCCAAGAACTTCGCGATGAAGGTTTTCACGTTCGCTATCTCACAGCAAAGAACACCGTTGCTGGATTGGAAGAGATCAAGAAAGAGTTTCCTGGCATCTCATTTATTGCAGCTGAGCAATCCTCCTACCGATTAAGTAGATCGCTATCTGAATTTGGCGTTGAGTTTGTGGAGAACGATTTCTTCCTCACGCCGCGCTCGCTCTTTATCTCCTGGGCATCATCACAGAAGTCATATTTGATGGAGAACTTCTATCGCAAGCAACGTGTGCGACTCAATGTTTTGATGGAGGGTGATACACCTATCGGTGGTCAGTGGAACTACGATAAAGATAATCGTCTGCCACCACCAAAGAATTATCAATGGCCACCATATCTAGAACATCAACGCGATGAGATTGATCGGGAAGTTGCAGCTGAGTTAAAGATGGAGGCAACGACAACATGGGCGACAACACGGGCAGGTGCGCTCGCTCAATTGAAATACTTTATTGAGAACCACTTTGAGAAGTTTGGTCCTTATGAAGATGCGATGGCTCTCGATAGTTGGTCGCTCCATCACTCAGTCATCAGCCCCTATATCAATAATGGTCTGCTCCATCCAGCAGAGGTCATTGATGCTGCCTGCGCTAGTTTCTACAAGGGCAAGGTCCCGATTGAATCCGCTGAAGGTTTTGTTCGTCAGATCATCGGGTGGCGCGAATACATCAATGGCATGTATTGGTTCTTAGGCGAGGATTACCGCAATAACAATCAACTAGGTGCAGATAGGCCACTTCTGCCGCTCTTTACCGATCCAGCTAAGACTCAGATGAATTGCGTGAAGTCGATTGTGGAGGATGTGAAGGCTCGTTCGTGGGTCCACCACATTCCGCGGTTGATGGTCTTAAGCAATTTAGCGTTGATCACCGGGACCAATCCACAGGAGTTTCTCGATTGGATGCGCCGTGAATTTATCGATGCCACAGATTGGGTGATGGTTCCCAATGTGATTGGTATGGGGGTCCATGCCGATGGCGGTCAGATGATGAGTAAGCCCTATGCGGCAGGTGGCGCTTATATCTCTCGGATGAGTAATTACTGCAAGGGGTGCGTCTATAACCCCAAGCTTCGCGTGGGCGATGACGCCTGTCCATTTACTACCTTGTATTGGGACTTTCTCGATCGCCATAAAGAGAGTTTTGTGAAGAATCATCGGATGAGCCAGCAAGTCAATGGTTTGAAGCGGCTCAGTGATTTAGATGAGTTAAAACACAGGGCGCAAGAGGTATTGAGTGGTTTAGAAAAGGGCGAGATTTAATTACTATTTCTTCCATGTCCACAGTAATTCGCCCAGAACGTATCGCGCAGCTCATGAAGATTGAAGAGCAGCGCTTTCTTGATCTCCATAAAGCATCGACTGCAGCATTTAACCAATCTTCCAAGGTGATGCATGAAGGTGTTCCGATGTCATGGATGGCGAAGTGGCCAGGTGCTCACCCAGTATTTGTGAAGGAGGCGAAAGGCGCTCACTTCACAGATCTCGATGGCCACGATTACATCGACTTCTGTCTCGGTGATACTGGATCGATGACCGGACACTCACCTGCCGCCACAGTTGCTGCAGTGAAGGCACAGATCGATAAGGGCATCACAGCGATGCTTCCTTCAGAAAATGCTGCGATTGTCTCTGATTTATTACGTGAGCGCTTTGGCCTTCCACTTTGGCAGTTCACCGTCTCAGCAACTGATGCCAATCGCCACGTTATTCGCTACTCCCGCATGATTACAGGGCGGAGCAAGATTGTTGTGATCGACCGCTGCTATCACGGCTCAGTCGATGAGACCTTTGCAACCCTCGATGATGCTGGCTTCACCGTTAAGCGCGAGGGAAATATCGGCGCACCGGTAGATCTCGATGTCACTACTCGCGTCGTTGAATTTAATGATCTGCAAGCGATGGAGCAGGCACTTGCTCATGGTGATGTGGCAGCGATCTTGATGGAGCCTGCGATGACCAATATCGGCATCGTCCTACCGCTTCCTGGCTATCTCGAAGGTGTGCAGGAGCTCTGTAAGAAGTATGGAACTCTTCTAATTATTGATGAGACCCACACTATCTCTGTCGGCCCTGGTGGAATGACAAAGCAGTTAGGTCTCAAGCCTGATTTCTTCACAATCGGAAAAGCACTTGCTGCTGGTATTCCGGTGGGAACATTTGGAATGACCCAAGCAGTTGCCGATGCAATCAAGGCACAGGTTGAGATTGAGAAGATTGATACCGGTGGAATCGGTGGAACGCTTGCGGGAAATATCTTGGCGCTAGCTGCCATGCGAGCAACTCTGACCGATGTTCTCACCGAAGAGAACTTTGCAAAGATGATTGAGCTCGGAGATCGCTGGTCTGATGGCGTTGATGCTGCAATTAAGGAGTTTGATCTTGATTGGCATTGCAACCGCCTTGGAGCGCGCGGTGAGTACATCTTTAAGGGCAAAGCTCCTCGCACCGGTAAAGAGGCGGCAGATTCTGGAGATTTTGCGCTTGAGCAATATATCCATCTGCGCTTGCTTAACGATGGTTTCTTACTCACACCATTTCACAATATGGCGCTGATGTGTCCTGACACAACAGCTGCTGATGTTGATGCTCACACAAAGGCATTTAGAGCGATGTGTGCTGATCTGGTTGGTAATTAATTAAAGCCGAGTGATTTATAGAGGCCAATACCGGCCTCGTTATCTTCATCGACATACAAGATTGCGCTCTTTAAACCTTTATTCTGAAGGTAGATGAGCCCTTCTTGGCATACCGCTTTACCAATCCCCTGACCTTTATAGCCAGGGTCAACTCCAATGACATAGAGCTCACCAATGGGATCGTGATTGACTAAATCTTGATGGATCTTGGTCCAACAGAATCCAACGATGATTCCGTTATTGATGCAGAGAAAGAACCCTTCTGGATCAAACCAAGGTTCGCTCATTCTGTTCTCTAAATCTGCCATCGCCCAATTGCCTTGATCGGGGTGGTGCTTAAAGATCTCATTATTGAGATCAAGCCAGGCTTCGCAATGGAGCTCTGGATCAAAGGTTATAAATTGATATTGATGTTGGATATGGGGAATCGGTTGAAGGAGCGAGCGAGAGAGTTTAAGAATCTTTCGCATAGCCACTTAGACCAATTCAGATGATGCTTCGCGCCCAGGTTGCTGGACTGTGAAGCGGTAACCCACATTGCGGACGGTGCCGATAATGGATTCAAACTCTGGACCTAGCTTGGAGCGAAGGCGGCGGATGTGAACATCGACGGTGCGAGTGCCACCGAAGTAGTCATATCCCCAGATCTCTTGCAGAAGCTGTGCTCGAGAGAAGACTCGTCCTGGATGCTGGGCGAGGAATTTAAGAAGTTCAAACTCTTTGAAGGTGAGATCGAGTGAGGTGCCACGAATCTTTGCGGTGTAAGTACCTTCATCGATGACAACATCGCCTTGGCGAATCTCTGTGTTCGCACCTTCCAGCGCTTCACGGGCGAAGATTCGAGTATCAACAGCGAGACGAATGCGGGCATCAACTTCAGCAGGTCCTGCAGAATCAAGAATCACATCAGAGATCTGCCAATCAGCGCTGATCGCGGTGAGACCACCTTCAGTTGTAATGGCGATAATCGGTTGCTCAACACCAGTTGTTGCCATTAAGCGGGTGAGTGATTTAGCGGTTGGAAATTCACGACGTGCATCAACGAAGATCAAATCCATCACAGGCGCATCAACGAGAACCGATGCCTCAAGCGGGAGAACTTTGACTTGATGCGAGAGAAGGCCGAGCGCTGGCAGAACTTCTGCGCTAGCGCCCTGGGTATTTGTCAGTAGCAACACCTTGGCCATTGTGTGAGAATACTCGTGTGAAAACCTTTCTTCCAACCCTGATAGTGCTTGGGCTTGCAACTGCCTACGGGCTCTGGTGGAAGAAGCGCCAAGGAGCGATTCGCACTAAGAAATCAGTGCCAGGCCATCGTTTGAGCGCAGAAGTTCTCGGCCAAGAGCTGGGATCTCGTGCAACGATGGTGCAGTTCTCATCAGCATTCTGCGCTCCATGTAAGGCGACCCACGCCCTCCTTTCTCAGATGGTGATACCTATGCACGATGTGAAACATATCCATATCGATGCCGAATCTCATCTCGAACTCGTGCGCCAACTCGATATCCGCTCAACTCCAACGACAATCTTCCTCAACCGTGAGGGGATCGAGGTTGGGCGAGCCGCTGGCACCCCTAAGCGTGAACAAGTGATTGCAGCCCTCGCTGCTATCGCCTAAGAACACGCAAATAGTTCGCAATTAGTCATAGCTCTGCCACTGATTTACTATTTCACCATGTTCGCAATTCCAACCAGCTTCTTCACAAAGCGCCGCGTTTTAGATTACGGCCGCCTTGCTGGTTCTTTATGTCGCTGCAACTAACCCAACTCGTTACTCAATCAAAACCAGCAGACAATAAAGTTAACAACAAAGTTAAAAGGAATTGAAAAATGTCAGAAGTTCTCAATAAGCCAGAGGTAGCCCGCATCTATATCGATGCCCGTGGACCGCGTTTTGGCGCAGTCATTACAACGACTGTTCTTGCAATCGCACTTCTTACTCAGAATAAGTGGGTATTGCTCGCACAGGGAGTTGTCTTTGCTATTGGCGCAATCCGTGGACCACAGTTCACACCATATGGTCTGATCTTTAAGAACTTCATCAAGCCACGTCTTACTCAACCAGGACCTACTGAGGATGTGCGACCACCGAAGTTTGCACAATCTGTCGGATTCCTCTTTGCACTTGTTGGAGTCATCGGTGCCTTTGCTGGTGCAGATATCGTCTTCACGGTTGCAACTGGTTTTGCGTTAGGTGCAGCTTTCCTCAATGCAGCTTTCAATTACTGCCTCGGTTGCGAGATGTACCTCCTTCTCGTCCGATTTACCTCTAAATAATCACAATTAACTTGCCAGTAATTAAGCAAGTAATTCATAGCTCAATTCAATCAATTAGCAGTAGAAATTAACCGTTCTTACCCATTACATATAGGAGAATCCATGTCACGTGAAACAGCGCTCGTCTCGGCCGATTGGGTCGCAGAGAATATTAATAATCCGCAGGTTGCAATCGTTGAGGTAGACGAGGACACCACTCTCTACGCACAGGGCCACATTGAGAACGCGATCACCTTCAATTGGCGTGAAGATCTCCAAGATGGTCTCCGACGCGACATCATCTCAAAGGAGGGCTTTGAAGCACTTCTCTCCAAGAGCGGAATCTCCAACGAGACCACAGTCATTCTCTATGGTGGCAATAACAACTGGTTTGCAGCCTATGCCTACTGGTATTTCAAGCTCTATGGACACCAGGATGTGCGCTTGCTCGATGGTGGACGTAAGCGTTGGGAGCTCGATGCTCGTCCATTTGTCACATCAACTCCCACTCGCACAGCAACTCGCTATGTGGCAAAGGAGCAGGACCTCTCACTTCGCGCATTCCGCGATGAGGTAATTGCTGCAATCGGTGTGAAGAATATTGTTGATGTTCGCTCACCCGCGGAATTCTCAGGTGAGCTTGCAGCACCAGCCCACCTCCCACAAGAGGGTGGTCAGGTGAAGGGACATGTCCCTTCTGCCAAGAACATCCCATGGTCAAAGGCCGCCAATGAGGATGGAACTTTCAAGTTACAGGAAGAGTTGAAAGATATCTACACAACAGCGGGCGTGGATCTCGGACGAGAGACAATTGCATACTGCCGTATCGGTGAGCGCTCTGCCTTCTCATGGTTTGTTCTCCACGAACTCCTTGAGGTGAAGGGTGTGAAGAACTACGACGGATCCTGGACGGAATACGGCTCACTCGTGGGCGTTCCAGTTGAGATCGGTGCATAAAAAAAGTTATTGAAGTTCCCACAGGAAATTTACAAAGAAAATAAAGGATAGAGATGAAGACTTGCGGTGCACGCCCCGGTGGTCCATCAATTGATGGCATTGACCTGACGAAACAGACAGTCATTCAAGGACAGATAATCCGGGACGGGATTGATGACGCGGTGCCAAATGGCACACCTGTTTCAAATGGCCATGTGCGATTGCTTGATGCCACCGGGGAGTTCACCGCGGAGGTTCCGACTAATGCGCAGGGCCAGTTCCGCTTCTTCGCAGCTCCAGGTTCTTGGACGCTCGTAGTTCAAGCACCTGGGGCTCGCGTGGAGAGGCAGGTAGTTGCAGCTCGTGGAGACGCAACTGATCTCGTCATTGCCATTTAACCCCGTTGATTGTTAACCCTTTTGTTAGTTAACGCTTTCAATTAGGGCATCGTTTTTCATATCTAGTTCTCAATAAAGAAAGTAGAGTTATGCACATGGCTGATAAGCACGAACTCCATGAAAAGGGCTTACGCCTGACACCTCAACGCGAACTGGTCTTGCAGGCTGTGCGCGATCTGGGACATGCAACTCCAGAAGAGGTTGCAGATAAGGTCCGCCAGACACACCCTGGCATCAACCTCTCTACCGTCTATCGCAACCTTGAGACCCTTGAGAATGTGGGACTTGTTCAACATACCCACCTCGGTCATGGTGGCGCTACCTATCACGCAGCGGAGGAGTTAACTCATCTCCACCTTGTCTGTGGAACATGTGGCTCTGTCGGTGATGCTCCGATTGATGTGGCAGCAAACTTTGTGCAGAACCTCAGCGATGATTACGGTTTCCGCACCGATGTCACACACTTTGCGATCTATGGCACCTGCGCTGCCTGCGTTAAATAGCAGTTATCTCATCGCACTCATAGACTTATCTCTATGACAGCCGTTCGCGTTGAAGATGGTCCCGATAAGGGAGCTATCTGGCACTTTGGTGAACCGGCACAAGAACAGCGGGCGCTCGCTGAAGGTAAGGCGTGGGCAGACCTCTCTCATCTATCGATCATCGCAGTTACCGGTGATGATCGCATCAAATGGCTCCATGATTTAACAACACAACATCTACTCAATATCCGAGCAGGTGATTGGTTGCCGGCGATGATCTTGGATCACAACGGACATGTTGAGTATCAATTTAATCTTGTCGATGATGGCGCAACTACATTCTTAGTTCTTGATCCTTCATATGCAGAAGGACTCCTTGCCTATCTTCTCAAGATGAGATTTATGTTAGAGGTCGATGCACGTGATGCATCAGGTGAATTCTCAGTCTTGCGCGCACCTGGCGCTGCAACAGATATCGGTGGCCCTTACGCACTTGTTCCACGCGCAGAGCTCGATGAGATGAAGAAAGTATTTAATGAGAACGCCAAAGAGGTCGGCACCTGGTCACTCGATGCTGAGCGCGTTGCAGCTGGCAGACCACGCCATGGCGTTGACACCGATCACAAGAGCATCCCTAATGAGTTGGGTGTGCTCAATAAAGATGTTCATATGAATAAGGGCTGCTATCGCGGACAAGAGACGGTGGCGAAGGTCTTTAATCTCGGCGCACCTCCTCGCCGATTGGTGATGCTCCACCTTGATGGAACGGCGGTTGTCTTTCCAGCTCCTGGAACCCCGGTGGAGTTCAACGGAGTTCAGGTCGGTTTTCTCGGAACTGTCGCCCGCCACCATGAGCTCGGCCCCATCGCTTTGGCTCTGGTCAAGCGTTCAACTCCTACTGATGCGGTCTTAACCGTTGAGGGAATCACTGCCGCCCAAGAAGTGATCGTGAAAGGAACGCGATGAAGTTTCTCGGTCAGCTCTTTATCGTGGGCCTAGCAACCCTTGCGATTATGTGGGCTGTTAAAAAGTTCTAAACCCTTACGATTGACCCATGGAGTTACTCACAACTGCGCTCTTGGGGCTTGTCTCCATCGCTATCGGCGTGGGACTTCTCATCTTCGGTATTCGCGGCAGACGCCAATCTCAGGCGCGCGATGCTCGCACCTATAAGAGAGGCAGAATTTAAATGGCATTTGTAATCCCAGAAGGACTCCACCCCGACCTCTATCCCGTTGCGTGGATGGTGGGAAAGTGGGGCGGTAAGGGAATGGGCGAGTGGCCAGGATCTGAGAAGTTTGAATTTGTTCAAGAGGTCACCTTCCGCCACGATGGCAGACCATTCCTTGAATACTCATCGAAGTCATGGATTATCGACTCTGAAGGTAACCATATCCGCCCAGGTGCATCAGAGACAGGTTACTGGCGCATCAAGCCGAACAAGGTAATTGAGTTAGTTCTTGCCCATAACACCGGTATCTCTGAAGGATGGCTCGGTCGCATCAGCGATGATCGTCCATCTATTCAACTCGCTCTTGATCATGCATATATTGCACCAACGGCAAAGGCTGTTGAAAATGGCGCTCGCCTCTATGGTCTCGTTGAAGGACAGCTCTTCACCTCCTATGACATGGCAGCGATGGGGCAAGAACTTCAAGCACATATCTGGTCATCACTTGAGCGTCAGGTTGAAAATTAATGAAGGATGCAGTTCTTGCTGAAGTGGTTCGCTCAGGGGTTGTTGAATCACAACACCGCGGTTTTCTCGTTGCGCTTAATGCAGATGGCTCTATCAACCTTGAACTAGGAGATAGTGCCCATCTCATCTTTCCACGCTCAACTGTGAAATCTTTTCAGGCAGCTGCGATGGTGCGCAACGGACTTGAATTAGAGCCACGTTTATTAGCACTGGCTGCATCGAGCCACTCTGGTTCAACCGAACATATTGCAGCAGTCAGGCAGATTCTTGCAACAGTGGGACTTGATGAATCAGCGCTGCAGTGCATGCTCGATAAACCACTTGGTGAGCCAGAGCGTCGCGCATATGGCGATCAGCCAGCAACGAGAATTGCTATGAACTGTAGTGGTAAGCATGCGGCGATGCTTGTCACTTGCGTGAAGAACGGTTGGTCAATTGAGAACTATCTCGATGCCAGCCACCCGCTACAGATTGCCTGCAAACAAGAGCTTGAGAATTTATCTGGTGAGAAAATCACCTTGGTGAGCACCGATGGTTGTGGCGCTCCACTCTTCCTGATCTCTGTTGCAGGTTTAGCACGAGCTGTTCGCGCAATCACCATCTCAACAGATCCTGCACATTCCACAGTCTTGGCAGCATCGCGCGCATTTCCGGAGATGGTTGCAGGAGATGGACGATTGACAACTGTGATGATGCGTGAAGTCGAAGGTCTCTATATGAAGGATGGAGTTGAGGCGGTGGAAGTTGCTTCGATGCCAGATGGACGCACCTTGGTCTTTAAAGTCAGCGATGGATCACTTCGACCATTTCGCGCCCTCGTTCATGCAGGCCTTAAGCGCCTTGGCGTTGAAACAGCCTATGAGGTTGAGCCTGTTCTCGGCGGTGGCGCAGTAATCGGTCAGATCCGCGCTACTTTCTAGCCAAAGGAGCGCTTTTCTTCAATACTGCGTACCCTTGATGCATGAATCGCCGCGTCGCCACCTTGATGGTGCACACCTCGCCGCTTGATCAGGCAGGTGTGGGCGATGCCGGAGGAATGAATATCTATGTCTGCGAATCTGCGCAGCAGATGGCAGCACAGGGCATCAAAGTAGATATCTTCACCCGACGTGCAAATAACGATCACCCAGATATCGTTGATCTGGGAAATGGCGTTCGCGTTATCCATCTCAACGTTGGCCCTGTGCATGGCGTCACCAAAGAAGCTCTACCGGCGCTTATCCCAGATCTCTCACAAGAGTTTAGGAAGGCGCTTAAGGCCGAGCAATACGATGTCATTCACTCGCACTATTGGATCTCTGGAAAAGTTGCGATGCCAGTTGCCAAAGAGCTCGGCATTCCACTGATTCACACCATGCACACAATGGCGCGGGTGAAGAATCTTGCTCTCGCTGAAGGTGAAATCCCAGAGCCGATGATCCGAGTTCAAGGTGAATCACAGGTAGTTGCAGCAGCAGATGCGCTCATTGCAAATACTGATGCCGAGGCGGCAAGTTTGGTCTCACTCTATGAGGCTTGTCCTGACAATGTCTCGGTGGTCAGCCCTGGCGTTAATCTCTCGATGTTTACCGCAGGAAGTGGAAAGCAGGTAGCGCGAAAGAGCCTTGATCTTCCAGTCGATGCTCATATCGTCACCTTTGTTGGTCGTATTCAGCCACATAAAGGTCCAGAAGTTTTGATTCGCGCAGTTGCAGAGATGGTTGGCCACTCGCCAGCGCTTCGTGCAAAGCTGATCACAATGATTGTTGGTGGAGCATCGGGCGCTAATGGCGCCGAGGTGGATCGCCTTAAAGAACTTGTAAATTGGCTCGGCATCAGCGATGTTGTTCGCTTTGCTCCACCAGTTGAGCGAAAAGATCTCGCCGATTACTACCGCGCCGCAGATCTCGTCTGTGTTCCAAGCTATTCAGAGAGCTTTGGCTTGGTCGCCCTTGAGGCACAAGCATGCGGCACACCTGTTGTTGCAAGCGCTGTGGGTGGACTTCGCACAGCTGTTGCCGATGGTATTTCTGGAGTATTGGTAGATGGCCATAATCCACGCGCCTGGTCTTCCGTTATCGCACGTCTGCTGCAAGAGCCACAACGTCGCATCCTCCTTTCGATGGGCGCACTTGAACATGCCTCTCACTTTGGCTGGGCTGCCACATCACGTGGCACGCTCGATATCTACGATCGTGTCCTTGATATGCAAGAGGCAGAGAAGAAGAGCATCGGTTAAATGTCAGTAACTCAAGTGATTGCAGATTTCTTGCAATCTCAGCACTTAGATTTTGAAGCAAATGGAAATACCTTTCTCGTAACGCTCAAAGGTGAGAAGAAGTTACAGACTCACTGCGCACTTGTCGTGGGTGATCACTCATTAAGCATTAATGCCTTTGTTATTCGCAAGCCAGATGAGAATGAGGCAGCTGTTCACCATTGGTGCATGAGCAAGAATGCTGGGATGTATGGACTTGCCTTTGCAATCAACACTCTTGGCGATATCTATCTTGTCGGAAGATTTCCACTCGATGCTGTGAACGAGAAAGAGCTAGATCGGATTCTAGGAAGCGTCCTGCAATACTCTGATTCCTCTTTTAATCCTCTGCTTGAACTTGGCTTTGCAGATGCAATTCGTCGTGAGTGGGCTTGGCGAGTATCTCGTGGTGAATCTCTGGCAAATCTCGAAGCATTTAGCCACTTAATGTAATTTTCTGCCATCTCGTGGCAAGATACGACCATGTCACATTACAAGTTGATCTTGCTCCGCCACGGCGAATCTGAATGGAATGCAAAGAACCTCTTCACAGGTTGGGTAGATGTTCGTCTCTCAGCAGCAGGTGAAGCTGAGGCGAAGAAAGGTGGAACTCTCCTTGTAGAGCGCAATCTCTTGCCGGATGTAGTCCACACATCACTTCTCCGCCGTGCAATCCACACATCTCAGTTGGCACTTGATTCATGTGACCGCCACTGGATTCCGGTGAAGCGTTCATGGCGCCTCAATGAGCGCCACTATGGAGCGCTCCAAGGTAAGGATAAAGCGCAGACTTTAGCCGAGTATGGCGAGGAGCAATTTATGCTCTGGCGCCGCTCTTATGACACTCCACCGCCACCGATTGTTGCCGGCTCTGAATTCTCACAAGATCAGGATCCACGGTATGCAGATCTCGGAAAAGATCTTCCATTAACTGAGTGCCTCAAGGATGTCGTCGCTCGCATGATTCCTTATTGGGAAGAGTCGATCATTCCTGATCTCAAATCTGGAAAGACTGTTCTTGTGACAGCACACGGCAATTCATTGCGCGCGCTGGTCAAGCATCTTGATGGAATTAGTGATGAAGATATCGCGGGTCTCAATATTCCAACAGGTATTCCGCTCTATTACGAACTCGATAGCAACTTTGCACCTGTGAAGAAGGGCGGGGAGTATCTCGATCCTGCCGCCGCAGCTGAGGCGATTAAGGCCGTGGCAAATCAGGGTAAGAAGTAAGAGAGCTTTAGGTAATCGAAGATATTAGAGAAGAGTCTTACGACTGCTTCTCGGCGTACTCGCCTGTGACTAGGAAGTAGACGCGGCGAGAGATTGAGACTGTGTGATCCGCGCAGCGCTCGTAGTAGCGACCAAGCAAGGTCATATCGATTGCGGTTTCAATTCCATGAGCCCACTTATCATCAAGCAGTGCTTCAAATAACTTGCGGTGAAGACGATCCATCTCGTCGTCATCACGTTCAACTTCTAGGGCAACATTAATATCGCGGCTCTGTAAGAGTCCGGTGACTTTGTTAATTAAGGCAACTGCCGTCTCGCCCATTGCCTGGATCGTTGGTTCAAGTTCAGCTGGAACAGCCTTATTCGGGTAACGCATACGTGCAATACGAGCCACGTGGTGAGCGAAGTCGCCCATACGTTCAAAATCTGCGCTCATACGAAGAGAGGTGACAAGATTGCGGAGGTCACTTGCCACAGGTTGCTGGCGAGCCATTACATCGAGCGTCTTATTGTCGAGCTCATGTTGTATTGCATCGACGCGATCATCTTCGGCGATAACCTCTTCAGCGAGCTCAAGGTTTGCAGTTAGAAGCGCGGTTGTGGCGCGAGACATCGCTCCAGATACCAAGTTAGACATCTCAACGAGAGTCTGGTTAATGGAGTCTAGGTCTTCATGGAAGGCGTCGCGCATGGGCAAAGAATATTAGGTGGTGGAGATAAAAGATAATTCTGGAGATGAACACGCCCTAAAGTAGGCGTGAATAGTGGGTAAATCTGATGGCCAAGGAAAAATTTATAGGGGCGCTGGAGTGAGAAAGCCCTACGATTGCGCCATGGTTAGGGCTTTAAGGCGTATGCGGAAGGAGAGCAGCCTTGAGCACTCCTTTGCCACATCAGAGGTCCAGGAGCTGCTCGATGTTCTTGGCCTTGCATCAGTGATCTTAGGTCCAGGCAATCGCATCGATTACTTCTCACCAGCTGCCCTTTCGCTTGGAGTAATCCGTGATGAGAAGTTGGTGGGAGATTCATTTCTCGCTCTCCTCCGTAAAGCTCGACGTACTAAGTTGCCGCAGAGCGGTCAGATTGAACTACCTCGTGGACCAATCGGTGAAGGTGTTCGCAAGCTCTCGGTCGATATCCACTACTTAAGCAATCACGATTCACTTGTTATTACCTTCACTGACGAGAGTGAAGCGGAGCGAATTGATGCCGTTCGTCGTGACTTTGTAGCAAATATTTCTCACGAACTTAAGACGCCTATTAGCGCCCTTCGCACATTGAGCGAGGCGGTCACTGTTGCATCTGAAGATCCACAGCTCAATAAATTTGCAGTGATGATGCAGAGCCAAGTTGAACGGCTATCGACCTTGGTGCAAGAGATTATCGACCTCTCTCGACTACAAGATGCGGATCCTTTGCTCGACGCAGTCCACGTCGATATCGATGAAGCGGTCAATGAAGCCATTGATCAATGTGAGGTCTTGGCAAATACGCGCGCCATTGAGTTTGTGAGAGGACCTGAGGTAGATGTGAGCGTTGTTGGCGATCGCACCCACTTAATTATGGCCTTCCATAACTTGATTGAGAATGCAATCAACTACAGCCCCGACCGGACTCGTGTTTCAGTAAATACAACAGTGACGGGAAATATCGTTGAGGTAGTTGTCATTGATCAGGGCGTTGGAATATCTGATGCTGATCAATCACGAATCTTCGAGCGTTTCTATCGCGTTGACTCAGCTCGGTCACGAGAGACTGGCGGAACTGGCCTTGGACTTTCAATTGTGAAGCACGTTGTTGGAAATCATGGTGGCGATATCTCTGTGTGGAGCTCCGAAGGTGTTGGTAGTACTTTTACAATTCGACTTCCGATTGCGGAAGAATCTTCTGAAGATGGAGCACAGTAATGGCACGCATCCTTGTCGTTGAAGATGAAGAGACTCTGGCAGAGGCGATCTCATTTCTTTTGAGTAAAGAGGGCTTTGATGTTGCTGTTGCTTCGTCGGGCCCAGCAGCAATTGAGAGCTTTGAGAAAACAGGTGCAGATTTGATTCTCCTAGACTTGATGCTGCCAGGTCTATCAGGAACAGAGGTCTGTCGGCAGATTCGCACCAAGTCTTCAGTACCCATCATCATGCTTACGGCGAAGGATTCAGAGATCGATAAGGTCGTAGGGCTTGAGATAGGCGCAGATGACTATGTCACCAAGCCTTATTCATCGAGAGAGTTGATTGCCCGCATTCGTGCGGTGTTGCGCCGCGGTGAACTTAATGATGCAGGTGATGAGGGCTCCATCCTAGAGGTGGGTCCGGTCCGGATGGATACCGATCGCCATGTCATCAGCGTCAATGGCGAGGTCACACCAATTCCACTCAAAGAGTTTGAACTCCTTGAATTTCTTATGCGAAATGCTGGTCGCGTACTGACTCGTGTGCAGTTGATTGATCGCGTTTGGGGTAGTGATTACGTGGGAGATACAAAGACGCTCGATGTTCATATCAAGCGTCTGCGTGCAAAGATTGAGAAAGATCCTGCCAACCCTGAATACATTCAGACAGTGCGAGGTATGGGATACAAGATGGAGCGCACTCTCTAATTAAGAAAGAAGCGACTCTTCTTGTTAACTATTTTGCGTCAGGAGTTGCTTCAGGAGTTGAAAGCTTGGCTCCTGATGTCACATTTGCATAGAGATCACGCTTGTCTCGAATGAGCGCGCGAACTGTGACAAGACCTGCGCGAGCAAATCCAATAGTAATATCAACATTGGTACCGGCAACTGGATTGACTCCAGCAAAGACAGCCTTTGCATTAGCTAATTCACCTTCGAAGTGAATTGGCTTATTTGTCTCAAGCTTTGTGAGGCCAGTGATTGCAGCGCCTACTCCACCGACAGTAATGCCGAGGATTTCATCTGCCTCTTCAGAGCGGTTGACGATGTGACCAACTACAACTGCTGATCCATCTTCAGTTGCAACGAGGAGAAGGTTGCTCACGCGAATATCTGCGCCATCGGTATTGATGACTGCCTCTGCTCCATCTGTAACGCGAGATGTTTTGCGAGTCTCAGCGTTTGGACCTGCTCCACATGATGTGAGCGTTAATGCAAATGCGAGAGCGATACTTGTGAGTGCAACTTTTTTCATTTGGCGCATGGCGCGATTATCTCATGCCCTTAAACCCTTTATTCACGCCTACTTCAGCCCATTTATTCGGGGTTTTCTGATTCTCGGTTCGCTGGTAGAATTAGGGCTTCATCCCCAGCTTTACGAGAGGCGTTCCATGACATTTAAGGTCGGAGAAACCGTTGTTTATCCTCATCACGGAGCAGCACTCATCGAGGCTATTGAAACTCGTGTAATTAAGGGTGAAGAACGGACCTATCTAGTCCTTAAGGTCGCTCAGGGTGATCTCACAGTCCGCGTTCCTGCAGATAATGTAGATCTCGTAGGTGTCCGCGATGTTGTGGATTCAGCCGGCCTTGACCGCGTATTTAACGTCCTCCGCCAGCCATATACAGAAGAGCCAACAAACTGGTCTCGTCGCTACAAGGCAAACCTTGAGAAGCTCGCATCAGGCGATGTCATCAAGGTTGCAGAGGTCGTTCGCGATCTCTACCGTCGTGACCTCGATCGTGGCCTCTCAGCTGGTGAAAAGCGCATGCTCGCCAAGGCGAAGCAGATTCTCGTATCAGAGCTCGCTCTCGCTGAGCGCACTGATGAAGAGAAGGCTGCAACTCTCCTTGACGAGGTTCTCGCTTCCTAAAGATTCACACCATGATCGCCGCAATCATTGCTGCCGCAGGCAGTGGCGAACGCTTCGGCGCACCAATTCCTAAAGCACTTATCCAATTAGGAGATAAGACTCTCCTTGGCCATGCCATCGCCAACCTAGCTCCAGTAGTTGATCAGATTGTTGTGACCGCACCTGCTGGTTATGAATCTGCAATCAGAGAGATTGTTGGCGAAGAGATCACCATCGTGACCGGAGGCGCTACTCGTTCAGAGTCAGTTCGATTAGGACTTGCTGCAGTTGATGAGCGCGCAGAGTATGTCTTAGTCCATGATGCAGCTCGCGCACTTGCCAGTACTGCCCTCGCACAATCTGTCATTGATGCACTTCGTGCAGGAGATGTTGCAGTAATCCCTGCTCTTCCTGAGGTCGATACCGTGAAGGTTGTAGATGGCGATGGATATGTGATCTCCACACCAGATCGTTCATCGCTTCGCAAAGTGCAAACTCCACAAGGTTTTGCATATGCAATTTTGAAGGCAGCTCATGTAACACCACAAGATGCAACCGACGATGCAGTTCTCGTTGCAGATGCCGGTCATAAAGTGAGAATCATTGGTGGTGAAGAACGCGCTCTCAAGATTACAACTCCCACAGATCTTGCAACAGCGATGACGTTTATTGGCAATGCGCAGCAATTTCGCACTGGAGTTGGCGTTGACGCACATGCATTTGGTGAGGGCCGCGAGCTTTGGCTTGCGGGTCTTCTCTGGCCAGGCGAAGAGGGCGTCGATGGCCACTCTGATGGCGATGTGGCAGCACATGCAATCTGTGATGCGCTCTTTGCTGCAACCAATACTGGAGATCTCGGATCTAACTTTGGAACATCTCGTCCAGAGTATGCAGGTGCATCAGGAAAGCAATTATTGGAAGAGACTCTCAATATTGTGAGCAAGGCTGGTTACACCATCTCTAATGTGAGCGTTCAAATTATTGGAAACCGACCACGTATTGGTGCAAGGAGAGCGGAAGCGATCGCGACAATCTCTGCCGCACTAGGTGGGGCTCCGGTCTCAATTCTTGCCACAACGACAGATGGAATGGGCCTCACCGGTGAAGGAAAGGGCATTGCAGCGATAGCTTCTGCGCTTGTTCTTAAATAAGAGCCAGTTTCTTTAGATATACCCGCTCAGGCTAGAATTGCCCAATGAGTTCGCTCCATCTATACGACACCTTGTCGCGAACCACCTCCCCATTTACCCCAATAAAAGAGGGTGAAGTAGGTATCTATCTCTGTGGAGCAACTGTTCAAGCCCCACCTCACATCGGCCATGTTCGCTCTGGCGTCAACTTCGACATCCTTCGACGTTGGTTAATCAAGAGCGGCTACAAAGTCACCTTTATCCGTAATGTGACCGATATCGATGACAAGATTTTGCATAAGGCAGTTCATGAAGAGGCGCCATGGTGGGCTGTTGCGATGAAGTATGAGCGCGCATTTACCGAGGCATATACAGCGCTCAATGTTCTTCCACCTACATATGAACCACGTGCAACCGGCCATGTGACTCAAATGATTGAATTGATGGAGCGCCTGATTGAACGTGGAATGGCATATGCGCCAGGCAATGGCGATGTCTATCTTGAGGTGCGCAAACTTGAATCATATTTAACGCTCTCGCGTCAGAAGCTCGATGATCTCCAACCAGCAGCAGATGCTGATGAGACATATAAGAAAGACCCTCGTGATTTTGCACTGTGGAAAGCGGCAAAGCCTGGCGATCCATCATGGCCAACTCCTTGGGGTGCAGGTCGCCCTGGTTGGCACCTTGAGTGTTCTGCAATGGCCCATGCCTATCTTGGTGAGGCATTTGATATCCATGGCGGTGGACTCGATCTGATATTCCCTCACCATGAGAATGAGATCGCACAATCAGAGGCTGCCGGGTATGCATTCGCAAAGCGTTGGCTCCACAATGCTTGGGTCACAGCTTCTGGTGAGAAGATGTCGAAGTCTCTTGGTAATTCACTTCAGGTTCATGAGTTATTGAAGAGCGTTCGCGGAATTGAACTTCGTTGGTATTTAGGTTCAGCGCACTACCGCTCAATGTTGGAGTTCTCTCACGAGGCACTTGCTGAGTCGGCAACTGCATTCCGCCGTATTGAATCTTTCCTCCATCGTTCAGTTGAGATTCTTGGCCATGAGCCAACACCAGTGCTCGGCACTGCTTTCATCGATGCGATGAATGATGATCTCGCTGTTCCAACCGCCCTTGCCTCTATATCTGAAGCGCTCCGCCTAGGAAATAGCGCCATCACTTCAGGCGATAAATCTGTCATTGCATCATCTGCCAATGAGATTCGCGGGGCCTTAGAAGTTCTCGGATGTGATCCATTTGATCCAGCATTTGCATCTGCTTCAAACGGAGATGATGTGACAGCAGCACTAGATGGCACAATCAAGTTAGCGCTCTCACAACGTGAGGCTGCTCGTGCACGAAAAGATTTTGAAAGTTCAGATGCGATTCGCGATGGCCTCACAGCCTTAGGAATCGTTATTGAAGATACAGCGCAAGGACCACGATGGTCGATCTCACGTAAGACTGAAGGAAGTGGTTCATAATGGCCGGAAATTCAAAGCCTCGCGGCGCAGTTCGTAAATCTAAGAAAGGGCCAACTGTTGGCTCAGGCGGTAATCGTAAGCGCGGGCTAGAAGGAAAGGGCCCAACGCCAAAGGCGGAAGATCGTCCTTATCACGCAGCGCATAAAGCGAAGAAGCGCGCAGAGAAGGCAACGGCGAAGAAGCCAGCTGCGGCTCGTCTTCCTAAGTCAGAGATGCCTAAAGGTGAAATCGTCTCAGGTCGTAATGCGGTCTTGGAAGCGTTGCGTGAGAGCGTTCCAGCAACAGAGGTAATGGTTGCTCGTGGCGTTGATATCGATGATCGCATTGCAGAATCTCTTCAGTTGGCTCTCAATCACGGACTTCAAATTAAGGAAGTCCATCGAGCTCAACTGGAAACCATTGCGCCAAATAGCCAAGGAATAATCCTTGGAATCAAGCCATTCCAGTATTCAAGTTATGAAGAGATCTGTGACCGCGCAAAGGGTGCAAAGCTGATCGTCGCACTCGATGGCGTGACAGATCCTCGTAATCTCGGCGCCGTTACTCGCTCTGCAGCAGCCTTTGGAGCCTCTGGAATCATTATTCCTGAGCGTAGAGCAGCAGCTGTTACCGCCTCTGCCTGGAAGACATCAGCAGGTGCTGCAGCGCGTCTACCAATCGCTCAGGTGACAAACCTCGCCCGCACTATCGATGATGCGAAGAAGCGTGGCATGTTTATCGTTGGTCTCGATGGTGAGGCTGATGTTGAGCTTTCAGAGATGAAGGTCGCGAAAGAAGATTTGATGATCATTGTAGGTTCTGAAGGCAAGGGACTTGCTCGCCTTACTCGTGAGAAGTGTGACTTGATTGTCTCTATCCCAATTAGCTCATCGACGGAATCCCTCAATGCATCAGTTGCAACATCAATTACGCTCTTCTGGATTGATGAGCAACGCCGTAAGGGTTAGTAGATGAAATACAACCGTTTCATCGTCTGCGGCGACTCTTATAGTGAAGGAATGACCGATGAGGTCATCGATGGAAACTATCGTGGATGGGCAGATCGCGTCGCCGATGAGATGGCAAAGCATTCACCAAACTTCACCTATGCCAACCTAGCTATCCGTGGAAAGTTGGTAGGTCAGGTTGTAGATGACCAAGTTCCAGAAGCTCTTAAATTTGTTACCGGTAAAGATACTTTGATCTCTTTTCACGCCGGTGCCAATGATGCGCTGCGCCCCGGGTATGACGCGGCAAAGACAATTGCGAAGTATCAGAGCGCAGTACGTGAGATTGCAAAGTCTGGAGCTACGATTCTCCTCTTCACAGTTCTTGAGGATACTGGCAATAAAGGCAGAGGCTCTGAAGTTTGGAAACGTCGCTTCTCGGAATATAACAATGCGATTAGAGAAGTTGCGTTAGAAGTTGGCGCAATCTTGACCGATGCTAATGATTTAGATTTCTTTAAAGATAATCGATTCCTCGCCTTTGATCGTCTCCATCTCAACGCAGAAGGACATTGGCGGGTGGCGCAAGGAGTCCTTGAAGTTCTTGGCTATCCAAATGATCCAGCATGGAAAATCCCTCTGCCTCCCGCAAAGCCTGAACTCTGGATAAAGCGGCGTATTACAGGGGTTTTATGGTTCTTTGTCTTTGCCCTTCCCTGGATTATCCGTCGTATTCAAGGTAAATCATCGGGAGATGGCCGAATAGCAAAATACCCGCAGCCAATTTCATGGCCACGGGCATAGTGCTTTACTTCCTTTAGATAGCTCTTACAGTCCAAGTGAAGGTGTAAGTACCGCTACCTACGAGGTATTGCGGCAAGGTATCTGGTCCACATGAAGCAGTTCCCACACCACGGTGTGCTGCATCGATATGAACAACAGCAGTTCCAGCTGGTTGAACCTCAACATTGTGAGTCTTATCAGCTAGCTCTGTTGCGCGGTTAGGTGTGACCGACACCTGACGAGGCTTATCGAGATCAAAGCGAACGCCACGACCATCATTTCCAGTGAGCTCAAACCAACGGACTCCAACGTGGCCACCATTTTCTTGCGGCCTTACATATGGAACATATTGAGCTGCAACCGTGGAGACCCAACGATGAATACGACCGATCTTGCGATCTGGGTACGACTCGTGAGGACCTGAACCAAAGTAGGTATAGGTATCGAGCTTGCCATCAATTTCAAAATTGATACCAACGCGAGCAAGATCTTCTAGTTGCTTTGGGATAACGATTGTCTCTTTCACCGAGAAACCATCAGCTACAGGTGTGATGAGCTGTGTCTGCTTCACGGTAAAGCCTGCGCTCGTCTCCCACACACTTACCACCTTACGCATCTTTGCATTTTCGGTGATTGTGCAATCAACACGATTGAGATCACGAACACCATATCGCTCCCACTTAGTTGCAATGTGTCCGATGCGATCATTATCTGTTGGTGCGCGCCAGAGTGAGAGTTCAGGTGCATATGCTCCATATGGAATCAGAATCTCACCTGAGTCGTTGACGGAACCCTCAAAGTAAGAGTTGGTCTTCTCAGCCGGAATGTTCTGAGCCTTTGATGGAAGCGGGAATTGGCTCCAACCAATCTCAGATGAAGTTGGTGCCCAAGCAGTGCTGCTCTTGCGCAGGAGGGTGAAGGTTATGAAGCGCTCACCTTTGCCATCTGCCTTGAGAAGATGTGGCGATTTGATTGTAAAACGCCCCTTCTTACGAGGTCCCACGGCAGGGAGCTTCACTCGGCCACCATCGATATTGATGCCGTCACGGGTGATCGACCAGAGGAGATCGAAATCCTCAATACCTGTGAAGAACTGCTTATTGAAGATGGTGAATTGACCAGTTGATGCCTTCACTGTCTCAACGATTGCAGGGGCGGCGATATATTTAAATTCATGCATCGCAGGTTTTGCGGTGCGATCTGGAAAGACCATGCCATCACAGCAGAAGTTTCCATCGTGCTTGGTCTCTCCATAATCTCCACCATAGGCAGAGCGAGTTGTGCCATCTGGCATCAATTGATCAGGACCGTGATCCCAGAATTCCCAGATAAATCCACCTTGAAGTCCAGGAAGTGTTTCAATCGCATTCCAGTATTCAGCGAGAGTTCCATTGGAGTTACCCATTGCATGGGAGTACTCACACATAATCAATGGACGATCTTGCTTACCTGACTTTGCATAATCAGTGATTGCAGCAATCGATGGATACATAGGACAGATGACATCAGTGAGCGAATGTCCATAACGCCAATCTCCACGAATCGCACCTTCATAGTGAAGTGGTCGTGATGGATCAGCAGCACGGGCATAGGCAGCAGCAGCCTCATGATTGAGACCCTTACCTGACTCATTACCTAGTGACCACATCACAACTGCTGGGTGATGGATGTCGCGCTCGACCATACGGCCTACGCGCTCAACAAATGCACCGAGGTAGCGAGGATCATTACAGACTGAGTCATAGAAAGCATGGGATTCGATATTTGCTTCACCCACAACATAGAAACCAAGTTCATCGCAGAGATCTAAGAAAGCTGCATCATTTGGATAGTGTGATGTGCGGACGGCATTGAAGTTCCAGCGCTTGAGCTCAAGGAGATCTTGTCTCATATCGTCGCGAGTTAGTGCGCGACCGGTGAAGCGATTGAAGTCATGGCGGTTAACGCCATAGAAGATCACCGGCTGGCCATTGACGAGGAAGTCACGTCCTTTAACCTCAACGCTGCGGAATCCGATCTTCTGGCTAGATATTTGAACCACATTGCCAGCAGGGTCGAGGAGCTCAAGGTGAAGTGTGTATAAAACAGGGTTTTCAGCCGACCAAGGGCTCACCTTGGCGATCGTCGTCTCAAGGAGGATTCGCCCTGGTGTTGGTGGTTCAACCTTACGAAGCGCCTCAACGAGTGATTGCGGCATGCCACCATTCCAGTATTTGCCGACAAAGAAGTCACGGCTTGCATTGCGTAGCTCCTCTGGCATCTCAGTCCAGATGGGAGGTTTAACCTCATAAATGGTTCCGCTCATGAGAGCACTCTTTGCTTTAGGAAGCTCTTCGATACGTGTGCGAAGTGTGTAGCCAGCGGTCGATTTGTCATTGACTGAACCGATGTAGGCATCAACCTTGAGAGTTCCAGTTGAATTATCTTTTAAGAGACCGGCTGTGGTGTAGAGACGCTCGATAAATACATCATTGGTTGCATACAACTTCACCGAACGAGTAATTCCACCATGCCACCACTGATCTTGATCTTCTATATAAGTTGCATCTGACCACTTAGTGACATCGATGCGGAGCGTGTTCTTGCCACCCTTGAGGAATTTGGTGATATCAAACTCGGCTGCCAGGCGAGAATCTTTTGTCATTCCAACAACATCTCCATTGACCCAGATGAGGGCAACAGATTCATAGCCACCGAGGTGGAGGACGACTCGCTTATTCTCCCAAGATCCTGGAATCTCAAAGTCGCGCTCATAGATTCCGGTGGGGTTTTCAACTGGAACGTTTGGTGGTGTGTGATCAAATGGCATCTGCACATTTGTGTAGATCGGTTTATCGAAGAAGACATCACTTTTAGGTTGCATCGTCCAGAGCCCCGGTACGGGAATCTTTGACCAACGCTTACGTACTGGATCTGTTGGCTTACGTAGAAGCTGAAAGCGCCACGTGCCATCGAGTGAGAGCTTCTCGTAATGCTCGATATTGAGCATTGGAAGACGGTTGATGGCGGTGGTCTCTGGACTAGTCCAATAGTTAGGCAACATGCCTCGAATCCTCCCATGTACCTCGGTTGAGAGATAGATGTTGAGCGCTTTATTCCTAGAAATCACCCATTTTTATACGGCGAAATTGCGATTTTTAGAATTCGCTATTCGGTGCCATAATTACGCCGTTCAAAAGCAGTACGCCTCCTTAGCTCAGTGGTAGAGCAGCTCACTTGTAATGAGCAGGTCATCCGTTCAAATCGGATAGGGGGCTCCAGTTTTCTCCCGGCGTAATTACCGCCTTAAGCGACTTCCTTCTTCTTGAAGCTCGCAACGATCGCAATTGTCATCACAACAACAATCACTGATAGTGAGATGAGTGTTGGAATCTTGAAGAAGGCGTGGCTAATGATCATCTTGAAGCCAACCCAGACCAAGATTACTGAGAGACCTTCCTTGAGATAGACGAACTTATCCATCAAGTTAGCGATAAGGAAGTACATCGAACGCAAACCAAGAATTGCAAGTGCGTTTGAAGCAAAGACGATAAATGGCTCCTCCGTTACCGCGAAGATTGCAGGGATTGAGTCAACTGCAAAGACGAGATCCATAAACTCAACCATGACGAGAACGAGGAAGAGCGGTGTGAAGTAGCGCAGACCATTGATGCGAACTACGAATTTCTGCTGGTGGTATTCGCTGGTGAAGCGAAGCTTGCGCTTGAGAAGTCGATAGAACTTTGAGCTATCGAGATCGAAGTGTTCATCACGCTGGCGGAACATCTTAAATCCGGTGTAAATCAAGAATGCGCCGAAGATGTAGAGAGTCCAGCTTGCTTCCTTGATAAGAGCTGCACCCATCAAGATCATGATTCCGCGCATCACAAGAGCACCGACCACACCTAAGAAGAGGACTCGGTGCTGATAGCGAGGTGGGACAGCGAGAGCGCTAAAGAGAAGCCCCCAGACAAAGACGTTATCTACAGCTAGTGATTTCTCAATCAAGTAACCGCTGAAGTATTGGATAGCAAACTCAGTACCGCTGTAATACCAAATGACAAAGCCGACAGCTATTCCGCAGGCAACCCAGATGATCGACCAGATTGCAGCCTCTTTAAATTTAATGACTTCATTGCTGCGGTGGAGGAAGAGGTCGAGGATCAGCATTACGGCGACAAAGCCGAATAGCGCTAGCCAGGCATACGTGGATACATTCATGAGTACTCCTTGTGTAGGGCTCTTAAGAGCGTTTACACAAGGTCTCCACCGTCGAAATCTTCGACCTAGGCACCGGTTGCTCTCGCAACGTATTGACGACACCTAGCCTTGCAACGAACGCTCCTTGAAGCGCTCAGATGCTAGTGGGTACTCCCCTTGATGGGGGAATAATCCAAGATGGCAGGCGCCTTGGCAAGCCAGAGCTATGCCTGCATACCTGCGGGTTCTCTGTGAATCGCCTAAAGTGGACCACCATGAGCGCCTTTCCAGCAGATTCCTTTAAGGACCTGACTGAGGCGAACGCCGAATATGTAAAGAGCTTCAAATATTCAGAGCTGACCGGCGTAGCTCAGCGAGGCCTAGCCATCGTCACCTGTATGGACTCCCGCATCAATCCATTATCAGTAATCGGTATGCGCTCAGGCGATGCCAAGATCTTGCGCAATGCCGGCGCTCGCGTCACAGAGGATGTCCTTCGAACCCTTGTCCTGGCCACCTATCTCCTAGGCGTCAAGCGCATCTTGATCATGCCTCACACCGATTGTCGTATGGCGGAGAACTCAGAGGAAGAGATTCACGCAACGATTGATGAGCAATTTGGCGTGAACACCTCCTCATTGGAATTTCGCACGACAAATGATCAGTTAGGTGCGCTTGCAACCGATGTTAATCGAGTCCGCTCCTACCCACTCTTGAATAAAGGAGTATCAGTAGGTGGAGCCATTTATGATGTGAAGACTGGTGCGATCACACCGGTTGATTGTTAGATTTTGATGAAATTCTTTTTTGCATCCCTTGTAATGCTGGCGATAATTCTGCTCACCAGTAGATATATAGAAAACGCTAGGAAATCAAAACTCCTTCAACAAGCCGGCACGGCGAATGTCGTTGGCGAAGCAGCAAAATCATTAAAAAATGAAGAGTTTCGGATACGAGAATCCAATCGGGGAAAAGGAATCGTAGGCGAGATTGGCGTTGCTTCCCACTTAGATTCTTTGGCAACCAAGTATGGACTTACCGTACTTCACGATTTATCTATTCCTGGCTCGCGCGCCAACATCGATCACGTACTTATTACGAGTAAGGCTCTGTTTGTAATTGATTCCAAGAATTACAAAGGCCTAATCAAGATACACAGGAGCAAGAATGGTCTTGAAAAACTAACAATTGCGGGAAGAGATCAAACTGCTTTAGCGGAGAAACTGTTGGGTTATACAAATCAGATAAGCAGGTTTCTAGAAACCGAAGGAGTTTCCATCAAAGTTGTTCCGCTCCTAGCATTCTATAGAGCACGTTTTCACGAAGATTCCTTACTAACCATTAAAAGTGTAACGGTCAATATCTATGGAGTCGAAAATGAGTTGTTGAGGTATGCAAACCTAAAGACAAGTGAAGCAAACATTGAATATGTCGCAAATAAAATTCTAGAAGGATTTCCCAAAAAGAATTAGCCTCTGCGCATCGGCATCTTGGTCACTGGATAATTCAAGTTCTCCAAGAATTGACGGATAAAGAGTTGAAAAATCTCGGGCTTCTCTTTATTGGCCTGGTGTGATGTTCCTGGAATAACAGCGAGCTGTCCTTGTGGGAGCGCCTCGAACATTTCAATAGTGTGATGATGCGAAATCACATCATCATCTCCCACGATAACGAGCGCAGGACATTGAATCTTTGCCACATCCTCGGTTGTGTATGTTGGCTCTGAATACCAGATGGAGAACATCTTTCGAATCTTCGCCTCTTGAGTTTCAGGTGCATCTGGTGATGTCGCCGCATATTCAGCGCGATCTTCATCGGAGATATTTCCATCAAAATCAGGCATTGGAAGTGTTCCACTGAAGTGAAAGAGCCCACCAAAGAGGACTACTGTTTTCACAAGATCTGGTCGGTGAATCGCCACCATCAAGGCGATGATTGCGCCATCGCTATGTCCAATCAGATGTGCCGGCTCTTTCACGACATCTTCAAGGTATGAAACAGCTTCTTCATATTGGAAGGTGAAGTGGAGGCTGCCTTCTCGATCACCGGTGTAACCGTGGGCGGTGCGGTCATATCCAAATACGTGGTGCTTCTCTTCAACTGCGGGAAGAACTGTGAAATCAAAGTGCGAGGTCTGACTTAATCCACCATGAAGGAGCAGGACAGCATCACCGTTATTTGCCCACTCATATGAGTAGATCTGATGGCCCCGTAGATCGATGTAACCAGATTTCATTAGTCGAGTGAATCCATAATGTGGCGGTTGCCGCGATCGAAGGTGAGGTAATTCCAGGTCCAGTCAGCGAGTGTTCCCACCTTGTTGCGACCTCCAAGGAGATAGAAGAGGTGGAGGAAGATCCAAGCAAACCAGGCAGGTGCGCCGACCATGGTGAACTTACCTACTTGCACAACTGCCTTATGGCGACCAATCGTTGCCATCGATCCCTTGTCCTTATATTTAAATTCTTTTAGTTCCTTACCTGAAGCGAGATTGATGATCTGTTGGGCAACGAAGCGACCTTGTTGCATCGCAACAGGAGCAACCATCGGATAGAAGCGACCATCTGGTGCAAGTGCGCCTGAGATATCTCCAATTGCCCAGATATGTGGGTAGTTATCCACCTGGAGAGTTGGTCCAGATGCAATACGTGATCCCACGATTGGAAGGTTAAGCGCTGATGCAGTCGGTTCGCCTTTCACACCTGCCGCCCAGATCGTGACTTCGGCAGGAATCGGCTCACCCTCTTTAAGAATGATCTGACGAGATTTAATCTCGCGCACCGCAGTATTGGTGCGAACCGCCACACCGAGCTTCTGCAGATCACGGGTTGCTCGAGCAGAGAGCTTCTCGGTGAACATCGGAAGGATTCTTGGCCCTGCTTCGATGAGATAGATATCGATATGTTCTGCTGCGTGAGCTAAATCGTTATGAAGTGGTCCGCGCTTGAGCTCTGCTAATGCTCCTGCCATCTCAACTCCAGTTGGTCCGCCACCGACAACTGCGATCGATAAACGGGTGTCATCTTCAAAGCGGGCTAGATCTTCAAAACGGCGCATTACCTCTGCTCGGATTTGAATTGCTTCGGCAACTGACTTCATTCCAAGCCCATGCTCGCTCACTCCTGGAACTCCGAAATCTGCTGTTACTGAACCTAGGGCAACAACGAGGTGATCGAACTCAAGAACCTCAGAGGAATCGAGCTTCACAGTTTTATTTTTGTGATCGATCGAGATAGGCGAGCCCATGCGGAACTTAATCTTGGTCTTACGGAGCGCACCACGAACTGGGTGGACTACGTGATCTGCTGCCAGGCCGGCAGTTGATACCTGATAGAGCAGCGGCAGGAATGTTTGAAAGTTATGGCGATCGACAACTACTACATCAGCCTTCCCGGCGAGAGCGCGGGCGGCGGTCAATCCACCAAAGCCAGCGCCGAGAATAACGACACGTGGCTTTGAGGTGTTTCGAGTAGAAGTGCTCATGGCTTAAGTCTAGGCTCACTATTGTGAAGAATGAGAATCGCGAGCCTCTCTACTGCGTCACCGGCGCATCAGGGTATGTGGGAGGTCGCTTGGTGCGCTCATTATTGAGCGATGGCAAGCGGGTGCGCGTTCTGGTTCGAGATGCGAAGAAGATTCAAGGCCAGAGTTGGTCCTCGGAAGTTGAAATTATCGAAGGTAATGCGAGCAATCCAGCAGATTTAGATCGAGCACTCGCTGGCGTTCATACCGCCTACTACCTCCTGCACTCTATTAATGTGGCAACTGATTTTGGCGATATTGAATCTGCAATGGCAAAAGGATTTGCAGAGGCGGCAGAGCGCGCAGAGATTGCTCAAATTGTTTATCTCGGTGGCATCGCCAATGATGAGAATCGAAGTCGCCATCTCACATCCAGAATGAATACCGGAGCGCAACTTGCAACTGGAAAGGTTCCAGTGCTTGAACTTCGCGCCGGCATCATCATCGGTTCGGGCTCTGCATCTTTTGAGATGCTTCGCCACTTAACCCATCGCCTTCCAATCATGACCACACCGAAGTGGGTCTCCAACAGAACTCAACCAATAGCCATTCGCGATGTCTTGCACTACTTACGTTCTGCTGCAAATCTGAAGAAGCCTGTAAATGGTGTCTTTGATATCGGTGGCCCCGAAGTTGTTACCTATGCCGAGATGATGCAGAAATTCGCCTCTATCTCAGGTCTTCCACGACGCATCATTATTCAAGTTCCAGTCCTAACGCCAAAGCTTTCAAGTTTATGGATCGGTCTTGTAACACCCGTTCCCACATCACTTGCGCGCCCACTAGTTGAATCACTTATTAGTGAGGTTGTCGCAGATCCACAGAAAAGTATCGATGCAGTTATTCCTAAGCCAGAAGAGGGGCTGTTAACAGTGACGACTGCTATCGAATTAGCGTTGACTATCACTGAGAATAACCGCGTTGACACTAGATGGTCTGATGCATCTTTCCCCACTGCGCCATGGCAGAAAGCTCAGAGCGACCCAGAGTGGGCAGGTGAGTTAACTCTAAAAGATCATCGCGAAATCACAACAGATGTTCCACTCTCATTTATCTGGCGAGAGATTGAAAGTATTGGTGGTGAGCACGGTTGGTTTGGTTCAGACTGGCTCTGGTATTTGCGCGGCTTGATAGATCGGATGGTCGGTGGAGTTGGATTGCGCCGTGGAAGGAGAGATCCGCAGTATCTTCGTATCGGAGATAGTTTGGATTTCTGGCGCGTAGAAGATTTAGAGAAAGAGAAGAAGTTACGTCTCTATGCTGAGATGATTTTGCCGGGCAAGGCATGGTTGGAATTTAATATTCGCGAAGAAGGCGGCAAGACGGTTGTGACACAGGACGCACTCTTTGCGCCCCGTGGATTAGGTGGACAGATTTATTGGTATCTCGTCTCACCTTTCCACTTCTTTATCTTTCCGACGATGCTTCGCAATATCGTAAAAGCTGCGCGAAAATCTCAGGCAACCTCCCACACTTTGTCATAGCTCGCCTTTAGGATGGGCCATATGTCAGCGCTAGAAAACCCAAGCACTCAAGGTTCATCACTTACCGATCTCGAAGGTCGCATCCTCGACTTCGAACGTAATTGGTGGCGCTTTGCTGGTGCGAAAGAGACCGCTATTAAGGAGCTCTTCGACCTCAGCGCACCTCGCTACTACCAACTTCTCAACGACCTCATCGATCGCGATGACGCCCTCGAGGCATCACCGATGTTGGTCAAGCGCCTTCGCCGCCTCCGTGAGGCGCGTATGCAGGCACGCTCAGCCCGCTAAGCAAGCCCCTCCTCCCACAGAAACTAGAGCCAGAAAGCCCTTCCACCCTCCCGTTTTGCGCGTGGGAATACATCCCTCTACCCTTGGCGTTAGCACTCACAGGCCGAGAGTGATAATCCCATCGGCCCGAAGTTTCACAACACTTAAGAGGAGTAATTAGATGGCAAAGCAGATCGCCTTTAATGAAGAAGCCCGTCGTGGACTAGAGCGAGGCATGAATGTCCTTGCTGATGCAGTCAAGGTCACCCTTGGTCCTCGCGGACGAAACGTCGTCCTCGAGAAGAAGTGGGGCGCCCCAACAATTACCAATGACGGTGTATCGATCGCAAAAGAGATCGAACTCGATGATCCTTGGGAGAAGATCGGCGCAGAGCTGGTCAAAGAAGTAGCCAAGAAGACAGATGATGTCGCAGGCGATGGAACAACAACTGCGACAGTTTTGGCTCAGGCACTTGTTCGTGAGGGTCTGCGTAACGTGGCAGCGGGTTCAAACCCAATGGCGCTCAAGCGCGGTATTGAGAAGGCGGTTGCGGCTATCGTTACCGAACTTCACGCAATGGCGAAGTCAGTAGATTCAAAGGAGCAGATTGCAGCAACTGCATCAATCTCTGCTGCTGATGCAACTATCGGCGAGATGATTGCCGAGGCGATGGATAAGGTCGGTAAGGAAGGCGTTATCACCGTTGAAGATTCCAACACATTTGGTCTCGAGCTCGAGCTCACAGAGGGTATGCGCTTTGATAAGGGTTACCTATCACCATACTTCGTGACCGACACAGATCGCATGGAGACAGTTCTTGAGGATGCTTACATCCTCATCGTCAATAGCAAGATCTCATCAATCAAGGATCTCGTTCCATTGCTCGAGAAGGTTATGCAGTCAGGTAAGCCACTTGCAATCATCGCCGAAGATGTTGAGGGTGAAGCTCTTGCAACTCTCGTTGTAAATAAGATCAAGGGCACATTCCGCTCAGCTGCAGTTAAGGCGCCAGGCTTTGGTGATCGTCGTAAGGCGATGCTCCAGGACATTGCAATCCTTACCGGTGCAACTGTGATCTCTGAGGAAGTAGGTCTCAAGCTTGAGACTGCTGGCCTTGAACTTCTAGGTCGCGCTCGCAAGGTTGTTATCTCTAAGGAAGAGACAACAATCGTTGAAGGCGCAGGAGATGCTGACCAGATTAAGGGTCGCGTCAACCAGATCCGCAGCGAGATTGCCAATACTGATTCAGATTACGACCGCGAGAAGGCGCAAGAACGTCTAGCAAAGCTCGCAGGCGGAGTTGCTGTTATCAAGGCGGGAGCTGCAACTGAGGTTGAGCTTAAGGAGCGCAAGCACCGCATCGAAGATGCTGTTCGCAATGCGAAGGCAGCTGTAGAAGAGGGAATCGTTGCCGGTGGTGGCGTTGCACTTCTCCAGGCAGCAACTGCAGCATTTAAGAAGTTGAAGCTCGAAGGTGAAGAGGCAGTTGGCGCTCGCATCGTTGAGGTTTCAATCGAGGCTCCACTGAAGCAGATTGCAATCAACGCCGGTCTTGAAGGTGGAGTGATTGTTGAGAAGGTACGTAACCTCGAAGCAGGTTTCGGACTTAACGCAGCAACTGGTGAGTATGTAGACATGATCAAGGCTGGCATCATCGATCCAGCTAAGGTGACACGTTCTGCTCTCCAGAATGCAGCTTCAATCGCAGCTCTCTTCATCACAACAGAGGCAGTGATTACAGATAAGCCAGAGCCAAAGGGTGCAATGACACCATCGGCTGCTGGCGGAGATATGGATTTCTAAAGCGTTAGAAACCCGAAAGAAATAGACTCCTAATAGTCTTACTACGCACGAAGGGGCTGCCGATTAGTATCGGTGGCCCCTTCTGCTTTACCCTTAGAACATGAAGACCTTCGATGCACAGTCAATCGCACGTGAAGCAGCTCTCGCCGAGGCAGAGTTTGCAACACAGGTCGGTGACTTTATCTCTGTCGAATATGACGACGATAACCGCATCGCTACCTACCTCTTTGCTGCTGATATCGCTGGCTATAAGGGATGGCGTTGGGGAGTAACAGTTGCAAAGGTTGATGAAGATTCAACTCCAACTATTTGTGATGTCGTAGTTCTTCCAGGTCCTGACTCACTTCTGGCGCCAGATCACATTCCATATCGCGAACGAATTCTCCCTGAGGACATTACGCCTGGCGTGATTGTTCCCAGTCTGCTCGATGACACACGTCTTGTTCCTGGCGCTGCAGCGCTTCCACAAGATGAAGATCTCGATGCAACTCAACTTTATGATCTTGGATTGATGCGTCCACGCGTTCTTTCAATTGAAGGTCGTGACCAGGCATCACAGCGCTGGTATGCATCAGACCGCGGCCCATCATCACCACTTGCAGAGGCGGCGCCAAAGCCGTGTAATTCATGTGGTTTCTTCGTTCCCCTTGCAGGCTCACTACGCTCATCATTTGGCGTCTGCGCCAACGCAATCGCCCCAGATGACGCTCGCGTGGTCTCAGTCGATCACGGTTGCGGAGCTCATAGCGAAGCTACTGTGTAATCCCCGCACGCTTAAATCGACTACCGCCCCTTCCTATTTGTAAGTTAAACTAGCCACCTGCCCGCACCCCTGCGGCTACACGAGTACTGAAAAACCAAAAGGAGTAATCACTATGCCTACAGGTCGCGTGAAATGGTTCTCCCTCGAAAAGGGTTTTGGCTTCATCGCATCAGATGAAGGAGAAGATGTTTATTTAGCAGCGACAGCTCTTCCTGCTGGCGTGCCAACAGTAAAGCCAGGCACAAAGCTTGAGTTCTCAGTGATCGATTCACGTAAGGGTCCACAGGCGATGTCTGTTCACATCATCGATGCGCCTGTATCGCTTGCAGAAAATTCACGCATCGGCAATGACGATCTTGCTGCGATGATCGAAGACACCATCAAGATTCTCGACAAAGTTGGAAATGGCCTTCGCCATGGTCGCCACCCATCAGGATCTGAGGCAGAGCGCCTCGGTCGTGTTCTTCGCGGTATTGCCTCTCAGCTCGAAGCTTAAATTCCGTCTCTTCTATTGCGGCGGATTGAATAGCGAATTCCAATAAGGCCGAGTGCTGCACCGACAAAACATGTCCAAATAATCTTCGCCATTGCACCAACGGCGATTGCGACGACAGCAGCTGCAACCCAGCAGATAGTCCCGATAGTGACTAGAGTTACGACCGATGCAATAGTGGATTTCTGCTTCATGGAAGAAGAGTAATGCGTAGAACAGTAGATGCGAATGGAAATTGGCGCGCTTTTCGCCATCGAAATTTCCGTATCCTCTTTCCAGCAAATGCCCTCTCCAATATCGGCACCTGGGCGCAACGAGTCGCTCAAGATTGGCTGGTTCTCGAGCTCACAAATAATAACGGCGCCGCCCTTGGCCTCGTCACCGCCGTGCAATTTGCACCAGTCCTCTTCCTCAGTCTTCACGGAGGTGTATTGGCAGATCGCTTCAACAAGAGAAAGTTGTTGCTTTGGACTAATTGCGTCGCGGGCATATCCGCTCTAGCTCTCGGATGCCTAGTCATCAGCGATGGAATTCAGTTATGGCATGTCTTTTTCTTTGCTGGAGTTCTAGGAATATCGAGCGCTTTAGACTCGCCAATACGTCAAGCATTTACCTCTGAAATAGTAGGAGATTCAGATGTAAGTAGCGCTATAAGCCTCAACTCTGCAAATTTCCACGCAGGACGTCTAATTGGCCCTGCTTTGTCAGGGTTACTTATTGCAAAGTTTGGCACAGGCCCATCGTTCATTGTTAACTCAGTAACTTATGTTGCCGTAATCATCGCGATGGCATGTATGAGGGAAAGTGATTTCTTTATCGAAAAGAAAGAAGAAACCCTCGGAACTATTCGAGAAGGTCTTCGATATACATTAGCTCGCCCAGATCTATATGTAGTTATGCTTTTGATTTTCTTTATTGCTACTTTCGCACTAAATTTCCAAGTATTCAACGCGCTGATGGCTGCAAAAGAATTCAACAAAGGTCCAGCATCGTTTGGACTTCTTGGCACATTCATCGCCATAGGATCACTATCGGGCGCTCTTCTTAGCGGAAGACTTCAAAAGTTACATAGTCCAACCTTTGTGATCAAATTTGCACATCTCGTTTCAATTGCTGTGATCATTCTTTCGATTGCACCGACATACTTTTGGTACTCAATTTGGCTACCTATCTGCGGTGTGACCGCTTTGACCACTTTGATTTCAGCGAATTCATACGTTCAGACGAGAAGCGATCCAGCTATTCGTGGACGAGTAATGGGCATCTATCTGCTCATCTTCTTAGGCGGAACACCATTTGGTTCGCTTCTCATTGGTTGGATGACAGAAACGATTGGCGTGAGAGAGACGGTTGCGGCATGTGGTGGAATATCTCTTACTGCAGCCCTTGTTATCTGGGCTATCTATAAAGATAAAGTTGAAGAGCCGGAAGATTTAAGAGTTTCAACAGTCCTTAAGTAATCATTAAATGGTCATTCTGCCCAGTAATGGACCTTTATGGAGCATAATCTCTTTAACACAAGGGAGATTACGATGAGTCACATTTATCAATGCGAAGTCTGCAGTAAGAGCTTCAATATGAATAACTATGAAAAATGTCCATCGTGTAAGACTCCATATATCGACCCTCGTGCCAAAGAAATTGCTGAAGCAAACCCTTTTATCGATGAGCCAACTCCAACCAATAAGGTCGAGGCTAAGCAACCTGCCACAAAACCGGTTGTGAGAAGCGCAAGTCAGAGCATAGACCCGCTCGTTGAGGCGCAGAATAGAACTACCCATGCGGTGAGAGCGCTGGCAATTACCTTTGTGGCAGCGCCCATCCTTCTCTTTGTAGTTGGAGGGTTTCTCCTCTTCGCCGTGAACTCTGGCGAAATTGGGTTAATCGTGGTTGCGCTAATTATCGGGGTTGCAGCTTTTGGGTGGATCTTGGTCTCATCATTGAGCGAACTTGCGAAGAGCTACGTTCGTTAACGCCTTAAGCCTCTAAACGATCTAACTCTTCACGAGACATCTGTGCTGGAACGATAATCACAATTGCGACTGCGATAAGAATCAACACTGGAACCATTAAATAGGCGCGAGATATTCCGTATTGATCACCTAGAACTCCTAATAAGAACGGAGCTCCACCTATCGCTAAGCCTGCCGCAAGGGAGCTGCGACCTATCGCTAGATCAGGACGCCCATCGCTATGGCTAATCAAACGTAGTGATGTGAGTGCGAATTGCATTGAAATTCCAAGACCACTCAAAAGCAGCATCACCATGCTGATTGCGAGGTTATGAGAGAGCCAGATTCCAAAGAAGCCAACGAATTGAAGGCCAAGAATTGTGAGGAGTTGGTGATCCAATGAGAGCTTATGCATGATGCGACCACCGAAGAAACGACCAATTCCCATTCCAGTGCCGAGCGCCATGATGGCAATAGTTGAGATTGCAGCAGATGCATCGGTGCGATCGCGAACAAGAGCTGCTGCCCAGAACGCTGTTGCAAACTCTGTCGAAATCGTTGCGATAAAGCCGACCCAACTGATCCAAAATGCGCGCGAAAGTTTTCCAGATTGTGGTCCATCACTTGTTGGTACGTGAGGCTCTGCTGATTTCTCTCGACGAAAGAAGAATAGGTAGAGCGCAAGAGGAAGGATCACAAGAAGCCCAGGACGCCAGAAGTCAGGCGCTTGTTGGGCGATTGTTCCGACTGTGAAAGTTCCAAATACATAACCTACTGATGCAATTCCATTTGCTTGTGCAACAGCTAACGGGGCTTGCGCTCCGTAGTGGCTATTGAGCGATGTCACAAACGAGTTGATGACTGTCGAAGTTCCAAAGCCGGTAACCGCAGCAGCGAGGATTGTCAGCGCAACTGGTTGGAGGAATGCCAGTGAGAAAAGTCCACCGACAAATATAGAGAGGCCAATCCAACCTGCATTGGCTCGACCGAACTTATGTGAGATCCATGGATTACTTAAACCAGCTGCAATCGATGCGATACCCATAGCGGTTCCATGGAGACCTGCAATTGTCAGTGATGTGCCCTGATCTGCGCGCAAGAGCGGCTGAGCTGGTCCAAAGCCACCGAGAAAGAAGTTAACGACAACAGTTTGGAGGGCGATCGTCCAGAAGAAACGATCGCGTTCTAGCTTCGCTGGCATTACGAGAGCTGGCTTACGACGTAATCGATAGATGCTGTGAGGGCATCAATATCAGATGGATCAATAGCTGGGAACATTGCAATACGGAGCTGATTCTTGCCGAGCTTGCGATATGGCTCAGTATCAACGATCCCATTTGCACGAAGGGCAGCTGCAACCTTTGTTGCATCAATTGCATCATCGAAGTTGATTGTGCCAATGACATGTGAGCGCTGCGCAGGATCAACCACAAATGGAGTTGTGTAGCTGGTCTTCTCAGCCCAACCATAGAGGCGAGATGCTGAATCTGCGGTGCGATCAGTTGTGAACTTCAATCCACCATTCTCATTCATCCAGTTGATTTGATCGGCAAGGAGCATCAAGGTGATAAGAGCTGGTGTGTTATATGTTTGATCGAGACGTGAATTCTCAATCGCGGTTCCAAGATCGAAGAATGCTGGAATCCAGCGACCAGATGCCTTGATCTTCTCTGCGCGCTCAATTGCAGCAGGGCTCATCAATGAGAGCCAGAGACCACCATCTGAGGCAAATGACTTCTGTGGTGCAAAGTAATAAGCATCAAACTCTTTTGCATCAACGTGGAGACCACCTGCTGCAGATGTTGCATCAACGAGAACAAGCGCTCCATCAGTGCCTGCTGGGCGCTTGATTGGCATCGCAACACCGGTTGAAGTCTCATTATGTGTGAGGGCATAGACATCGATTCCATCTTCCTTGACTGGAAGTGGGTGGGTGCCAGGCTCTGATTTGATGACAGATGGCTCTCCAAGGAATGGAGCTTCCTTTGATGCTGCCGCAAACTTAGATGAGAACTCACCGAAAACTAAGTGCTGGGAGCGGTTTTCAATCAGACCGAATGTTGCGATATCCCAGAATGCAGTTGATCCGCCATTGCCGAGGACAACCTCATATCCTTCTGGAAGGTTGAAGAGAGATGTGAGACCTTCACGGACGTTCTTCACAACCTTCTTCACCGGCTTCTGTCGGTGGGATGTTCCGATGACAGAGTTTCCAGATGCGATCAACGATTGGAGCGCCTCTGGGCGAACCTTGGAAGGTCCTGCTCCGAAACGACCATCGCGTGGCTTGATATCTGCTGGAATTACAATCTCTGCGCTCATGTGGTGATTCTACGGGTAGTACCTATTTATCTCCCAATGGGAGTCTGTGTTCTGGCGCTCATAGCGAATCCGGTCATGCAGGCGTGAGTAGCGCCCCTGCCAGAACTCAATACTTATTGGTAATACTCGATAGCCACCCCAGTGTGGTGGGCATGGAACGGTTGTGCCCTCTGGCCACTTCTGCGCAGCTCCTTCATATCGCTGCTCTAACTCTTCGCGAGATGCAAGTGGTGATGATTGTGCTGATGCCCATGCACCGATCTGCGAAGACCATGGTCGAGTTGCAAAGTAATTCTCAGACTCTGCGCGATCTATCTGTGAGGCATATCCGCTGATTGAAACCTGTCGCTCCATCGCATACCAAGGAAAGAGGAGAGTGACTTGTGAATGCATATCAATCGCCTGCGATTTACGTGAGTTGTAATTGGTGAAGAAGGTAAATCCTCCTTCAGAGATATCTTTGAGGAGAACCGTGCGAGTAGTGATCGCATCTGAACCGTCTGTGTTACTTCCTAGAGTTGAGAGAACCATCGCATTTGCTTCGACGATGTACTCATTAGAGGCCGCCTCATGGAGCCAGGTGGTGAAGGCGGCGATTGGGTCGCTGCCGAGGTCGGTGATGCCTTCGACCCCATAGGAGCGTCGCATCGCGGAGATGGCCTGGCGGGTGGTCACTTCTGGGCGCTCTATGCTCATGGATGTATCGAACCTCACTTTCGCTATGAGTGCATCTCCCAGTACTTTGGTCGCCAAGACCCCTTGGGCGGGTGCAGAATTGCCCAGAGATTTACGTATACGAGCGGGGAGCTAAACAATGTCCGATGATTTCAAGCCAGGTCTAGAAGGCGTGATCGCCTTTGAGTCAGAGATCGCAGAGCCTGATAAGGAAGGTAGCGCCCTTCGTTACCGCGGCGTTGATATCGAAGACCTCGTAGGTCGCGTCTCATTTGGAAATGTGTGGGGACTTCTCGTCGATGATGAGTTCAACCCAGGTCTTCCTAACGCTGAGCCATTCCCTCTCCCTGTTCACTCAGGCGATGTTCGCGTTGATGTGCAATCTGCGATTGCAATGCTCGCACCAGCATGGGGCTTTAAGCCACTTCTTGATATTGATGACAAGGAAGCACGTAACAACCTCGCACGTGCATCCGTCATGGTTCTCTCATACCTTGCTCAAGCTGCTCGCGGAATTGTTGCAGCTCCAGTTCCTGAGTCTGAGATTGATAAGGCGCATACAGTTGTTGAGCGCATGATGATTCGTTGGCGTGGAGAGCCTGATCCACTTCACGTCCGTGCCATCGATGCATACTTTGTTTCAGCTGCAGAGCATGGAATGAACGCATCAACATTTACATCACGCGTTATCGCATCAACTGGTGCAGATGTTGCGGCAGCGCTCTCAGGAGCAATTGGTGCGATGTCAGGTCCACTCCATGGTGGCGCTCCATCTCGCGTGCTTCACATGATTGAAGAAGTTGAGAAGACAGGTAACGCAGAGGCGTATGTGAAGGATCTCCTTGATCGCAAAGAGCGCTTGATGGGATTTGGTCACCGTGTTTATCGCGCAGAAGATCCACGCGCTCGCACACTTCGTCGCACTGCTAAGGAACTTAATGCACCTCGTTACGAAGTTGCAGAGGCTCTTGAGAAGGCAGCACTTAAGGAGCTCCGTGAGCGCCAACCAGATCGCGTTCTTGAGACAAACGTTGAGTTCTGGGCAGCGATCATCTTGGACTTCGCTGAAGTTCCAGCACCACTCTTTACATCTATGTTTACTGCAGCTCGTACAGCGGGTTGGTCAGCACATATCCTCGAACAGAAGCGCACTGGTCGTTTGATCCGTCCATCTGCTCGCTATGTTGGTAAGGGTCCTCGCAAGCCTGAGGATGTTTCTGGCTGGGATGCAACTGTGGAGCAGCTCCACAAGTAATCGTTGCAACTATCGTTACGGATATAACGATTCGATAAAGGGAGCCTTTGACAGGCTCCCTTTCTCATTATCTGGCACCTCCTTCCTTGCCAGAGGGGCATGGGTGGTGTGAAATAGGGCTACTAGGTAGTACCCACCCTGGGTTCTTACCCAACATTCCTTGGAGGAATACATGAAAAAGCGTTATGGCGTAGCTAGCGTTCTCGCGGCTGCAGCTCTTGTAGCGTCAGCAGTTGTCGGTGCACCAGCACAGGCATCAGGCAAGACAATCGTTGTCTGGGCTGACGAGCAGCGTGGTCCACAGCTACAGAAGCTCATCGATGGCAACACAACTATCGCACCGGGCTACAAGATCGAAGTTAAGTTCTTCTCAGCACTCGATGCACTTCAGAGCGCATGGGATAAGTCAACAGCAGCTGGCGGTCCAGATGTGTTGACAGGTCCTGCATCTATGGCATCAGCTGGTGCAAAGTCAGGAAAGATCGCTCGCATCATTCCTTCATCAACATTGAAGCGTGAAATCCCTGCAGCAGGTTTGGCAGCGATGTCATACAAGGGTGGCGTCTATGGCGTTCCACTAGATGTTGATACAACAGGATTCATCTGGAACACAGCACTTTACGGTGCAACTGCGCCAGCAACATTTGCTGACATGGTTGATTACTACAAGGAGAACAAGACCTCTAAGGGTCTTACCGGTGGTATCTGTGCATTTGAAGGTACATGGGGATCACACGCAGTGCTTACAGCACTCGGTGGTGGCGCATGGCCAACAAAGGGTTCTAACGCTGACTACAGCAAGGTTCTCCTCAACTCATCAGCATTTAAGGCAAACGTCAACAAGTTCCTAGTCTCAGATGGAAAGAGCAACGGCTTCTTCCAGTGGGATGGTTGTGGCGATGCATTTAAGGCAGGAAAGATTCCATTCGGTATCACAGGTGCATGGAACTTTGATGGCATCACAAAGGCTGGAATCAAGTACGGCATTGGTGCAACACCTGGCCTTACATCATCAACAAAGGGCGCCCAGTGGGTTAACTACTCAGGCGCATACGTCACAACATATGCAAAGGCACACGGTGTAGACCTTGGTGCTCGCAAGCTTGTGACACAGTGGTTTGCTTCAACTGAAGGCCAGCTCGCAATGAGCCAGCTCTCAAAGCGTCCACCAGCAAGCAAGTCAGCTACAGCTAAGGTCACAGATCCACAGACACTTGCTGTAGGACGCGCTGCTGCAACAGGAACTCCTCAGGTATCTCCAGCTCTTGATAACAAGACGGGTGGAGCTAACTGGTACGACGTTCTTGACGGCGTTTTCAAGGACATCTTTACAAAGGGTAAGTCAGTAGATTCAACACTTGATGCTGCTGCAGCTATCCTTGCAAAGAACTTTGCAAACTACGACGCAACAAACTAATCCCTACTGAAATCAGTAGGCGAAATTAGTAAGTTAGATATGTAGGTAAAAGGGAGAACCCGCTACATCTGTAGCGGGTTCTCCTTACTTATGTAATTGGGTAAAATCTCCACCTCGACTTCAATAGATGGGAAGTTCTCAAGCGATGATGTATCGACTAGCTGGATTTACAGGGCTGAAGGCTCAGATCTTCAAGATCGCCTTCATGTCGATCATCGATGCCCTCCTCATCTGGATGTTCTTTGCATCGATGGCGAAAGAGAATTCATCTACCCTCTCAACTGTTATTGCAGTCATCTTTGTAGTTACCAACTTTGTCTATTTCGCAAAGTTCACACTTCCGCTTAAATTTCTACTTCCAGGCTTAGTTCTTCTCGTCGCATTTGTCGTTGTTCCTGTCGCCTACACAATTCAGATGTCGGGCTATCAATTTAAGACAGGCAATGAAATCTCAAAGGCGGATGCACTTCCACAGATTCAGGCAAATGGTCTCACCCTCGATGATCTCGCTCCAACCTTTGATCTCACTCTCGGCAAGGTCGATGGAAAGTGGGCAGCACTTCTCACATCTCAGGTTGATCAGAGCGTCCTCCTTGCAACAGAGGAGAAGAGCGTTGTATTACCCGCTGGCACCTACGTTGCAGATGAATTCGGCATTGCTCGCCAGGTAGAAGGCTTTGAGCCGGTAACAACTGATTTTGCCGCAAATAATGAAGAAGCGATTATCAATCTCAGGTTCCCATATAAAGACAATAGCTTTATCTCACCACAAGGCATTGATATTGCAGCTGTCCTTACCCAGACCCTTGTCTATGACAAGGAGCGAGATGTCTTTACCGACACCATCAATGGGATTACTTATGTAGATAACGGTCGTGGAAATTACGCAGCTGAGTCAGATCCCAATATGACCCTTACGCCAGGTTGGCGCGCGTGGAATGCCTTTGAGAATTACACCAAGCTCTTCTCTGACCCTAATGTGAGAGGGCCATTTATCGGAGTCTTCATCTGGACCGTCTCCTTTGCGCTCATCTCAGTCTTAATGATGTTTGCTGTCGGGCTCCTCCTTGCAGTGATTTTGAATCAGAAGATTGCGCTACGACGTTTCTATCGCTCGATTTTGATCCTGCCATATGCAATTCCAAGCTTTATGAGTATCTTGATTTGGGCCGGTATGTTCAATCGCCAATTCGGTGCAATCAATGCCCTCTTTGGCACTGAGATTGATTTTCTCAATAGCCCAACCTTGGCCAAGATGGTGATCTTGATCGTAAATCTCTGGCTCGGATTCCCTTACTTCTATCTCATCAGCTCTGGCGCACTTCAATCGATTCCATCTGAGTTGGAAGAGGCGGCATCAATCGATGGCGCCAATGGCCGCCAAATTATGGGAAAGATTAAGTTGCCTCTTATCTTGCAGATTCTCTCTCCGCTGTTGATTGCATCATTTGCCTTTAACTTCAACAACTTCAACATCATCTATCTCCTAACCGGTGGTGGTCCGACAAATGTGCTGGAAGGTCAGACTGCCGGGGCTACCGATATCTTGATTACCTACACCTATAAGACTGCATTTGGTTCACAGGAACAGAACTTGGGTCTTGCATCAGCTATCTCAATGGTGATCTTCTTTATCGTGGGAAGTATCTCGCTCTGGTCGCTGCGTCGTTCTAAAGTATTGGAGACCATGTAATGGCTAAGACATCCCTGCAGTCAAAGAAGATTGGCTCCCATATCTTCATCTGGGCGCTCATTCTCTTCACCCTCTTTCCAATCTATGTAGTTATTACTAGCTCATTCAACCCAACGGGATCTCTCGCGACATCCTCTCTCATCCCACAGATTTGGAGTTTGGATAACTACAAGGTTCTCTTTAACAACCCTGCAGTTCCATATCTGACCTGGGTGAAGAACTCAGTCATCCTCGCAGTTGCAAATGCGGCAATCTCAGTCTTTGTTGGAACAGCATCAGCATTTGCATTTAGCCGTATGCGCTTTAAGGGAAGAAAACTTGGACTCCAAGCGCTGCTCTTGGTCCAGGTATTCCCATCATTTCTTGCTCTCGCTGCAATCTATGTGATGATGGAGCGCGTCTACACAGTATTTCCGGCTATTGGTCTTGGCTCACTCGGTGGTCTGCTCTTGATCTATCTCGGTGGCTCTATGGGAGTCAACGCCTGGTTGCTCAAGGGATATATCGACACCATTCCACTTGAGCTCGATGAAGCTGCCCGTATTGATGGAGCAAGTTCATTCCAAGTCTTCTGGATTATCTTCTTCCCACTTGCCGCTCCTGTTCTTGCGGTGACAGCGCTCCTCTCCTTTATCGGAACCTTTAATGAGTTTGTCCTCGCATCGCTCTTCCTTCAGGATGTTCATAGCCGCACAGTTGCAGTCGGATTACAGCAATTTGTTGGCCAGCAATTTGGACAGAACTGGGGACCATTTGCGGCAGGATCTTTGATTGCGGCAATCCCACTTGTGATTCTCTTCCTCTCGCTGCAGCGATTTATCATCGGTGGTCTCACTCAGGGTGCGACCAAGGGTTAATTCCCCTAAGGTCTCTGACTATGAAACTCACACCACACCATGACGGCAGTGAGCTCTATGTAAGCAATAGCGCTCCAAAGATTGGTGAGGTCGTTGAATTTCGCCTCCGCGTTCCTAAGACGATTAAAGTCGATGAGGTTCATATCCGCTTCTTCCACGATGGTGAGCCTCGAACTCGCCAAGCGAAGAAGGTGAAGAGCAACTCTGTTGAGAGCTGGTGGAGCGCCAAGGTCGAGATTATCAATTCAGCATTCCACTACCGTTTTATGTTGATTGAGAAGGGTAATTACTCTTGGTTTAATGGAGTTGGCCTCTTCCACCATGATGTGACAGATCGAGAAGATTTTCAGATTGTTGCCAAGCCTGCGTATCCTCGATGGATTCAGAGCGCAGTCTTCTATCAGATCTTCCCAGATCGCTTTGCAAATTCAGGCGCTAAGCGAGATCTTCCAGATTGGGCAGTTCCGAAGAAGTGGAATGAACTTCCTAAGGGCCGCGATAAGACGACAGGGCAAGAGTTCTATGGTGGAGATTTCCCAGGAATTACTTCGCGCTTAGATTACTTACGCGATCTCGGAGTCAACTCCATTTACTTCACACCAGCATTTCCATCGAGAAGTAATCATCGCTATGACGCATCGAGCTTCGATGAGATTGATCCACTCTTGGGTGGCGATAAAGGATTTATTGAGTTCTCAAAGGCTGCCCATAAGGCAGGTTTTCGCATCATGGGCGACCTCACCACAAATCACTGTGGGGCGGGACATCGCTGGATCAATGCAGCGCTGAAAGATAAGTATGCGCCAGAGCGTGAGTTCTTCTATTGGGATTCAAAGATTAAGCATGGTTATGAGGGATGGTGGGGGCTTGCCAGCCTGCCAAAGCTCAACTACAACTCCCAGAAGCTGCGCGATCTCATGTTCGATGGCGAGGATTCAGTTGTTCGTAAGTGGTTAAAGAAGCCATTTTCGGTCGATGGGTGGCGTATTGATGTGGGAAATATGACCGGCATCTATCGCGATCAAAACCTCAATCAAGAAGTTTCTCGTGGAATACGTCGTGCGATGGATGAGACAAATTCTGATGCCTGGCTGGTGGCAGAAAATGCTGATCACTCACCTTCTGATCTCGATGGTTTTGGTTGGCATGGCACGATGAATTACAACGGCTTTGCCCGTCCGATGGTGAACTGGTTTAACGTTCCCGATAAGAAGCTCGGTAACTTCTCTGGACTTCCAGGTGTTAATCCTCGTTTTGATGGCGTTGGAACAGTTGCCATCATGCGAGCCTTTGCAGCAGGAATTCCTTGGCGAAGTTTGGTCGCAAGTATGGTCTTACTTGATTCGCATGACACAGCTCGCTTTAGAACAGTTGTTGCAAGTAGTGAAAAGGCACACCTTGCTGCAGCTACTGCGCTCTTTACCTATCCTGGTGTCCCATCAATCTTTGCGGGTGATGAACTCGGATTAGAGGGTGCCTGGGGCGAAGATTCACGCAGAACTATTGATTGGGATAATCCTGAGAAGTGGAATAAAGAGCTTCTTGATGGTTTTAAAGAGCTGATTGCAATTCGCAAGAGCCACGATGCGCTGATTAATGGTGGACTGCGTTGGATTCATGCCGGAAAAGATTCATTTGCCTTTATTCGTGAATCAAAGAAAGAGGCTCTCCTTATCTTTATCGCACGAGATAAGGTGAAAGAGAAGATTGATCTCACCGATTACGGTTATAAGGTTGTGAAGACCATCTATGGTGTCGAAGCAAGCGGTAGCAAGCTCTCCATCACAACTAAAGGACCAGCATCTGCAATCTGGAGGTTGAAGTAATGAAGGCTAAGAAAGTTCTCACAGTTCTCATCTCACTTCTCCCCCTTGCTCCAACAACTGTTGACGCATCCGAGAATTACACTTCGCTCTTCCAACCGGTTGTGCGCGGTGATCAGAGCAGTGAGTCGGTCTACTTTGTTATGACCGACCGTTTTTCAGATGGCAATCCATCCAATAATGGCGACGGCTATGACCCGACCGATATTGGATATTGGCATGGCGGTGATTTCCAAGGGCTGACTGAAAAACTCCCATATATCGCTGATTTAGGGGTGACTGCGCTCTGGATTACGCCACCTTTTAAGCAGCAATCTATTCAAGGAAATTCATCTGCCTATCACGGCTATTGGGCGCTCGACTTTATGACCGTTGACCCACATCTTGGAACTGAGGCTGAATTTAAGAAGTTGATCTCAACTGCCCACTCGATGGGACTAAAGGTCTTTATCGATGTTGTCGCCAACCACACTGCAGATGTCATCTCCTATAAAGATGGGAAGCCGTATATACCTGCCGGCAAAGAGAATATTAAGAAGCCTGCCTTCCTCAATGATATTAACAACTATCACAACGCTGGCGATTCCACCTTTGAGGGCGAATCTTCTTTGATTGGTGACTTCTTCGGACTCGATGATCTCGCTACTGAGAAACCCGTTGTGGTCAAAGGGTTTATCGATATCTGGAGCTATTGGATTAGAGAGTTTGATATCGATGGAATGCGTATCGATACCTTTAAGCATGTGAATCCAGAGTTTTGGAAGGCAGTGATTCCTGCAATTCAAAAGGTTGCAGTGGAAAAGGGAAAGAAGACTTTCCCAATCTTTGGTGAGGTTGCAGACGGCAGTCCACAGACTCTCTCAACTTATGTTGCCAGTGGTCAGACACCATCCGTTCTCGATTTCGGTTTTAATGAGCAGGTAAGTAGATACGTTGGCCGTTACGGCACAGCAGATCGTCTCGCATCGCTCTTTAATGCAGATGACCTCTACACAACCTCCAAGAGCAGCGCATATGGACTTGCAACTTTCTTAGGCAATCACGATATGGGACGCATCGGAACAATTATCTATAACAACGCGAGCGATAAAGAGTCGGCTTTGAAGAAGGCGATCATCGCTCAATCAATGCTCCTCTTACTCCGTGGTGGACCTGTCATCTACTACGGTGATGAGAAGGGCATGACGGGAGCCGGTGGCGATAAGTTGGCTCGCCAGAATATGTTTAAGACCCAGGTGGAGAGCTGGAAGTGGGAGCCACGGATTGGTTCCGATCCAATCGGCGATGGCAATAGCTTTGATACCCCCAACCAGATAGCCAATGAAATCAAGGCTATTCAAGGGGTTATCGTCAAGAATCCAGCTCTTCGCACCGGAACGCAGCAGACCCTTTTTGCCCAAGGCCAACTCTATGCCGCATCTCGCTATGGCGATGGACAGGAGTATGTAGTTGCCTTCAATACTAATGATGCAGCAAGGAGCGCGACGCTCTCAACCATTACAAAGAAGAGTGGATGGATAAAGCTGGCAGGAGATTGCACCAGCTCTGGTGATCTTACGATTACAGTCAGCCCAAATTCTTACTGCCTCCTTAAAGCTGAGAACAAGATTGGCAAGAGCGCAACAACAAAGATTTCAGCACCCAAGCTCTCATCCAGCAATGACTCACCACTCTGGAAGCAGCTCTCGGTCACAGTCAATGCGCCAGGTTATAACTCAGTAACCTTCCTTGCTCGTGAAGGAAAGGGCAAATGGAAGTCGCTCGGAACGGCAGATCGCACCACAGTTGCCACAGATCTCACCCAAGGAAATCTCTATCGAGTATTTCTGCAACCAGATCTCTTCAAGAAGAAGGCAAAGCTTGAGTTTATTGCCGTTATGAAGAACTCAGATAATAAAGTAATTGCTTCAAAGATTAGCAAGGGCATCAATAATTGAATCGCTCAATCATCTGGTTCCGTCGCGATCTGCGTATTGGCGATCACCCAGCTCTTAATGCAGCAATCGCTGCCGGCGATGAGGTAGTCCCACTCTTTATTCTCGATCGCCAGCAGATTGATGAAGCCGGTTCTAAATTACTTGCCTATATGAGCAATTCACTAAGAGCACTTGATCAATCACTGGGAAATCGACTCCACATCATTGAAGGAGATCAAGTTGAGGTTTTGAGAGAGCTGATTGATCTCTATAACGTCACATCAGTTCACATCTCAGCAGAGCCTGAGCGTTATGGTGCTGAGCGCGATGCTCGCGTTGAAGCTGCTGGGATTCCACTGGTGCGAACAGGTAGTCCTTATGCGGTCTATCCAGGAAGGGTTGTAAAACCCTCAGATGGCACTCCTTATAAGGTCTATACCCCTTTCTATAAGAACTGGTGTATCCACGGTTGGCGAGCACCTGCGCAAACTCCGAAGGAGATTAAAGCTCCTAAGCCACCAGATAAATATCGCGCCTTTCCAGATTTTCCCGTCCCTGCCGGTGCTCAGATTATTGAGGCGGGAGAGGAGGCTGCGCTCAAGCGTTTTAAGAGCTTTATGAAGGGCGCTATCGATAGCTATGACGAGAGTAGGAATCTTGCAGGAATCGATGGCACCTCAAAGATGTCTACCTACCTCAAATTTGGCGAGATCCATCCCCGCACCCTCCTTCATAAACTTGGTGATAGCAAAGCTCATGACACCTATCGAAAAGAGATCGCTTGGCGTGAGTTCTATGCCGATGTTCTCTTTCATAATCCTCACACCGAGACCGACTATTACGCACCGCGATTTAAAGAGATGCGTTATGACAAGCCTGGTGCGCAGTTTGAGGCGTGGTGCGAAGGAAAGACCGGCTATCCATTTGTCGATGCTGCGATGCGCCAACTACTCACTGAAGGGTGGATGCATAACCGCACGAGAATGGTTGTTGCCTCTTTCTTAGTTAAAGATCTCCATCTTGAGTGGCAATTAGGTGAGAGATTCTTTGCCCAGCACCTCGTGGACTACGATCCAGCTTCTAATGCCCATGGATGGCAGTGGACAGCAGGAACTGGAACTGATGCTTCTCCTTACTATCGAGTTTTCAACCCGATTGAACAAGGCAAGAAGTTTGATCCAGATGGAACTTATATTCGTAAATATGTTCCAGAGTTGGCACATCTTTCCGGTCGGGATATTCACGAACCATGGCTCTATCTCGATGGCTATAGCCAGGGATATGTCGAACGAATAGTTGATCACGCAGTTGAGCGGATCGAATCACTTGAACGTCTAAAAGAGATTAAGAGTGAACAACCCCTAGCTCCTGATGCTTAGCTCTATACATAGCGTGATCTGCTCGTTTTAAGAGCTCTCCCTTACCGTCGTTATAGACAACTCCGATACTTACTCCAACAGATAAAGCATCTCCTGCGATTGTGAAGGGATAGGAGAGCGATGCCCTGAGGGCATAGGCATATTCAAGGCATTCATCGAAGTTTCCATGGAGGAGAACACCAAACTCATCTCCTCCCAATCTCGCAATGAGCGAGCCAGCAGGAAGGGTGCGGGTGAAGCGATCTGCAACCTTCTGAAGAATGCGGTCTCCCACCTCATGGCCATAGCGATCATTGATTGGTTTAAAGCCATCGAGATCGAGGAGCAGTAACGCTCCTTTAACGTCATTGAATTGAGCAAGCTCAGCGAGTAATCGCCTCCGATTGGCAAGGCCGGTGAGTTCATCAGTGCGAGCGAGAACTCGCTCATCTGCAAGTATGCGCGCTTCGCGAAGCGCTGTGCTCATTCGAATAAAGGCGAAAAGGAGGTTGGCAATTGATGGGATGAGTATGTAGATGGGGAAGAGATTGGGGCGAAGGGCGCTGATGGCAAGCATGATGGGACTGATAAATATGGAGAGCGCGATAAGTGCGGGATGAATGGGAGAGATTGAGCTCTTTGGCTGATGTGCCGGTGATGTTGTTGCAAGCGCAATAAGTGAAATTGCAATCAACCAACCAGAGTCAGCAATTCCGCCAAATGAGTAGCGGTTGTTGAGTGCAAGCCATAGGTAGTAGAAATCTGTGAGAGCGAATGAGAGGACTCCAGTGAAGAGCAGAAGGCTCTGTCGATTGAGCCCCTTCATTAAGAGATTTATTGCAGCGATGAGCAAGAGCGCGAGATCGCCTACCGGATAGAAGATGAGGAAGAAGTCATCGCTGGCAGCGAGAGTGTCTGTGGGAATGATGGCGATGAGAATCGTTGCGCAGATTGATGTGAAACCTAAGCCAAAGATTAATGAATCCAATAGCTCTATCGAGCGGAGCCTCGATCTACTCGATGAGATGCGAGGGATAGCAAGGAGTAGGAGGGGATAGAAAAGGCTATAGAGCACTTGCGGCAAGGGCGAGAGGTGATTGATGGAGGGCGAAAGTTGATCCAAACTTGCAGCGAGCGAACCTAAACCCCAGAGGAAGATGGCGAGAGCGATAGCTGCGATAGCTACACGATCATGGATAAGTGGCGCTGCTATAACGATGGCGGTGGCGATGAGCCAGATCGAGTTATAGAGATAGAGGTCGCGCAATCTGGTGCTCTCGGGGGAGAGATAGCTCCAGAGGATATGGGAGGCCAGGAGAGCAAGCAGGCATACCTTGATTGCGCGAGACACCACCTGATTACACAAGTAAGGCCCTCACCTATCAATAGGGAGAGCCTTACTTGTCTTACGAATTACTGGTATAGCTTAGAAGCCCTTGGCACAGAGAAGATTTGCAGATGCACGAGAATCTGTGACATTTGCATTGATCTGATCTGGTGCGCTGGCAAGGAGCGCCTTCTTTGAGATCAAATCCTTCACCTGTGTATCAAGCTTTGCACGGCTTGATGTGAGAACCAAGATTGCATTGGCAAGCTTTGAAACTGCGTTAGAGAGTGCGAGCTTCTCAGCAGGATTGGTCGTCACATTCATAGTCGCTCGTGACTTATTGATCTGCTCCTTAGCAGCATCGAGGGCAGCTGTGGTCTTGGTGAGAGCTTCAGTTGCACTGGTGAGCTGCTTATCGAGCTCTGCTGTCTGTGCTGTGACATTGGAGAGATCGCGACGAGCCTTGACCGCTGCATCAAATGACTTGATTGCAGCTAAGCACTCGACTGAGAGCCAGGTGAGCTTTGAATTCTTCACCATTGTGTTTCTAGCACAGCGATATGAGTAGCCACCGACCTTGGTTGTTGCATTTGCCTTAGAGCATGCAACTCCATTGCTGATCTTTGGTGCGGCTTGTGCTGGGAGAGCACTCACAGAGCCGGCTACGAGAACTGCCGCTGCGATAGTGAGCGTGACCTTACGAAACATGGAAAACCTCCGTTGATATGCGGTAATGGTACTAATCAGAGCTATGGAATATCCCCAGCCAAACGGGGAAATGTATGTGAATTTACCTCTGTTTGGTTCGAAGGGACATCCCCATCTTGCGAACATAGGGGCGAGGAGCGAGAGCGATAATGGCGCGGAGCACCTTGTATTGCCATCCAGGGATGCTGATCGCCCTACCTTTGAGAGCATCGCTCCATGCCTTCTTAACGAGGAAGTCGCCCTCGAGCCACATAAAATCAGGAATCGCCCCCATCTTCATCCCAGCGCGTTGGTGGAATTCAGTGCGAGTAAATCCTGGGTTGAGTGATGAGACCTTCACATTGGTTGGCAACATCTGAGTATGGAGAGATTCCGACATCACTGTCAGATATGACTTCGCTGCGCTGTAGTGACCACCTGCGATAAATGCCGCAGTCGATGAGACATTGATGATCACGCCAGAGTTGCGTTTGCGCATCTGCGGAAGAACGGCATGCATCAAACGCATCGGAGCGCGCACAAGGACATCGAGAACTCGCTGCTCTTCCTCAATCGGACTTGCAAGAAATGATTGATTGAGTCCAAAGCCAGCGTTATTGATGAGAACTTCAATCTCGTGGCTCTGGATGTAATCCTCAACCTTTTCGCACTCTGTTGCTAGATCTGCTGCCAAGACGATTACCTCAACGCCATAGCTCTTTCGGAGAAACTCTGCTCGCTCCTCTAACTTATCTTTGCTACGGGCGTTGATAATCAAGTTGAAGCCTTCAGAGGCAAGGTGGCGGGCGAAGCAATCGCCAATGCCAACCGATGCTCCTGTGATGAGCGCCCACTTCTTCATAGCTTCAACCCTTCTGGATCTTCCTCGCGAATATTCCAGCTACTTCCATAATCTTCGATGAGATCAAGGAAAGGCTTTGGCTCAAGCCACTCTGGTCCAACTACACCTACTGGATTCCATGTGCCATTTGCGATCAACTCCATTGCAATCACAGGGTTGATTGCTGTCTGCCAGACAACAGCCTGATCGCCATAATTCTTCATCGACCACTCGTTATCTACGACGTTATAGATGTAGCAGGCATATGGCTTACCTTCTTTATTTAAACCCTTGATATGGGCGCCAGCGCAGGTCTTTCCCTTCATAACGGGACCGATCTTCGCGGGATCTGGAAGGAGAGAGGCGAGGAAATCGCGAGGTGCAATCTCCATTCCACGATACTTCACCTTCTCTTTATTGGAGAGTCCAAGTGCATGGATAGTCTTTAACTTCTCAATGAAGTCATTACCTAGCCCATACTTGAATGTGACCTTCTTTGCATTGACCCTCTTAGGTATTAATACAACCTCTTCATGTTCAACATCAACACACTCAACTGGTCCTATACCTTCAGGGAAGTCAAAGGTAACTTCACCGGTAAATGGCTTAGCTGTTCGGTAGCTTCCGTTCTCCCAGATCAGTGGCGGGTTGAGACACTCTTCAATAGTTGTCCAGATTGAAAATGATGGTGCGAACTCATATCCATCAACTGTCAGATTAGAACCATCGAGAATCGTCACAGAATCAATTTCACTGAAGAGATAGTCCTGAGCATAACGAGCGAAGATATCGCTCATCCCTGGCTCAATACCGATTCCGACAAGTGCATACTTGCCGTTCTTCTCCCACTCTGCAGCTTGCGCAAATTGCTCATCGCCCAACATAACGCCCACCTTGTTATATGGATCAGTGGGATGGGCAGATGAAAGTGACATCGCCATATCGATGTAGTTGACGCCGGCGTTCTTTGCCGCGTTAAAGATGTTCATCACAAAGCGTGGGTCAACTGCATTGACCACAACATCAGGATTGACCTTTCGAATCAATCCCTCAAGCGCCACCAGATCGCCGGCATCCACCCCCATTGATGAAAATCGTGGGTCTTGGATCTTTGAAGTGACAGCCTGCGCACGGGCAAAGTCGTAGTCAGCAATCACCATTTCGGTGATAAATGGCTTACGAGATGCGATATTTGCGATTGCACTGCCAACTCCGCCTGCGCCGATAACGAGCGCTCTCATGGGAATGGCCTTTCGTTCGTGATATTTCCGGAATCCCCTCTGGATTCATGGGAAGGCTACCTATACCGATAACCTTTGCCAAGCACATCAATGATTTGCCGTGTGTAAAGTCCTAGTAGCTCAGTGGATAGAGCAACCGCCTCCTAAGCGGTAGGTCGCAGGTTCAACTCCCGCCTAGGACACAGATATCGATTGGTAAAAAGTGACAGGATTTATTCAGGTTAATCAGATTTTTATCCCATCTACCCAGGAGAGAGTGCACCCATGAGAAAAATCATCGCGTTATCGACAGCGCTCCTACTACTTCCCCTCGCATTTATCGCTCCCGCAGAGGCAGCGAACAAATCTTGTTCCCTCACTCAATCAGTTGAGGAAGGCCCTTACTACTTAGCTGACACTCCTACTCGAAGTGATATCACCGACGGACAAGCAGGTAAGGCAATCACTCTCTCGTTTACCGTCCTCAACTCTTCCTGTAAGCCAATTAAGAATGCGCGAGTAGATATCTGGTATGCCAATGCCGATGGAGTGTATTCCGGGGTGGCATCGCGCGGTGACGATCTTGGAGCGGGTGCGAACTCAGGTCGATTCCTGCGCGGTACGCAATTTACCAATGCAAAGGGAGTTGCAATTTTTAAGGGAATTTATCCAGGTTGGTATCCAGCGAGAACAATCCATATCCATCAAAAGATTTGGGTCGGTAATAAGCAGGTATTGACCACTCAGACTTACTTCACCGATAAGCAGAACGCGGCAGTCATGGCGACAGCTCCATATAACAAGAGAGGAGCTCAGCGAGTAACAAATTCCAATGACATGGTTCTTACACGTGGAGGCACCAACCTCAACGCCGCTCTCATGAAGGTATCTGGTTCGAAGGCATCATTCACATTTGTTGTAAACGGATAAATTCTCGCTGAGAAGTATTTAACCCTCCCGAGCCGGGCTTTACCGCTAACATTGAGATATGTCAGCGCGCTCATCACTTCGAGAATTTATGCGGCAAGAGAGCTCATCTGGCCTCTTACTCATTACAGGTGCTGCGCTAGGTTTATTGCTTGCCAATCTTCCAACGAGAGATCTCTATAACGACGTACTTGAAGCTAGTTTTACGGTAGATAGCGGTTTCTTCTATCTTTCGCTGACCACAGCAAAGGTAATCAACTATCTATTGATGTCGCTCTTCTTTCTCGTGGTGGGGATGGAGATTAAGCGCGAGCTCACCTCAGGACACCTTTCAACGAAGAAGAGCGCTTTTGCTCCTTTTATTGCAGCTGTGGGTGGAATGACTATCCCTGCCGTTCTCTATCTCGCCATAGCTGGCGAGGGTGCAGGTCATGGTTGGGCGATTCCAGTTGCTACAGATATTGCACTTGCTGTTGGAGTGATTGCACTATTGGGCGATCGCATCTCGTTTGCAATGAAGACATTTCTGCTCGCTTTGGCTGTGATTGATGATATTGGGGCGATTGCAATCATCGCCTTCTTCTATACCGATGACCTTTCTCTATCCTGGTTAGGAGGAGGCGCAGCTGTATATCTCGCCCTCCTACTCACTTTCCGGACGGGACGCTCAAGTAAATACATCACAGTAATTTGCGCAATCACACTCTGGTATTGCTTCTACCGAGCCGGAATTCATCCAACCCTTGCTGGAGTACTCATTGGATTAGCACTTCCTCAATCCGAAGAACTTGAAGCGCGCCTGCACCCATGGTCTAGTTTTCTCGTTGTTCCAATCTTTGCTCTAGCAAATACTGGTGTTGAGATCTCATCTTCTTCATTAAAGGCATCGGTTGGCTCATCTATTGCATTAGCAATCTTTATCGCCTTAGTTGTCGGTAAACCACTTGGAATCGCGGCCTTTACCACCTTCTTCTCGCGTGCGAAGGTAGCCGAGATTCCTTCAAGGAATGGAAAGCTCGATCTCCTGGCAACAGGAAGTGCAGCCGGCATTGGTTTCACAGTCTCGATCTTCATCGCAAAGCTCGCCTTTGATGAAAAGTCACTGCAAGATATTGCGATAGTTGCTGTCATTGCTGCATCTATCGTAAGTGGCCTATTGAGCTTTATCTTCGCCCGCGGGAGATGGAATAGCCCGGTAAGAAGCTAGAAAGTAATTACTTTCTCTTGATCTTGCGGATCTCTTTACGCATTTGACGAATCTGTTCGCGCTCAGCTTTAATCGCTTTATTGGTGGGAAAGGCCCACTTAAGGATGGGGATGAGAATGAGTCCCACAACAAAGTAACCGGCAAGGCTCTGGAAGAAGAGCGCGTTATTGATTCCACCTAACATGGCTTAAGCAAATACCACTGTGCGATGGCCGACGATAAAGATGCGATCTTCAGCAAAAAGTTGAACGGCTCTAGAGAGGACGCGGCGCTCAATATCGCGTCCGATTGAGATGAGTTGCTCAGGTGTTGCTGTGTGTCCAACATGTGCAACATCTTGTTCAATGATTGGACCTTCATCGAGATCTGCTGTGACAAAGTGCGCAGTTGCTCCAATGATCTTCACACCGCGCTCATGTGCCTGGTGATAGGGCTTAGCGCCCTTGAAGCCTGGTAGGAATGAATGGTGGATGTTGATGATCTTTCCAGGAAGCTGAGCGCAGAATTCAGCGGAGAGAATCTGCATATATCGAGCGAGGACCACAAAGTCGATCTCGAGTTCTTCCACCTTCTTCAAAATAACTGCCTCTTGAGTTGCCTTGGTTGATGGCTCGATTGGTAGATACATAAATGGGATGCCATGTGATTCAACGAGAGACTTAAGCTCTTCACGGTTTGAGATCACCAATGGAATTTCAATCGGCATCTCATTGAGCTCAAGGAGATAGAGGAGATCGCGAAGACAGTGGCTCTCTTTGGTAACAAGAACGAGAGCACGTGGCCTCTTATCGGTAGGTCGGATATGGAGAGCTGGGTTAAATTGCGAGAGGCCAGCGCGAAGGGTTGCAGTGGCTTGCTCGAGTGATTGTGCGGATTCAAAACGAGTGCGCATCACAAAGGTATTGGTTGTGTGATCTGTGAACTGTTGGTTCTCGATGATATTGCCCTCGGCAGCAAGAACAGCGCTGGTCATCGCATGAACGATGCCGGGCTGATCAGCGCATTGCAGAGTAGCGATTAAATCCATCTGCAAAGTCTACGCAACCTAGTGCTTAATCGTAAAACGCTGAAGCGCAGCAGGTGCCCACCAGTTGCGCTCACCAAAGAGTCGCATCAATGCGGGAACGAGTAAGCCGCGCACAATCGTTGCATCGAGCATGACAGCAAGAGCCACACCAAATCCCATGGACTTAATAGAGGTCACTCCACTGAACACGAAGGCGGCAAAGACAACCGCTAAGAGAACGGCAGCTGCAGTAATGATGCGGGCAGATCTCTGCAGACCAATTGCAACTGCATCTTCATTTGATTTGCCGGCATCGTGCTCTTCCCGAATACGTGAGAGTAGGAAGACTTCATAGTCCATAGAGAGACCAAAAACGACAACTGCGATCAAGATAACAATTGAGGTGTCGAGCGAACCTGTGACTGTGAAGCTACCGACCAACCACTGGAGGTGGCCATCAATAAAGACCCAAGTGAGAACACCCATCGTTGCAGCTAGCGAGAGCACATTGAGGATAATCGCCTTAATTGGAAGGATGACAGAACCGGTGAAGAGGAAGAGCAGGATCAAAACGCTAATTGCAATCCAACCAAAGGCAAGAGGGAGTGTTGATGCGATTCCATCCTGTGAATCGGTGTAATCAGCGGCAACTCCACCGATCATGGTGCCGGCAGGTGATGGGAGATCACGAAGATCGTGGATCAACTTCTGTGCCTCAGGTGTACGTGGCAGCATTGAGTGAATCGCGGTTACGCGAAGATCATCTTGATATGGCTGCGCTGGATTGACGAGAACAACACCTTCAACCTTTGCAACAGCTGAGAGATATGCACTGACCTCATCTTGCTTACTTACGCCACCAGGAATGATGATCTCAATCGGATTACCAGTCTGTCCTGGGAAGCGCTCTGCTTGAACCGCAGTTGCAATCGCAGCAGGGTTTGATGCAGGAAGCGTCCGCGAATCTGTCTGAGAGAACGTAGCGTTGGTAAGAGGAGCAGCTAGTACGCCAAGAAAGATAAGAGATAAGACTGTAACAGCCACAGGGCGACGCATAACAAAACGTGCTGTCTGTGCCCAGCGTCCTTCTTCCTTCGGAGTGATTGCACTCTTGCGAATAACACCCTTATCAATCTTCTTTCCAACCATGGCAAGAATTGGTGGCAGACCACAGAGAGCGCCAACAACAGCAAGTGCAACAACGGAGACCCCGGCATATCCAAATGATTTAAGGAATGGGAGTGGGAAGAAGACAAGTGACATGAGAGTCACAAGAACAGTTAAACCAGAGTAGAAGACGGTCTTACCGGCGGTCGTCATCATCGTCACGATCGCCTCTTCCACCGACTTGCCGTTATGCAGCTCTTCTCGGAAACGGTTGACCATCAAGAGCGCATAGTCGATACCAAGTCCAAGGCCCATACCTGTTGTGAGATTGAGGGCATAGACGCTGACGTCGGTAAAGAGTGTCAGGAGATAGAGCACGAAGAATGCGCCGAGTATTGCAAATACTCCAACAATAAGCGGCATGGCCGAGGCAGCGAGAGCGCCAAATACAAATGCAAGCAAGATAAAGGTCAGCGGAATAGAGATTGATTCAGAGAGTTTGAGATCCTTACCAATCTTTTCTGTGATGGCATTTCCAATTACACCGAAGCCACCGGCATAGAGAGTAAAGCCATCGACTTGTCCGTCATAACTCTCTTGGAAGATCTTTCCAAGCTCTTGGCTCTTTGGGCTAAATGCCTCACCATCTCCATAGATAAGAATGTAGGCAGCTTCACCATCACTTGACTTCAATGATGGCGCTCCACCGGCAGACCAGTAGGAGAGTGTCTTTGAAACGCCATCTTCTTGCGCCATCTTCTTCTCAAGTGCACGCGCACGAGTAGCAACAGTTGGATCATCAACGCTTGTCTTTGCATCGACCATCACAACAATCGCTGGATCTGACTCCTTGAGGGTGTCCTTGATATAGGTATAAACCTTGTATGAGTCACTTGAAGCGATGGAGTATCCGCCTGAATCAAGTCGATTAAATACTTGAGCTCCCACGCCACCTGCCACCAAAATAGAGATGACAAAGGCGATTACAGCGAATTTCTTACGGCGGACGGCAAAGTGACCAAGTTTTTCAAACATGGCAGAAGTATGCAGGAGTAGACTTCACTCGTCTTTACGAAAAGGGGGTCTATCGCTGTGAGTAATATCTTTCCCACCACAACAGATGATGAACGCGATCCTCGCGAGGATCAGAGCGAAGACCGTCGCCGCGAAGAGGAGATTAAGGGCGATCGCCCTCCCCATCACGAGGGTTAATCAGATGAGGCAGGCTTTGGGGCTGAATCGGTCTTATAGAAGCCAGAGCCTTTAAAGACGACCCCCACATTGCTATAGACCTTTTTAATCTCGCCCTGGCATTGCGGGCATTCGGTGAGAGCGTCGTCACTAAAGGATTGAACAATCTCAAAGGCATGGCCGCAGGCGGTGCATGCATATTGATATGTAGGCATCAGATGTGACCTTTCTTCCTGAGGTTTAGGGGCTCTTCGACTGGTGTCATAGTCTAAAGAAGTGAGACGATAGGCGCGAATCAACGCGTCTAGGGGGCATTATGAAGAAGGTATTGGGCATAGCGGTCACCGCTCTCGCTCTCCTGATCTCACCAGTAGCCAATGCAAATACTCTCGTCTCTACCAGCCCTACATCTGGACAATCCCTTGAGGCAGCGCCTAGCGCCGTCACGATCACAACTGAGCTTCCACTTATGGATGATGGCAATGATGTTGTGGTCACAGACCCTTCAGGTATTCGCGTTGATGATGGAACTCTCACTATTGCCGGTAACGAGGCTGTCATCGGCCTGAAGAATTTTGTCCGCTCTGGAATTTACACCGTGACATACACACTCCTTGCTGAAAATGATGTTCCACTCTCTGGATCTTTCACATTCAACTTCAATGAACCGACAGTTGTTGCAACAGTTGCACCTGAACCAACTATGACCGCAGTTCCCACAGGAAATAACGCTGGTACAACAATCTTTGTCTTGGGATTACTGCTTGCCGCGCTTGTGGTGACTATTGCGCTCGCTCGCTATGCCCGAAAGCTCTATAGCGAGAGATGATTGTCAATCAAGGCGCGTTCTATCTACTCGCCTTTGCAACGATAGGAACCCTGCTCGCTTCATCTTTTTTTATTGTTAATAAAGATGGAGCGTTGACCGCTAGTGGGCTCCAGATAAAGAAGAGCGCAACGATTCTTGCCTCACTCTGGTTTATCTCAGCCTTTATTGCGATCATCCTTAAAGTTGCGCAGATTCTCGACCTTTCAATAATCGATGCCTTTGATGGAACAACTTTAAGTTCCTATCTCAATCAGACTGACCTCGGTCAGGCGATGTTTATGCAGTTAATTGGATTAGGCATCGTGGCAATTACACTTCCATTCTTTAAGCGCGCGCTCCCAATAGTGATTCTGACCGCGGTGGCGCTCATTGCATTGGTCGCACCTGTCTTTCAGAGCCATGCGGCAGCAAGTGGCTCACATGCCCTCGCCATCGGTTCACTCGTTACCCACATAGTGGCCCTCTCACTATGGGTGGGCGGTCTCTTTGGAATTCTCTTTATCCCCAAAGATGAGCGGATCAGAGCGCTCTATCGTTTCTCACAACTTGCCTTGTGGGCGGCGATCGCCGTTGTCGCCAGCGGATTAGCAACAAGCTGGACTCGACTCAATGAGAAATCAGCCTGGGGCACACAGTATTCATATGTTGTAATCGCCAAAGTTCTCTTAACTGCCGCACTCCTTGCCATGGGATACGCAAATAGAAAATCTCTGGCATCACGAGATGAATTTAGACTGCAAGAACTTCTTCGCCTTATTGGCGTTGAGGCGATGGTGATGGCATCAGTGGTCTTGATGGGAAGTTGGCTCTCGCAGATTCAACCTCCTATTGGGGATGTTTCCAACCTGACTGCAGCAGAGTTATTGGTGGGACAGAAGACTCCACCACCACCTTCATTTATCAATCTTCTCAAGCTATATAACCCAGATGCATTGATGATTGTTCTTCTTGTGACGGCAGTTGCCCTTTATATCAAGGGAGTTGCAGTGCTTAAGGCTCGTGGTGATTCATGGCCGGTTGGGCGCACAGTTTCTTTTGCAGTTGGTATTGCGCTCATTGACTTTGCCACATCCGGCGGTCTCGGTGTCTATGCGGTCTTCTCTTTTGAGTATCACATGATTGCCCACATGTTGCTAGGAATGATTGCACCAATTGCACTGGTGTTAGGTGCACCAATTACTTTGGCGCTTCGCACCCTTCCACAAGGACGAACAAGTGAAGAACGAGGTGTTCGTGGCTTGGCGCTTACAGTTCTCCACTCACGCTATTCGATTATCTTGACCAACCCCATCACAGCTTTAGCGCTCTTTGATGGTTCACTCTTTGTCCTCTATTTCACAGATCTCTTTGGCTTTCTCATGCAGAACCATGCCGGCCATATCTTGATGAATATCCACTTTATTCTCGCCGGATTTCTCTTCTTCAACGTGGTGATTGGTATTGATCCAAACCCACGGAAATATCCGCACATTCTCCGCATTGTGATTCTCTTTGGTGCAATCAGCCTCCATGCTTTCTTCTCTGTTGCGCTGATGTCCACTACAACTCTCATCGATGGTGGCTACTACGCATCACTACAAACTTCATGGCTGCCTGATCCACTGGCAGATCAACGCGCCGGCGGAACTATCGGCTGGGCGATGGGGGAGATTCCAATCATTCTCGCCTTGATCGCGACCTTTATCTTGTGGAGTAGGGAAGATAAGCGTGAGGCAACCCGTATCGACCGCAATGAGGCCCGTCTAGCTGCCATGGGCGAGCCAGATGAACTTGCCCAATACAACGCATATCTCAATACACTTGCCGAGCGCGATCAGAAGAGTAAGAAGGTCGAGGGAGAGAAGAGATGACACTTAAGGATGTATTCGTTCTGCCACAGGAGTACAACGATCTTCGTGACTCTGTCCGAGCGCTTTCTGAGAAAGAGATCGCGCCATTTGCTCATGCGGTTGATGAAGATCACCGCTACCCACAAGAAGCACACGATGCTCTCTTGAAGAGTGGTCTCTTCGCTGCCCACGTTCCAACTGAAAATGGCGGCGATGGTGCAGATGCGTTAGCGGTTGTCATTATTATTGAAGAGATTGCCCGTGTCTGTGGTTCAGCATCTCTCATTCCTGCAGTCAATAAGTTGGGTTCATTTCCACTCATCCTTGGTGGCAGCCAAGAGCAGAAGAATAAGTGGCTCCCACAATTAGCAAAGGGCAAGGGATTTTCATACTGCCTCTCTGAATCAGAGGCGGGATCAGATGCTGCATCTCTTAAGACGAAGGCAGAGCGCGTCGGCGATAACTGGGTAATCAATGGAAGTAAGAAGTGGATCTCCAATGCTGGAGTCTCTGACTTCTACACCGTTATCGCCCAAACAGATCCATCACTTGGCTCAAAGGGAATTACCGCATTTGTTGTGGAGAAGAGCGACCCAGGAATCTCATTTGGCGCTCCAGAGAAGAAGATGGGATTTCGTGGATCACCTACACGCGAGGTCTACTTCGATAATGTGACGATCGGTGATGATCGCCGTATCTCTGAGATTGGCAAGGGCTTTGCCCTCGCAATGGATACTCTCGATCACACACGAATCACTATCGCAGCTCAAGCTCTCGGTCTTGCACAAGGCGCATTCGATGCGGCGAAGAAGTACTCTCATGAGCGCAAGCAGTTTGGCAAAGAGATCTTTGATTTTCAGGGCATTCAATTTATGTTGGCTGATATGGCGATCGCCATTGAATCAGCGCGTCAATTGACTTATGCCGCAGCAGCTAAATCAGAGCGCAACGATGCTGATCTTAAGTTCTACTCTGCAGCATGCAAGACGCTCGCGACAGATGTTGCGATGAAGGTGACAACAGATGCTGTGCAAATCTTGGGTGGATATGGATATGTCAGTGATTATCCAGTTGAACGGATGATGCGCGATGCAAAGCTCACTCAGATTTATGAGGGCACAAACCAGATTCAACGCATCGTCGTCGCACGAAACCTTCCATGAATAGCCTCTTTGATCCACTCACACTGAGGTCCGTTACATTTAAGAATCGCGTCTGGGTCTCACCGATGTGTCAGTACTCAGCAGAGAATGGTTTTGTCGGCGAATGGCACCGCATCCATCTCGGTTCATTTGCAACCGGTGGTGCGGGAATGATCATGGTGGAGGCAACTGGAGTTGTTCCGGAAGGTCGGATCTCCATTGGATGCCCTTCGATTGAAGATCACGAGCATGCAGAGGCATTTCGCCCAATGATTGAATTTGCTCATCGCTATGGCGTGAAGATGGGCATACAACTTGCACATGCAGGTCGTAAAGCATCAACGATGCGACCAGGAGATGACCACCTCATTGCATCAAGTAGTGAAGGTGGGTGGTTAGCTGTTTCCCCATCACCTATTGCTTATCACGGCTATCCAGAGCCACATGAACTTACCAATGCAGAGGTAAAGCAATTGGTGCAAGATTTCGCTGATGCTGCTGTGCGCGCGGTGGAAGCCGGTTTTGATGTTATCGAGATTCATGCAGCACATGGCTATCTGATCCATCAGTTCTATTCACCGCTAGCAAATACTCGCACAGATGAATACGGTGGGGACTTTGAAGGGCGCACTCGTTTCCTAAGGGAGATAGCTAGCGCAGTGCGCGCAGTTATTCCCCAGGAAACACCGCTCTTTGTAAGAATCTCAGCAACTGATTGGGTTGATGAAGGTTGGAACATTATCGATTCTGTTGAACTGGCAAAGGAGTTAAAAGAGATCGGGGTCGATCTCATTGACGTTTCAACTGGTGGAAATGTTCACAATGCACCAATTAAGGCAACGCCCGGCTTTCAAGTTCCCTTTGCCGCAGCAATTAAGAATGAGGCCGGAATCCCAACAACTGCAGTTGGTTTGATTACTGAACCTGAGCAAGCTCAATACATCATTGAAACAGGAGAGGCTGATGCAGTCTTTCTTGCACGTGCGATGCTGAGAAATCCACGATGGGCGCTGAGCGCTTCAGAGAAGTTGGGTGTGAAGATTGATTGGCCAGCACCTCTTGATAGAGGTAGAACTCTTCAATAGATAGTTACCAGCTATCGACTGGAATATCCCACGGATCTCGCGGGAGGTCATACTCCATCCGCTCATAGTTATAGACCACACCATGTTTCCATGCAGCAAGATTGGCAAGAGCGCGATCATAGAAACCCCCGCCTTGTCCCAATCGATAACCTTCAGGATCTATTGCTAATGCTGGAACGAGAACAACATCGATAGCAGAGTGGTTTCGGTAGACATCGCCGACTGGTTCATGGAATTTTCCTTGTGCAATGAGAGATTTATCTAGACCATCCCACTCAACCCAATCGATATATTCTCCATTGATTCGGGGAAGAAGAAGTTTCTTTCCTTGGGCTATTAATGTGCGGTTAAGTTCGTGAGTATGAGGTTCAAATCCGTAGGAATGGTAGGAAGCCACGACGGTAGATTGAGAAATCTCCGGAATTTCTAGGAGATGTAAGAGAGTGTGTTCTACATAACGCTCTTCACGTTGTGCACGCAGGCGACGTCGGAGATTGTTCTTCACATCCGCTCGACTAGTTGCCATTGAAATCCCCTAGAAATATGCCTTCAACAAGTAAGGTTACTGTCTATGTCCGATCGTGTGCGCGTTGATGAGGTACTTACATCTCTCTTAACTCTCTGCACCCCGCTTGACCCATTCGATATGCCGCTCTTGGATGCTCATGGAGCAACCCTTGCTGAGGATGTCTATGCCGGTGAGCGCCTGGTGATGAAGGCAGGAAGTCGTATCCGCTCCACACAGATTGGTTTAGCTGCATCTATTGGCCTAGATCACCTGCCGACCCGTCCTCATCCACGCGTTGTTGTTCTCTCAGCTGGGCCTGATCTAGTCGAACCAGGGATCACGCTTGAAGGCGAAGAGGAGTATGAGACAAATTCTTGGCTACTCACCACTGCCGTTCGTGAGACAGGTGCTGTTGCCTACCGAGTTCACTCTATCCCGGAAAATGAAGATCAACTCAAAGATGCGATTGAAGATCAGCTCGTTCGCGCAGATTTAATCATCATCTCAGGTGAGCGCCACGACGATTCGTTTGCTCTCATTACTCGCACGCTCCAGCAATTAGGAGATGTCACTGCAGTCGATGTTGCAATCGAATCTAGCGGTCGCCATAACTACGGAACGATTGGTCCCGATAAAGTCCCAGTGGTGACATTGCCGGGAGATCCAATCGCCGCCTATATCTCCTTTGAACTCCTTGTTCGCCCAATGATTCGCACGATGTTAGGTGCGGCAACGATCCATCGTCCATCTGTGAAGGCTCGCCTTGAGAAGGGACTCACCTCAACTCCAGGTGTGAGGTCTTATATCCGCGGGCTCTTGAGCGAAGATGGAAAATCTGTCGCCCCTCTCGGTTCACAAGATGAGCAGGCAACGCTCTCTGATGCCAACGCCTTTATTGCGATCCCAGAGAGCGAAGGTGATGTTCCAGCAGGCGCTGAGGTCACCGTCGTTGTCCTCGAACGTCGTTACATCTAACTCAAGCGGAGATGAGATGACCATGTGGCCGATCACCCTCCATGGTGAACAGGTTCAACTACGCCCACCTCGTTTTTCAGATCGCAAACAGTGGAACCGGGTTCGCGCCGAGAACCGCTTGTGGTTAGAGCCATGGGAGGCAACGCTTCCGCAGACCCCTATTGGAGCCCCGGCGAGTGAATTCATCAATAAACGACCATCTTTCTATGCGATGGTCCGCGCACTTCACCATGAAGCGCGCGCTGGGCGGTCATATTCATTTATGGTCTGGCATGGCGAGAATCTCGTTGGCCAAATCACAATGGGTGGAGTCATTTATGGGGCACTGCGGGGAGCTCATATTGGTTATTGGATCGATAAGAACTATGCGGGGCGGGGCTTCACAACAGATGCGGTCAAGACTCTGACCAGCTTCGCCTTCGATGCACTAGCCCTCCACCGAATTGAAATCAATATTCGCCCCGAGAATGCGGCATCTATCAGGGTCGCAGAGAAAGCGGGATATCAATTTGAAAGTGATCGCCCCGAATTTCTCCACATTTCAGGGGCTTGGCGGGACCATAAATCATTTGTAAAAGTAAATGATTTGGTGAAATAAACCCCACGGAAATCCCAGAGGTTTTGTGCTCACCCAACTAATCTTGGCTCATCATGGCGTCGGGAATTATCTATCTAGCAATAGTGGGCATGTGGGTTGCCTATTTCTTGCCTCGCTGGATACATAACAAGAATGAATTCTCCGGAAAGCATGTTGAAAGCTATAAGAGCGCTCTCCGAGCTGTTGCCGGAAAGACTCCTGGAGCAAGAATTGGTTCGGGAGTTATCTATACAGATGTAGATCGAGTTGCACGTACCGCTCAGCAGCTCTTACGCCGCAGAATTATCTTCGCCATCATCGTCATTACCTTTATCTCTACCTTAGTAGGAGTTCTTATGAGCACTCTCGCGACTGCTTCCATCCTTCTTCCCCTGACAGGTTTGATCATCTACATCGCCAGTGTTCGACGCCAAGCCAATGCAGAGGCAATTCAACATCGACGTATGGATGCGATTCATCGCCGCACCGAAGGTGTTTCACATACCAACTTGCAGGAAGTTATCGCTCCAAAGTCATCTACTGAGCACTGGATTCCATTTGCAGAGCGCGAACTCTCTGGCGTCACAATTCTTCCTAAGGGAACTGCGGCAGCACGCGCACAGTGGCAGCCAAATGAAGTTCCACTTCCAACATATGTCACAGCACCAAAGGCGATTCAGCCAAAGAGAATTATCGATCTCACCGAGCCTGGTAAGTGGAGCGATGAGCAGGAGGCGCTAGAACGTGCAGCGCTTGCGGCGGCTGCGCCTTCACGTGATGAGATTTTTGATCAGCAATTGGCAGATGAAGCGGTAGAACGTCTTCGTGCTAATCGCGCTGCAAATCAGTAATTAAATCCAGCTAGCAAACCACATATGAGCCTGCCATGACTCATATGTAATGATCTGTCCCAAATAGAGCGGCAAGAAGAAGATGAAGTTAGCTGCGATAGCCAGGAATAGAGTAAGTAAGACAATTTGGGAGATGCGATAGGCGCGATCGCTTCTCTTGCGCTGCGATGTGAGATAAAGACGTGCACAGAAGACGAGAGCCAAGATCATAAATGGCTCAAATGCAATGGCATAGAAAGAGAAGACGGTGCGCTGTTGGAAGAAGAACCAAGGCAGATAACCAGCTGCCATCCCCGCGACAATCATTGTGACAGCAGGATCAAACTTACGTTGAATCAATGATCGAATCCAAAATCCAATAACGACAGCAACTGCAATAGTTGCCGCCCACCAGAGCAGCGGTGTGCCAAGAGCGAGAACTTCTTGAGAACAACTTTCAGCACCACAACTCTTTGGCGTTTCATAGAAGAAACTAGTTGGCCGACCCATAACAAGCCATGACCAAGGATTTGCTTGGTAGGGATGTTTCTCTGAGAGGCCTGTATGGAAGTTGAGCATCTCTTGGTGATAATAGATGAGAGAAGAGATGGGATTGCTCGAGTGAAAGCGATCCCATCCACGATCTGATGCAAACCATCCCCACCACGAAGTGATGTATACGGCAAGCGGAAGAACTCCAAAGGCTCCAATTCGAGCAAGTGCTGGGCGAATGAGATCTCGACCAGTGTGATGAGCAAATACTCGATAGAGCGCAATGAGGCCAAAGATTAAGATGAAATAGAGCGCGCTCCATTTCGTCGCGAGTGCAAGTCCTAAGAAGAGCCCACACCACCAATAACGTCGTGCGATAAAGAGGTAGGTTGCTGCCAAAAGGAAGAAAGCAAGGAAGTTATCGAGTAACGCAGTCCGTGAATGCACGAGCGCAAGGCCATCTATTGCCATTAATCCTGCTGCAAGAGCTGTCAATAGCGGTGAGTAAAAAAGTCGGTGGGCAATCAATGCGATGAGAAGAATCATTAAAGATCCCACGAGAGCTGTCATAAATCGCCAGCCCAGTGGATTGTCACCAAAGAGCTTCATTCCAATTGCAATCATCCATTTTCCTACAGGTGGATGAACTACAAACTCAGATTCCGCCCCACTTACCTCAACCCCATACTTGAGGAAGTCGCGTGCTCCATCGACGTAGTAGACCTCATCAAAGATTGGCGTCTTAATCGATGCGATATTAAAGAGTCGCAAGATGAAAGAGGCTAAAGCGATGAGTATCGGGGCGATAGCTGCGACCATGAGTTAAGAATATGGGAAGATAGCCATATGGCACTCACCCTTGCAGCGACTCCACTCGGAAACCCGCTCGATGCAAGCCCGCGTCTGAGAGCTGCAATTGAGAGCGCTGAGATTATCGCCGCTGAAGATTCACGTCGCTTCCATCGCCTTGCCTCAGATATCAGCGCCACCTTCACCGCAAAGGTGCTCTCATTCTTTGAAGGCAATGAGAGTGATCGCACGCAAGAGCTTCTGGTTGCATTAAGGGATGGAAAGAATGTTCTAGTTCTCTCTGATGCAGGAATGCCAACAATTAGTGATCCTGGTTTTAGATTGATGCGCGATGCAATTGCAGAGAAGATTGACGTCCATGTGATTCCCGGACCGAGTGCGCCAACTACGGCAATTGCATTAAGTGGTCTTCCTACCGATCGCTTTACCTTTGAAGGTTTCGCCCCTCGCACATCAGGAGCCCGGATTGCTTTCTTTGAATCACTGAGATTTGAAGAACGCACGATGGTTCTCTTTGAGGCGCCTCACAGGCTCTTGGAATCTCTCTCTGATGCCGCCTCAATTCTTGGCGGTGATCGCCATGGCGCAATCTGCCGTGAGATGACTAAGACTTACGAGGAGACGATTCGTGGAACTCTCGATCAATTAGTCGAGTGGGCTGCAAGCCATGAAGTCCTCGGTGAAATTACCTTGGTCTTTGCGGGAGTTGAGGTGGGCGCTGAGGCGGCCACCAATAGTCAGATGGTCGCTCGTGTGCGTGAATTTGAAGCAGCCGGGATGGATCGAAAGAGCGCGATTGCCACTGTGGCGCAAGAGCTCGATTTACCGAAGAAGCTGGTCTATGCCGCGGTAGTTGAGGATAAGAACTCCAATTAGAATACGCAGATGAAGTCCTTCTATCTGACGACTCCGATTTACTACGTCAACGACGCCCCTCACATCGGCCATGCCTATACAACTGTTGCAGGCGATGTGCTGACTCGTTGGCACCGTCAACGTGGTGAATCTGTCTGGTTCCTCACCGGAACAGATGAGCATGGTCAGAAAGTGATGCGCACAGCAGAAGCAAATGGCGTAGCTCCACAAGCCTGGGCCGATAAGTTGGTTGAAGATGCATGGAAGCCAAATTGGCGTGCGCTCAATATTGCAAATGATGACTTTATCCGCACCACTGAAGATCGCCATATGGATCGCGTGCAGAAGTTCCTCACCTCATTGAAAGATAAGGGATATATCTATCAAGGTGATTTCGAAGGCCCATATTGCGTTGGCTGCGAAGAGTTTAAGTTGCCGGGAGATCTCCTTGAGGGAAATCTCTGCCCAATCCATAGCAAGCCAGTTGAGAATGTGAAAGAGACCAACTGGTTCTTCAAGCTTTCTGAATTTACTCAACCGCTGCTAGAACACTACAAGAAGAATCCAGATGCTTGCCAGCCAGAGTCAGCACGTAATGAGGTTGTAGCGTTTCTTGAAGGTGGAGTTCGTGATTTATCAATATCACGTTCAACATTTGATTGGGGTGTTCCAGTTCCTTGGGATACCGACCAAGTTGTCTATGTCTGGTTTGATGCGCTCCTCAACTATGCAACTGCTGTCGGACTCACGGATGATCCAGCATCTGAAGGTGGCAAGAAGTTTGCTCATACCTGGCCTGCCGATGTTCACCTCGTTGGAAAAGATATCTTGCGCTTCCATGCCGTTATCTGGCCGGCTATGTTGATGGCAGCAGGCCTTGACGTACCTAAGAAGGTCTTTGCTCATGGCTGGCTGCTTGTTGGTGGCGAGAAGATGTCTAAGTCAAAGCTGACTGGCATTGCACCATCTGATATCACCGATCATTTTGGTGTTGACGCTTTCCGCTACTACTTCCTACGCGCCATTCCATTTGGTAGCGATGGTTCTTTCTCTTGGGAAGATATGAGCGCCCGTTACACATCAGAGCTCGCCAATGACTTTGGAAACCTTGCATCGCGCCTTGCTGCGATGGTTGAAAAGTATTGCGGTGGAGTGCTTCCAGCTGTTGCACAAGATGCTGAGTTAGCTGAATCCCTTAAGAAGACTGTTGCAACTGCAGATAGTGCGATGCAGGCTCTTGACTTCCAGGGTGGAATCACAGCGATTATGGATTTCTGTAAGCAGGTCAATGGCTTTGTAACCATTAAGGAGCCATGGATTCTCGCTAAGGATCCAGCGAATCAAAAGATTTTAGAAGATGTTCTCTATAACACCGCTGAATCATTGCGCGCTCTCGCCGTATTACTTCATCCAGTGATGCCTGCAACCACAGAGATTCTCTGGGAGTCTCTAGGGGCAAAGGCTGCACTTGGTGAAATTGGTGGACAGAAGATTGAGAACGTTGCTCAATGGGGACAACTTCCACCAGGAGCCACAGTCACCAAGACTCCTGTCCTCTTCCCACGCCTTGAGGTGAAGGAATAATTCTTTATGGCTGATCGCCACAATCGCGATATCGATCGTGACTTTGCACCACTTCCGGAGCCACTACCAATTCCTGTTGCAGATGCCCATGCTCATATTGAGATCGTGACTAATGATCTTCCAGATTCAGAATCTGTTCGCCGCGTTTTAGATGAGGCAAAATCTGTTGGAGTAGATCGCATTGTGCAGGTGGGGTATTCAGCTGAGCAATCTCAGTGGTGTGCAGCGCTTGCCGATCTCTACCCAGGTCGCGTACTTGCAGCTGTTGCTCTCCATCCGAATGAAGCGCCAGTTGTTGAAGATTTAGCAGCCGACCTTGCAATCATTGAAGAGCTTGCCCACATGCCACGCGTGCGAGCAATTGGTGAGACAGGACTTGATTATTTCCGTACCCCGCCTGAGCTCCGCGGGGTTCAGCAAGAGTCTTTTAAGTGGCATATCGAGATGGCGAAGAAGACAAATAAAGCCCTGGTTATCCATGATCGCGATTCACATGATGATGTTCTCTCCGTCTTACTTGAAGTTGGCGCACCCGAGAAAACTGTCTTTCACTGTTTTTCAGGTGATGTAGAAATGGCAAAGACTTGTATTGAACGCGGTTACATCCTCTCCTTCGCAGGAACTATGACTTTTAAGAACGCCCCTGCTCTAAGAGAAGCGGTCAAGCTTGTGCCACATGAGCAACTTCTCGTAGAGACGGATTCACCATTTCTCGCTCCTACGCCACATCGCGGGATGCAGAACACTCCGGCCCAAATCCCCACAATCGTTCGGGCAATGGCGGCAGAGCGTGGTGAAGATTTAGCTCAGCTCTGCGATGCTCTTTCGCGCAACACCGAGCGCGTCTTTGGATCATTTGCATGAGCCTTCTCGGAGCGGCAGAGATCCGGGAGTTAGCTGCAGCCCTTAATCTCACACCTTCAAAATCTCTCGGGCAGAACTTTGTCCATGATGGAAATACCTGCCTCAAGATTGTGCGCACCGCAGGCGTTCAACCTGATGATGTTGCCCTGGAGATTGGCCCTGGGCTTGGCTCGCTTACCCTTGCGATGATGCAAGAGGCGAAAGCAGTTGTTGTCATAGAAATTGATAAGCGATTGGCAGATCAACTTCCCATCACTGCTGCAAAGCACGCGGATAATCCCGAGAAGCTCACCGTCATCAATAAGGATGCGCTTCAGATTGATTCACTCCCAATCGATCCCACTGTATTGATTGCCAATCTGCCATATAACGTCTCTGTTCCTGTCTTTCTCCATATGCTCGAGAAGTTTCCAACACTGCGCACTGGAGTGGTCATGGTTCAGGCTGAGGTGGCAGATCGCTTAGCAGCTCAACCATCAACAAAAGAGTATGGCGTTCCAAGCGTGAAGGCTGCTTGGTGGGCTGAGGTGACAGGTGCGGGAGTTGTATCTAGACAGATTTTCTGGCCAGTACCTAATGTGGAATCAAAGCTCGTGGCATTCACAAGGCGAGCAACACCAGGTGATGAAGCGCTTCGCCGTCGCACCTTCGAAATCATCGATCTAGCATTTGCACAACGACGCAAGATGCTCCGTTCAGCCCTCTCATCTCGTTATGGAGGTTCAGCTCCCGCAGAGGCGGTTCTATCAGCTGCCGGAATTGATCCCACTCTCCGCGGTGAGGCGCTGGAAATCTCATCCTTTGTTGAAATCGCACAGCACGAAATCAAACTGAAAGAGATAGGCTCATAGCGTGCCATTGAATTCTGTAACCGTGAGAGTGCCGGCAAAGGTTAATTTGCAGCTCTCTGTTGGGCCACGCGAGGCCAATGGTTATCACAACCTTGTCTCGGTCTTTCAGGCGGTATCTCTCTTTGATGATGTCACTCTCACAAAATCTCACCCGGGAAGCGGTGTGACAATCTCTGTTACGGGCGATCAGACACATGGAGTTCCTGAAGATGGATCAAACCTTGCGGTAAAGGCTGCGCAGTTAATTGCAGATAAGTTTGATATCGATGTCGATGTTCATATTGAGGTGAAGAAATCGATCCCGGTAGCAGGTGGCATGGCAGGTGGCTCAGCTGATGCAGCAGCAACACTAGTTGCCATGGATGCTCTCTATAAGTTAGAGGCAAGTAGGGAAGAGCTCCTTGAACTAGGTAGCCAACTTGGCAGTGATGTTCCATTTATGATCGCAGGCGGCACTGCTGTAGGAACTGGTCGCGGTGACCAGCTCACGCCAGCGCTCTCGCGCGGTCTCTATCACTGGGTCTTTGCCCTCTCCACAGTGGGGCTATCAACCCCTGCTGTCTATGCTGAATGCGATCGGATGCGCGCAGAGTTAGAGGTTGCAGATCCAAAGGTAAGTGATGCGCTGATGCAGGCACTGCTTTCAGGTAATCCTGAGTTGGTCGGTAGCGCTCTGACAAATGATCTTCAGAAACCTGCTTGTTCACTCCGCCCAGCACTTGAGTTAGTCCTTGAAGTGGGAAGAGATTATGGAGCCCTCGGTGCAATCGTCTCAGGCTCTGGCCCTACTGTTGCATTTCTCGTTGTCAATGAAGAGGCTGGTCTTGATTTAGCGGTTGCCCTCACTGCAAGTGGAGTTGTGGGAAGCGTTGCACGTGCCACCGGCCCAGTTCATGGCGCCCGGGTTATCTAATTCGTAATCAGGTAGCTATTCAGGATCTGTATCGAAGTTTGCGGCCAGGCGACTTAATAAATCAGCAAGTTCTGCCTGCTCACTCTTATTGAGATCGGTGAGAAAAGTCCGCTCATTCTTGAGAAGTTGATCGAGTGCAATATCAACTTTTTTCATACCAAGTGCGGTGAGGGTAACTAGCGAGCCACGACCATCGCTGGGATCGGGTTGACGTGTGATGAGCTTTAACTCTTCCAGTCGATCAAGTCGATTTGTCATTGTTCCACTTGAAACCATCGTCTCTTGCATGAGCTGGCTAGGAGAGAGGGTGTGCGGTGCTCCTACTCGACGAAGTGCAGCTAAGACATCAAAACCCCAGAGTTCAAGATCGGCAAATGCATCTCTGCGAGCTAAATCAAGATGACGGGCGATGCGGGTAATTCGACTTAAGATTGCAAGAGGAGAGAGGTCGGCATCTGGTCGCTCTCGCTTCCAGGCTGCGATAAGACGGTCTACCTCATCACGATGGTCTAGATCATGCGGGCGAGATGATTCGTCGCGGTGATTCTCCATGCGGGCAAGGCTATCTGAAATGTGGCAGCGGCTGTCAGTTTGGAAAGTCAGGCGGTGATAAGGGAGAATATAGGTTCCGCCATTGTGTAGTGGCTAGCACATGGGCCTTTGAAGCCCAGGGTCCAGGATCGATACCTGGTGGCGGAGCAATATATTGCCCGCAGATAGTGAGGCAGGCTGGCTTATCCGCAAAATAAGGTTGAGCAAGTAGACTGCAACCATGAGCCTGGAAACCGTAGTCATTCTCGCTGCGGGTGAAGGCACGCGAATGAAGTCGAAGACTCCCAAAGTCCTCCATACCGTTGCTGGTCGCTCACTTCTCGGACATGTGATTGCCGCTTGTGAAGAACTCCAGGCGAAGAATTTAAGAGTCGTAGTTGGTTCAGGGCGTGAACAGGTGGAGGCCCACCTATCAGAGATCGCACCTGCTGCAACGACTATCTTTCAAGAACATCGCGGCGGCACCGGACATGCGACGCAACTTGCACTCGCAGATCTCACTCCACAGGGCACCATCCTCATCTTGGCCGGCGATACACCGATGCTTACAGGTCAATCTTTAGCTCAACTCCTTGAGGGCCACCACGCTGGCGGCTTTACCGCCTCCGTCCTTACGGCAGAGCACCCAGAGCCAACGGGTTATGGACGCATAATCCGAGGTGATGATGGATCACTTCTTCGCATTGTGGAAGAGAAAGATGCTGATGAGTTTGAGAAAGCTATTGAAGAGATTAACTCAGGAGTCTATGCCTTCGATGCTGTGAAGTTAGCTGGTGCTATCGGAAAGCTTCGCAATGACAATGCCCAGGGCGAGCTTTATCTCACCGATGTGATTGAAATTCTACGCAATGATGGTGGAAAGATCGCAGCTGTCTGTATCGATGACTTCACAGAGACCCTTGGCGTTAACGATAGAGTCCAATTGGCTGAGGCAGCGGCACTTCTTCGCGATCGTATCAATGAGAAGTGGATGAGAGCGGGCGTCACAATTGTTGATCCTGCAACCACATGGATTGATGACACAGTGACAATTTCTGCAGATGTCACAATTCTTCCTGGAACTTCATTAATCGGAAAGACTGCTATTGGAAGCGGCGCTGTTATTGGCCCACGAACATCTCTTGATGATTGCGCAGTTGCAAGTGGCGCAGAAGTTAAAGAATCCCATGCAATCTCAGCTGTCATCGGTGAAAATGCCAGCGTTGGTCCTTTCACATATCTACGCCCTGGCACAATCTTGGCTGCCCATACCCGCGCCGGGGCTTTTGTTGAGATGAAGAATTCGACGCTTGGTGAAGGTTCAAAGGTCCCACATCTTTCCTATGTGGGAGATGCTTCAATCGGTGAAGGCACCAATATTGGTGCCGCCACAATCTTTGTTAACTATGACGGGGTTGAGAAGCACCAGACAACTGTGGGCGATCATGTCCGAATTGGTAGCGACAGCATGCTCGTTGCCCCCGTCACAATCGGCGATGGCGCCTACACAGCTGCCGGATCTGTTATTACTGAAGATGTCCCGGCAGGCGCGATGGGCGTTGGTCGTGCACGCCAGCGAAATGTAATAGGTTGGGTACTGCGTAAGCGCCCAGGCACCAAGTCAGCTGATGCAGCAGCTTCAGCTCCAAGCAACGACCAGGAAGGCTGATACTCGTGAGCGAAATCCGTTTATCCTCAGAGAAAAAACTTCGTCTCTTTTCTGGGCGTGGATTTCCAGAGCTATCGCAGGCTGTTGCTGAGGAGTTAGGAATTCCTCTCACACCGACCTCTGCATATGACTTCGCCAATGGTGAAATCTTCGTTCGATTTGAAGAATCAGTTCGCGGTTGCGATGCCTTTGTTATTCAATCCCATGCAACACCTATTAATAAGCAGATCATGGAACAACTCATCATGGTCGATGCTCTTAAGCGCGCATCAGCCAAGCGCATCACGGTTGTCACACCTTTTTATGGATATGCTCGTCAAGATAAGAAGAGCCGTGGTCGCGAGCCAATCACAGCGCGCCTCATGGCAGATCTCTTTAAAGCAGCTGGCGCCGATCGCTTAATGGTTGTCGATCTCCACACATCACAGATTCAAGGTTTCTTCGATGGTCCAGTGGATCATCTCTTCGCACTTCCAATGCTCGCCGATTATGTTGGCAGCAAGGTAGATCGCAACTCACTGACAATTGTTTCGCCGGATTCAGGTCGCGTTCGCGTCGCAGAGCGCTGGTCAGAACTTCTCGGTGGTTGCCCAATCGCCTTTATCCATAAGACTCGTGATCCACTCGTTCCTAATGAGGCAGTTGTTGGAAAGGTAGTCGGTGAGGTTGAAGGACGCACCTGCGTCGTTATCGATGACATGATCGACACCGCTGGAACCATTACCAAGGCTGTCGATGCCCTCTTTGAAGCAGGTGCACGTGATGTGATTGTTGCTGCAACCCATGCGGTCTTTTCAGGACCTGCAGTTGAACGACTCAAGTCATCTCGCGCAGTTGAGGTCGTTGTGACCGACTCACTTCCACTTACAGAAGAGCAGAAGTTTGAGAAGCTCACCGTGATTTCTATTGCACCGCTTCTTGCACGTGCTATTCGTGAAGTCTTTGAAGATGGCTCAGTTACTAGCCTCTTCGATGGCCATAGCTAAAGTAAAAATAAATGAAGATTAGGGCTGCATTTATTGCTCTAGCTTTGCTGACTGTTCAATCGGTCTTCTCAAGCCCTGCAGTTGCAGCACCTTTAGCAACACCGTCAACAACATGTACGACTAGCTGCATTACTAATTTTGCGTATCAGAGTGCTAACTATTACACCTGGACAGTTCCGCGCTCCGATACCTTCACACTTGAACTATGGGGCGCTCAAGGTGGTGGCGGTGCCAATTTCTATGGTGCAGGTGGTGCAGGCGGATATGTGAAGGGGGATATTTACCTTACTTCTGGAACAGTTCTATATCTCTACGTTGGTCAAGCTGGAGTGAGATATAACAGTGGATCAACTACTGCATATAACGGTGGTGGAGCGGGAAATCCAAATGATGGGTATTCCGGTGGAGGTGCAACACATATTGCGACTGCGGTTGGAACTCTCTCAACCCTTAGTTCGAGTCAAAGCACAGTCCTAGCTGTCGCTGGCGGCGGCGGTGGCGGCGCTGGTTCATCATCAAACTACGGCGTTGACTACTCACCTGCAGGCGGTGTGGGTGGAGGACTCACTGGAGGCAACCCCGTGGATTCTGGCCAAGCATCTATCAGAGGAAAGGGCTTGGGCGGAACACAGAGCGCCGGTGGAGCAACAGGACTTGCAAATGATGCTGGTTACGATCTACCTGCTGTGGCATCTGCCTTTGGACTCGGAGCCTCCGTTAACACATATGTGGGAGACGCGATTCAAGGTGGTGGCGGTGGCGGCGGTTGGTACGGCGGCGGTGCAGGTTCACACCGTGGCGGTGCAGGTGGCGGTGGATCCAGTTACGTAAGCAGATTGAGTTCCGTCACAAATAGTCCCGGGAATGTGAGCATTGTAAATCCAGATGGAACAACTACGACTGGGCGCCAGGGTGCTGGATACATTCGCATTTCCTATTCAGTACCAGTTGCAGCGAGTTTACAATCACTTACTTTCTCCGGATCTGTTTCAAAAGGTCAATTAGTGGCGATGACAGCTGCTTTTAACGCACCAGGGAAAGTTAGATTTTTCGCAAATGAAAAACGAATTCCTGGTTGTCTCAGTATCTCGACATCAGGAAGTGGGCCGTATTCAGCGGTATGTAATTGGAGACCTGCGAGCAGCACGTTGACCTCCATAAAAATCGAATTTACTTCCAGTTCGGGCGGCTTTCTCTCAGGAGTCTTTACGCCTGATCGGATTGCGGTAAAACCTCGCTCAAATCGACGTTAAGTAATTACTTGGATGTGCGAGGATGGCTCAGTTACTAGCCATCTTCGATGGCCATAGCTAAGCCTTGATTTTTCTCATCTCTTTGTAAAAAGCGAGAGCAATTAATGCTGCAGGGATTGCATTCCATCTCTCATTAGGGCTCTTGGAAATCGCGTTTACAATAAAACTGAGCATGCTCAATATAAAGAAGATTTTGATTATCAGATTGCTACGTTTGATGCGGGTTAAGAGCAGCGTCATTTGATAAAGCACAACTGCAAGATTAATGAGATAAACGATTCGGATTGCGTTGGGGAAGCTTTCAAATTGGCCGCCGGCAGCACGAGTAAAGGCGTAGTTCTGATTGGCAATGACACCAATGACTAGGTAGAGGTTCCACCCGAAGGCAAGGAGAAGAGAAGCTTTGAAGATCCGATTCATAGTGAAAAGATACGCTCAATAAAGGGGGATTTGGCGAATCGCACCCGCCCCACTTAAACTTCAACCATTCTGGCGAGGGTTTCTCCTTAAGGTCTATAAAGGAAACCGTTATCGACGGCAAGGTATTTAACTCCTAGTCAGAGCACATCGTCTTTTGGTTCATTGCCAAAGGCTTTGAACTACTAACTAGGAGTTTTTTCATGGCAGAAGTATCAATCAACGGCACAACACGTACCGAGTTCGGTAAGGGTGCATCACGTCGCGCACGTCGCGATGGCCAGGTTCCTGCAGTGATCTACGGCCACGGCGCAGCACCTGTTCACATCACACTTCCAGCACGCGAGCTTGGAAATGCTCTCAAGGAGTCAAACGTTCTCCTCAACATCACATTTGATGGCAAGACAGAGCTCACACTTCCAAAGTCTGTTGTGAAGAATCCACTCAAGCAGAACCTTGAGCACATCGACCTCGTTCTCGTCCGTCGTGGTGAGAAGGTATCTGTTCACGTTCCTGTTCACACAGAGGGCAAGCACGATCCAGATGGAATCCTTGAGCACGTCCACAACACAATTGAGGTTGAGGCTGAGGCAACTAACATTCCTAAGTACCTCGTCCTTGATATCGAGGGCATGAAGGCGGGAACATCAAAGGTTGCATCAGATGTCACACTTCCAGCAGGTGTCACACTCGTTCTCGATCCAACAGCAACAGTTGTTCACCTCTCAGAGCGTCGCGCAGCATCAGCAGGCGATGAGGCAGCAGCAGCTCCAGCAGCTGATGCAGCTCCAGCAGCGCCAGCAGCTGAATAAGCAATAGAAATAAATCTGGCTCGTTATGACGTGGTTGGTAGTGGGGCTCGGTAATCCGGGCGATCAATACGCTGCCACCCGTCATAACGTGGGGCAGATGGTCATCGATGAGTTGGCCAAGCGCCACAACGCTAAATTCTCAACACATAAATCTCGCACAACAATCGCCGCCTTCAAATTAGGTCTTGGCGTTGAAGCCCACTCTGTCATTCTCGCTAAATCACTCGGCTATATGAATGAGACCGGCGGACCAATCAAGGCTCTCGCTCAGTTCTACTCAGTTGAGCCTTCAAAGATCATCGTTCTTCATGACGAACTCGATATTGATTTCGCCGCTATTCGCACCAAATTAGGCGGCGGAGATAATGGCCATAATGGTTTGAAATCTATGACATCGGCATTCGGTGGACCGAACTACTATCGAATTCGACTTGGTATCGGGCGTCCAATGGGGCAGCAAGATCCGGCAGATTTTGTGTTAAAGCAATTTAGCCAGCCAGAGAAGAAAGAACTCCCACTCTTCCTTGATAGAGGAGCGGATGTGGTTGAGTCATTGATAGAAAAGGGACTTGAACTCACTCAAACCAAGTACAACTCATGAGTTCTATGGAGAGTTCCCTCCCGAAAATTGATCTGAATGAAAATCTTGATCAAATCCTTGATAAGTACTTTTCAGGCCTTCATTCAGGCAGAGGTCGAAGTTCAATTCGCGGTGGTCAGAGCGCAGCCAATGAAGCTCTTGGTGCGCTCGATATCCGAGGCTATGCGAAGAATCGCTCAGAGGTTCTTCCATATGAATCGCGTGGTGCGAGCGTTCTCTCACCTTATATCCGACATAACCTTCTTACTTTGCAGCAAGTGTGGGATCGAGTGGCAGATGCACCTTTTGCCGATCGTGAGAAATATCGTGATGAACTTCTTTGGCAAGAGTATGCACGCCATCTCTATGCCCGGATCGGCTCGCGACTCTTTAACAATCTGAGATTTGAACAGATTTGGGATAAACCAGGAAATGGCTGGCAAGAAGGTGCTGCATGTATTGATTTTGCAACTAATGAACTGAAGGAAGATGGTTGGTTAGTAAATCAAACCCGGATGTGGTTGGCCTCCCACTGGACGGTGAGAAATGGTTTTGGGTGGTTACAGGGACAAGAAGAGATGTATCGCCACCTCATTGATGGATCGCGCGCGGCAAATCTCCTCGGCTGGCAATGGACAGTCGGAACCGGCACTGGAAAGCCATATGGCTTTGCCCGATGGCAGGTGGAGAAACGCGCACCTGGTCTCTGCATGGGGTGTGCGCTGAAGAAGGCTTGCCCGATACAAGATTTTCCAGAAGAGAGCGTCCTCGATGAAGCTCCATTTGAATCACTCCTTGTTGAAGATCCTGATGTAGTCAGCACGACTGGGCCAATAACTGTTGAGAAGTTGCGAGAGCCGGAAGAAGTTCTGATCACCATTGATTCAATGGGAGATAGCGACCCTGCCCTTGCTGCACATCCAGAGCTACCTGCCGTCTTTATCTTTAACGTAAGCGCTCTTGAGAAGCTCCAGCTCTCTTCCAAGAGGATTTACTTCTACTTGGAGACGCTTCAGGATCTGGCGCAGCGACGAGAGCTCACGGTCTACCTCGGTGATCCGTACGAATACGCAAAGAGTAAGTCGGTGGCAGTCACATATGCTCCCGTTCCAAGCTTTGCAAAGTTTGGACGAGTAGGTGAGCTTCATCCTTATCCATGGTTAAAGAAACCGCATGGCAAATCAGTGAGATCTTTTAGCGCATGGCGGGGAAAGATTTAACGAAGCTTTTCAGCCAGTATTTCGCAGGCCTGTGGCAACACCGTTGATGGTGAGCAAGAGAGCGCGCACGAGAGTCGGCTCAGCTTGATCTCCAGCTCTGCGCACACGATTAAGGAGATTTACCTGCAGCGAGTGGAGGGGAGCGAGGTATTGATCGCGAACCTCGAGAGTGCGAGCCAGGATTGGCTGATCACCTAAGAGGGCGCTCTTTCCTGCAAGGAGGAGAATTTCTTCCACTGTCAGCGCAAACTCTTCCTCGATAGTCTTAAGGAAGTGCTGCAATTCTTCTGGAACAAGAGTTTCAACATAACGACGTGCAGTCTTTAGGTCGGTCTTAACCAGGGTCATCTCAACGTTGCTGATAAAGGTTGCGAAGAAGTGCCACTCTGCGAGCATCTTCTTCAAGGTGTCTGTCTTGCCGGCTTCACGTGCTGCCTTCAAACCGCTTCCAACGCCAAACCAGCCAGGGACAATCTGTCGAGATTGGGTCCAACCAAAGACCCAAGGAATTGCGCGCAATGAATCAAGACCACCTGATGCATCAGGGCGTCTCGAAGGACGTGAGCCGAGGAAGAGATTTCCAAGTTGTTCAACTGGGGTTGAGGCATAGAAATATGCTGGAAGATCAGGATGATCGATGAGTGAGCGATAGCGAGCAAACGAATTATCAGAGATGAGGTTCATGCACTCATTCCAGCGCTCTAGATCTTCTTTGCTCTGGCGAGGGCCGCGATTGAGGATGGTTGCTTCAAGTGAGGCAGCAAGTGTGAGTTCAACATTTTCACGAGCAAGAGCGGGGAGGGCGTATTTATCTGAGATGACTTCGCCTTGTTCGGTCATTTTGATTTCGCCATCGACAGATCCCCATGGCAGAGCAACGAGGGCGTCATAAGTCGGTCCACCACCACGGCCAACAGATCCTCCACGGCCGTGGAAGAGGCGGAGCTTTACGCCATATTTCATCGCAACATCACGAAGGCGTCGCTGAGCACGGTGAATCTCCCATTGGCTTGTGGCGATTCCGGCATCTTTATTTGAATCAGAATATCCGAGCATTACCTCTTGAACATTTCCGCGAAGCTCAACGAGTGCGCGATATGTTGGATTGGCGAGAAGTTTCTCGAGAATCTCACCTGCTGCACGAAGTTCTGCAACTGTCTCAAGAAGAGGTGCAAAGCCAATCGTTGCAACTTTTTTGTCGAGATCAACGAGGCCGGCATATTTGCCAAGGAGTGCTGCAGCAACAAGATCATCGGCTCCCTTTGTCATTGAGACGATATAGGTCTCAATTACCTCAGGACCAAAGCGCTCAATCAAATCCTTGATAGCAACAAAGGTATTAAAGGTCTTTGCCGCAGCAGCATCGAGGGTGGAGGCGCTGCGCTTTACACCATTGGCGAGCTCACCGATCAGAACCTCAAACTTCTCATCATGAGACTTATCGAGGTAGTCATCACCGAAGAAGTTCTTGAGAACATTGTGATGGGCATCAGAGTGCTCACGAACATCAAGGGTTGCATGGGTAAGACCGAAGGCGGCAACGGTGCGGATTGTGCGCTCAAGGAGGCCAGTCGCGATCAATTCTCCACGGTGCTTAAAGAGTGAATCTCGCATCAAAGTCAGATCTGCAAGAAGTTCTGCAGTATTTGCATAATCGCGACCCGGAACATGTGGCCCACCTACAGCATGGCGATTACGGGTGAATGCCAGGCGATGAACAATTGCAGTGGCCTTGAGGCGATAGGGCTCCTGAACATTAAGTCGCAAGAAGCGTTGTTCAAACTCTGGGATGTGTTTGAGATCTTCCTCCACTGAGGCGCTCAGCTCAGGAGTTGCTCCTGCAATGCGAGTTGAGATGGAGAGCATCTTTCGCAGGTGATCCATCGCAGCGATTGTCGTGCGAATGGCGTGGCCAACCTGAAGAACAACCGCATCTTCAGTGACTTGAGGTGTGATGTTGGGATTTCCGTCGCGATCGCCGCCGATCCAAGTGCCGAAAGTGAGCGGGCGCGCAGTCACCGGTAGTTCAATATCTAAACGCTTAAGTTCGCGGGCAAAATCGTTGAGCACCTCGGGAACTGTCTGACGAGCTAAATCATCGAGGTAGTAGAGAGCATTCATTGCTTCATCGAGTGGTTCTGGGCGATCAAGACGAAGTTCATCAGTCTGCCAAAGCAGGTCAACTGTTTCAGCAAGTCGCTCATCTTGGGTGATGCTCTTTGGAAGGTCGAGAAGTGTTGATATCTCAGAGAGCTTTCCAAGGATTGATCTGCGAGCAGCTTCAGTGGGATGAGCGGTAAAGACTGGGCGCACTTGTAGTTCGCTTACCCACTTCACAACATCTTCGTGGGTGAACTCATGTCCGAGTTCAGGATTGTTCTGTGCTTCAATAATCTTGTCGACAGCTTGCGAGAGCCATGATTTTCCATCGCGGCGAGCTTCAGCAAGTACTCGAGAGCGGTGAACCTGCTCAGCAACATTTGCTAGGTGAAAGTACGTGCTAAATGCGCGAACGAGATCAACAGCTTGATCATCTGTGATGTCAGCAAGAATGGCATCTTCGCGGTTGTCGCGAACAGCCTTACGAACTTTCTCTACAAGCTCAAGGAGTTCCGGACCTTCTTGGCGAACAAGTGATTGGCCAAGGAGATCTCCAAGGCGGCGTACATCACTGCGCAGATGTGCATCATCTGTTGCGATGATTGATGGAGTTACCTGACCTTGGCTCACGGAGTAATTCTCGCACCTAATACCACCCGCGTGAGACGATGCATCTCATTATTCGATAATTTGCGATGCTGAAGTACCATTGCTCATATCAAGCCCCCCTTCTTTCTGAAGTGGGGCATAGGCGCGTTGGGAAAGGATACGAGAGCAGATGCTGGGACTCCTCACTGAGCTAGCTGCAGATCAAGAACTCTGCAGCGCACTCACCTCGCATCGTCGCATCGTCGCAGCTGCCTCGAGCAATCCATTTCTCATCGCCCTGCGAGCTAGCCAACAGCCGATTCTCGTTGTGACAAGCTCAAGTCGGGGCGCGGAAGACCTCGCTGAAGATCTCCGCAATCTCCACTCCACGGTCTTGGAGTTTCCCGCTTGGGAGACTCTTCCCCATGAACGCTTAAGTCCCCGTAGCGACACTGTTGCCAAGCGAATTCAAACTCTGGCTGCTTTGCGCGATCTCTCAGAAGATTCGCACCCGATTGTTGTGGCACCTATCAGAGCAGTAATTCATCGCTTTATCGCATCTCTAGCGCAGGAGCCGCTCCTCACACTTGAACTTGGGCAAGAGATTTCACTTACCCAATTGATCCAGCACTTCACCGCACTTTCCTACACTCGAACTGACTTGGTGGAAAAGCGTGGTGAATTTGCGGTGCGCGGTGGAATCGTGGATGTATTCCTTCCGCTCTCTGATTATCCGGTTCGTATTGACTTCTTTGGCGACGAGATTGAAGAGCTTCGATACTTTGATATCTCTGATCAAAGAACTACCAAGCCTGTGACCGGAAAAATTTCAATTATTCCTTGTCGCGAATTGCTGATTACAGATGCGGTGAAAAAACGTGCGGAACAGATTAAGCATCGTTTCCCGGCTGCGATAGAAGTCTTGGAGAAGATCTCGCAAGGAATCAGCGTCGATGGAATGGAATCTTTGATCCCGTTCTTAATCGATGACCATCACACAATCTTTGATCGACTAAGCTCGAATAGCGCGGTGATTTTTATCGAAGAGGAAAGAACTAAGTCGAGGACAGCAGACTTAATTGAAACCAATGAGGAGTTCCTCCAGGCATCCTGGTCGAGCGCCTCGATTGGCGGACAGGCACCGATGCCAGTGGATAGGGTGACTTATCTCGATTGGCAGAGCCTCTTAGAAGAGATTAATCAACGATCACTCGATCACGTGGCTCTTAACAGTTTTGGTTCCGATCTCGATGAAGAGGCCTATTTCACCGACTTTGCACCAGTTGAGCCGATGCGCGGCAACGTGGAAAGACTCATCCAACTCTTAAGCGATGGGCTTAATCAACATCAATTAACCCTCTTTGCAGCCACCGGCCATGGTATGGCAGAGCGCTATGCCGGGATTTTTAGAGATGCAGATTTACCAGTCCAATTAAGCGCTTCGCTTGTCGCTCGACCAACTAAGGGCGCAATCCATGTATTTCAATCAACTCTCTCCCATGGATTCACTAGTGAAGACTCTGAGATTCTCTTCATTACAGAGCGCGATCTCTCTGGAAGTAAGGTCACATCGAGAGATGGCGCTCGAATGCCAACCAAGCGAAAGCAGGCGATTGATCCACTAGAACTTAAGGCTGGTGACTATGTTGTCCATGAACAACATGGAATCGGTAGATATGTGGAACTTATGCAACGCACAGTTGGTGGCGTTACACGCGAATACCTCGTTATTGAATATGCACCAGCAAAACGCGGGCAACCAGGTGATTGCATCTTTGTTCCGACTGACACTTTGGAACAGGTGAGCAAGTATGTTGGTGGCGAAGCACCTGCTGTTCATCGAATTGGAAGTGGAGATTGGCAGAAAGCAAAGGGGCGAGCTCGTAAAGCGGTTCGACAAATTGCAAGTGAGCTCATAAGACTTTATGCCGCTCGCACGAGCGCACCTGGTTTTGCCTTCTCACCAGATACTCCGTGGCAGCGTGAACTAGAAGATGCATTCAGTTATATCGAAACTCCGGATCAGCTATCCACTATTGAAGATGTTAAGCGCGATATGGAACGACCATATCCAATGGATCGCATCATTTGCGGTGATGTGGGATATGGCAAGACCGAGATTGCAATTCGTGCTGCCTTTAAGGCAGTTCAAGATGGCAAACAGGTGGCAGTTCTTGTGCCGACAACGCTCTTGGTGCAGCAGCACTCAAAGACTTTTGCAGAACGTTATGCAGGTTTCCCCATCAAGGTTGCCGGAATTTCTCGCTTCAACACCGCAAAGGAAAGTAAGGAGATATTGAGTGATCTCGAAAAGGGTTCTCTCGATGTGATTGTTGGTACCCATCGCCTCCTCTCGCAGGATGTCATCTTTAAAGATTTAGGACTTGTGATTGTCGATGAAGAACAGCGATTTGGCGTGGAGCAGAAAGAGTCGCTAAAGAAGATGCGGACCACGGTCGATGTCTTGGCGATGTCTGCCACCCCTATTCCGCGCACACTTGAGATGGCGGTGACCGGCATTCGTGAGATGTCGACCATTACGACACCGCCTGAGGAGCGCCATCCCATCCTCACCTATGTGGGTCCTGCTGATGAAGCTCAAATCAAGGCCGCCATCCACCGCGAACTTCTTAGAGATGGTCAGATCTTCTATCTTCACAACCGGGTTGATTCCATTGATAAGTGCGCCTCTCATATCCAAGAGATGATTCCCGAGGCACGTGTTCGCGTGGCCCACGGCCAAATGAGTGAGAGCCAACTGGAAGATGTGATTCTTGGATTTTGGAACCGCGACTTCGATGTTCTTGTCTGCACCACGATTGTTGAAAGCGGACTAGACATACCTAATGCCAACACGCTCATCGTTGAACATGCCGAAAACTTTGGTCTCTCACAGCTCCACCAATTACGTGGTCGTGTGGGACGTGGACGTGAGAGAGGTTATGCATATTTCCTCTATCCACCGGATAAACCGCTAAGTGAAGTCTCACTAGATCGATTAAAGACCATCGCAACCAACACAGATCTGGGTTCTGGAATGCGAGTTGCTCTTAAGGATCTGGAAATTCGTGGCGCCGGTAATCTGCTAGGCGGTGAACAATCTGGCCATATTGCAGATGTTGGATTCGATCTCTACATGCGCATGGTGGGAGAGGCGGTCCAAGATTACAAATCTGGCATCATCGAAGGTGAAGAGGTGAGCCATGAGTGCAAAGTGGAACTCCCAATCAATGCCCACCTTTCAGAGCAGTATGTTCCGGGTGAGCGCCTTCGCCTTGATCTCTATCGTCGTTTAGCTGATGTGCGCAACAGTGAAGATGTCATCTCTATCCAAGAGGAGATGTTGGATCGCTTTGGCGAATTACCGGAAGAGGCGAAGCTTCTGCTCGATGTCGCAGAGCTGCGTGCCTTTGCTAAATCTTTAGGTATTCGTGAAGTCGTCTTAGCTGGCAAATACCTTCGAATCTCACCGCTTGTTCTCCCTGAATCAAAACAGCTCAAACTCAACCGGATCTATCCCTCATCCCTCTATAAATCGCAGAGTTCTACTGTGATGGTCGCCATTCCACGCGTGGCAGCCTGGAGTCCAACAGCACAATCGGGCGGAGATATAGGGGATACTTCTCTCCTAGCGTTTGCTCGTCAGGCGCTGACAGAGTTAACCGGCGCATAGCGCTTATCAAAGATATTGGAGCATGTTGTGAAGAAGATTCTCTCCCTGATTGCAGTTCTCTCCCTCGCCACCCTCACTGCGTGTGGTCAGGTAAATAGCGCTGCGACCCTTGGCGATATCACTATCTCTCAGAGTCAACTTCAGGAGAGCGTTGACACAATCCTTGCTGAGCGCGATGGAATCGATATCTCACAGATGCAGCTTCAGACAGGTGGCGATCTCAACCGGAGTCAGCTTCGCTTCCTTGTTATCACCACTCTCTTTGATGAGATTGCAAAGGAGCTCAAGCTCGATGTGACAAAGACCGAGATGGTCACAACCCGCCAGCAGATGATTGCTCAGAGCGGTGGCGAAGAGGCATTTGCCAGCAACCTCGTCGGTGCACAGATTGCATCTACTAACTTTGATAAGTACGTCCGCGTTGTCATTCTCTCCGACAAGTTAACTGCAGCTCTTCAAGAGTCGGGTATTACCGAAGAGGAAGTTGGCACCCGTATTTCACAGCTCATCGCCGCAAAAGGTAAAGAGCTAAAGATCGAGATTAATCCACGTTATGGAACATGGGATGCAGAGGCTGGAGATATCCTCCCTGTTGATTCAGCAGGTGATGCTGTTACAACCCCTGCTATTAACTAATCAAACTCATCGCATTAGCCAATAGATTAACGAGACGAGATAGAAGTGTCTGAGCGAGTATTTGGTTCAGAGCTTCTCCGCCTTGTTGAGGTGATGGATAAACTCCGATCACCTGGTGGTTGCGCCTGGGATGCCGAGCAGACACATCAATCCCTCATCAAATATCTCTTGGAAGAGTCATATGAATTTATCGATGCGATTGAGAGTGATGACCGCATAGGAATGCGGGAAGAGTTAGGTGATGTGCTTCTACAGGTGTATTTCCACTCCCGCATTGCTCAAGATCATCCGAGTGATCCTTTTACGATTGATGATGTTGCAGGTGCGATTGCAGATAAATTGATTGGCCGCCACCCTCATGTATTTGCGGGCCTGGAGGTAAGTGGAACTGAAGAGATAATTGAGAATTGGGAAGCAATTAAGGCGAAAGAAAAGGGTCGCACCTCACCCATCGATGGCGTTGCGATGTCACAACCTGCCTTACCTCTTGTCTCAAAGTTGATCTATCGCGCCGATAAATACGGTGCTCCACTTGCCATCGATGAATATCGAAGTGATGAGGTAGCTACTGAGGAGTCGGTAGGCGCAGCGCTGGCTTCGGTGATTGCATGGGCATATAAGCATGGAATCGACCCAGAATTAGCCCTGAGAGCCCAGGCGCGAGAGATGATTACGGAGTTGGCGCGCTCAGAGCAGCCTTAAAGCACGCGGTAAGATTGGCGCAGGTCGCTCAATGGAGAGCGCTGAATAACTTCCATCTCTATCTCTCACAGAGGAGATAGGCATCTCTCGAAGGAGCACCCTAAGTGGCAATTATCGAAGCAATCGGCGCCCGTGAAATTCTCGACTCTCGTGGAAACCCAACTGTTGAAGTCGAAGTTCAATTAGAGGATGGCACACAGGCGCGTGCTGCAGTTCCAAGCGGTGCATCGACTGGAGCATTTGAAGCATCAGAGCTTCGCGATGGCGACAAGAAGCGCTACCTCGGAAAAGGCGTTCTCAAGGCAGTTGCTTATGTCAACGATGAGATTGCTCCTGCAATCGAAGGTTATGACTCACAAGATCAGCGTCTCATCGACTCAGAGATGATCGCACTCGATGGCACGCCAAATAAGTCACGCCTTGGCGCAAATGCAATCCTCGGTGTTTCACTCGCAGTTGCAAAGGCATCTGCTGAGTCATCTGATCTCTCACTCTTCCGTTATGTGGGCGGACCAAACGCACACGTTCTTCCAGTTCCGATGATGAATATCCTCAATGGTGGAGCTCACGCAGATACCAACGTTGATGTTCAGGAGTTCATGATTGCCCCAATAGGTGCAGCAACATTCCGCGAATCTCTTCAGTGGGGCGCTGAGATCTATCACGCTCTTAAGTCAGTTCTAAAGAAGCGTGGACTCGCAACATCAGTTGGCGATGAAGGTGGTTTTGCTCCAAACCTTGATTCAAACCGCGCAGCGCTCGATCTCATCATTGAGGCAATCACTGCAGCTGGATTTAAGCCTGGCGCTGAGATTGCACTTGCAATGGATGTTGCAGCAACAGAGTTCCATGATGCCGGCAAGTACAAGTTTGAGGGCAAGACACTCTCCTCTGATGAAATGATTGCCTACTATGCAGATCTCGTTGCTTCATATCCAATCGTTTCCATCGAGGATCCATTAAATGAAGAGGACTGGGCAGGCTGGAAGTCAATGACAGCATCTCTCGGTTCAAAGATTCAGATTGTTGGCGATGATCTCTTCGTGACCAACCCAACTCGCCTGGCAAAGGGCATTGATACTGATACCGCTAACGCTCTTCTTGTGAAGGTAAACCAGATTGGTACTTTGACAGAGACACTTGATGCTGTTGATCTTGCGCATCGCGCCAACTATCGCAGCATGATGTCACACCGTTCAGGTGAAACTGAGGACACCACAATTGCTGATCTCGCAGTGGCAACAAACTGTGGCCAGATCAAGACTGGTGCTCCATCTCGCACAGAGCGCGTTGCAAAGTACAACCAGCTCCTTCGCATTGAGGAAGAGCTCTCAGATGGCGCTGTCTATGCAGGTCGCCAAGCATTCCCACGCTTTAAGGCATAAGGAGCTTAGAAATGGTCCGCAGATCCTCTGGTCGCGCGCGAAAGAAGGGTTACCGTTCGCGTAACTTGAATTTCAACCGCAACCAGGGATCTGGACGGACCTTTGCTATTGCTGCAATCTTCTTTGCACTAGCCCTCTTTCTAGCGCCACCGATAAAGAACTACTTCACTCAGCGCGCACAGATCAGCGCGTTAGAGGCACAACTATCAAGCGATTACTCAGCCCTTGAGGCAGCACGGAAAGAGTTGATGTTGTGGCAAGACCCTAACTACATTAAATCTCAAGCTCGCGAGCGGCTCCACTTTGTCATGCCTGGTGAGCGCCAATACATCGTCACCGGTGGAGATGAGAGCGAAGATTCAAATAATGGAGAGATTAACGTTGTCGAAAATCTTCCCGAAGGTCAACCTTGGTATACAAGGATGATTGCATCGGTCACTGAAGCAGGTAAGAAGTGAGCGATAGCCGCACACCAACTGAGGCAGATCTCGAAGTAATTGAGCGCCAACTCGGTCGCACCCCTCGTGATGTTCATGCAATCTCTTATCGCTGCCCATGTGGCAAGCCCGCTGTTGTTGAAACTCCGCCACGGCTCAGCAATGGCGAGCCATTTCCTACCTTCTACTACGCAACCTGCCCGCGCCTAACCGCTGCTATTTCGACCCTTGAAACGACTGGGCTTATGGGAGAGATGAATGAGCGTCTTGCCACAGATCCTGTGCTCGCTGGTGAATATGCAGCAGCTCATGATGATTACATCGCATCGCGAAGCGCACTAGGCGTTGAAGTTCCTGAAGTCGAGAATATCTCTGCAGGTGGAATGCCTGACCGCGTGAAGTGTCTCCACTCTCTCGTCGCTCACTCGCTCTCAGCCGGTGAAGGCGTTAACCCATTGGGCGATGAAGCACTCGCCAAACTTCCGCAATGGTGGAAATTCCTGCCATGCGAGTAGCAGCTATTGATTGCGGCACTAACTCAATCCGACTTCTGATTGCAGATATCGATGGTGGTAACTTCCGTGAGATCACTCGCCAGATGGAAGTTGTTCGTTTAGGACAGGGTGTCGATAAGACTGGTGCTTTCCATCCAGATGCAATTGCCAGAACTCTCGCAGCTGTCGATCTCTATGCAGCAGAGATTGCAAAGCGCGGGGTTGAGAAGATCCGTTTCTGTGCAACGAGCGCTACCCGTGATGCAACAAACCGCGCCTTCTTTATCGACGGCGTAAAGGAGAGACTCGGTATTGAACCAGAGGTCATCGCAGGTGAAGTCGAGGCAGCCCTCTCCTTCCAAGGAGCCACTAAGGATTTTGATAAATCACAAGGACCTTTTCTCGTGATCGATATTGGCGGCGGCTCTACTGAGTTTGTCTTTGGAACCGATTCTGTCGAAGCAGCACGGAGCATGAATATTGGTTGTGTGCGTATGACCGAGCGACATTTCACTGGTGATCAACCAGATCCAGGTCAGATTGCATCTGCAATTGAAGATATTGATGAGAATATCCGCCAGGCAGCGAAGAGCGTTCCGATTACTCAAGCAAAGACAGTGATTATGGTCGCTGGGACTGCAACAACAGTTGCCGCAGCAGTTCTCGATCTTCCTGCCTATGACCGATTTGCAATTCACCTCTCACGTATTAGTGCAGAGCGCGCTCATCAGATATCTCAAGAGCTACTTCGTGAGAGCCGTGAGCAACGTGCTTCACATGGCTATATGCACCCAGGTCGCGTGGATGTGATTGGCGCTGGTTCACTTGTATTAGATCGCATCATGGTTGCGTCTGGGGCAACTGAATTTGTTGCTTCTGAGTCAGATATCCTCGATGGAATGGCTTGGTCACTTGTATAAGAAGTTAGAGCTTCTCGATAAGGCAATCGTTAAGTGCCAAAAATGCCCACGTTTGGTTGAGTGGCGTGAAGAGGTAGCGGTAACAAAGCGCAAGGCATACGAGAATGAGAAGTATTGGGGAAAGCCGGTTCCAGGCTTTGGACCATCAGATGCCCGAATCATCATTCTCGGATTAGCCCCAGGTGCTCATGGCGCAAATAGAACAGGTCGAGTCTTCACAGGAGATAGTTCAGGGGATTGGTTATATCGATCCCTTCATAAAGCAGGGCTGGCAAAGATTCCGACCAGCACCTCAGCACGCGATGGACAAGAACTGATTGATACGAGAATTCTCTGTGCGGTGCGTTGTGCTCCACCTGATAACAAGCCAACGACTGAAGAGAAAGCAACCTGCTCTGACTTCTTCACCAACGAGATTGCACTCCTTCTTCCAACAGCGCGATCATTTGTCGCGCTGGGCAAACTTGCATGGGATTCAATCACAGTGACTTTGAAAGAGTTGGAGTGCACTATTCCCACACCCCGGCCCAAGTTTGGCCATGGCGAGAGATACTCTTTCATTGGAGCCGATGGGGTCAAGCGCCAAGTTATTGGCAGTTACCACCCATCGCAGCAGAACACCTTCACCGGAAAACTGACCGAGAAGATGCTGGATTCGATTTTCAAGTTAGCTAAGTAGGCGATTGCCAGTAAACTCATTTGCATGAAGAAGATCATCGCGATTATGAGTTCAGTACTTCTCCTCACATCCTGCGGTTCTAATCCGATAGCAGATATCGCAAACTCGATTGATAGTTGCAAGACAGTAATGTCGGCAGCTGGTGCATACTCAGATGCTGCGATGACACTTCTTGAGAATCCATCTGATCAGGCAGCGCTCGATAAGTTGAAGTCATTAGGATCAGATCTCTCTGCCCTTGCTGGGAAGGTAAACGACCCAGAAGCCAAGGCGTATTTACTCTCACTCTCTCAAGAGTTTGCAGCGGTCTATCAGGGATATCTCACTGGAACTCCCAATTTAGAGGCGGCAATGGCTCTTGTAGCGGATTTCCAAGTTTCTAAGCTTGCCACTGTCTGTAAGGGGTAATTTCTCGCATATAAAGGTGAATTCTGATCCATCTCTATAGCCAGTAAGATTTGCGCCTATTGGCCCCCGTAGTCCAATGGCAGAGACAGAGGACTTAAAATCCTTCCAGTGTCGGTTCGAGTCCGACCGGGGGCACCACGCTCAAGTGAGTGAAATATGGCACCTCAAAATTGTGACAACCCTGTGAATTTCAATTTCAAAATGCGATAACCCCGCCGGCTATTTAGCCTTTCCGCGACAGGAAAATCCTGATCATTTATCTCATTAATTAATAAGGGGAAGCTATGAAGTCAGCACGAAAGAGCAAGGTCTCAACCCTGCTCGTTGCAGCACTGCTTGGTTCAGGCACTTTAATTTCAGCGCCCTCGGCAAATGCAGCCGATGGAACTAAGTCACTAGCAAGCGTCTTAACAGCAAAGAACTCTTACGATACTGATGGCACTAACTACGACATCCTGACAGCAGCAGTCCTTGCTGTTCTCACTGCAAAGCCAAATTCACCTGTGAAGACTCTTACAGATGGCTCAATTGCCGTTACTGCATTTATCCCAAATGACACTGCATTTATCAATCTTGTTCGCGCACTTACAGGCAAGGCTCCAGCAAATGAGTCAGCAGCATTTACCTCTGTCGCAGGACTTGGAATTGATACAGTTGAAAACGTACTTCTCTACCATGTTGTTCCAGGAGCTGCGATCCTTTCTCCAGATGCACTCAAGGCAAATGGTGCAACGCTTACAACAGCCCTCGCAGGAAAGACAATTGATGTCTCAGTTGATAAGACAACAATCACACTCAAGGATTATGACCAAGTTGCTGCAGATCCAAAGGTGATTCTCTCTCAGGTGGATATCAACAAGGGAAATAAGCAGGTTGCTCATGGTATCGACTCTGTCTTGCTCCCAGTTCAACTACTACCTCTTGGCACAAAATCACTTGCCTCGATTTTGACTGCAAAGAACTCATTTGACCGAAATCGTTTGAACTTCGACATTCTCACAGCAGCTGTTCTTGCTGTTCTGAAGGCGAATCCAAACTCACCAGTGAAGGTGCTCACCGATGGAAATGTTGCACTCACAGCTTTCATTCCAGATGATGGGGCTTTTATTTCACTCGTGAAAACGCTAACTGGAAAGACTCCAAAGACCGAGCGTGAAGCATTTGCTGCAGTTGCAGCTCTTGGCATCCCAACAGTTGAGAGTATCTTGAAGTTCCACGTTGTCCCAGGTGATGCGATTGTGGCAACAGCTGCAAAGAAGGCAAATGGCGCTTCACTTACTACCGCCCTTGAAGGAAAAGTTCTCAAGGTCAAGGTCAAGCGCGGAACTATCTCGCTCGTTGACTACAACAAGAAGTCACCTGATTCGCGAGTTCAGGTGAAGTCAGCAGATATCAACCTCGGAAATAAGCAGGTTGCTCACGCAATCCATGCGGTCCTCCTACCGACTGCCTAATTTCCACCCCATAGAACGGGAGAGGATCCCTCGCTCCAGAGGGGTCCTCTCTCTTACTTTCCCACCATTCTCACAAGATTTACGCCTGACCTGGAGTGGGGAATAAGGGGGCCTTGCCGTATGTTTTAACTGCTGCGGGGAGGCGTTTCCCGCACTTAAAAGGAGAGATTAATGCGCAGTTCTAACCCAGTCCTTACCGGCCGCGGTTTCGCTCGTATCAACCCAGATGTACTAGATCGCACCGGTACACCAACTCAAGATGTCAACACACTTGAATCACGACCAGCATCTGCACCAATGTCAATCGATGATGTCATCCTTAAGACAGCAGGTTTGTTCGCAGTTCTCGTAGCTGTTGGAGCGTTTGCATGGCAGGCTCAGAATCCAGCGTTTGCACTCGTTGGACTCTTTGGAGGTCTAGCACTTGCACTCGTAATCTCATTTTCAAAGAAGGTCCGCCCAGCGCTTGTAGTTACCTATGCAGCGTTTCAAGGCCTAGCACTCGGAACAATTAGCTATATCTTCGAGAGCAACTACCCAGGCATCGTTGGTCAGGCAGTAGTCGCAACCGGATGTGCTTTTGCTGGTGTTCTCTTCGCATACAAGAGCGGAAAGATTCGCGTTACACCTAAGTTCACACGAGTATTGATGGGATCTCTCATCGGATACTTTGTATTCGGTATTGCAACTCTCTTCACCGGCTTCCCATCAGGCGGTCTTGGTGCTCTCATCGCTGTTGGTGGTGTGGTTCTTGCATCACTCTTTATCGTGTTGGATCTCGATCAGATTGAGAAGGCTGTAGCTGCGAAGGTTCCGGCAGAAGAGTCATGGCGTATGGCATTCGGCCTTATGGTCACACTCGTCTGGCTCTATCTTGAGGTCTTGCGCCTCATCTCGATTCTTCGAGGCAACGACTAGTCACAGAAGTAGAAAATTCGCCCCGAGCAGATTAATGCTCGGGGCGTTTTTCATGTAGATTGCCGCCATGAGTAAAGTCTCTCTCTTCGTCACAATCGAGGTTCAACCTGGAAAGGTTGAAGCATTCCTCGAGAAAATCAGAGAGCAGATCGAGATTATCCGTGGTGAAGATGGATGCCAGGAGATTGAACTCTTTCAGAACTCAAATGAGCTGAACCAGGTCCATGTCTGGGAGGTCTGGCGCGATCGAGCATCATGGGATCTCCATATGAGCAATGGCGCGAGTAAGGCTTGGCAGGAGACTGCAGCCCAGTACACACTCGGTGAGAAGATCACCGTTCTTAAGAGCGCCTAACGGCAAAGTTCGCCGCCAGCTAACTGGTGGGTAATAAAAGAGTGAGCGCGCTGCCCCACAGACGCATTGAAAAAGATATCTAATCGTTATCAGATTCCTACCAAAACCTATTGCCAGCCCACGTATCCCTCAGGGTACCTTTCGGGACAACGTTGTCTCAGATTCACTGAGACGGTGAGCTCCAACGGACCTTCTCGCCAGGGAAAGTCCTAAAGTCTTGAAAGGACTTCATAAATGGCAACACTTCGCCACAAGGCAGTGAAGGTTCTTGCAGTTGCTGTAGCAGCATCATTTGCTGTTGCAGGAATTTCAACACCAGCACAAGCTGCTAACAAGTACACAATCGCATTCGTCATGGGTGCAGAGTCAGATCCATTCTTCCAGGCTATGAAGCTAGGTGCTGAAGAGCAGGCAAAGAAGAGCGGTGTAACACTTATCTGGCAGGGAGACCCATCACAGTACTCACCTGCAACGCAGATCCCTGTTCTTGATCAGGTTCTTGCACAGAAGCCAAACGGCCTCGTTTTGATCCCAACAGATCCAACAGCGCTTCAGGCTGCACATGACAAGGCAATCGCATCTGGTATTCCAGTTGTAAACGTTGACACACGTGTTAACGATCTCTCAAAGGCAACTTCATTCATCACTGGCGACAACGCTGATGGTGGTGCAAAGGCTGCTGACGCTCTTGCAGCTGCAATCGGCTACAAGAAGGGCAAGACATACAAGGTTGTTGTTGGTCTTACATCAGCAACTGCTACAACAAACGTAGGTCGCCTCAATGGCTTCACAGCTCAGATCAAGAAGAAGTACCCAGGTATCAAGGTTGTTGAGAAGGCTTACTCACAGTCACAGCCATCAGTTGCAAACACAAACGTTTCTAACTGGCTCACAAAGTACCCAGATCTAGCTG